>TARA_R110002111_G_scaffold262758_2_pt1 | contig 41384 bp, 59 predicted proteins | sample TARA_R110002111 | Tara Oceans TARA_R110002111 (sample SAMEA4397363) | marine metagenome | biome: Polar Biome; feature: [ZZZ] marine water layer (ENVO:01000295); material: water (ENVO:00002006), including particulate matter (ENVO:01000060) such as... | depth 199 m
AGTTCTCCATCCTTTCCCGAAAGCCACTGCGAGTGGCTTGAAAGTATTTCCTTCAGTTCTTCCTGTTTCATATCGTTTCCTCCACAACAAACATGGCCAGTCCCCATGAGGGGAGTAAGGCCGAAAGGTACTCGCGGGCAAGCAACTCAATCGAGTCGTTTCCCACGTAACAAGGCAAATCACAGGTCAGCGTCATACTGGAGCCTGTTGAGGGGCGGAAAGCCCGGATGGTTATGGTCCGCATAGTTCCTTTCCTATGAGAGTGTAGTCGCAGTCGCCGTAGGATAGCTGTTGCGCTTTGTGATACTGATGCTGCCGATAAGACGGCTCTGACTCAGCAAGGGTTTTCACGCCGTAAAGGATAGACACTATGGAAAACGCAGCAATGCACAGGCAAGACAGCCTTGAATGTATTGCGCGAGGATACACCGGCTGATCGACAAGTCGAGTTCCCATGAGGGTCTCCTATGAGGGGTTTGTTTCCATGAGGGTTGTCAGAATCCACTCAGGACACAGTTCCACTGAGCGGTACATAGCCCGCCACCGGGCAGGACTGATTGTCGGCGGTCGCTCGCCACCATAGAAGGCAACGACGAGGAAACGGCGGATTGTCATGAGGGTTCCTCTCTCATGGGGTTACATGCACGGGACGACCGCATCTTTGCGGCCATTCATTAAGGCGAACTGGTTCCGCGACACCCTAGAACGGGCCGAGATATCTCGGTTCCGCCGCTGTTCGATCCGCTCTAGCCGAACAGCTTCCAGCCACTGGACTATCGATTCCGCTTTGCCAGTCAGGAGTGCAGGAGACAGGAAGCTCCACTCGTGGCAATGCGCCAGAGTTTCCGCGATCCCATGAGCGGGCAGCCAGTCTGTTTTGCAGACGGCAATAGTTTCCGGGCCATTGTTGAAGTGGACCCGCAGAAAAGAAACTCCAGAATCTCGTGTAATGCTAAACATTGCAGCGGTCTCCTATGAGGGGTTTGTTTCCATGAGGGTTGTCAAGGGGCTTAAAAGTTGGCCAGAATCTGCTCGACGTCTTTTCCGCAAGCCTCGGCATAGTGCCGAACGACTTGTCCTGAATCATGGCCAGCCAGAATTGCGGTCGGCACATTCAAAGCATTAAAGGCCGCCCGCACGTTTGGACTAAGGTTTTTAATAACCTCGCCTGATTTTTGACCGCCGAAACCGTTCAGGGGTCCGAAACTCACATTGGACGCCGCCTCTTTGATAGCGGTGTCAAATTCGTCAACCGACATGAAGATCTCCGGGTTAAAACACGTTCCCATGAGGCCCGTTCTACAAATGCAGAGGGGCTATTTCCCATGAGGGAGTCGAGCACTTTTGCTCGCGACCAGTGGGTTGTAGGGCAGTTTATGGAATCGCCCGGAATATGGAATCCGGGCGTGGGTGTGACAGAATCCCGGTCGATCGGGTTATCGGTCGACCGGGATTGCGTTGCGGTCAGTGTTCAGTGTGGGCGAGTTGTGGAGTCTTGAGCCTCCTAACCTTGACTGGTTCGTCGCTTGGCTTTGCGTTAAACGGTTGATCGCGTGAATCTGAATGGTCGAGTTCGTTGACTGGACGCAATCCGTTGATTGGATAGGAAGCTTTCGGTTGATTACGTCCGGCTGTGTAGTCGATTCTTTTTGGCGACACGTCGGAACCCGCAGTATAGAAGCTTTGTGGTGGACGATGCCGAACGCGATCCGCTTCTGACGTCTTGTATTCGTCAAGTTCTGACGGCACTCTATCTTTGTGACCATCGGTTCCGGTCGACTCGATGGCCGATTCCGAGAGAGTGATTTCCGATCCAGATAGATCGGAATGACCGGCAACGTGGTTACAGAACTCGATAACGTCTTCAGTGTGCCCGGTGACATCGGTAACGATACCGTTTGCGTTTCCACACATTGGCAGTAACCGGATCCCGTACTTCCGGGCAAGTCTGGCTAGTGCGCGGCATTGTTTCAGGGAATGCCTCACGGTTACCGTTTGCTTGCCTAGCGGTAACATCACCACACTATCGGCAAGGCATTCACTCGCATCTGCGAAGCCGGGTGCATCGTCCCGGATTGTGGATTTGCCGGTTGCGTTTGCTTTGGTGATTGTCAGTTTTCCATCGCGTACGGTAACACGATTCTGATTTGTCAGCGCGACACTAATTCGCGCCTTGCTTTTTCGTCTCCGCTTGTGAGGCGGCATTCGTTTCAGCATAGCATCACTCCACAAAAAAACGGCGTACCCTCACAAATTGCAAGGGTACGCCGTAGGGAATTGTCGGGACTATTCGCGGACGGATTCGATAACGTCTTCCACTTCTTCCGTGGCGTCGATCTTACCGGCTTGTCGTTTCGCCGATTCTGCCATGATAGCATCGTGTAGCGCGTCCTGTCTTTCGTTTGCCTCGCCGACAATCTGGCGAACCGTTTCACGCGTCAGAATGTTAGACGCAATGTCGATAGCATTCTCGGAAGTTAACGGGTAACCAAGGACGGCATTTACGCCGATTGCAGCAAATTTGGCGCTAACGGCATCCGAGACACCATTGGCGGAAAGCTGACCACCATCACCGGCAGCAACGGCGGCGACGATTGCTTTGTTGTCAAGGATCTTGTCTGCGGCTAACGTACCGCCGATCTTTACTCGTGAAAGCGACACCTTGTCATCTTTTCCGGAATAGGTCGCTTTCTCCGACAAGCGGAAGCCAGCGGAAAGCATTGCGTCCAGAACAGCGGAGCCAGTCGTTGTGGTCGTTTTCATAGCATCATCTCCAAAAGATGGTCGCTCTACGGTATCAAGCTGATGACATCATCAGACAGGGTAGAGCGATCCGGCATAGGCTCGCAGAATTACAACCGCTCTGAAAGCCTATGCCGGAAGCAACGTTGCAGGGTATCCCCGCAAACGTCGATCCGTTTCCCGTCATGCACGACGGACGAACACTAATACAGTGTCGCGTACCTGATACCAGATTCCCGACGATATACTTCGCATCTTCATATTGGTCGCGACGTTGAACGCCGCACGTCGTCACGTGGCAGATTGTATGCCGACAACGTCCGAAGACCGTATCGTTCGCCGGGGATATCAGGGCCGGTTTAATTACCGGTATTACAGCTTGCCTTTATAGGCTGCTGAAACCAGCCACTCCGGAGAGTGGCCGGTATCGGCAGTCTTAGCAATCGGCAACCTTGAGGCGATTAGTCCGGGCAATCTCGCTCTCGATCGCCTCATGGTGTGCGTTGTTCTCGATATCGTCGCCAATCTCCAGCCGGCGAGCCATTACCAGCACGTGCAGTCGAGTGGCCAGGTAGTCGACAGATTGCTCAGCGTGTCGTCGTGTTTCGCGTGTCATAGTCGTGATCCTTCAATAGGGAAATATGAAGTCAACAACGGGAGTATCGTCACTCCGATCATGATTGTCCAGTCTAATCGGCAAGAATTTGGAAATTATTTCCGGGATACGTGTCTACTGCCAGAACGTACACTAAATCATATCTGCCATCGCCCAACCTGTACGCTGTTCACATGCCAGCCAGTACACTATGTCCGCCGCCCCCACTGCTGGCACGTACACTATGCGAACATGCTACGCGTGATACGTTCATAGTGTACGCATGGGGGGGGAGTCTGAAACTGAATGGGCAGGGCGGTGGAAGAAGAATCGACCACTCACGCTATTCACACTATTTTTCCATCAACCTATTTCCAACTTACTGTACCCGTTTACAGTATCCCGTCTCATCCTTAACCTGTTATCTTGGCAGTCGCTCACCGCAATCTGCTTGCTGGCAATAACTTCGCGACTACTCACGCCACTTTTCCACTAACCAGCAGTCGCCTGCACTTATCTTGATTCCCTTGATAGCTGTCTGCCTTGTTTGCCCGCTACGCGGGCCTCTGCCCATATTACTTTGGTTGCTGATTATGAGTGTTGGCCTGTTGTTTGTTTTCTTTATGTTCTCTATAGGGAGACATGAAGAAAAAGTTCGGATTTCCCTGTGTTTCCTCGGCACACTAGCCTACTTACGTTCTTCCGTCAGCCAATACAGGGATGAGCAGCATCCTGTTACTACTTGACTTAACGGGTATCTCTCTGGGTTCTGAAGACATTGTGGATATTCCAGTCGCCGATAGTCAAACCAGACTCGAAGACTCGTCACTACAATTGCTTCAAGCTCCCTTGCGGTAATCCCGTATTGCCCATCAAAACGCTTGTTCCACGACCGGAGAGCAGCTTCTTTCGTTTCGCACCATTGCGTTACTAAGCCGCACCCTGTGCATTCGCTACGGAATCGGTGGTCTTTTCCAAAGACGAAGCCTGGGGAATTACAACAAGGGCAGTTCAATGGTGGTGACGGGTTTCGCTTAGAGCGACTCTCTTCTTCTGTATTACTCATCTGTTTCCTTTATCTGAAAATGGGTTCGTTCTGACGCAAAGCCAGTTTGGTGTTTCCGGATACGCGTGTGGATTTTTCGGCCAGTCTGTTTTGGATTAGCGGTTAGCAAGTTTCGGCTCTTCGACATCCTCTTTTGGATCACTGACGCATGAACACGTCATGACCGCAACAAACAGGAACCAGCCCCATCCATTCTTTTCATTCATGCATAGCCATGCGGAAGCCGCAACACAAGCCAGACTGCAGGCGTTGGCAAGAAACCAAGTCATTCTATTTCCCTTTGTTAAAGTTCGTACTCGTTCAGAATTCTGGCGAGTTCGCCGTCACATGGTATGCAGTACACCCGCCACTTGTCGTATCGATACTTCCTCGCCTCTGCGTATGCCGTCGCTTCTTGTCTCGTGAGGAACACAGATTCCGTTCTCCACTCCTCGTAGATCAGTGGCCATCCGTGGTCGTTCTCTACGTCAGCGGCTGCCTTGTAGAACTCTTCCGACATAAGCAGGTAACCAGAAGATGGGTCGTCTTCGTCCCATTCGATGAAAGGCTTGATCCAGTCGTCAAGATACTCTGGTTCTGTGACATACCATGACTCCCCGTCGCTTTCCAGACCGTCTGGCATCTGTGTCCATTGTCGATTACAGGACTGCAGCAGGAAGATTGGATCTCTCGTGAAGTCTCGGCCTTCAGGGTCTCTGTTCATTGCCTGACTTCCTTAAACTTAGGCCATATTACCAGTCTTCTCCTGTGTTGGTGGCTTCCATGCGTATGGCTTCAGGACAGTTTCATACATCTTGTCAGGATCAAAAGCTCCCGCTTTGTCGCCTTCGCCATGCTCCTGTAGTATGATTATTGGCGAATCACCAAGAAAGAAGTCCGAGACGCTCATCCATTCTGCGGATGCACCTTGAAGGAAACAAGGATAGGCTGTCGGTAACCAGTTGGCCTTTTCTCCATCGATTAATCCTGAGGTCTTCTTCCAGGTGGCATACATGTAATTGTATTTCTGTCCCCCGTTTTCTATTCCTGTTTTCGTCCTGACCACGCACAAGTCTGACGCTTCCTCGACAGTCATTAAGACAGCGCCTCCGTTGACTGGAGACCTCAAGACTTCGATAGAAGCTCTGCGTGCTGTCGGTGGCGGATCTTCAGGAGTATGTCTCCATCGAGTCTTTTCAGGCGATTTCCATGGAATGAGAGCTGCCAGCGATGCTGTCAGTACATTTCTTCGGTTAGTCTTCATCGCGTGTTTTCCTGTATTCAAAAGTCTGTTCATCAGGTTCCTCATTTACTGTTACCGTGAAACTAACACCTTTCTGGATGCATTCCCGGCACTAGATGCCATCTTGCTTGACTCCATCGCATGTGATCTCCCAGCCAGCGTCGTCCCCGCCGTAGAATCTGGTTTTGCATTCACTGCATTGATACTGTTGCTCAGGCATAGTTCTCCTGCATTTCGTCGTTAATTGAGTTCAGCTTCAGGATGACCTCTTCCCTGAAATCAGGAAAATCCTCAACGCATTCACATACTTTGACCTGTACACAGCCAACGCAAAGACTGACTGCTCCGTCGTCATCGACGTGAAACATCAATTTACCAATCTCCATCAGTCACCTCGAGCGGTTCATGCGTGTCTGCCCACAAGACACCGTTACCGGGAGTGAATTCAAGGGTCGCGAAACCTGTTATAGCGTCCCAGGATACTGCAGTCAAAACAAAAGTCCGGTGGACGTTATCAAAAAACTGTTTGATATCCTTTCGCGTGATTGATTTACTGAGTTTTAGTTTTTGCGTACCAGGCGGCAGTTCGTCGACTATGCGTTTCATGGTTTGCCTCGGTTAGTTTACATATTTGGCTTTGTTAGCTAGCTTTTTGAAGACATCGATCGGCACACAGCGATGTACGGCTTTTGCCCCCTTGCTGAGTGCCGGTATTGGCGTGCCGCATTCACATACATGCTTATAGTCGTGATTGAGGATGGGTCCAATTCTCTTCTCGCAAACGTCAAGCGGCACAAGTCCATGCTCTGACATTACTTCCCTACTGGAAATCCTGACTGGCCTCCCGCAGTAACACAGCTCAAAGTATAACTGCTCAGGCATAATTTTCCTGCATTTCGTCGTTGATTGAGTTTAGCTTCCGGATGACCTCTCCCATAAAATCAGGAAAATCCTCGACACATTCGCATACTCTGACCTGCACACAGCCAATGCAAAGACTGACCGCTCCATCATCATCGACGTGAAACATCAATTTATCAATCTCCATCAGTTACCTCGTTCTTTTCTCGTGAGTAGTTTGCCCTTCTTCAACAACGATCACCTCGAGTTGAAGCTTTCTCGCCGTGTCGATCATGTTCTTTGTGCCTCTCGACTTGCCGTCCCAGAAAGCCACGAGTCGGTCAGCATATTTAGCCATCTCCCTGTTCCGTATCGGGCCTGCAGCGAGCTTGTGCTTTGTCCAGTTGGCAGGAAATATCTTAACGGGGATTCCTTTCCCCATGGCCCAAGCCTCGCCGCTCTGGTCGATGCCTCGTGCTCCGCCGCTGACTACCTCGGTGATGTCGAGCGAGTCCAGAAGAATGCAGTCCTGAGAGGACAGGTGCATGTGACGACCGCCGGCGATGATTGTCTTCATGTTGTCCTTTACTTGTTAGCTAGTCTTAAGAGAGTGTTTCCGTGGCACCTCTGTGGGCTGCACCAGCAGGCGAGATCTTTTCCTCTAAGCGGGTCAAGCCAGTCTGACTGGATTGTTAGTCTCCACTTGGCGTACTCTTCGAAGTAATCACAAACCTCGTCCCTGTCGCCATCAACCCTGAGAACAAACGGGTTCCCCCAGCAGCTCTGCCTGTCTATTCGCACAGCCCCAGGCACGTTGTCTCTGATCTTGACCACTCGTGGCATGAAAGGGCACCCGTCGTTGTCTATTGGCTTAAATAACGTTTTCATTCGCAAAGCTCCTGTGATTGATATTCAGTGCCAGTCTTCCGTTTCTGTTGTGCTGGACGGCTAGTGACTCTTTGATGGATGAATGCATGTGACGACCGCCGGCGATGATTGTCTTCATTTACTGCTCCGTATAGACAGTGAATTCATAATCGAGTTTGCATTTTCCACAAGTAGCCTTAAATAGAGAGTAAGGCTCTTGATGACTGCAACCGACCCATCTCAAACCTTGCCTCAACAGGACAGTCTTGTTGCTACACAAGGGAGACGCCACTTTGTGGCAAAGTGGACAGCACACTCGAATCTTTCGCTTGTCATACGCCTCTGTGGATACATTCAATGCGTCTTCGTCGCTATAGCTTCCAGCACTTAACAACTTCATTCCTGGCCATCCTGTCCTTTTATGTCGTCCAACTGCTCCTGCCTCGTGACCTCTCCGAGTTTCCGTGGGTTCATGCAGCAAGGGCAACCTGAAAAAGGCTTAGTGGCCGCAACGATCTCTCCGTATTTGTCATACAGACCGCCCCAGTAATGTTTGCAACGTGCTTTCAGACGCCGGTAATGATGTCGTCGAATTGCTCGCTTCATGATAAACGTCACCCTTTAAGGCTCAAGAGGGGAAGGCATGGACCATGTCAGCTCTCAATATTCGTTCCAGCGATCTTCGTACCATTCATCCCGTTCATCGATAGTCATTCCGAGGAGGATGTCACACACAGCGATAGAGATCTTGATCATTTCTTCAACGCCTTCAGGTGACTCTTTAAGAAAAGGGCTATCCCTGGCCCAGCACCATGGCTCGTTTGTGCCGTCCGCTTGACTAATGCAAAAACGAATGCAACCGTCTTCAAGATTCCCGTCGTCGAGAACGATATGCATAGGCCGCCAACAGGGCAAAGCTGATAAATCCTCTCAACAAGCCTATTGAGTTCTTCAAGGTCAGCCATTATCTGTTCTCTATTTCGTCAAGGATTTCATGAATTGCTTCCACGGCTACAGGATCGAGATCAATAATCGTTCCGTTGCGTTTCATAAGTCGGCCTGAAAGCAAACTAAAGCGTTCTTCTTGATGAAGCTTATCATTGTACTCACTCAGGTTGTGAAATACGTCAAAACCGTATCCATTGGAGCGAGTATTGTTGTCTTTGTGGATGCTGACGCCTGAATCAAGGCAAAAGCAATATTCGAGGCGTCCACGCTCGAAGTATGCGTATTTACGACCAACCTTAGTGATAATCTCGAAGCTGGTTTCGACAGGCTTATTGTTTTCCGTTCGCCAGCGATCCTGCTGCTGAACGACGAAGATGGTATCGCCAACCTTCAAATCCCTGAATGAGTCATCCATCAATCTCTCCCCTTATAAGACAAAACTTCAACCATCATACCAGGCAACCCAGACTTTCGTAAGCGTTCACGAGCCGTTTCTCCGAAAGGAAACAAGCAGCTCCCCAGATTATTCGAGGAAGGCCCGCCAACGAAATTAATCTTCTTCCCCATGATGAAGTACTGCCCAACGAAACTGGCGAGTGGCCCAAACCATGGAGCAGAAGCCCGCTCAGGCAAAATAAGGATTCCGTGATTGTGCTCCTTCATCCTCTCAATCCAAACAGCCTTCTGACTGAAAGGCGGGTTACACCAAATAAAGCTTTTGAAGCCTCGAGTAGTCCATTGCCGAGATAAGCCGTCAATTGGCGTATCACAATGCAAACACCAGTTCTCTTCAGCGATAAAGGTATCAGGACCAGCACAAGGATCAAGATCAAAAGGCCGAAGCGAATCGTAAATCCACTTAGGAGTCTTCAGGCAATCATTAGTCTTCATGTCTGAATCCTTCAAGAACGAAAGAACTAACATCAGCAATCAGTAAAGCTGAAACTAAACCAGCAACAAACCACCACAACAACTCAAAGTAATGCATCTAAACTCTCCATGCTAAACTGCAAATCGCATTTCTGATTCAGCAACATGTTTCCTGCAACAGCTCACTCCAAGGCAATCCTGTTTTCAGCAGGAACAAACAGCAACAGATAACAGATCCGAGGCTTCTTTGGTTAGCCCCACAGGAGTGCCTGCATACCCCTTAATGTGGTCCAACTTTTTCATATGAAATATGGCACTTTTTGAGACTTAGTGTACGCTTGTCAGTACGATTTGGCTAAACTTGGGTTTGACAAATCTGAACACCTGAAACTGGCTTTTTGGGTCGGCTTCTAGTGTTGCAAAATGCTACAAGTTAACCTCGTATGGTATACCTGTCAGGTGAGTCTATGTGCAGTTGGGTATACCTATAATGGTATCCACTCAGCATGATTCAATGATCAGGTGATGCAGGTTACCGGCTCGATGGCCGACTGTCAATGGATACGTCTAAGGGTATCCCAGTGTGGGTTCTATTTGATCACGCATTTGGTTGCGATGGCGGCTTTGGCTTCAGTCTTTATTCCAGTTCCTTGAAGTGTTGTGCCACCCTGTTGGCTGGTGCCATGATGACTGGACTCAAGCTGTATTGCATCGCGTATTCGACGATCTCCTGTCCCTCTTCCGTGAGGTCTTCGACGATGCAGGTGGCCCTGAAATCCATGTCCCTGAAGAATAACTGGGACGAGAGACTGTCTTCCGGCACAAGGGTTTCGATTCTGGCTCTCTTCTCTATGGATAGCTTGCCGGTCAGTTTCTCAATGAGAGCCCGTCCCACGCCTTCTCTTCTGTGTCCTGGATGGACGGCAATTCGATGAAGTATCAACTCTTTCGGGCACAGTTCGTAGATTATAAACCCGACGATCGCTTTGTCGACGTGTGCGACCATTCCGATTGTGTTTCGCTTTCGCAGGTGTGAGAGAAACTGTTCTTCGCCCCATGTTCGATGGAAAGACTGCCGGTCAATCTCCAGAACTTTTGGCATATCTGCTCTGATCAACCATCGTATCGAGATATCCACATTTATGCCTCTGTGTAGCTTGGCCCTGTGTAGTTCTTGGTTACGATCATATCTCCATTCTCGTCTATCGAGTACCCCCTGAGCCTGTCTTCTATGAACCGAATGCTTTCAGTGAGCTTTTCGACCTTCTCTTCAAGTTCCCTGATTCGCTTTTTCTTGCCTGTATGGACGCCAACGATGTCCCAGTCCGATTCCGCTCCGTCTGGCCAGTATTTCCCTTCGCTTGTCAACTCAATGACCTCACCATCGCGTGTTAGCATTTTTATATGTGACAGGCAATCCTTGAGCGGCCCTCTCGCTTTGAGCTTCTCGCCGTTCTTTGCGATGTATGTTTTGCCAATTTCAATTTTCATATCAATCTGCCTTATCTGTGACGAGCCACGCTGTCCTGTTAATGGGGTTCAATTCGCTTAGTTGAGATTTGCTGATTCTTGACCTGGCGGTGGAATCTTCAGGGAACCACGAGGAGTCTTCAAGCCTGCCAAGCATTTCCATATCTTCCGGTATGCCGATAAAGAAGACATGAAGCTCGTTCCACCTGGTGTCCTCTGAATTGGTGCTCCCGCACCTGAATCTGATTCTGTTCTTCAGCCACATGACCCATGTTGAGTCTGACCATCCGCCGCCGAACCAGTCCTCGTTGATTATCTTCTTGCGTTCAATCGAGAACACAGACTCAGTCTCTTGAACTGAGATGTTGCAGTCGAAGCGACGATTTATGCGCTGGCACAGGTACGGCCAGTTTTCGTCCTGTATCGCTTTACCGATAGGTTGCCGGGTATCAATAGCCATGATGACTCCTTTCAGTCTCTGGCATTTTAGCGGCAGCATTTACCGGACGAACAGGCAGCTTTCTGGCCAGTCAGTGTGTAGCCTTTTTCGAATACATCTGCTGGCGAGAATGACTCATACCCGTCTTCATATTTGACCCAGTATCCACCCTCTTCAGGCGAATGCTTCAGGTAGTACCTAGTGTCCACCTTGAAGGGCTCGCCGCCAACAGGTGTGATCGTCACGCATCCATTTTCGGTGTCAATCCTGTGAATCTTCCAGGCTTTAACTGTCTTGTGGCATTGATATTCAGGTGGTTGAGAGGGCATTTCTTGAGTCCTTAACTGTTTGTGGATTAAAGTGAACCAGTTGTGCGTTTGCGTTAATAATTGAGTGACGCTGTTCAACGCGGCTGACGCGCGCGTCACGGGTTTGTTTACAGATGGTTAATTGTGATTATTTCTTTCTTTTGCTCCAAGGCAAATCTGCAACTGTAGCGGTCTTCACATCTGCATTTGTGATCAGTTGTACGACTGATCTGCTGTCTCTGGCTTGCTTCTGATTTTCCAGCACTGCTTTCCATGCTTTCGTTCCTTTTTCTTCAGCCATCTTTTCTGCGACAGAGAGAACGCCGTGCAGTGTTCGGTGTTCTTTGAGCATCTTAGCTGCGGTTTTTGGTCCAATACCAGGGACGCCTGGAATGTGGTCTGCCGTGTCTCCGTTCAAAGCAAGCATGTCTCCCAGTTGGTGAGGCAGAACTCCCCACCGTTCGAGCACCCCCTCTTCGGTGACAGGCACCATTTGATAGGGGTCCATGACGTGACAGAATCCGATCATCTGGTGAAGGTCTTTGTCAGCAGTAATAAGCAGGCAGTTGTGTCCGAGCTGCATGCCAAGTGTGGCCATTACGTCGTCAGCTTCGAGGTCTTCCGCGTAAGCCGCTTCGCATCCATGCTGAATGGCAAGTCTGATTGCGATGTCTATCTCGCTGACCAGCATTTCATCCTTGTCGCCACGATCCTTGTAGCCTTCGATGATGTTCGACCTATGTTTGTATCCGTGCTCCAACGCAACGACCGTCTTTACAGGCTCAAGCTCCCTCTCAAGCCTGTTAATGGTCTTCATGGTTATGTTAGACGCTGAGTCTTCGTGCGGGTACGGCTCTGGATTACCAGCGGTTTTGTAGGACCGATGAATCAGGTACGAGAGGTCGATGACTATTGTTTTCCCGGACAATTCGTGGGAGTTACTCGTCCAGAGCATCGTCTTCCTCTGCTTTCACGAGCCTCTTTGCAAGGGAGTTTTCAGCGATGGCTCTGATATGCATGTCGGACAGGTTATCGAATGGCACAGTGTACCGGAAACGGTAAGCATCCTTGTCGCCAATCGTGAGCGTTCTTGCCGCCAGGAATCCCTGCGAACTGAAGAAGAAATGTGCCTCGAGTTTATGCTCTTCAACGTTAGCGTTGACGCTGATGCATTTATGGTCTCGCAGCAGATCAAAGATGTAGCTGACCAGCTTTGTTCCGACGCCTTTCCTGCGGCTACTTTCCTGGACTCCGATGCTCAGGATTTGGATATCAGGCGAGTTGATCTCAGCAATCAGGTATCCGACCACTTCGTCGCCTTCGATTGCAACGACGGCATGCATAAGTCCGCCTCTGGCCTTGCGAATCGTCGAGTCGAGCGTCTTCCGTGACATTGGGCTTTTGTAGCACTGCCTGTCGATAGCGATTACCTGGCTGACATGCTCAGTGTTCATCTGGCTGATCTTCATCGATTTTCACCTTTTCAGTAGAGGGGCCGATTTCAGACGCGATCCTTGCGAACTCTTCCTTGAGGGATTTCATGATCCCAACAGCAATATTCGCCCTTGCGAGATGCGGACTGTCATCCTTGAGGAACGTCATTGATTGCTCGAGGTTCTCGATAGACCTCTTCATCAGTTCGGTAGGTCGAGTGAACTTCTTGACCTTTTTGACGCCGCGAAGCCTATCAATGACATTGTCGAACCTCTTGAACCCAAGAGTATTCAAGGCTCTGCGTGCTTCCTTTGCGTCGGCAATTCTACCTTCCGATTCAAACTCTTCAATAGCTATGATGGCTTTTCTGGCTTTTTTCCAGTGAAGATCGGAAATGCCGTAGTGCTTCAAAGCAACTGTAAGCATCGAGTCGTTTTTTGCCGTATGAGGGTCGTAGTTGTCCTTAATGAACTCGTGCAGTTGCTCTGGGTTCTCGATATGCAACTCTTGAGGGTCCAGTTTCTCGTCAAGCTTTACGATGTCTTTGAGTTTCGTGACTCCGAATCTGTTGGCAACTTCAGCGCGAAACCGTTTCAGTCGGTCATTGATTTCGTAGATTTCACGGACCTTCTGCTCGAGAGTCTTGTCTCGCTGCGTTCGGTTAGCCTCGATCAGAGCCCAGACGACCTTCTCGTCTGTGTCGATGTCAAACCGGATTCTGACTGGGACTGTTTCCAGGCCGAGTTCAATCGCACATGCCAGCCTTCGGTGACCTGAGATGACGACAAGGTCAGCGGTCACCTGCAGCTCTTCCAGGATTCCGCCTTCTTTGATTGACTGCAGAAGATTCTGGTCAACGATTTCTTTGCCGTAAATCTTCTCATTGATCGGGTGCGGTCGGAGAGCGTGCGGCTGTACCCACCGGATCGTTTCTGAGGGAACTGACTGCTCTTCTTCGCTATTGTTAATTCTGTCGCAATCGTTGAGTTCTTCGTGGTCGCACATTAGGATTCCTTCCCTGTTAAGTAAGAATGAACTGCAATCTTAGCCCTGTTACGACTGGAGTGTCAAATTGTCTGTGAGAATAGATTGTGATGATTGCCGAAACTGGATTCCTCAGCAGAGCAACGCTCACCAGATGGCGTTCGCTGATCCACCGTTTAATATCGGACACAAGTACGCAGAGTTCGAAGATAATATTGCGGAGTCCGAGTTGTACTCATTCACCAATCGTTGGGTCGTTCCTTTGTGGGAGACTCTTGACACAGGCGGAGTGATGTTGATTTATCACCCCGTGGAAATGCAACGATTCGTCTGGTCGACGTTGAATATCTATGACATCTCTAAGTATCACGAGAACACGATCATCGCCCATTTTAACTTTGGTCAATACAGGGACACTGATTTCATAAACGCACATTGCCAGTGCGTAGTGATCAGGAAACCGGGAGAGCGAAAGTTCTACCCGGACGATATTCGGATTCCGTCCGAACGACTAAAGATGGGTGACAAACGAGTCCTGAAGGCAAAGAACAAAGGAATGCGAGTTCCCGGTAACGTGATCGAGTCGCCTCGGGTCCAAGGCAACAACAGCGAAAGATGGGACATGTCGCATGGAGCGTTAGTTGATCATCCGAACCAATTGCCACTGTCTTTCCTGAAGACTCTGGTGTCTGCATACACAAGGGAAGGCGACTCCGTGATTGAGCCGTTCGCCGGCTCCGGTGGACTTGCACTTGCCTGTGACCGTATGGGTCGTAACTATGTGGGCTGCGAACTCGGCGAAAAGACTGCTGAGTCAGCCAGAAAGAGAGCCAGGGAAGGGTACTGGTCGTGACTTCATAGTCGCGGCGGTGTATAAGGGAAAGCTTTATGTTTGTCTGGGCAAAACTAAAACTGCTGTCGTTTGTTGCTGCGGAAGTTGCAACCTGCCGCGCTCGCTACAACAGGAAATGCGAAGAGTGTCGTAGTCTTCTTTCTAAGATAGAGCAGATGGAGCGTGAAGCGGATGGTATTCGTGGTGAATACAATGGGCTTCACTCAAGGATTGCTCAACTGGAGACTGAAGTACAACAAAAAGATCTTGTGATTGAGGCTCGTGATAACCAGATCATGTTAACTGATCAGGTTGTTCAGCAGCAGCAATACATGATACAACGGGATATCGAGTTAAGACATCTCGAGTATCTGGACGCCGGCATAAAGGTAAGGCTTGCTGGCGGACAACAAAGTAACCCTGGAATCAAGGACGATTCTAATGGCGATAACGAATCTGGAGTCAATTATCGGGCGGGTAGGTAACGATCCGCTGCTCGCGAGCAATCTTTCCTTCTCTGGCTCCGGAACGCTTAATTCCCCAACGACATTGCCGGTTGAGCAACAGTTCCCGGCTATGGCGGTTGGTAACTACTTCGATGGCCGCACGTCGGCTCATTGGGTAGAGAACCGCAACGCCTACGTCAAGCAATACAAGGGCTCTTCGTTCATGGCGATTAGTGCAATCGCCAAGATTTGTTCCATGCAGAAGATCATCTGCCAGCGAAGGATGGTAAAGAAATCTGGAGAGACGTACGAGAAGCTTAATTTCACACATCCTCTCCGTCAGTTGTTCGATAAGGTCAATCCAATTGATACGCTGTGGGATCTTTGGTTCTATTCAGTTGGTTGGAGGATGACTACTGGCGACTCGATGATCTTCAAGGCTAAGAATGGATTTGGAATTACGAAGCAGTTGTGGCCAATGCCAAGTCAATGGGTGAAGGTGATTCCTGATCCGGTCAACTATATTGCAGGATACGAAGTTAGCTCTGGCCCAAGCTCGTACTTTGTCCCCAGCGACTCGATGATTCACATTAAACAGCCGAGTCTCGACTGGGAAGGGCATGGCCGCTTCTATGGTTCGCCTACGATTAAAGCTGCCGCAACGACAATCGAACTCGAAAACGAGATGTACAAGCGGCTGTCGTACACCTTTAAGAACTTCGCACCTCCGGGAATGGTGTTTTCTACTGAAAAGACTTTGCAGCCACATCAGGTCCACCAATTGTGGGCAAATCTTGCGGCTCAACACTCAATGAGTGAGCACTCAGGTAGACCAATGGTCGTTCACTCTGGACTGAAGCTTGAACAAGCATTTCAGCAGAATGGCCAGAAAGAACTGGATTACACAGGGTCTCTTGATAAGACGCTTGAGATTACGCTTGCCACACATGGTGTCCCAAAATCAATCCTTGGTATGTCTGAGGGCATGAACAAGGCTTCCGTGCAAGGCTCTTTCGTTCAGTTCTGCAAGATGACTATCGACCCGCTATTGGAGCATTTTTCTCAGCACTTCACACAGAATCTGGCAAACGAATTTGCCGATGACGGAAGTATTGTTGTCAAGATTGGTCCATGTGCCGTCGACAAAGAAGAGTTGCTCATCAAGATTATGGAGACTCTCCTTAAAGGCGGGGCCGTTACTCCAGACGAGATGAGGATGGCGTTGATGGACTGGGATCCTCTCGATTCACCTCATGGGTCGAAAGCAATCATGGTCTCTGGCTTCCAGGCAATTGATCCAGCGACTGGTCTACCTGAGGTTCCGGAAGGTGCTGGGGAAACTGCTCAGTCGGATTCTTCGGATAGCCAGGATTCGGAGACGGTTCAAGTTGGGCGTCAGGCTCTGTCTGGCAGGTAAACCTGTCCTTTGTTTGCGTCTTCTTGTTGTAAGGCGGACAAGGCGGCGGCTGTATTCGCAGGTGCATTTTGATCTGGCTGTTCTTGATGTCCGGGTGGCTTTCGTCTGAGATATTGGAAAGTCGCAATTCGCCAGACTCTGGAACAATCAGAAAGAAGCCTGCGGATATTGGATACCCGGACTGCCATGTTGATGACACGTCCCACTCAAGGGAGACTGATCTGGCGTCCCACAGGTCATTGAGTTGCTTCAGGTCTTTCGTGACCTGGTGGTTTTCTCCATTGATGTCGGTGGTAACCTTTATAGCCTGGTCGATCAACCTTCTGGTTATCGACATCTGGTTCTGGAAAAGCAGGTCATTGATTGCTTCAATGAGGTTCTTCCATCCTTTTGCTGTTCCGCACCTGATCTGCTCGATGGCAATATCGGCCTTAGTTACATTTCTGTCTATCACCGGACTGGTAGATTTGTGTGAGCCCATCAGGTCTGGCCTGCCGGCCCACGCTGCTATCAATTCTGTGATTGCCTGCGAATGGGATTTACGATAGCGTCCACATAAGTTTTTGAATTGTTCAAACAATTCGAGCGGAATTGAAGTGCCTACATAATTTGTGAGTTTGTTAGCCATGTCTGATATCCGATCTCAAAAAGATAATATCCTCAAGGTGAGGCGTCTTGCGAAGACTGCTGAATATAACCTGAAGAAGGAGATGTTGCCAGCACCACAGGACTCAAGATTGAGCCGAGTGATCGGGCTTGCTGCAGCGACAACGGAGACTAATCCGTCAGATCAGCAGAAAGAGTCTGGCAACTATCGCAAAGGCAGATTCAAGATGCGAGGTCTTGAGTTTGTTATTGAGAACCCGAAAGGGTCAATCAGATCTGGGGCAGACATCGAGGGCAACCCGTGGTCCACTGTGATGCCTCATCATTACGGTTACATCCTCAAGACAGTGTCTGATTCAGACGGCGATCATCTCGATGTGTACATTGGGCCATACCCTGAGTCTGATAAAGTTTATGCTATTGATCAGTCCCGAAGTAGTGACGGAAAATTCGACGAGCACAAGTTCATGGTCGGCTTTCTCGACAAGAAGGACGCCCGACAGGCGTACGAGGATTCGTTCAGCGGGAATGCACCTTTTATGGGAATGGTCGAATTGACGTGGCCTGAGTTCAAGGACTGGATTGAGTTTGGCGACTCGTCTTTGCCTATCGTGGATCAAATGCTGAGGGAGTTCAATTCCCGCGTCGAACTAATGAAGAGTGTTGAGGAGCCTGACGGGAGCGTCTATCTGTACGGAGCCTGCATGGTGCCCAATAAGATCGATCGCTCTGAGTTCCGGGATTATTACACTGCTGACGATGTCAGGAAGGCGGCACGCGCTTACCTTGTAAAAAGTCGTGCTGCTGGTTATAGGCATCAGGCTGTCTTTCAGAATAAAGATGTGCAGTTGACTCAGAGTTTCATTACCCCTGTCGAGATGAAGATTGGCAACAACACGATTCCCGCAGAGTCATGGGTTGTTGAGTTTAAGCTGAATCATCCCGACGTTATTCGCATGGCAAAGGCGGGCGAATTGGCTGCTTTCAGTATTGGTGGTCCTTCCAGAAAGTGGCGACTGGAGAAAAGGGACGGAACTCATAGTGAGTGGTTTGGCCCTAACGCATCAAAATAATTCATAAGTAGTATTGACTTATGAAGAATAAGTGATCTACCTTCTTGACAATCTGAACAGTAGCCTGTCTTAGACAGCCCAGGAATACACAATGTCAAAACAAAGCGAACTAGCCAGTCTTATCCAAAAGAATGACCTCGTTCGACGTGTCTCAGACATCGAAGTTGAAGAGATTACCCTAACAAAGAAGGGTGCCCTCGGCGATGAAGCCGATGCAATTATTCTCTTCAAGGAAGACAATTCAGAAGAAATTGAGCAGGCTGACAAAGAAGTATCAGTGGAACTCGAGAAGACTGGTGATGAAGAGGTGGCTGACGATGTTGCGTCTGTTGAGGTTGAACTGGAGAAGGCAACTGAAGAAGTTGCCGATAAGCCAGAATTGACCTGCGAGGATGCTTTGCAGTTGCTTAAGAGTCAAGAGTTGACTGACGAACAGAAGGATTCTGTTCTGCAGTTCGCTTCCAGTCTTTTTGAGGATGTGGACCTCGTCAAGGAAGACGAGGTCGCATTGCCTGAATCCGGAAAGTTCAGTTTTCCTGGTCTAGTTTTCTCCACTGAACAGCGACTTCAACCCCAGCAAGTTCAGAACTTGTGGAAGGATTTGAAGAATCAGCATGAGATGTGCGAAGCGCACGGCACGCCGATGATTGTTCATTCCGGACTGAAGCTTGAAAACGGGAATATCTCAGCTTCAAGCGATGCTATGCAACTTCTGAAGTCCATCAAAGAGTCGATTGATAACATGTCGCTGAAACGTGAAAGCGAAGAAGTGGCAGTTGACGATATTGTCAGTGAACCGGTGGCTATCGAGAAGGAAATCGAGAAGCCAGTTAGTGTTCTTGATGAAGTGGATCAGATCCTGCGTAAGTCTCAGGACGAGAAACAGGCCCAGGGACGGGCCTCGCAGGATGCAGCCATTCTTGAGAAGCTTGACAAGCTTGCTTCTGAGATGGCAGGAATTCAGGAAAAGTTTAACAGGACTCGGCGTACGCTCGATCGCGCCTGCGGTGAAGATGCGTAGCTTCTATTAACATCGGAAAAAGGATTTTCCAATGGCAGACGAACTGAAGACTGAAGGTGCGGTCGAAACCCCAAGCGTAGCTTCCGCACTCGTTGAAAAACTCGAAGGAATGGCGACAGGACTTGCCAGCCTTCAGAAGAGCTTTGAGGAAGTCGATGCTAAGATCGAGGCGAAAGCCAAAGTCGAGCCGGCTCCCTGGATGACTGGTGCCCCTGGTGTCAGTGTTGGTGAATCGGCACTGTCGAGCCGATCGTTCTCTTATTCTCGTCTGGCTGCTGGCCTGGCGAAGATGAATGCCAATGACGACACCTGGCGAGAAAACTCGAAACTTGAAGTTGAGTTTGCCAGCCAGCTTGGTCGTCGACTTAACCTTGGGGCAGGTCGAGTTGCAGTACCTATTGGTGCCGACTACATGTCAGAAGAATCTGGCCTGTCTGATCTCCGCAAGGAATGGTCGGATATGGATAAGAATCTTAAGGATTTTGATCCAGACGAAATGAAATGGATGGTTGGGCAACTCAATAAGAGTATGTCCTTCCGCACGAGTAATACCGGTGGAACGCTGGTTGACTTCCCTGAGCAGGGTGAACTGATTGACTTGCTTCGTAATACAAGCATCTTTGGTCAGATTCCGGGCATTTCGAATGTCCAGCTTCCACAGCAGGGTTCGATTCGTTACCCGCGAATCAATTCTGGTGTAACTATCAGCTCTTACGCTGAACTGGAAACGACTGACGAGTCGACGATCGGCACTGACGAAGTGACGATGGAAGCCAAGAAGTACGCTGGTCTCGTTAAGATGTCAGAAGAGTTCATGAAGTTCGTGACCTCTGTCGCCGCTGACGCGTTTATTCGCGCAGAGATGACTCAGGATATCAATCTTCAGGTTGACGCTGACATCGTTAACGGTGGTGGTCAGAAGCGGATTCAAGGTCTGATTAACTACGGCAGTATCACGACCCACACCGCTTCGACGCTTGGCAATAACGGCAATACACTGGAACCCCGTGACATTGAGATTCTGTTGGCCAAAATGGCCGACAGCAATGCTCCGGTTGATCGCGGCGTGTTTGTCGCTCTGCGTAACCGGCTATGGGCTTCTCTGAAGTACCGAGAAGACGACAATGGTCGTCCTAAATTCCAGGCTTCGGCTCAGGCTTATGGCGGTGGGCGTGTTCAGCAGTTGATCGGCGGTAATCCGGTTTACACCAGCACAAATATCCCGAACACTCGGGCTAAGGGCACGGGAACCGACTTGACACTGGTTCTCGCTGGTGTCTCGAGTGAACTGTACCTCGGGCGTGCTGGTGCAATGGAAATCATGATGACCAACTCGGACAGCACTGATTTCCAGGTCGGTAAATACACCCTGCGTGGTGTCCACTTTGTCGATGCTGTGCCTAAGCATGAAGAAAGCTTCGGTCTGATTGACCAGCTTCTTCAGTCCTAATTTATAACCATGCGGAGCCCTGCTTATGTGGGGCTCCGCTTTCTTAAACTCCCAGGGAAGGGAACTGAGCATGGCTACGAAAGAAAAACAGTTAGGTCCGCTGTCTGCTGATAGGGTTACTCGTTTGGATTACGTTGATCCTGATAAGTTTTACCTTGTTGACCTTCAGTTTGGATCAAAGGCTTCCTGGCGAGACTGGCAAGGCCAGCCAAGGAAAGCTTCAGTGAATCCTGATGGCGGTGTCGACCGTGTCCACAATCCAAAGGTTTGTGAGAACCTGGGTTCGTTCTCGGGCGACATTGTTAACGGTTTGATCTCTGGTCACAACGAATGGCTGAAGCACTACACGGCTCGTCGCGAGAAAGACATCCGTGGCCATCTTGATCGTCAGATTCTTGTGCTTGATGTGCGAGAAACAAGCAATATTCCAAAAACGTCTGCGGCACGGCAAGGAATGATTCCTGTCGGCATGGTGCAGGCTTACATTAAGTCACAAATTCAAGAAGAGCTATCCACACTCACTGGTGGCAAGTAAAGGAACCCCGAAATGCCAATTACTCCAGACTATCTGAATAAGCTGACGTCCGCACAGGGGCTCCCTTCTGCCGCGAGAACGTCAACCGCAACCGGAACAGGCGTTAGCTTTGCTGACCATGAAGTTGGTGTCTGGGTCGATATCGACCTTGGTGCCATCACTGGAACTACGCCAACGTGCGTAGTCAAGCTTCAGCAGTCAAGTAATGACAACACTGCCGATGCCAGTGGCGCTGCGGATGCTTACACCGACGTCACGGGAGCTACAATCTCCCTGACTGACGCTGACGCGAATACTCGCACTGGCTTCATGTGTTACAATGCCAATGAAAAGTACCTGCGTGCTGTTGCTACGATCGGCGGTACGAATCCGACGTTCAACATCAGCGTTGGTCTCCATGCTTCACCGAAGTCCTGATTGAATTTCTTCTTTCAGTTCTTTCCCTGGAATGGCTGGCTTCGGCTGCGGCTAGACTGCAACGGGGTCAGCCATTTTTGGTAACAAAACATGGCTTTGACTGAAATAGTTGATACTGCTGATATCCATACAGAGCTGGGCGGCTCGCTGAGTGCGGCTGACTTGACTCTACTTGGATCTATTCAGGATAGGGCAGAGGCTGCTATTCGGAGCTATGTTCGGTGGCCGATCACGGAAGACACATACACGGTGTATCTTCCGGCCTATGGCAACCCAGGGCAGCGACTGCAGTTGATACACCCGTTTGTGTCTGCGGTGGCTTCGGTTTATGAGGACCGACAGTCAAGAGGTGGCCAGCAATCTGGAGACTTCTCTTCTGCTACTAAGCTTACTGAGGGGACAGACTTCTGGATCGATTACGACCAGTCGGCTTACTCTCGCGAAGGCGTGCTGTTCAGGTACGCCTGGGAGTGGCCATCTTTCCCCCGTTCTGTGAAGGTGACTTACACTGCCGGTTTTGATGCAACGGCACTCGCGAATGAGTTCCTTTATATCAAGGATGCAGTGATTGACGAGACCATCGAGCGTTTCCACTATCGGAAAGCCAGACAGGGGTCGTCAGGGGTATCTGGTACGATCAAGTCTGAGAAGATCGGGGACTACTCGGTGTCTTACGCTATTGGTGCTGACGCTCTTAGTTCTAACGTTTCAGGATTAAAGTCCAGCACAGAATCAATGCTGCAACCAATCATGTTTTACGGACATATGCTGTAATGACCGTATCTTCGATGACAAACTGGTTCACGGCAACGCTTGAGCGTCAGGCGAACACTACGTCCGTCAACGGGGCCAAGTCTCTTGTGTTCTCTACAGCAAACAGGACGGCAGACGGGGTTCCAACTTCAGTGTCTGCAACTTTTCAGGTTGCTAGTTCACAAGAGAAAGTGTCTTACGGAATCAAAGAGACTGATATGGTCTGGCGGATGTACACTGCGTCAGACCCTGAACTGATTACTGAGGATCGAGTATCCTGGACAGACAGTGGCAGCGTTGCTCGAGTCTGCAGGGTAGTTGGTCCCAGTTATGATATGGCGGGAAAGGCAACAGTATGGAAGACATTAGTGAACGAGATGAAAAACAGGTCGTAGCCACTGGCGAGAAACCAGAGCCTACGAGTGTTGTTTTCAATAAGAGTAAGTCCAAGGCGAAGTTTGAGCCTGTGAATGAGACTCTTACTGAGCCGGTTATTGTTAAGCCTTTTGTTTCGGCGAGGATTCAGGAGACGATTGACTCTGCCGGTAAGGGCTGGAAGATTAAGGTTAAGAGTAAGTCAGATTACGATGCCGTTGTTGCTGCTCTTAAGGTTGCTAACCCTAAAAGCCTTACCGCCGTTCATAAACCAGGACTTGGCCACCATTCGATTGCAGCACAATGAAAGTTATCCTGTCATCCATTAACGAGTTTGTTGACGAACTGAAGTTTCTGTACGAAGACGAGGAGAAGCCTCTTGTTCGCTGCACCACTTTCGTAAGTGACGACAGCGACGATGGCTTTGCTGTGTTTTTGTATGCGAGCTTCATTATTGATGACGGCACTGTGTGCGAGCTTGAGTTGTTCTGTGGTAAGAACCTGAATCAGAGGTATCAGATTGGATCTGATAAGGCAGTAGAGCTGACTTCAGAACTGAAGAATAAATGTAGCGAGATTGGCGTTACTGTTCGTCCTGGTAGATTCGAGGTGGACTAATGACGTACGTCACTGTCACCATACAGGATCACTCAAAGAAGACTCTTTGGCATATCGAGAACGCCTGGTCAACGAGGCTCGATAAAGCAGCCAGAAAAATGCAGGTAAGGGTTCGCAGTAAATTTATGCGATCCTCAAAAGAAGGCAGCAAAACAAGCAATGCTGGGCAGTACCCTCGTTACTTGAACAAAATCGCAGCTAACTCGGTTCGAGTCACCAGAGTGCCTGGCAGGAATGCGATTCGTTTTGGGTACGGTGGAGACAGTGTTCGCCATCGCATGCGGCTCAGGTATCTTGAAAAAGACGTCACGATTAGAGCTAAAGGTGGAAAGGCGATCGCGGTTCCTTTGAGTAAGGAAGCGAAGAAGTTCTCTAGTGCAGCCCCCACTAAGGCAGCAGCTAATATTAAGAACTTCAAACCACCCAAGGGAGAACTTGAGATGGTTGTCCTTGGTAAGGGAAAGAAGCGGAGAGCGTACCTTGGAGTAAAGAACGGCAGAATCAGGAGCAGGTCTACTGGAAAACCGTATACCTTACACTTCATGTTTGTTAAAGCTGTCACCCGCAGGGCTCGTAAAGGTCTTAACGATGCTCTTAACGTTGAATTTCCGTATCTCGTAAAGCTTCTGTAGGAAAGGGGAGGAAATGGGATTACCAGCTTCTGTCGTTTCCAGATGGAACGCAACGAGTCTTGACAGTTCGATCTGTGAACTGACGTGGGTTAATCCGTCTGCAAACATGTACGGATCGACTCCGGAGAGCGACAGCGATAGTGATCTGCCAAGGGCTGAGTTTTCATTAACTGGCGACACTCCTGACATCCACACGGTGGGCAGCAGGCAGCGAGTTGCCACTTTGATGTTTGAGCTTTGGCATAGCAATGACGTCAGTTTGGAAACTGCTCTGGACTTGATAGAAGCAACTTACGATAACTGTGACAGGGCAGGGACTAGCCCGTTCACTATTTCAGGAGGAACCGTGACTCGTGTCCAATATGTTGGAGACAGAGAATCGGGGCCAATAGATGAAAATGTCTACTCTGGGACGCTGAGTTTCGAAGTAGAATGGCAAAAGGCAGTTAGTGTACCAGCATAAAGGAATATGCAATGGGAGCTGTTTCGGGATTGAATGGTTATGTAACAGTCGGCTCTTGCACTGTTTCTGCGCTGACCGACTGTGACTTGACTTGGGGTTCACCCAACGAAGAGTTTTTCACGGTTGGCGGTGCTGGCAACAGCCTGACGGTCGCCACGTCTAATCGTGGTAGTGGGACGCTGAACCTTGTTCTTGATGACGCAGCCTTGTTTTCAAGTGTTGCAGAGTCTGGTGAACTTGTTACAGTGGTCTTCTACTCGAAGACTGGTGGTGACAGTGCTACGGGGCAGGTCCGACTTAGCCAGTTTAACACAACCATGAATATGGAAGGGACAGTGGAAAAAGTTTCTGTGCCATTCATGACGCATGGTGCAATGACTGGAACACTGATTACATAACATGAGCGGACTTGCGACCCTTTGTAACGCTGGACCATTGATTGCAGTCGATGGGCGTAGCTTTCAATTGAAGGGCCGCACGCTCCGCCATCTTGGTGAAGCTGAAGCGCAGATTCTCTACATGCGAGGGGATCTGCGTTTTGCTGTATCTGAGGCCATCTCAGGTCTAAGCAAGGAACAGCAGGTTGATATCTGGGAAAAACTGTTAATGAAGATTCGGTTTCGCTGGATCGGATGTAACAGTGAGGATATCCAGCGGTTCTACTCTTCCCTTGAAGGCCGTATTTACTCGTTCTGGCAATCTGTCAGGCATAACGGTTTGTCTGCAGATGAGTCTCAGGAGTTGTACTTCAAGGGGCTGGAATCTGACTCCACCTGGGAGTCGAGGATTAAATACGCGATTGAGACAGCGACCGGGGAGTCTGATTACTCTCGCCTGTACAAGATCATGGGGCTTACTCGGGTGAAGTCGGATTACACAGACGAGTATTTACTGCCTGGAAAGGCGTCTTTATTTGCGAGTCTTTTCAGTGAACCGTTTGGGTACACTCCAGATCAGATTGCAGACATGACGCTAGGTCAGATATCATTGGTTGCCACTAAGCATGGCACTGCGTATGAGGATTTGAAGTCTGAGTTGTCTCTTGTGAAGCAGAAGCAGAACATGGGAATCCGCAAGATGCGGAGCACTTACGCCAAGGCTTACAGGGAAATGGCCCTGAATATTGTTGAAGGCAGGTCGCTTACAAGCGGTCTCACTAACTAAAGGTACAGGGAATGTTTGACACGAAGAGCGTTAAGATTAGCGGAAGCGAAGTTCAGTTTGGTTTTATTGGTCGAAAGTTTCGGCTGGAATGCGTTGCGGAGATTCGGTCTCGCCGGCACGCGTCGTTCCTGCAGGCAATTAAGAACCTGCCGTCTGACCCTGTCTCGATCACCAGTCAAATCGGATCAGCGATTGACGCCCATATGTCAAGTGTAATTATCGATGACCAGGACGTGAATGTGTGGCTGACGACGCCTGAAGGGTACTATTTCACTTTCAAAGCTTCGGCAAGACGAGCTAACCCTGACCTTTCAGATGCTCGTATTGATGAGTTGCATGATATGTTGGATGTAGATACGGCTGGCGAACTGAGAGACTTCTGGGGCCGTTCACTCAATGGCTCGTACTATGAGGATGTGATTGAACGCGTCCAGAAGAATACGACTGATAGCATCCTTCGATACTATAATGCTGATGAATCTACATTGAACGCTTTTGAGGAGTTCCTTCGATCTGGTGCTGTGCCAGAGAAGAAGGTAGACTCGCCAGAAGCTTCCGTGGATGAAGTCCCTGTGGAAGTCGCAAAAGAGTCGGAAGTCGCTGAAACTGCATAAAGGATTGTGCAATGTCGTCGAGAAAAGTTGCTGATGCTCATGTGCAGTTCACTACTAAGGGTCTGGATAGCGTAAAGCGTGACATCAGTGAAGCGGCCAGTCAGCTTAGAGCTTTAGGGAGATCTGTCAGTGGCGAGAATCTGCTTAAGCAAATGCAGAGCAATCTTAATCTTGGCGCAGGATTCAGGAACGACATCTCTAAAATGGTGGAGTTGCAGAAGAATCTTCGTGTAGCTATTGCGCTAAAGAAAGATCTGGACAAAAAGAGCCCGACCGATATTTACCAGTCTTCTCGGACTGTTCAGGCTGGGATTGCCGCTGACAGACAGGGACAAGTTAACATCGCTAGAAGGCGTTCCGAACACGCCATTGCAGGGCGCCAGGGGGATGCGTTGGCGGCATCACCTGCCTTGCGTTCCGCGACAGCGACAGCGGTTAAACAGAGCCTCACTGCTCTCAAATCTGACCGAGACTCTATTGCTAAAATGATCGCCAGCAGTTCTACACTGTCTCCGGCGTTCAAAGCTAAAACTGCCGGCGTTTCGTCTTTGAATATCCAGTCAAGTGCTTCCGCGTTCCAGATGCGAGACGAGGCCCAACGCATTAGGGATATGATCGACAGCGTAAAGAACTTTGGCCGTGCAGGCACAAAGACTGCCGCTGAAGTCAACGAGTTCCGCGAAGAGATGGAGAAGTTGGCCAGGTCACTCGAGCTAGCCGCAATTCAGGCGGACAGCGTGACTGAGGCACAGGCCAGAGCTAAGTCTATAGGAGTTCAGGGTCAGGGTGCGTTACGAGGCAGTCTTCGTGACGAGGCGATGAAAGAGGAACGTGTGTCTGCAGCCATGGAGCGTCAAAAGGGTCGTGAGTTCCAGAAGATGAGCCCTCGCGAGGCATTAGGTCGCCGTTTAGGGGAAATTGACGCTCTTGCTGACACGATGACTTCACGTGACATGAACCAAGAGACCGCGATGGCCTCAGAGGCTATTGCAAACAGTATGCGCGATCTCGCACAGCAGATTAGAGAATCACCGATTGATGATGCTCTCAATAGCCTTGCGAGAAAATTTGGCTCTGGGCAGATCAGTAGTCGAGACTTTGATCTCGGGATGAAATTTAACCAGTCTGCAAGGCAAGGCAACGTCGCTGCTGGACAAACTATAGAGTCTGCTGGTTTCAACGCCAGAATTGGAATGAGTGAAGATTCTGCCAGGCAGCAAGGGGAACTTGACGCCTTGAGGGCTCGTGAGTCGTTATTAGTTAGGATCACGAGTTCAACCAAGGGGCTTTCTAGTGCTGAACGGGAGAAGAACCAGGCAGAGCTTGCAGTTATCCAGACTGAGATTAAACACAAGCAATCTCTTCATGATTTATCGCTTGCTTTGGATGACTACCGTGCAGGAAGAATTAGTGAAAGCGATTACCGGTTCAGTACATCACAACGAGAATCGATGAAGAGCGGACAGGAGAGGGGGGCAGGTGTCATTGCTGACGCTGAGTTTAACGCCAGACGAGGAATGAGTAGTGAGACTTTGTCGATTTCGACAGAGATCGACGTGTTGAAGGGCCGCGAAGCTGCAATTATTTCCTTATCATCAGCTACTGCTAATCTTACCTCTACTGAGCGAGAAAAGAATGAGGCAGAGCTTGCGGTTATCCAAACTGAGATTAAGCACAAGCAGTCTTTAATGGATTTATCACAAGCTGCAGACGACTACCGTGCAGGCAGGATCTCCAGGGAAGATTACACACTATCGTCCAGTAATCGCGAAGCCAGAACACGAGGAGAAAGTTCAGCGCAAGAAAGGATTGATGCTGCTGCCTTTTCTGCTGCCAATGCAGGGTATGACCAGGGCTCAATAGCAAAGCTAACTGAAATCGAAACGCTGAATGCAAGAAAGGTCGCTATCGACAACCTCCTGGATTCAAACAACAGCTTAACTGCGGATGAGAAGAAAAGGCTCGAGGCGGAGCGGGAGACGATTGCTGTAGAAGAAAAGCACGCCAGGTCTCAGCAGGAAATCGCAGAACTGATTAACAAGGAAGAGTTTGCCCTGAAGAAGTTGGTAACGCAGAAGAATGACTTTATAGTAAAGCGAGCGAATGGTATAGCTTTAACCAGGGATGAAGTTAAGGCGGAGCGACAACTCGACAATCAGATCAATGAGTCTTCAAGGAAGATGCAGACCTATACGAATGCAGTCTACGGCGGTAACGTTGCTCTTAATAAAGCAGCTAATTCTTCTCGTAGATACAACTTCATGGTGCAGCAGGCGTCTTACGGTGTCCAGGACTTTGTTCAAGTTATTGGGCAGACAGGGCTTAGTGGGGCGTTGCGTGCTTCCGCAAACAATATGGCATCTCTTGCGGCGGCCACCGGAACTGTAGGTGGAGCGGTGACAGGTGCCCTTGGGACGATCGCCATGATTGGTATGGCAGATGCGATCAAGGCGTGGGGATGGGAGACTGAAAGCACTACTAAGAAATTAGAGAGACTGCAGGGCGTTGTCGAGCGATTCGCTAATGTGCGTTCAAAGATGATGGAGTTTCATGGCAATCTTGTTCGCGAGAATCTTGGGCTAAGCGGGATAGCTGCTGCTCCAGGTGTAGAAGCCAGGAACGAGGCAGCTAAGCAGGCTGGTGAATCCGCTGAAGCTGAGAGAAATTTAAGAACTGTAGTTGACGAGATTGTTGCAAATGCTGAATCCAGTACTGTCAGAGCTATCGCCAGAGTGCTTGAGACTAATGATCGTGCGGTTCCTGGTATGATTCCTGTTGGGACATTGGTTAATCCATTGGTTGATTTAGCGGCAGCGAAAATTACAGGAAATGCCACTTTTGGGTCGATGAAAGAAAAGGCAGTCCAAGGTTCTCGTCAGGAGCTTGAAGAAATGAAACTGCTTCGTTTGGCGGGGGTAATATCTCCTGGCGAAATGGCCCAAGCCACAAAGACTCACGAAGAATTCATCAACAGTGTTAACCGAATCGCTTCTATGGACGTGTCGGATGCCAGTCAGGTGGCTGACATTGCGAAGATCATTGATAACTCAGAGGAACTAAAGAAAGCTGTCGATGCTTATGTTGAAGCTTCTAAGCTTCAAATTATCGCGGCAAAACAGTCGGAGCAGTCTCTTATTAGACTTGGGGAATCTCTCGACAAGTTGGAAGCAGACGTGCAGGCTGGTTCTGTGTTTAGCGATGCTCCAGCAGAGGAAGCGATCTCTGGCCTGATGCAGGAGCTTGCCAAGTCTGCAAGCCGGATTCGCATGGCAGACGCAAGCATGGAAGGCACATCCGGCGCTCACAGGGCTAACCTTGAAACCTTGCGTCAAGCCGAAGCGGATCAATACAACAAGTATCTACAGACTCTTGGTAACTTAAATAACGGGCTGAAAAACTCTACTAATCCCAAAACAGGGATAGCTGGTCAGCTTGCTGAGATTGCAGCATCAATAGCTACTGGAAGGATGAATCTGGAGAAATCCCTTGAGTTTTCCGATCCGGTTCAAAAGGCTGCGATACTGGCGGATTACGACAAGCGATCGTCAAAGAAAGCCTTGGAGCAGGTTGGTTCTGTGGCGACCGGGTTCACGGGCGTTGAGAGAAAGTTTGGCGAGACTCAATTAGAGGCTAACACTCGAACTAAGGCGGAGATCCTGGCCAATCAGGCGAAGCGTAACCCAGCAGAAGCAGCCGCGATGCGACCAGCTATTGCTGAGATATTCAAGAAGATAGACAAGTCGTTCGCTGATGCGTTGAGGGAATTCAGTGAAGCCAGACTTTCCAGTGTGACTCAGGGAATACTTGGCGATATTGAAAAAGGGAAAGCCAGAAAAAAGGAACATGACCTTCTGGTTGGTCCTGACGCTGCTTTTGATCAGCAGAATCTCGACATCCTCAGGGATGATATTTCCAGGAGGGCGGAATCTTTCACTGGGCGAGCAGACAAGTTGTCTGGTGAGAATCAAAAGCAAGCAAACGACAGGTTGGTCGCAGAGCTTAACGCACTGATAGCACAAGGATTCGCTGGGTCGGCGTCTCTGGCTGAGATGAAGGACAAGATAAAGGAGTACGAGAAGAAGGCTAACGACATTGAGCCGAACAGGAGAGGCATCTCCGGTACGATGACGTCAATTGGTGAAGCCTATTCTGAGCGAAGGAAAACCCACGACAAGGAGTTTGGATTCAACGCTACGTTCAGTGCGAAAAACATTGGCAAGGCAATGTCTGACGCGTCCGACGCTATCATGAACTTCTCCGGCAAGGTCGAGAGAAGGCTAGGCGAAACGCAAGAGCAGGCAAATCAACGAGAGCGTATTCGGCTTGGCGACCTGATAAAGGAGTATCAAGTGACGGCTGATAAGGGGGACGACAAGCTGATCCCTTACATAAAGCTCATGCAAAGGAAGATTGGTCAAGACGAGGTTGATGCCCAGTCTCGAACGGCAACTACTCCGATTGAGTCGCTCAACCAGAAAATTCAGGACTCCCTTACTGGCGTGGACAAAGATTTTGACCTTCAGGTTAAACAGAAAGACCTTCTTGAGGATATCAAGAATGCTCTGTCGAGTAATGTAATCATCACTTCAACTGACTCTGCGACTAAACTGAATGACGAGGCTCTTGTGGTTCACAAGAAGTCGTCGTCGACTCTTGAAAAGATTCTAAAGGCTATTGAGAATTCAGGCGTTGGTCAGTTGACTATCGGATAACCAGGGAATGGTTTTATGGCAATCGCAGTAGACGTTCAGGCAGGTTCACCGTACGGCAATATCAATGCGGAAAGCGGCAGTATCACCGTTGTTGGTAAGATTTCGTGGGCGAATCTTGGCGGCAAACTGGCTGAACTGTTTCCTTCAAGCACCACTGGCGGTCTAGGAGCTAACCCTTATGATCCATTGTTTGGGATTTACAGATGCCAGTCTGTAGAATTTAAGCCGATCGGGGCAGACCCAAAGGTTAATTACGGGACACCTGCCGTTTCGTCTCACGACTCCGATTTCACGATGCCGGTTTATGAGTACGCATGGCTGACGATCACGTACAGTTCTCAACAGGTTGAGTTCCCGAACGCTTCTGGGGATACCCCTGACACGCCGGACGGCTCCACGCAAGTGGTGGGTCTGCAACACCAGTTAACATCTGGTGGGGAAATCATCACACTTGATGACAGCTCTCTTGTCTGGTCTGACACAAAATCCGTCAAAGGAACCAACGTTTCTGCCACAAAAGTTGTGGCGACAATTGAGCATAACGTCACCTGGAATCGGGTGCTTTCTCCGCCGTGGGCATCCATGAGGGAATTGATTGGCAAGGTGAATGATGCCAATCTTGGTCCTTTCCAGACTGGAACAATGTATGTCGAGACGTTATTGTATCTCGGCTTTACAGCAACTCCTGACATTACTGCTGACGGCGTCCGTGTCTGGAATATTGGCTACAGGTTCTCCGAAAGACGGGTCGACGAGTTAACAAAAGACGCTGAAGGGGGAACCGTCACCGCTGACGGCGTTGCTGGTTATGAGTCGCAGTTTGGCGGGTGGAATCACTTTTACAAGCAGGAAGACGAGAAAGATGCATTTGGCAACTTGACGGCCACCTCAGGCTTCAAGAGGTTACACACTCGAAGACCACTAATTGGTGGCTATCTGACTTACAACGAAGACACTGCAGTACACAAGAAAGCCGACCTAACCGCCTTGTTCGTGCAGGTATAAGATGTCCAGCAACGAAATGTTCGAGAAATTCAATAAGGGCGATCCGGCCAGCAAGGCGCTTGATCACAAGTTCCTCAATAGCCTGACGGGCGCAATTTCCGGGCTATCTCGTGCGACTATTGGCGATAGCCGGGTCAATGTTGGCGGAAACAGTTACGATCCGAGGAAGGTTCCGCCTGTTGAAGTCAAGCTCACCAAGGTTCTAGAGTTCGAGGAATCAACTGCTACACTTGGATTTAAGGGCGACACTGGTGAAGTGAACGTCATTAAGCTTGAGGTTATTGATGCGGTCTTCGAGGAGACTGTCGGCACTCAGACGCTTACCGAACTGGATGCCTCGTCGAATGTAATCTATGCAGCAGCACCACCAAGTTTTACGGCTGAAGTTGATGACTTTGTCTGGGTTGTGAAATGGTCACACCAGTGGTGGGTAATAACTGGAAGTGGCGGCGGCGGTGCTTCAATCGTGTTGTTTACCATTACTGACGCTGACGGATGTGGAAGCGGGTGCGTTGACGCGACAGTCGAGTTAAGGGCGTCAGGACTAACTTCAGTTTCCATTGACGACGCGATAACCGTTTACGACGAGGCTGGGTGCTTCTTTAATGTCGACCCTGTATTTCTGTCTGGAGTTAAGGGGTTTGCGTTAAAAATGGAAGGCGATAGTCCTTGTACTCAGTACAGCACTGAAGACAGTCATTGGGTTGTTATATCTCTTTGCTGTGCTCTTGGAGGTTGCCCATGACGGCGTTGACCAGAAAGGGAGGAACAGGCGGTTGTTGTGGAGATTGCCAGGATGTCCACAATGGAGACGAAAGAAAACCTTGCGGATGCATGGGTTGTCTTCCACAGTGGCTTTGTGTTGTAGTAGAGATTACACCGCCAGAAGATCCTTCTGCAATCGGCTGCTGCAGATATATGCACGCAAGAACTCCATTACAATGCGGACAAGACAACTACAACACGGTCAGCCTGAATTGCGATATCATATCTCTCAGCGTCTCTTTTGAGATTGTGAATGGAGAGGATGGGTGCTGTTTTGTAGTGACTGTGGCTTCGTCTGAGGAAGAGGTCGTTTACAGCCAATGCACTGATCCGTACACGGGCTTACCGGGGTCGATCGGCCTGAATGAAAGCCTGGACATACTCATAACTGCGTACCCTGAATATAGACTGCAGGGGACAATAACAGTCTCTTCAGTTTCAGGAATATCGAATATCGGGCAATACACAAGGGACGTAATCGACCCCTACACTGGGGAAACTACATCTCAGTGCCCGTCTTGCAATTACATTAAGCTTGACCCAAGAAAAAGTTCTCCAGACTTGCCCATAAGTCCGTGTGATCGTCAAAACCTTTCTGTTAGTAGTAACATTGCTTCTCGGCTTTTCGGGAGCGACTGGGAGCAGCAGGTTTCAGATGGAGATTTATTTGATAATGAGCTGTGCTGGGTTGTCGCTCCGTGTAAATGCATCCCAGACAGAGTTTGCGTGGACTACGTCTATTACGACACCTGCTCTGTCTCCGGAATGACACTGAAGAGGATTGAACTTGGACTTACTGATTGCGTGTACGGCCCAGAGGAATTTGAAATCTCAAGGGGCTCTTACGGGAGTGATCTTGTTGTCATTTCAGGTTCATTAACAAGTGAATGTGAAATCGTGTGGAGTGTTGACACCTCATACGGAGGTGGCGATTTCACGAAAGCACTGACACGGATTGACCTTGACCCTGGTCTAAGCAAAAGGTGTGACGTGTCGCTCCCAGAAACCTCAGTTCCTAATACGGGAGTTGACGGAAACCTTGATGACACAATAACTGTAGCGGAAAGATGCTTATGCATTCAGAATGATGACGAAGATTGTCCGCGTTCATGCTACGACATTAGGCGACCTCCGAATGCAAACCCCGAGTGCCATTTAGTGGTACTGACCGCCACCGTGATATCAGGTGGTTGCGACTTTGAAGGGTTCGCGTTCCCGATGCACTATGAGACATATGAAGTTCCACAAGCAGTGACACAGGATCAGATACCGACAGACCACTTAACTTGCCAATTATACTACGCTTACAATCTAGACACTCGCGGATTCTACATTGTGTTTCCTCAATGTAATACTCTCGGGTCTTCAGGAGAGTCAGAGGGTGGTTACCTTTCTGCTAGTGGTCGATTTTCTCTTTCTTACCCAATAATATGCGACCCGAGAGAACCTGACGAGATTCAAGAGACGAACCCGGAGCTTTACAGGTTGACGTTTGGCATTGACGCGTACTGTAATTTCGCACAAGCGAGTTCATCTGGAGTTCTGTCTCCGATATCTGCAAGTTGCGATCCATTTGAGTTAATATTTGAGGTTCCATTTCCAGATATTACAGATTGCACGTGTTCATGCTCTACATTTCAATTAAAAATCACGCTGTAGTATGGAGAAGACATGTACTGCGAATGTGTCGCTGCGGGGTATTGCCCAAAACATAAATTTGTCAAGACTCAAAGAGACTTTGAACTCTGCCAAGGGATAAACTGCTCCGTCAATGTTGCAAATCAGTATCGCAAAGCGTGGGACGCCGGCAAGACTGCACAACAGAAAGGGCTACAGGGCTGGCAATCCGCTTCAACTATAACTGTGCAGCCGCCATCTCCTGGCAAGCCCGTAGTTTCGGCGAAGGTTTTGAATTCCGTAACTCCAGATCAGGTTCCGTGTAAATTTAGAGGTGAACTGATTAGGGAGTCAGGTTGCACGGTGTGCGGCTCTTCTGGTGTCACTAAAGTGTATCAATGTGACGATCCCGACAACCGTGCTCATGAATGCACGCTGCTTGACAAAATTAGAGGCACACAGTCGTGTATCAAATGCAAACATGGAGTAGACGCTTTTGAAGGCGTACTGGAAAGTAGCATTTCACGCGAGCCAGGATTGAAAACCGAAGGCGGACCAGGCACTGAACTTCTCGCCATGTATAAAGAAAAAGGCTTCCCGAAATGCGAAGCGTGCACTGAACTTGCTGCTAAAATGGATAAATGGGGCCCAAGCAAATGTGTAGAAAATCTTGACATTATCATAGATGATATCATGCCACGTGCCCAGAAATGGGTTGCAGAGAATCAGGCATGGGTCAACTCATGGATTCCAACCGTAGCGTCTGATGCGGCTTTAAGAATGAAAATTAAACTGGATGTCATGGCGGCAGTGAGAGCATCGAAGAAAAACAAAGCCAAGGTTGTAGCAAGAAGGAAAAAGACGTGGGCCAGTGCGTTCAGTTACAAAGGGAGCGACAAAGTGAGATTCTTGACGACATCACAGATGGCGGCAGATACAAAGAAACTAGCTTCAATGATCCCGCCAGATGTCACGGCGATCGCTGGTGTCTCCCGGTCTGGCGTTTATCCAGCAAGCCTGATAGCTATGATGCTGCATCTTCCTTTTTATATCGTAAGGCAGAGCAAGAATGACATCATTGAAGCAGGAAGCGGATGGCGTCTTGGCAAGAAATCACATGATGGAGGAAGAGTCGCTGTGATCGACGACACAGTGATGACTGGTAACTCCCAGAAGGCGATTAAGGGTGTTGTTGAAAGCTTCTTCGAATCCTCTTTGATGTGTACTGTCTATTGCAATCCATTGGCTATTCATAAACCTGATTTGTGGGCTGTTGATCTTCCGTGGCCGCATCTGCTCGAATGGAATTTGTTTAATTCAGTGATTCTCCCGTCTGCAGCATTTGATTTTGATGGAATTCTCTGCGAGGACTGTCCGCCAGGTTCTGACGACGATGGTCCGAAGTATTTGAACTTTATTCAGAATGCGGTTCCTAAATATGTCGTACGAAAAGATCCGATCCCGATGATTGTGACTGCTCGGATTGAGAAGTACCGTGAGCCAACGCTTGCATGGCTGGATCAGTGGGGGATTCGCTGCAACAACCTTGTCATGGCTCCATGGGACACTCTTGCAGAGAGGAATCGTCACGACATGGCCACTTACAAAGCGGACCATTACAAAAGCTTCATGAAAAAATGCAAAGGTATAAAACCAACCGTTTTCATTGAATCTGACGTGAATCAGGCCGCCCGGATCGCTAAGATATCTGGTGGAATAACAGTATGTCCTTCAGCAGGGAAATGTTTCAATGGATAGTCAGTCATCGAGGTACAGGATTTGTGACGAGTTACCGTTCGATCGACCAGTGATGTCACGGTCCAAGGCTCTTGTCACTTCTTGCGTGATCGCTTTCTGCGTCATATCAATTATAGAGGCGATCTCTAACCCTAGATTAAGGGGAAAACTTGTCACGAACGGATATCAAAGGTCAGCAGACATTATAAGGTTAATCAATGATCTCTAAACAAGAGGCCATGGAGATAGCTTTTTCGATACCTGGGCAAACCTGGCCATCTGAGCTTGGTTGGATCTACGAAAGGGCTCGGCACCACAAGACGAAGCTTTACATTGATGTGGGTACGTTTTGTGGTAGGTCGCTTTGGGCCGCTGCAGCCGGGATGTCCAGCCACGGAGAAGGCGGAAGAGTTGTTGCTGTCGACAACTTCACTCTTCAGGAAGACCCAGTTTGGTCACAGGGGGTCATTGGTTTGACGATAAGCATGATCAAGAGACGACTGAACAAGGTTGATGCGAGATTCCTGAAGACGTCAAGCCTGGATGCGATGAGGCACCCGATCACACAAGGTGCTGACTTTGTGTTTATAGACGCTAACCACGAGTACGCCGAATGCAAGGCAGATATCGAAGGGTGGTCGGCAGTAGCTTGCGATGGTGCGACTATTTCAGGCCATGATTATTGGCCTGCACATGTTGGTGTCATGGATGCCGTTAATCATTTTTACAAAGATAGATTCACTGTGGCCCCTGAAACTAGAATCTGGCATTCGAAGGCGTCGAAATGAGAAAGTCCGTCGTTTTAGTTGCTAAAGGGCCAAGTGCATCATTCGCAAACAGCTTCATACAGGATGAGGATGATATTGCCGTCGTTAACGATGCTGGGGCAATCGTTAACAGGAAGCCTGACTATCAGTTTTTTAGTGACTTGAACGATCCGACCATGGAGCAGGCTAAATATGCTTCTGCTTGCGTCTCACCGCTAAAGGAACTGAACAAGCTTCCGCCTGCCTTGACGCATATCACCTACGCTGACACCGAGTGCGGGAGTTCAGTTGAGTCTTTTATTGAAAGGATAGCTTCAGGTGGCATCTGTCATCACCACACGACGACCGGTGCTATTCACTGGCTATGCAAATTCGGAAAATATAGTCACGTGAGAATAATAGGAATAGACGGCGGAAGCGGAGTTGCGGACGGCGTGTTCAGTTACGAGTGGTGCTATTCAGATATAGCGAAGGTTGCTGGAGATGACTTCCTGGATGAATGGAAGGGTATCGACAAGTCGCTATGTTCTGTCATGGAAAAAGTTTACGGGGTTTCTTTTGAGTGGTATAGAGAATGAAATACCTGATACCCGCAAAAACAAACAGTCAGCGAGTTCCAGACAAGAACTGGAGACCTTTTTTTGGTAACTATAGTCTTGTCGATATACTTGTCCAAAAGCTAATTTCCTGTGGTTCCTGCGTTTCGGACATATACATTAGCTGTGAGGATGAAGATAAACTGGACGAAATGCATTCTCGCTACGGGACGAGTTCCGTAATAAGGGATCGTGATCTTTGCGACAACTCTGTCTCGTTAACAGAGTGGATATCAAGAATCTGCTCTCAAATTCCTGATAATGACGATATTGCGTGGTGCCAGACTTGCAGTCCGCTGTGGAATGAATACTCACAATGCTTTCATAAATGGGAGTCTGTGAGAGAAGATTACGACTCGCTAGTTGTATGCCATCCATTCAAGGGCTACTTGATGACTGAAAATCATCAACCTGTAGGCTGGTCTTTTGGGAAGCACCATACGCCGAGTCAGTTCTTACCGAAATTCACGACTATGCCGTTCACTTTGTCTATTTTTAGTCGAGAGTCGGCGGTAAATACGTCTTATCACGTTGGTAGTAAGCCTTTCTGGCACGAAAGCTCCGGTTTTAACGTAGATATAGACACGATGGATGATTTCCAGGCAGCGTCTCGATTGTTTGGATTCACCGAATTTGCTGCCAAACTGCGTAATACTGCGTCTATTGACTCAAATCAGACTCCCATGCTATAGAGGATAATCATGATCCTCTTTGTAGGCAGTCTATATGTCTGATTTCGTTCCGACATTCTGGAATACGCTGACGCAGTTCAACGGAAAAAGCCGCACGTCAAAAGTGTCAGCAGGTCAAGTCGCCTACAAAAAGAGTGGGTATGCTTGGGGCAATATCATTACAGACGTTGAATCTGACTTCACCGCTACGAAATTTCCAGGAAGCATCCAGTTTCCTCGTAATGCTCAAGACTGGCTGGATGCGGAATTCAATGGGGAATACTCAGCCAAACGCCAGATCACCGAAGGCAATTGGAGCAATTCTGAAGACGCCTTCGTAATGAGGATGAAGGCTGATTGCCCAACGAATGCGACTGGCATTATCCATCCGGACAAGCCGTGGCAGGTAATCTACTACAACGCATTCGGTCAGGGTCAGAACCTGATCTATGGCCACTGGCACGGAAAGACGTCGCGACTTGAGCACGTCATTGAAATCACAGAACTGCCGCCTGGTGATAGTGAGTATCTCACATATGATTTCTACATCCAGTCGAATGACGCCACCACGTTCGTAGGCGAAAACTTCGGCCAACGACCATGGGCAGGTAACTCGGGCGATGGGGCTACGGTTCAAGGATTCAGTGTCTTTCTCGCTAAAGGTGATGACCACACAACAATTCGTGGAGCGGTTCTTCGAAAGCCTGTTTGCTGGTGGGCAAATCTTGACGGCACGACCACGATCAAGGATGTTCGAGTCGATGTCGTAATTCAGCCAGACAGGAGAACGGTCAAGGCTACTAAATATATTCGGCGGTCGGACGTAGTTGAAGCACTGTCGCAAGGCTCACCATACCGGGCCGACGTGACGTTCAATCCTGATCCGAGCCCTGAGACAACCAGCGTTGATGGGGTTGTGAAAGGGTCGTCAACGGGATCGTGGGCTACTATAGTTAATGGTGTCGCCGATTACGCCAGCGATTCTGATGCGTCAAGTAGAGTTATGGCAGAGGCTACAGCGTCTTCTAATGTATACAGCCAACTCAGGAAGCTTTTTTTTCTGTTTGATACCAGTTCCATTGGTACAGGTCAGCAAGTGGACTCGGCCACTTTCGGTAGTCGTCTCGATAACCAGCGAAGTATTGGCACGATGGGCCTGAGCACTAATATCTACTCAAGCTCCCCGGCATCGAATACGGCCATCACCACGGCGGACTACTTACAGGTAGGCTCAACTCCGTTCACAGATTCACCGCGACTCATGTCAGCCGAATCGTTCGACAATCCGTTCGTGACGCAGACACTGAATGCTGCTGGTCGTGCGGCCATTGCGATGGAAGGTATCACTAAGCTCGCAATGAGTGTTGTCGAAGCCCAGGAATCGGGAAGTCCTACATGGGCGTCTAATAATTCGGCGATATTGGCTGTGAATATGGCTGAAACATCCGGAACGGCAAATGATCCTACGTTGACTTTCACATATTCAGCCGCTGGACCTGCCGTTGCGGTTCTCGCTCACCATAAAAAACTCTCTTTGAGGTACTGATAAATGATTCCATTACGACAGAGCACAGCCAGTCAGACGATTCAGCTCGGTGGAATCTTCGTCGATTCATCTGATGGCGACACCGAAGAAACTGGATTGACGATCGCCAACACCGATATCAAGTTGCACAAGCTTGGCGCAACCAGCCTTGTCAACAAAAACTCAGGCGGCGGCACGCACATGTCGAATGGTAGGTATTACGCCACTTTCGACGCGACTGACACAAACACGGTCGGCCCGCTGACGATTACGGTTCACGTATCTGGGGCATTGGTCGAGACAATCCACTGCTTCGTGTTTGAGGAAGCCATTTACGACGCATTGTACGCGTCAGGGGCGACTGGGGCGTTGCCAGCAACGTTAGTTCAAGGCTCGGTAGAGAGTGTTACTCAAGGCGTTACCCTTGCGTCATCTGAAGACGTTTACCACGCCTTGATTGAATACACTTACGACGACCCGACTGATGAGTACACAGTCACATGGTTCAAGAATGGTGCGGCTGTCACTTCCGGAATTACACTACCGAAGATTCAAGTCGCCAAACGCGATGACGGCACGGATTTAGTGGCGGCAACTGCCATGACCCAAATCGGATCGACCGGCAGTTACAAGTATGATGAATCGAGCAATGTATTGGTTGCCGACGAAGCCTACCTGGCGATTGCAACAGCCACAATCGATGCCGGTTCACGCGACTACAGATGCCTCATTTCCAGGAGTTCATAATGGCGCCGAACAGGTTTGTTTTGTTTCTACACCAATGCAAAAAGGCGAGCTGGTCATCAGTTCCAACTTCGACCTCTGCAGACTCCGCATGGATGCTGCTTCTTCAATAAGGACATGCAATGTCATCTTTCGCGAAAACAGCCACTGTCGCCCTCACCACAACTGACCTTACGACTGTCGTTGCAGCACAAGGTGCGAGATCGTTCATCAACATTCACAATATCATCCTGTCAAACCAGTCAGCAACAGCGACTTTTGTCGATATTCTGGACGGGTCGACTCTGCTCATTCGTGAAGCGAGCGACCCTGCAGGTCTTGGCAATAACATGAAGTTTGACAAGCCGATTCGCCTGTCAGAAAATTCGCCAGTCAAAGTACAGGCAAACGACGCCGTCTCGACCGTCAATGTGACAATCGTCTATGATGTCGAGCCAAGCGGAAACGGCTAAAACGGGCGATCCGTAATCCCTGCTGCGGCGTTCAACGCGGCGACAACTTCAGCGCCTGACGACATTTTCTTGAGTTCAGCATAAGTCATCATCATATAAGAACGGTCGCCGAGTAGTTGAACAGTGACTACTCCGCGACCTTTTTCTTCGTTGATAACCCTCGCAGGCTGAAGCTTGCCGTCCTTCCTGACCATAAGGACGTCCGGGTCATTCTCGACGACAAGATTCTCTTCGATCCGGTTAGCCAGGTAGTTACAGAGTTGATCATGATTCGGAATCTGCACCGAGAACATGTCACAGAATTCATTGACCCATTTTGCGACTGAGCCACGCATCTCACTGTTGTTCATAGGAGCCCCTTAGGCTCTTTGCCACTTGGATTGCCATTTACAAGGATGTCTGCTTCTGATTTCGCAAAATCGACCATAGTCTCTCGCAGGAACTCTCTTATCATCTCAATAAACATTGCCTTCTTGTCTACTGAGACTATCGCAACTTCTTCGATCACTCCTTGGGAAGACTTAGAAAAATCATAGGCAGCTCGTTTGTCTTTGAAGATGAACAGTTCGTCGCTTTCGTTAACATGAACCCT
>TARA_R110002111_G_scaffold182875_1_pt1 | contig 41285 bp, 36 predicted proteins | sample TARA_R110002111 | Tara Oceans TARA_R110002111 (sample SAMEA4397363) | marine metagenome | biome: Polar Biome; feature: [ZZZ] marine water layer (ENVO:01000295); material: water (ENVO:00002006), including particulate matter (ENVO:01000060) such as... | depth 199 m
ATAGCTATAGTTTCCATCTACATTCTCGTAGGTTGTAATCCTTCTTAATGTCTCGGAATTTACTGTAGTCTTTGCAATAACTTGGTTATTTGTTAAACTAGCATTAAGACGAGCATAAATACCTGTCTGCTTTTGCCAGTCAAAACCATTATAGCCTCCATAAAAACTATGTCTATTTGATGGTTCTAGATTGGGGTTACCAATTATTGTATTCAGTGGGTTAGATATATCCGTAAAAGCTTGTAGTTGTCTAAGTGCTGGTGGGTTATTTGTTAATCTGTATCCAGTATATAAAGATGATTTAGGGCTAAAACGATAGCTAAGGTTGTAACGAATTTTTAGATTCTTAAATTTTCGTTCTACATTAAATTGAGGTCTTAATACATCTTTGTTATTAAGTGTTCTTAAATTATAACCAATATTAAAACGCGCCGACCATTTATCATCTTTAAATGTTAAACCTAAATCAGGAATACTTCTTGAATCTATATACTCAAAATCGGTACTTAGGTCTGTATTAAAGTCTGTAAAATCTTGTGTAACATTATTAAAATCGAAAGTACTCTGCCTATTTTGGTCTTTATCACTAGAATATTCGTACTCAAAATTTAAAAAGAACTTTTTAGCAACAAGTGGCATTCGATATCTCAGTTTCGTTGTAATCCCATTACTTTCATTTTTACCATCGGTAAATTGATTCCGGATTATTGACTCCAGATTGTTACCAAAAATTTCTGTATCTGAATTTAAAAAATCATCACTTTCTTGTTTACTTAATGTATTATCAAGTTCAAAACGAATAAAAGCGCCTTTACTACCAAAACGCTTCGTCACAGTTAATTCATTAGAAAACTCTTTTGCAAAACTTTCTACATTAGAATTTACATCAGATTGATTGGTTAAAACAAGGTTCTCTTCTAAGGTTTCGTCTTCACTATTAAAGCGCGTTCTAGACTTAGAGTAACTAAATGATGGCTCTATATTTATTTGAAACGTAGAATCGGTTTTAATTTCAAATTCTAAATTAGCGTTATGGCTGTCTGTATCATTAACTGATCTTGAGCTAGAATTACTAAAGAAACGAGAATCTGATAAAATCGTTTCGCGCTGTGATGAAGATTCGTTTTCTGAATTACTAGAAGAATAAAAATAGTCTCCAGCTATATCTATTTTCTCACCAATTTTATCTGCATAATTTACGCCTGTATTTTGTGAAGTGGTAATGCCTTGCCCTCCACCAAAGGAACGTCCTCCTATTGAAAACGAGCCATTACTATTAAAATTAATTCCACCTCCATTTCCAAACATTTTGGATATCTCACCAAAACTAAAACCTGGTGAATTTGTGTTATTACCACCTGCGAGCACACTAATTCTTCGATCGTTATTAAAGAGGTTTACCATACCAGCAAATTCGTAACGTTTATCTGTACCTGTACCAGCAGACACACGGCCAAATACACCTTTATTATTTTCTTCTTTTATAGTAAGGTTAATCGTTTTATTCTCGCTATCACTTACTTCACCAGTAAATGCTTCGGCTTTTGTTTTTGTATCAACGACTTGAATTTTTTCAATGATATCTTTAGTTAAATTCTTAGTAGTAATTGTAGGATCATTTCCAAAAAATGGTTTTCCATTTACCAGAATTTTATTTACTTCCTTGCCATTTACGGTAATCTTACCTTCTTCATCAACCTCAACACCTGGTAATTGCTTAAGTAAGTCCTCAACAGTTGCGTCTTTTTTTGTTTTAAAAGACTTAACATTAAACTCTAGCGTGTCTTTTTTTATAGTTATTGGCGCCGTAGATTTCACTAAAACTTCTCCAAGTTGACTATCGAGTTGCAGAGCAATTGTCTTTAAATCGATGACTTCTTTATCGATAAGTATTTTCTTGAAATAGGTTTTATATCCAACATAAGACACATAGAAATTTAAACTTTTGTCGTAGGTAGAATTTTCGAGTTTAAATTTTCCGTCTTTATCAGATATGGTATAAGTAACAACACTACTGTCCTTAGCTCGCTCTAGGTATAGAGTCGCAGATTCCAAAGGAGTTTTAGAATCTGCTGTTATGAGGGTTCCTATTATTTCAAATGATTTTTCTTGAGAAAATGAATTTAGCACAAAAAGTAATGTAAAAACTAATACTAGTTTCCTCATAATGCCTTGATTGATTGATGATAATATTAATAGCTAATATGAAAACGCAAGTAACTAAGAATTCGTATGAATAATCTTAAAAAGATTATAATACTACTTTTTTCTCATATAAACACTAACTGGCACACCTGTGAAATCGAAATGATCTCTCAACTGATTCTCTAAAAACCGTTTATAAGGCTCTTTTACGTATTGTGGTAAATTACAGAAAAATGCAAATTGCGGCTGCGGAGTTGGCAACTGCATAATATACTTTATTTTAACAAATTTACCTTTATTTGCTGGAGGAGGTCTATTCTCAATTATTGGTAATAACGCTTCATTAAGCACACTTGTTTTGATGCGTTTGGTACGATTTTTATATACCTCAACAGCTGTTTCAATAGCTTTAAAAATACGTTGCTTATTTAGTACCGAAATAAATACAATTGGCACATCTGTAAATGGCGCAATTTGACTACGTATATGTTTTTCGAATTCCTTGGCTGTTTTGGTCTCTTTTTCAACTAAATCCCATTTATTAACCAAAATCACTATTCCTTTTCGATTACGTTCTGCTAACCAAAATATATTTTGTACTTGGCCATCAAAACCGCGTGTAGCATCTAGAACTACTAAACACACGTCGCAATGCTCAATAGCTCTAACACTTCGCATTACAGAATAAAATTCTAAATCTTCTTTTACTTTTGTCTTTCTTCGAATACCTGCTGTATCAACCAAATTGAACTCAAATCCAAAACGGTTATACTTGGTATCTATTGAATCTCTTGTCGTACCCGCTATATCTGTAACAATATATCGATCTTCACCAATTAAAGCATTTATAAAAGACGATTTCCCTGCATTTGGTCTTCCTACAACTGCGAAACGCGGCAGTTGTTCTTCCTCAACTTCTTCTATTTCTGGTAAGGCTTCAACAACGGCATCCAACAAATCACCAGTACCACTTCCATTAATACTTGCAATGGTAAAGTAATCACCTAATCCTAATGAATAAAATTCTACAGCATCTTCAGCACGTTTATTATTATCAACCTTGTTTACAACTAAAAAAACTGGCTTTTTAACTTTGCGTAATAGGTTAGCAACATCCTGATCCATACCAGTAATACCAGACTCAACATCTACCATAAAAATTATTGCATCTGCTTCGTCAATGGCAAGCTCAACCTGTTTGTCTATTTCTGCTTCAAATACATCATCACTACCAACAACATAACCTCCAGTATCAATTAAAGAAAACTCTTTCCCATTCCAATCCGTCTTACCGTAATGACGATCTCTTGTTACTCCACTAACAGCATCTACAATAGCTTCCCGTCTTTTAATTAATCTATTAAAAAACGTTGACTTCCCAACATTTGGTCTCCCAACAACTGCAACTATATTTCCCATAATTTGAATATTGCAGCAAAGGTAGTATTTAATCTTAAAGAATTTATGTAAATTGAGTTCTGTTATTTCAGTAATATGTCACTCTCTAATGAAATAGTTTTAAGACCGCGCTTTAAATTTGAAGCTGATGGCTCCAGTGAAATACTTTTGCAAGGATTTGAGGATGCTAAAAAATCACAATCAGATTTTATTGTTACTCGAATTGACGATCACGTTTTTGTAAAATTTCCGAAACAGGTTCAACATTTTTGGTCGCCTCAGTTACATTTAGAAATTAATAAAAAAGATGAGCAAAGCTCTATCATTAATGGGCTTTTTGGACCTAACCCAACGGTATGGACCATGTTTATGTTTTTTCACTTTATTGTGGCTGGTCTCTTTCTAGGTTGTGTAATATGGGCTTACACAAACGTTACTTTAGGGAATTCTTATGCCATACCGCTTTTTCTTACTCTTTTTATGGTACTGATATGGTTTGTCCTCTATTTTGCAGGACGACTTGGAAGAACAAAAGGAATACCCGAAATGTATAAATTACATGGTTTTATGAAAAATACATTAAGAAACTATCGCTGATTATAACCAAAACGTCTCAACTGTTTTTGGTTACTTCTCCAGTTCTTATTCACTTTTACATAGAGTTCTAAGTGAACTTGCTTACCAAAAAATTTTTCTAAATCTTTTCTTGCTTCTATTCCTACACGTTTAAGTGCAGAACCTTTGTGCCCTATTATTATTCCTTTTTGAGTTTCGCGCTCTACCATAATAACGGATCGCATTCTAATGATTGTATCTTCTTCAAAAAATTCTTCTGTATCTACTTCAACAGCGTACGGAATTTCTTTTTTGTAATGCATTAAGATTTTCTCTCTAATCGCTTCATTTACAAAAAAGCGTTCTGGTTTATCTGTTAATTGGTCTTTAGGATAAAATGCAGGAGATTCTGGAAGTAATTCAATAATTCTATCAAATACATTTTGAACATTAAATCCTTGCAATGCTGAAATTGGAAAAAACTCAGCGTTTGGTACTTTACTTTGCCATAATTCTGCTTGCTCTTCTAATTGTTCTTGGTTAGAATTATCAATTTTATTCAATAATAATAAAACAGGGATTTTAGAATTAGTAATCTTTTTAAAGAAAGCTTCATCTTTTAATTCTTTTTCACCTATCTCAACCATGTAGATTAAAACATCGGCATCTTCAAAGGCTGATTTCACAAAATCCATCATAGAGGCTTGCAACTCGTATGCTGGCTTAATAATACCTGGCGTGTCACTTAGAATAACTTGAAAATCTTCACCATTCACAATCCCTAAAATTCTGTGTCTAGTGGTTTGTGCTTTTGATGTAATTATAGATAGTTTTTCTCCTATAAAAGCATTCATCAATGTAGACTTACCGACATTAGGATTTCCTATAATATTAACAAAACCTGCTTTATGCATTAAAAAAAATTTAGAGTACAAAGGTAATATTAAAAAAATGCTTGATGACATATTCTTTGTTTTTCGATTCTAAATAAGAACACAATCAATTAAAAACAAATTTATTATGAAACATTACATTTATTTATTAGCATAAACGTTTGTCTTATTTAGCTGTTCTAGTAATGATGATAATAAGAAGAGCAAGGAACCATAGCAAATATTAAAAATTGGGTAAACACTGATATTATAAATGCTCTTTCTATGTTAGATATTTTCGGGTTGAGTAGAATATATCTAGAAAACAATACAGAAAGGTTTTTCTTAGAACTCTGATGGTTTAGCAGAGTTATTAATGTAGTTTATTTAGGGCTCATTGTAGGTGGTGTTTTTGTCATTTATAATGTATAATTAGTACGAACTTGGTTTGAAAACTTATTTCTTTCTCTTATATTTATCAGTTACTTTAGTATAACTACTAAAACTCGCTTAATTGAAGTAATAAAATAGAACGTTACAAAGTTATAACTTGTAAAAACTTACTCCGTAAGTTTTATTTTAAAAAAAGCCATGCCAGTAAAAAACAGCATAAGTATTATTTTTTTTAGTGTATTCACCGTTTTTTTTGTAGGATGCAAAGATCGGTTTCAAGAAATAAATAATAAAGAATATATGACTAAACCTTCTAAATTTCATATTCCAAAAGGTATGGTTTGGGTAGAGGCCAAAACCTTTTTTCAAGGTGCAAAAGATTCAGGCACCTATGCTATGCCAAGAGAGAAACCAGCTCATTATGTTACTGTTGATGGATTTAAATATATATCTCCTATAAAATCTTATGAACCAAATTCAATTGGTCTTTATGATATGTCTGGCAACGTATGGGAAATAACAAGCGACTATTTTAATGTTAATTACTACCAATCTATAAAAGATAGTAAATCCTAAAGGTGCAAGCAAAGCTTACGATCCAGACACAATCCATATCTACAAGAAAAAGTCATTAAAAGTGGTTCCTTTCTATGTAGTGTATCGTATTGTGCCAGTTTTAGAATTTCAGCTAAAATGGGCATGAGCCCTGATTCTGGTTCTGACCATATTGGTTTTAGAACTGTTGCTACGCCTGAGATGTTAAATTAAGCAAATAATATTATCTAGATAAAGCCTAAACTGAATTAACTAGAATAGCTTATTGAATAACAAAGGAAAGCTAATAAAAAAACCAGACACTTTCGTATCTGGTTTGAAGTAGCGGGAACTGGACTCGAACCAGTGACCTTCGGGTTATGAGCCCGACGAGCTACCTACTGCTCTATCCCGCGATTTAATCTTGAAATGATTTTCTTAGCTTTTAACTTTCGGTTCATAATGCCGACTCAATCATTTTAGGAATGCAAATATACAACGCTTTTTGATTTTAGCAAGCATTTTAAAACAAAAAAAATAACGTTCAAATATTTGAACGTTATTAGTCTATTTATTATTAAACATCGTATTGTTAATCGTCGTCGTCGTCAGAATCTAGTGTCGCTAAAGCACCTTTCATGTTAGCTTCATCTAAATCAAAATCTACAATTTTAGGAAGCTGTCCTTTTAAGACTGCATAGTTACCTTTAAACGCGTTATTGCTTAAAAGCAAAGTTTTAAGATTCGTTAATTGTGCTAACTCATTTGGTAAATTACCATAAAATGCGTTATTAGATAAAACTAATTCTTCTAATTGAGATAATTGACCTATTGAAGAAGGTATGGTTCCTAACAAACTATTATCAAACAAACTTAATACCTTTAAAGATTTTAAGTTAGAGATACTAGATGGCAGTTTACCCATTAATAAGTTACTACTTAAAATTAAGCTTTCTAGCTTTTTTAAGCTACCAATAGATGCTGGTATTTCGCCGAAGAAATTATTATTATATAATTCTAAATACTTTAAGTTTGTTAAGTTTCCTATATTTTTTGGTATCGCTCCACTAAAGTTATTTGAAAATAATTTCAAATCCTCTAAACTAGCGATATTTATCAATGTGCTAGGCAACTCACCTTCTAACTTGTTAAAAGATAGATTCAATATTTTCAAGGCTGTTAATGCCGATATTTCTTCAGGTAGTTTTCCATTAAGATTGTTAAAACTCAGGTTTATTGCAACAACATTATCGTTTTCAATACTTAGACCATACCAACCAGAAACGGGTTGTTCTAAATCCCATGATTGCATCCAAGAATCACCATTAGTTGCGTTATAAATTGCTACTAGTGCATCTTTTTGAGTTTGTGAAATTTCGGCAAATGAGAAAGCCGAAAATAAGCAACATAGTAGGGTTAATTTTAAAGTTTTCATAATAGCAGATTTATGTGGAGGGACACAATAACTAAGCTAATATAGATGCTATTTCCTTAAACTGCAAATTTATTCGACGAAATGCATGTTCAAATTAGTAATGTGCTAATAATCAGCTAATTGATTTTTATCACTGTTCAATATTTTCTACTCAAAAATTAGTGATTTCTTTATCTTCTGTAAAAACAGAAACCTAGATTGGACTGCAACAAATCTCACAATCAACTATTTAATTTTGATGATTTTGAGAGGCATCTATTAACATAGAAACCTGTTCCCAATCTCGATAGCTATCGGGAGACATTGAAAAAAGCACTCGTCCATTTTAACTAATTAACTCTAGCTGTTCTTGCACGTCTTCCCAATCTGCCATCAATTTCTCTAAATTAGATTTTCTGGTTTGATACGTATCAAAAAACTTAGGATTAGAAGCTGTTTTATCATAATCAGTTGCAAGCTTCAAATCATCTGATTTAATATCTTTTTCGAGTTGATTGATTTTAGATTCTATATTACTGAGCTTATTATTTAAAGATTTTAATTTTTTTTGATCTTGGTAACTCTGCTTATTACTTTCTTTAGGCTTATTTGCTACTACAGTTCGCTTCTCAGCTTCTCTTAAATTTTCAAGATTACGTTGCTCTAAGTAAAAATCTATATCTCCCAAATACTCTCTAATATTTTGATCCTTAAACTCATAAACGGTGTCTGTTAAACCTTGTAGAAAATCTCTATCGTGTGATACAAGGATTAAAGTGCCTTCGAACTTTTTTAAGGCTTCCTTTAATACATTTTTAGATTTAATATCTAAGTGGTTGGTAGGCTCATCCATTATAAGAACATTTAACGGTTGAAGGAGCAGTTTTGCCAAAGCCAAACGATTACGTTCACCACCAGAAAGCACTCTTACATACTTCTCTGCTTCATCTCCTCTAAATAAAAACGAACCTAAAATATCTCTAACCTTGCTTCTATTGGTTTCATTAGCGGCATCAATCATGGTGTCTAAGACGGTTTTACTCCCATCTAAATACTCGGCTTGATTCTGTGCGAAATAACCAATCTGTACGTTGTGACCTAAGTTTAATTCGCCCTCGTGTTTTATTTCACCAACAATAATTTTTGCTAATGTAGATTTACCTTGTCCGTTCTGCCCAACAAATGCTGTTTTTACATCTCTTTGAACAGCCAGATTAACATTATGCAAAACTTGTAATTCACCATAGCTTTTCGAAACATCTTCAATCTCTACTACGACTTTCCCTGGTGTTATAGACACCGGAAAATTAAGAGACATAACGCTATTATCATCTTCATCGACTTCTATTCGATCTATTCGATCTAATTTCTTAATTAGTGATTGCGCCATGGTTGCTTTAGATGCTTTTGCTCTAAACTTTTCAATCAGTTTTTCAGTCTGTTGTATCTGCTTCTCTTGATTTTTCTGAGCGGCCAATTGCTGAATTTTCATTTCTTTTCGCAGAGCTAAAAACTTAGTATATGACTTATTATAGTCATAAATACGACCTAAAGAAATTTCAATGGTACGATTGGTAACATTATCTAAGAACATCTTATCATGAGATACGATGACAACTGCACCACTATAGCTTTTTAAGAAGTTCTCTAACCAAATAATGGATTCTATATCTAAGTGGTTAGTAGGCTCATCTAAAAGTAATAAATCATTATTTTGAAGTAACAACTTTGCTAATTCTATACGCATTCTCCAACCACCAGAAAAAGTATCGGTTAACTTATCAAAATCTTCACGTTTAAAACCTAAACCTTGAAGAATCTTCTCTGTTTCACCTTGATAATTATAACCACCTGAAATTTCATATTGATGCTGAATCTCATTCAAATCAATCATAAGTTGATTATACGATTCACTTTCATAATCTGTACGTTCAGCTAGTTGTGTATTAATTTGTTCTAGCTTTGCTTCACATGCCTTAATTTCTTTAAAAGCTTCATACGATTCTTCTAAAACGGTTTTCCCAAAATCGAAGTCAATATCTTGTTTTAAGAATCCAATCTTTAAATCTTTATCAGCAGCAATTTGCCCTGTATCAGCTTCTTGTTCTTTAGACAAAATTCTAAGCATAGTAGATTTACCAGCTCCATTCTTACCTATTAAACCAATTCGGTCACCTAGGCCTAGCTTAAAAGTAATTTCTTCAAAAAGGTATTCTCCTTGAAATGATATAGATAGATTATGAATATTTAGCATAATTTTTTTGAATATTACAATTGCAATAAACATTACAATTGTTACAATACAAGACTTCTAAAAATTTATCTTTGTCTTGTCTTAAAAAGTGCAAAAGTAAAGGTTTTAGTTATGATTAAAAAAGGAATGAAACTTTATAGTATTCTTTTTGGAGCTTGTCCGAAATGTCATCAAGAATCCATGTATATTGAAAAGAATCCATACATACTTACTGATACTTTAAAAATCAATGACACTTGCTCGCATTGCAATACAAGATATAGAATGGAACCTTCGTTTTTCTATGGTTCTATGTATGTGAGTTATGGCGTTGGTATTGCATTTGCTCTAGTTTCTTTTGCTATAAGTTATCTCATATTAGAAAGCTCTCTTCTAGTCGCATTTTTTTCTATTGTTGGTACTCTTATAGCATTTATGCCAATAATTATGAGAGTCTCAAGAAATATCTGGATAAATCTTTTTATGAATTACGATATATCGTTAGTGAAAAAATAAAAGTATTTTGTCATTAAGAAGAATGAGGAACTAATAATGTCGTAATCTTTTAAACTTTACTTATAGCCTAGAGATTGCCACATCACTCAAAATAAAAAACGTAATTAGCAATGACAATTTTAATTTAATTAAAACGATTAATATCGATCTCTGTATCTAGATCTAAATTATTTTCAATAAACTGAAATAGTTTAACAGCAACATAAGGAGCAATCATAACACCTCTTGTTCCTAAACCATTGAGTACATATAAGTTTTGGAATTTTGCATGTCTGCCAACTAAAGGTCTTCTATCCTTAACTGTAGGTCTAATTCCGGCAATATGATTAACCACTTCAAAATTACATTTTATAAAGGTTTTTAATTTTGAAATTAACTCTTCTTTTGCTATCGCTGTTGGGACATTAGATTTATCCTCATTATCATACGTTGAGCCCACATTGTATAAATCATCTCCAAGTGGAATAACAAATACTGAAGATTTTATAGCATAATCAATTTTTAAATCTGGTGCTTTTATAGTTAAAATCTCACCTTTTGAGCCTATTAATGGAAGATGACTGAAATAAGAATTTTGATTTATTCCAAATCCTTCAGCAAAAACGATATTGGATACTTTCCAATTTTCATATTGCATTGAATCAGTTTTAAAATGAACCTTATCATGCTGAAAAGTTATCTCTTGTAGGTAACCATTTAGATTTAAAAACTTCTTGTAACTAGTAATAAGAGTTTCTGTATCTAAGCGACCAGCGTACAGTACTTCTCCAAATCCAAAAGGAGCATCAATTTCGGAATTAGTATTCTTAACTAATCGTGTTGAAAGAAACGCTTCGAGACTTGGCTTATCTGATGCATTAAACCACTTATTTTGTTCTCGTATTGAAGTGAAACGTCTTAATAGTCTTAGTTTGTAATTAATCTGAATATTTAAGTCTTTTTCAATTTTATCGTATAAAGGCAAAGCGAGTTCTAATTGCTCTTTGGCTTTCCAAACTTCTGAGAAACGTTTTAGAATAACTGGGTTATACAATCCTGCTGCTACTCTAGACGACTTCTGCGAATTATTATCAAATACTACAAACGATTTATTATTTACTCTTAATTGTTCGCAAAATGCAATACTTGCTAAACCACAACCAACAATGATGTAATCGACTTTTTTCATGAAAACGAAAATATCAAAAAGATTTCTACCTACGTAGAAATGACAGCAATAAAAAACGCCCACTTAAAAAGTGAGCGTTTATATAATTTAATGGGCGAGTAAATTAGTAACTCCACATATCTTGTTCAAAGTTTCTGATCTTATCTTTGATTCGATCTGATTCTAAAAGTTGCATTAAAGCATTTTCAGCCACATACTCTTTTATTTCTCTATCACCATAAACATTCTCTTCTTTGTAGATTATTCCACCAAAACGACGACTGTTTAATAAATGATCGAAAGAGATTGGTACTGCACTATTCTTATCATTAAACGATTTAGCTTCATGAAGAATATCTCTAATCTCTGGTACAAATATCCAAAACATCGGAATTGGCTCACTGTTAGCATTATCTTCAGAATCAATAAAGTTAACATCTGGTGCAGCAGGTGCAATACCTAAAATACGGTATTTTAACTCACCTTGACGCTTATCAAAGTACCAAAGTCCTTTAATTAAGTACGAATTAATATCTGCAGGACCAATGTTTCTTCTAATTATGTACTCTTCAGGAACCTCATCTTCACCAACACCATTTTCGTTCATATAATCGATACCTGCATCAGTAGTTTTAGTCATTGTTAAAGATGCTTCTAAATCTTTTAGCGTACGCTCTTCGGTAAAATAATCATCTGCATAAACTTTTGAGATCATACCATTATTCATGTTTTCTAATAATACACTATATAATGATTTTCTATCATCACCTATATTCTCCTCAATTGGAAAATATAATGGAAAATTAACACGCTCGTCTAAGACTATTTTTTCCCAAGTCATTTTAGAAAATAAGATATCTCTATCTCCAACATAACCATATTCTAATGGTTTGTCGTTATCAAGAAGTAATTGTGCCTCTGTTTTCATACCAATTTCCTCTGGAATTTTGGCATTAAGGATATTAGCTTGTGCAAACATAGTATTGGTTACAACCATTGCTAATCCGATATATAAAAAGCTTTTTATGTTCATCTTATTTGTATTAATTATTTGGGATTCTATTTTAAATGATAACGTTCTTTATCTAATAAAATTATAGACTAGTTTGTTACCTCTACAATCACAGGTGATACATTTTTTAGTCTGTATTTTGCATTACCTGTTATTTTAGCTTTGATATCAAAAATGGTAATGTTTTCACCTTTACGCGCTCTTTTAATAGATGCTTTAGCCTGTCCATTCATTTTAGTGCCAACGACTGAAACTGTAGGTTGTCCAGGAACTTTAATTTTGAATGAGGTTACACTAATAGGTAAATCGAATACAAAATCGTCTAACTTAGCTCCAACAGTACCTATCTCTACATTACGCTTTGGTAATTTTACTAAACCAGATTGCCCAGCCATAGTACCTGTAGGTGCAGGAATATCTTTAATTCTAAATGTCTTTTGATCACTAGCTTTTGAACCATCATCTAATGTAGCAGTAACGTTAATAGTTACTTCTTTACCAGAACCAGCATTCATAATATATTTACCAACACCAGAACCTTTAGATAAACCAGATCCAGATGCATTTACTTTATTATCTGGTACACCAGCAAAAGAAATGGTCATTGGGTTTGCAACACCACGATAAACTACGTTCATCTTATCTGCAGAAATTGTAGCAGAATTAGGTCTTGGCACAACTACATAGTTACCAACAATATCAATTTCTAATGGCTTACCATCTTCTAAGAATGTAAACTTACCATCTATTTGATGCTCACCTACATTACCAACATTAAAGTCTAATTTAGCAGCTCCTAAAGAATCAATAGCTTCAGAAAGATCTATTTCATTTCCTTGTACTGATAATTTTGTTGGTGTTACATTAGCATATTTACCTAACACTACTTTACCTTGAAACTTTTCACCTGCAAAAAAGGCAGATTTATCTGCTAATACAATCGCCTGATACTTTTTAAGCGATACGGCTTCTGTTAATGTGTTTCCTAAAAACAAGTTAAACATATTAGCTTCAGTTACTTTAACATCGTTCTGTATAGCAGTTAACTTTGTATATGAAGCAATTGCTGGGAAACCTTGGAAATGGTAATCTAACCATCCTTTATTGTCGCCTTCATTATTAGTAACATCAGAAGTGTCAAACAATTTATCAAAAGTTTCGTTCGCTTTTTTGTACTTCACATCTGTACCTAAAACATCTTTAATCTCTTTCTTATATTTAGCTACTTCAGCCATAACAGCATCACCAGCTTTTGTCAATCGATCACCTGTAAACCATTTTTCATCTAGGATATCTGTTTTATCCATGGATTCAAATGGTAATTTACCAGTTTTAGAATCTAATGAATATTCTCCATCTTTTAGTAAATCGACTTTTAACGTTTCAATGTATTTGTAAAATTTATCAGAAATAGTACTTACTAGTTTAGCATTTTGAGCTGGTAAAGCAAATTCTTCTGGTTTTTCCTCCCCTTTAGTTTCTAAATCGGCTAAAAGCGCTTCGTTTCTATCTGTAGTTGCTACATTAGAATCCGCGAATTTTGCTTCCATTAATCCGAAAGCGGATAGTACTTCTTTAGACATATTCATTGCCATCATAGCAATAAATACCAAGTACATTAAGTTAATCATTTTCTGCCTTGCAGATAATTTTCCTCCTGCCATTATAATTAGTTTTAAATGTTAATTAATTAAATTGATTATAAAAACTAATTAGTTTTTGTTCATAGCAGATAACATACCACCATATACACCATTTAATGATGAAAGGTTAGATGCTAAGGATTGCATTTGTTCTTTTAATTTAGTTGCATTCTCAACAGCTTCTTCGTTAATAGTCGCTTGACGATTTGCACTTTCCATTTGTACTTTATAAAGACTATTTAAAGACTCCATTTGAGCTGCAGCTAAAGATAATTCTTCGCTATATCGCTTTTGCGCAGTCATCGAATCTACAGTAGGACTGATATTTTTTGCAGCACCTTCGAAATTCTTAATACTATCTCCTAAGCTCGCCATAAGTTCGCCATCGATTTTAGCATCTTTTAATAAATCATCTAATTTTTTAGACAAAAGACCTTCAGCATCTTTTGGCTCTTCTTTTTTCTTTTTACCACCTAAGGCTTTTCCACTAGCTAATTCTGGATATACTAAAGACCAATCTAAATCACTTTGCTGTCTTTCGAAAGCAGAATATGTAAATACAAGTGCCTCAACAATCATACCTATGGTTAAAATCTCTGAAGCCAAAGGCCAGTGTTGTATTTTAAATAATGCTCCTAAGATTACGATTGCTGCTCCTAATCCGTAGATCATGTTAGTGATTGTCATTTTACCTTTCTGTGCCATAATTTTGTTTTGTTTTGTTTTGTTTTGTTTAAGTTAATGGATGTTGTAACTATAAGTAGGTTAATTTAATTTGAGATATTTTTAAGTTTATTAATTCGTTGCTGCGTTTTTAGTCACTTCAGTTCCCATATAGTCTTGAACTGTTCTAAAACCGATATAACTTCTAGCTGAGTCTGCATATTCATAATCTCTAGAACTTACTTGTAAGAAATAGGCAACATCTTTCCAAGAACCACCTCTAACCACTTTACGTGCATTATCAGGATCATTTACATTTGGATTTATTGTTGAAGCATATTCATAAGATGCTGGATCGTAAGAACCGTTTACCCATTCTGAAACATTCCCAGCCATATTATATAAATTAAAATCATTTGGATCGTACGAATCCGCTTCTACAGTATATAATGCCTGATCAGCTGCATAATCTCCTCTCAATGGCTTAAAATTTGCCATAAAACAACCTCTGTCATTCTTAGTGTATGGTCCACCCCAAGGATAAGTAGCACCTTGCAAACCACCACGTGCAGCATATTCCCATTCTGCTTCAGATGGTAATCTGTATGCATTTACAGGCTGTTTTCCTTTTTCAATTTGATATGAGTTATGCTTAATAGTTCTCCATTGGCAAAATGCTTGTGCTTGTTTCCAAGACACGCCTACTACAGGATAATCTCCATAGGCATCGTGCCAGAAATAATCATTGTGCATAGGTTCGTTATATGAATATGCAAAATCTCTTATCCATGCTGTTGTATCTGGATAAATTTCTACTTCCTCTTGCTCAATAACCTCTGAACGCTTTAAGCTTCTATCTCTAGCAGCTTTAGCAATATCCATATACGTATATTGAAATTTAAATTGTTTTACATCCCAAGTACGTTGACCATTATATGATTCTTCTAATGGTAAATACATACCGTCCATAACCTCCGCATATAACTCGTCTGGGTAATCATCAGTATCGAAATACAATTCTGCATCGCGATTAACCTTTCTTTGCTCATTACCATATGTATTTAACATATAGCTTTCGTAAGCATTGAGATCATTAGGGTCTGCATCTTGATAAGCAAACTCACCAATATCTCCGTTACCAGGAGTTTTGCCTTCTAAGTCAGCCATTTCAGCTAACTTTAATCTTAAGATTGAGTCCCTTACCCAAACAACAAATGCACGGTATTCACTGTTTGTAATTTCAGTTTCGTCCATATAAAATGCACGTACTGTAGCCGTTTTTGTAGGAGCATCTTGTACACCAGCTAAATCATCATCAGATTTACCCATTATAAAAGCTCCACCTGGTACTAAAGTCATACCATAGGGTTTTTCTGGATGCCATTTTTTACCTTTAACACCTACTAATTGTCCTCGGTCTCCAGAATTACAACTGGCAACCAAAACTAATACAGTGGTTAGTAAAATAAACTTCTTAATATTCATAGTAACTCGAGGTTAAATTAGTCGTCCTTAATTTTAAGGTCGTAAACATATTTATATATTTCCTAATAAACAACTTTTTTTAAAGTTATTTTACACTTTATCCTAAAAATAAGCATTTCATCGACTAAAAAAATGTTAAATATCGATAAAGTGCTTATTTTAGAAGCTATTCTTTCTGTAGGCCTTATACCAACGCTCTGGTATTTCACCTTTTGTTGCACGCACATAATCGAAATGCATGCAAGGTAATAACGTGTGCTTTTTTAATTTATTATTAACATCTGGCAAAAAAGGAATTTCAATCCACCAGCGTCCAGTTTTTAAACTCTTATAAAAAATAAGCTCGTCATCTTCTACCAAAACGTTATATTTTTGATAGTTATTTTCATTTAAAAAATTATCATCTTTTACTCTACAGTTTACTCCTTCGATAAAATACCAAATCATTTGAGCAACCAACATAGATGTGGCGCTATCATTTTGTGAACTAATGTATTCATAGATACCAAAGGATGATACTTTATTGCTTATACCTGCATATCTACTGATAGCGCAAATTTCTTTTCCTGTAAAACCATTAGGAGAATATTTTTGATTCTCACTAACTTCTGCTGCTCTTACTGATTTTAAATCTACAGATACAATATGAGCATCTCTCATTAACGGTTCTACCTTGTTTATATCTCCAGAAATTTCTCCTAAACGGTAGGCTTCAAAATAAAGTTTTTCTATAAGGTCAATTTCTTCTTGCGAATTAAAATAAGTCTGATACCCAATAGTAGAGTAATTAAATAAATTATATGGCTCTTCCACTATAACTTTACCAACATAACTATTATTTTTAATAGGAAGATTGGCGTCACCTAAATCAAAATTTGTATCAACACTAATAATATTTACCATTGGTAAAATAGTATCGTAAGCTCTATAATTGGCATAAGTTAAATCTTGGCTGCCTCCAAGAATAATTGGTATAATATTCTTTTCTACCAAAACAGTAATTGCAGTTCTAATAGCAAAATAGGTGTCTTCAACGGTTTCCCCTGGCTCAATATCACCTAAATCTACAATCGTAGTATGCCAATTGCCAGGAAACAAAGTGTATAATGTTTGCCTAATAGAATCGAAATTAATAGTGGCACCAATGTAATTAATATCATTTCGATTTTCTTGAACTCCGATGATAGCCATTTGTACACCCTCTAAATCTGGAATTCCATTTTTTCGTGAATGAACTTTAATTTTTTTTCCTAGTGCCTGTTGCGCTGTTAACTCTTTATGAGCTAAAACCGCATCTGAAACAGGTGTTAGAAAATTAAAATTCATAGTGTATTACTTCTTTTTAGTAGTGGCTTTCTTCTTCGTAGTTTTCTTTTTTGTAGTCTTCTTCTTAGGTGCGTTTTTTTCGAGTAGAGCTTTTGCCTTTTCTAAGGTCATCTTACTTACATCAACCGTTTTTGCTAACTCAACTTTTTGTTTTCCTTTTATAATGTTATGTCTTCCCCATCTTGCTTTCTCTACTCTAACACCTTCATCTTCCCAATTATGAATAACCTTATCAATTTCTTTCTGAATTTTTTCTTCGATCAAAGTTACAATGTCTTCTTCAGATAAATTATCCCAATCGTATTTTTTATTAACGTTTATGAACATATTGTTCCATTTTATAAATGGTCCAAAACGTCCTTTACCTTTAATTACCTCTAAATCTTTATATACATATATAGGAGCATCTGCTAATTCCTTCTCTTTTATATACACAATGGCTTCATTTAACTCTACACTTAAAGGGTCAACGCCTTTAGGAAGTGATACAAACTTCTTTCCAAACCGTACATAAGGACCAAAACGACCATTATTTACTTCAACTTCATCATCGTTGTAATGCCCTAAAGCTTTTGGTAATTGAAATAAATCCATAGCTTCCTCAAAGGTTATAGAATTTAATTGCTGATCTGGAGATAAGCTTGCAAATTTTGGCTTTTCTTCGTCTTCTAAGGTACCAACTTGTACCATAGGCCCGAACTTACCTAAACGCACACTAACTTGGCGACCAGTTTTAGGATCTTCACCTAGAATACGTTCGCCAGATTCGCGTTCTGCATTTTCCTGCACATCTTCAACTTGTGGATGAAAGCCTTTGTAAAAATCTTTCATCATAACTCTCCAATCTTCTTTACCTTCCGCTATATCATCAAAGCTTTCTTCTACTTTTGCAGTAAAGTTGTAATCTAGAATACTTTCAAAATGATTCACCAAAAAGTCTGTGACTATTATACCAATATCGGTAGGTACTAACTTTCCTTTATTTGAACCTACTTTTTCTGTAAGGGCGTTATCTATTATGCTTTGATTTTGAAAAACTAATTGTTTGTATGCTCTCTCATCACCTTCGTTTGTTCCTTTTTCAACATAGTTTCTATTCTGAATAGTAGAAATAGTTGGTGCATAAGTAGATGGACGACCAATACCTAGTTCTTCTAGCTGCTTTACTAAAGAAGCTTCTGTATATCTAGCAGGAGGTCTTGTAAAACGTTGTGTCGCTGTGATATATTTATTCTGAAGTTTTTCTCCAACTTTTAAATCTGGTAAAATACCTTCTTGCTCTGCATCTTCATCATCAGTACCTTCTAAATAAACTTTAAGGAATCCTTCAAACGTTATAATTTCACCATTTGCAACAAACAACTTATTTGTTTTATTAGATGCATTAATCTGAATTTTAAGATTTGTACGCTCTAATTTTGCATCACTCATTTGAGAGGCAATAGCACGTTTCCAGATTAAATCATATAGTCTTGCTTGGTCACGCTCTGCATTAACAGTATGATTAGCAAAATCTGTTGGCCTAATTGCTTCGTGAGCTTCTTGCGCTCCTTTAGATTTGCCTTTGTAATTTTTAGGATTACTGTATTCTGCTCCATAAGCCGAAATAATTTCGTTCTCTGCACCTTTTTTGGCTTCTTCAGACAGATTAACACTATCTGTTCTCATATAAGTAATAAGACCAGCCTCGTATAAACGCTGAGCATTACTCATTGTTCTACCAACAGAGTATCCTAATTTACGTGAGGCCTCCTGTTGCAGTGTAGATGTTGTAAATGGTGCTGCAGCAGATTTTTTTGCTGGTTTTTTTTGTAAGTCAGAAACTTGATATGAAGCATTAATATTATCGTTCAGAAATTTTAATGCGTCCTCTTCAGAATTAAAATTCTTAGGCAACTTTGCTTTAAATGAATTTCCGTTAACTGTTTTAAATTCTGCATCTAATCTATAAGATGCTATAGGTTCAAAACCTTGAACTGCTCTTTCTCGTTCTACAATTAAACGCACAGAAACTGATTGTACTCTACCTGCAGACAAACCACCTTTTACTTTTCTCCATAATACCGGAGACAATTCGTATCCCACTATACGATCTAAGACACGTCTTGCTTGTTGCGCATCTACTAAATTATAATCAATGCTTCTTGGGTTTTCAATAGCTTTATTTATAGCAGTTTTAGTAATCTCGTGGAATACAATTCGCTTTGTTTTATCCTTGTCTAACCCTAGTGTTTCAGCTAAATGCCATGCAATTGCTTCCCCTTCTCGATCCTCATCACTAGCCAACCAAACCATATCTGCTTTCTTAGCTAAACTCTTAAGCTTTTTAACGACATCTTTCTTGTCTTTTGAGACCTGGTATTTTGGCATAAAATCCCCATCTACATCAACTCCTAATTCTTTAGAGGGTAGATCCGCAATATGCCCAAAACTGGACTCTACTTTGTAATCTTTTCCTAAAAATTTCTCTATGGTTTTTGCCTTTGCAGGTGACTCAACTATGACTAAATTCTTCGGCATTCTTTATTTTTTTTAAGGTTACAAATGTATATGAAATTTAAGTTACAATCCTAATTTGGTCTGAAATACCATACATTTAGTCGTGATTTTACCCTTTTTAAAAACAGTAGAAGCCTTACGTTATGCAAGGCTTCTACTGTATAAAAATATTTTAATTCTTAATTAATATGCATATATTAAAGGTTCTGGGAAATCTTCAATATTTAACACCACTTCATTTACTCCATCTATTCTAAGTAGAGTTAAATTAAAAGATTGAATTTTATTATATATGGCTAAACAAGCTTCATTATTAAACAAGGATAGTTTTAAATATCGCTGAGGCGGCATTGACTCTGCTATGTCTTCAGAATCTATTAAAGTTAACACCCAAGTCTCTCCACCACAACCACTAGCAGCAATATTAACCGCTAAGCAATCTCCATCAATTTCACTAGTTACTATACTATAAAAGCTAGCTTCTACTGCTTGATATACTGAATTATCTACGATCACTTCAGTATCACACATAATTGTCTGAACATCATCATCATCATCGTCACATTGAAAATTCAGAAGCAACAAACAAAAAAAGAAAAGGAATATAATTTTACTAGATTTCATAATGTTGTTTTTCATTTAGATGTTAAAAATTAAAAATGGTTGCGTAAATTAATCTTTAAATTTAAAAAATGATAAAGTTTGAATAACATTACAACTGCCACTTTGTCATAATCTGTAAAATAATCCTATCTTTGCATGCTTATTGAGATTTGAGTGAAATAGAATTTAGATTTCCAGAGAAGTGGAAAATAAATATGGGAAAAACTATAGACGAAAACAAACAGGGTAACACCTTAGTACTAGATCAAAAAACAGCCAACAAAAGAAAGCTCTTTATTGAAAGTTATGGTTGCGCTATGAATTTTAGCGATAGTGAAATTGTAGCATCAATTCTTTCTGAACAAGGTTATAATACCACACAAAATCTTGAAGATGCTGACCTCGTCTTAGTCAATACCTGTTCAATTAGAGATAAAGCTGAGCAAACCGTTAGAAAAAGATTGCAACAATACAATGCTATAAAACGTATTAATCCTAAAATGAAAGTTGGCGTTTTAGGTTGCATGGCAGAACGTTTAAAAACAAAATTTTTAGAAGAAGAAAAGATCGTAGATTTAGTTGTAGGACCAGATGCTTACAAAGATTTACCAAATCTATTGGCCGAAGTTGATGAAGGCAGAGACGCCATTAATGTTTTACTTTCTAAGGAAGAAACGTATGGTGATATTTCACCTGTAAGATTAAATAGTAATGGAGTTACAGCATTTGTATCTATAACTCGTGGTTGCGATAATATGTGTACATTTTGTGTGGTACCATTTACGCGTGGAAGAGAACGCAGTAGAGATCCGCAAAGTATAATTGAAGAAATTAATGATCTATGGATAAAAGGCTATAAAGAAATTACACTTTTAGGTCAGAATGTAGATAGTTATTTATGGTATGGAGGAGGCTTAAAAAAGGATTTTGAAAAAGCATCTGAGCTACAAAAAGCAACAGCAGTTAACTTTGCCAAGTTACTAGAACTATCTGCAAAAGCGCAACCAAAAATGCGTATTCGCTTTTCTACATCTAACCCTCAAGATTTTACATTAGATGTTATTGAGACCATGGCAAAGTACAATAACATCTGTAAGCATATTCATTTACCAGTACAAAGCGGGAGTGACCGTATTTTAAAGGAGATGAATCGTTTGCATACACGCGAAGAGTATTTTGAGCTCATTGATAGTATTAAACGTATAATACCTGAGTGTTCTATAAGTGTAGATTTAATTGCAGGTTTCCCAACAGAAACTGAAGAAGATCATCAAGATACCTTATCACTTATGGAGTATGTAACATACAACTTCGGTTATATGTTTACCTATTCTGAGCGACCAGGAACTATGGCTGGTCGCAAAATGGAAGATGATGTCCCAGAAGTAACTAAAAAACGTCGCCTAACTGAAATAGTACAATTAGAACGCAAGCATAGTGAAATTAAAACAAGACAACACTTAAATAAGACTGTTGAAATATTAATTGAGAAACCTTCTAAAAAATCAAATTTACATTGGTCTGGTAGAACATCAGACAATACCGTTGCCGTTTTCCCAAAAGAACATTATAAAGTAGGTGATTTAGTAAACGTAAATGTAACAGATTGCACTAGTGCTACACTTATTGGAGAAGCCATTGACTATTCAAAAAATAATTAATCAAAAATCATAATATGAAAAAATTAGTTTTAATCTTATTAACGTTATCATTATTTACTGCTTGCGAAAATGAACCCTTAGACCCAGATTTTACAGAACAAGGAGGTGGTAACAACGGAGGTAACAATGGTGGTGGTAACCAAAACGGAGGAACATTTGCTATGTCTAGTTATACTTATAACAAAGCAATAGATACTGGTGTAGGAGTTTCTACAATAGATACAGATTTCAGTATTAACTCTTCCGGTCAAATTAGCTCTCAAAATACAAGATTTGAATTTTTCGGAGCTATAATAGATGGAACAGCACCAGTTGTGAGAGATGGTAGCGGGAGAGTAATTGAAACCTCGGTTTCAGATGGGTCCGGACTACTTAGCACAACATCCATTGTTTACAATGGTGATAATATTGTACAGATTAATTTTGTTGATACGCAATTCTCTGAAGAAAATTACACCTACAATATAGAGCACAATGGAAATATTTCTACAAGAACTGAAGTTGGCTCAACAGAATCTATAATTTACACTTTTGATAATGAAGATAAACTTATTGAAAGAGAGACTTTAAATAATGGTAATTCAATTCGGATTGAAAACCACAGTTATGACTCAAACAACAATTTAATTTCATCAGTAATGACAGGAGATGGAGCAAGAACATTCACTTATACATTCGACGACACAACAAATCCTGTAAATTCTCTTTTTCAAGATTTTTATAAGTATCAATTATTCAACGATAATTATGACGATCAATTTGAGCATTGGCTGGTAATATGGGGAAGCACAAATAATATGGTTAGTGCAACTACGCCAGAAGGCCCATCAGATTTAGCAATAACATACGATTCTGAAGACAGGATTATCACTAGAAACGGCAGTATTAATTCAGCTTTATTAAATGCAGGAAGTGGTGGTATAACTACTGAAGAAATCTTCACCTACGTAAATTAACATTTATTAATGGAATCCATACAAGCCATAAAACAACGCTTTAGTATTATAGGAAACGATCCTAAACTCAATCGCTCCATAGAAAAAGCGATACAGGTTGCTCCTACTGATATTTCAGTGTTAGTAACTGGTGAAAGTGGTGTTGGTAAAGAAAGTATTCCCAAAATTATACATCAGCTTTCACACAGAAAACACGGTAAATATATTGCCGTTAACTGCGGAGCGATACCAGAAGGCACTATTGATAGCGAATTATTTGGCCACGAAAAAGGCGCTTTCACAGGTGCAACAGCAACACGTTCTGGTTATTTTGAAGTCGCAGATGGAGGTACAATATTTTTAGACGAAGTTGGTGAATTACCACTAACCACTCAAGTACGCTTATTACGTGTATTAGAGAATGGTGAATTTATAAAAGTAGGTTCTAGTAAAGTCCAAAAAACCGATGTAAGAATCGTTGCCGCTACAAACGTTAATTTGTTTGACGCTATTAAGAAAGAGCGGTTTAGAGAAGACCTTTATTATCGTTTAAGCACTATAGATATTAATCTTCCTGCTCTGAGAGAACGTAAAGAAGACATTCATTTACTGTTTCGGAAATTTGCGAGTGACTTTGCATTAAAATATAAAATGCCAACGATAAAGCTAACAGACGATGCCATCAACTCACTTTTAAAATACCGCTGGAATGGTAATATTCGTCAATTGCGAAATGTTGCTGAACAAGTTTCGGTTTTAGAACAAACCAGAACTATAAATGCACCCACGCTTCAAAGCTATTTACCAAATACAGGCAGTAATTTACCAGCTGTAATTAGTAATTCTAAAGCTGAAGGTGATTTTAGTAGTGAACGTGAGATTTTGTATAAGGTTTTATTTGATATGAAGGGTGATCTAAATGATCTTAAAAAACTCACCATGGAACTTATGAAACATGGAAGTGTTTCTGATGTTCAAAAAGATAATGAGCACTTAATTCAGAAAATTTATGGTGATGAAAAAGAAAATGATTTTGACGCTGCTGTAGAAAACTTAGAGGTATTATCCATTCCTGAGCACACAGAGGTTAATGAGTCTGTTGTTTCTGATTCTGAAGACAAATATCATTTTGCCCAAGAGATTGAAGAAGAAGAAACCCTGTCTTTACATGACAAGGAGTTAGAATTGATTAAGAAATCTCTAGAACGCCATAGTGGAAAACGTAAGATGGCCGCTGCAGAACTAGGCATTAGTGAGCGTACTTTATACAGAAAAATAAAACAATTCGATCTTTAATATAAGTTTATGAAACATCATCAACTAAATTATCGTTTAATAAAGGAAAGGATATTGATGGATTTTCCTTGTAACCTTTAAAAAACTATAAAAATAGTCACCCAAAATCAGCTATACGAAAATATATATTTTTAAATTTCTAATTAAGTTGATTTCATAAGATTAAAAAACTACCGATGAAAGCTGTTGAAATATTTATGATACGCAAGTCATTTACTAGAAATAGTTCTGACTCCATAAGACAAGAAGCAGAAGATTTAATTAACAAAAAACATTACAAAGGTTACCGCCTTATTAATGTAGATTTTGACGTCGCAGATAATGCAGGTTATATCTACGCTTTTATAACGATGAAACGTCCTAACACTTATTAAATGAACTTATTAAAATATATTATACTTTCAGTTTTGTTTATAACTCTAACCGCTTGTAAAGTGACGTATTCGTTAACTGGTGCAGATACAGGTGATGCCAAATCTTTTCAGGTTAATTTTTTTCAGAACAATGCAGATTTAATTGAACCTGGTTTAGATATTGATTTTACAAATGCACTACAAGACTTAATTGTAAATCAAACCAGTTTAAATTTATCTAGCTCTGGTGCAGATTTAATTTTTGAAGGTGAAATTACCGAATACAGAATTGCGCCAATGACTGCTACAGCTCAGAATACAGCTGCTCAAAACAGATTAACTATTAGTGTTAACGTAAGGTATTTTAACACTTTAGACGAAGAAAAGGATTTTGAAAAACGCTTCTCCTTCTTTTTTGATTATCCTGCAAATGCCCAGTTAACAGGGAGCACAAGAGATGAAGCCTTCGAAGAAATTTTTGAACGTCTTACTCAAGATATTTTCAACGCTTCTTTAGCCAACTGGTAAACTATGCAACTTCAAGAACTTACATATTTATTACAACATCCTGAAGCCGTAACTGCATCTCAAGTAGATGCGCTTTCAACTCAAATTAAAGACTACCCTTATTTTCAACCTTTAAGAGCATTGTACCTAAAAGGTTTAAAACAAAAGGAAAGCTACAAATACAATAATGCTTTAAAAATTACGGCTGCTTATACAGCAGATCGCAGTGTTTTGTTTGACTATATCACTTCCGAAGTTTTTAATCAGAATGAAATATCGAAGCAAATAAAGCAAAATTCGGAGCATATAAAATCTCTAGAAGTTAATGCAATTGATGATATCTCAATAAATAAAAGTGTCACAATCGATGATGCTTTAAAAGAACACATCAAAGCTACAGAAGGTGTTTTAGATCCCGATTTATTTAAAACAAAAGTCAATCCAACGGTAAAAATAGAAGCGCCAAAAATTGAAAATTCCATCATTTCGGTTGATGTTAAGAATATTACTCCAGCAAAGAAACTCAATATTGGTAAACCATTAGAATTTAATAAATCTGAAAATCATTCGTTTTCAGAATGGTTAAAAATAACAAGTTTTAAGCCTATTGTAAGAGATGAAGTCGCTATTAAAAATAAAATTTTAGAAAATAAGACTTCTACTCCATTGCAAGACAAACTCACTATTATAGATAAATTTTTAAGCGAGAATCCAAAAATAAAACCTGTTTCTGGCAATGCTCCAAAACCAAAATTGGTAAATAATGATGAGGACATTTCTGACAGCTTAATGACAGAAACTTTGGCACGTATTTATCTAGAGCAAAAAAACTACGATAAAGCAATTCAATCTTACAAAATTTTAAGTTTGAAATATCCAGAAAAAAGTAGTTTCTTTGCAGACCAAATAAAACTAGTACAAGAATTAAAAGACAATAATACCTTATAAAATGAGTGCATTTACAATATTTTTAATACTAATCGTAATCGTAGCCTTTTTACTAATTGTAGTAATAATGGTTCAGAATCCTAAAGGCGGAGGTTTATCATCATCATTTGGTGGCGGAGGCACCCAGCAGTTAGGTGGTGTAAAAAAAACAGGAGACTTTTTAGATAAGAGTACTTGGTTCTTAGCTACAGTTTTAATACTCCTAATTTTAGCCTCTAACCTTACTATTGATGCTGGTGTTGTAACAGAATCTAAGGCTTACGATGCTGATGAAACAACTGAAATTCCTGTAACGATTCCGCCCGCTGCTACTGACAATGCAGACACAACAGATGGTACTACAGAACAAAACAAATAAGCATTAGCTTAAAGCAATATTAAAAAGCCAACTGAAATAGTTGGCTTTTTTTATTTCTACTATACGGCAGACAATCTGAAACTTTGTCAGTCATTATCTATTGGCATAATTTTCGAACTACGTTAAAGCGTAAATTAACTTTAAATAACCAAAAACATATAACAAATGGCTTTAAACATTAAACCTTTAGCAGACCGTGTTCTTGTAGAACCAATGGAAGCTGAAACGACTACGGCTTCTGGTATTATTATTCCAGATAATGCAAAAGAAAAACCGCAAAAGGGAACTGTTGTTGCTATTGGCAACGGAAAAATAGATGAACCATTAACTGTACAAGTTGGTGACACTGTACTTTACGGTAAATATGGAGGTACTGATCTTAAATTAGAAGGTAAAGATTATTTAATGATGAGAGAGAGTGACATCTTGGCGATAATCTAAAATGCTTTTTGCTATTGGTCTAAAGCCTTTAGCACAATCCAAAACAAATCAATTTATAAATTAAACCTTTTAGCTAAAAGCCAAGTGCTAACAGCTAAAAGCTAAAATAATAAACATGGCAAAAGATATAAAATTTGATATTGAAGCACGCGACGGTCTTAAACGTGGAGTTGATGCTTTAGCAAATGCAGTAAAAGTAACTTTAGGTCCTAAAGGTCGTAACGTAATTATTGGAAAATCATTTGGTGCACCTCAAGTAACTAAAGATGGTGTTACTGTAGCAAAAGAAATTGAGCTAGAGAATGAACTTGAAAACATGGGAGCGCAAATGGTAAAAGAAGTCGCTTCCAAGACCAACGATTTAGCTGGTGATGGTACAACAACCGCGACTGTTTTAGCACAAGCAATTGTAAAAGAAGGTCTTAAAAATGTTGCTGCTGGTGCAAATCCAATGGATTTAAAACGTGGTATAGATAAAGCTGTTACAGTAATAGTAAAAGATCTTGATAAGCAATCTCAAAAAGTAGGTAACTCTTCTGAAAAAATTAAGCAAGTGGCGGCTATTTCTGCTAACAACGATGATACTATCGGTGATTTAATAGCAACGGCTTTTGGTAAAGTTGGCAAAGAAGGTGTGATTACTGTAGAGGAAGCCAAAGGAATGGAAACCTATGTAGATGTTGTAGAAGGTATGCAGTTTGACAGAGGCTATTTATCTCCATACTTCGTTACAGATGCAGATAAAATGATTGCTGATTTAGAGAATCCCTACATCTTATTATTTGATAAGAAGATTTCTAACTTACAAGAGATCCTTCCAATATTAGAACCAGTAGCACAATCTAGTCGTCCATTATTAATCATTGCAGAAGATGTTGAAGGACAAGCTTTAGCAACATTAGTAGTAAACAAATTACGTGGTGGGCTTAAAATTGCTGCTGTAAAAGCTCCCGGTTTTGGAGACAGACGCAAAGCTATGTTAGAAGATATTGCTATCTTAACTGGTGGTGTTGTTATTTCTGAAGAAAGAGGCTTCTCTTTAGAGAATGCAGATCTTTCAATGCTGGGCACAGCAGAAACGGTAACTATTGACAAAGACAATACAACAATTGTAAATGGCAGTGGAAAAGCTGCTGACATCAAAGCAAGAGTGAACCAAATTAAAGCACAGATAGAAACTACGACGTCTGACTATGATAAAGAAAAGTTACAAGAGCGTTTAGCGAAGTTAGCTGGTGGTGTTGCTGTACTATACGTAGGAGCTGCTTCTGAAGTAGAAATGAAAGAAAAGAAAGATAGAGTTGATGATGCTCTACATGCAACAAGAGCTGCCGTAGAAGAAGGTATAGTTGCAGGTGGTGGAGTTGCTTTAGTAAGAGCTAAGAAAACTTTAGAAAAAATCACTACTGATAATTTAGATGAAACTACTGGTGTGCAAATTGTAAATAAAGCGATTGAGTCACCTTTACGTACTATTGTAGAAAATGCAGGTGGTGAAGGTTCTGTTGTTATCAACAAAGTTTTAGAGGGCAAGAAAGACTTCGGTTACGATGCTAAATCTGAAACTTATGTAGATATGCTAAAAGCGGGTATTATAGATCCTAAGAAAGTAACACGTATCGCTTTAGAAAATGCTGCTTCAGTAGCTGGCATGATCTTAACTACAGAATGTGCCTTAGTAGATATTAAAGAAGATGCAGCGGCTATGCCACCAATGGGTGGAGGCGGTATGCCTGGCATGATGTAGTCGATTACCTCGACACGTAAGCATTGACTTAAGTCAATCACAACTATAAAGCCCTTGATGAGAATCAGGGGCTTTTTTATATCTAAAAATTAAGAATATTAAAATCCCATAACTGATATTGCTCATTGAAATTTATCAGAATTGTATCCATATTTGTATATAACCTAAAATAATAATATAATGAAAACGATGGAAGAAACTCGATTTATTGATACCGTAGTCGAAACATTGAGAAAAGCAGCGATTGAAATAGAAGAGCTTCAGGTACAAGCTGCATTGGGAAAAGTTGAAGCACAAGACAAATACGAAGAGGTAAAGAAGAAATTCAACAATGTCTTACATGACGCTAAATCTAAAATTCACGCAGGTAAAGACAAAATAGTAGACATTGACACCAAATTTGATGAATTGCGCATACAATTAGAATTAGGAAAAGCTGAAAGTATAGATAGTTTTAGAGTAGAAAAGAGAAAACTATTGTCTAAACTTCATGAAATTGAAGTAAAAATTAAAACCGATAAGCGCATAAACCGTCTGTATGCGTTTGTATTATTGGAAATTGAAAAATTTAGAGTCAACCTTGAAATTTTAGAACAAAAATTTGAACAAGGTAAGGATGGTGCTAAAACCTCTTTTATAAAAGGGAAGCAAGAATTTAATGAGTTCATTGATAGAATTAAGACTAAATATAGTGAAAAAGAAGAAACCAAATGGGAGCATTTTCAAGAAGAAATTTCTGAAGGGTTTCGTCATTTTAAAAAAGCGTTTATAAAAACTGCTTAGTCTTAAAAAGAAAAGCAAACCTAGAAAAATAGAAAATTTAGGTTTGCTTTTCTTTTTAAAATCTATTTATTTTGATACCACCATTCATCATGATCACCCTTTCTTATATCTTTTATCAGACCGTAAGCAATTATCAGAGTAATAGCCAAACTAACGATACCTAGTATTGAAATCCCTCCCCAAAGAGGCCTTATACCTGAAATAATAAACATGGCTGCACCAATTATTAGTGCTGCAATTATAAAAGCAGATACAATTTGCTTGCTAACACGCTGTATAGTATGCACCATTGGATCTATACCCTTATGTGTTAAATCTACTTTAACCTCTCCTCTATTTATTTTACGAATGACATTCTTTAAATCCCTTGGGAAATCCTCCATATAGTTACCCAATTCATAGACTGAATTAAGAGCTTTTTCTCCAAATCTAATTGGATTAAAACTCTTAGCAACAGCTCTTAATAAAAATGGTCGTACAATAGTATATTGATCTAAATCAGGATCCAGTTTATGCACAACACCCTCTATTGTCACCAATGATCTGGCAAATAAGAAAAAATGAGTTGGCACTTTTAATCCATGTGCAATGATGATATCCTTTAGCTCTATTAAAATGGTACTCATTTCATTTTTATGCACAGAACGTACATAGAATTTTTCAACAAATTCATTGATATCAAACTCTAAGGCTCTTATGTTTTCTATATTGGTATAGTTAGATAATTGTTGCAATGCCTTAATAATTTTATTTACATCCTTTCTTGTAATGGCCAAAAACAGCTTGCCAAATACTTCAATGTCTCGTGGCAAAATACTGCCCATCATACCAAAATCCAAGTAACATATATGACCATTAGGAAGTACCAATAAATTCCCAGGATGAGGATCTGCATGGAAGAATCCATAGTTAAAAATCTGCTTAAAATAACTTTTAGCTAAACGTCTAGCAATGACATTAGAATCAAAATTTTTGTCTTTTAATTCTGAAAGGTTATCAATTCTTGTACCAGACATAAACTCTAAAGCCAGTATTTTTACAGTCGTAAATTCACGATATACTTTTGGTGCTCTGGCAAACTGATTAGCACTTTCATCTTTAATAATATTATTATAAAAACGCTGTACATTGATGGACTCGTTAATAAAGTCGAGTTCTTTGAGTATGGCATCCTCAAAATTTCTCACCAAGCCCATTGGGTCAAAACTCTTAATAGAAGGTATCCGTTTTTCTAAAACCTCAGCAATACTGTACATTACCTTAATATCTTCAATAATAATGCCTTTAATACCTGGCCGTTGAATCTTTAATGCCACTCGTTTTCCGTTATGTAGTGTCACCTTATGCACTTGTGCCATAGATGCTGAAGCAAAAGGTGTAGGATTGAACCAAGCAAATAGATTTTCTACAGTGTCTTTTAACTCGGTCTCAACAACCTGTTTTGCCAAACCTTCAGGCATTGGCGGCACATTATCTAATAGTTTTTCTAATTCAAACGTCAGTTTTAAGGGAACTAAATCGGGACGGTTACTGAGAATTTGCCCAAACTTGATGAATGTTGGGCCAAGCTCTTCGCAAACCAAACGCATTTTTTCCCATTTGGTATATTTTGTAGCATTTATTCTAGATGCTCTAGGAATTAATCGCTGAAGATACATGAAGCGTTTTTTCTCTTCGAGATATTGCACCAAGTCTTCAAATCCATACTTTACTAAAACCTTTAAAATTTGATTGTATCGAGATACGGATTTATACTTCTTCCCTATGTTAGAATATAGGCTCATATTATGATTTTGTTTCAAGTTTATTTACTCTTGCTTCCAATAATGCTATGGCTGCATCGGCTTGTTCAAACTTTTCATTTAAAGCTTTTATTTCATCTAAATGAGCAATGTTTATTTTTTTGTACACTTTGGATACTAATTCTTCAATCTTAGACTCTAGCTCTTCTTTAACCTGATCGGCTTTATTTAAAATCTTATCCATTAGTTCCAACTCGTTACCTTCTTCATCTGTAGCCGAATCTGAAGCTATCTTATTGAGACCTTCTTTCCTTTTTTCGGACCAATCGTTAAATTTGTCTAATAAATGTGTGTCTCTACTCAACACATAAAGACTAGATGAAAGTGTAACTAACTCTATTAAGGTTTTTGTTTTCATGTCTGAAGTTTTAGTATTATAAACCAACACAAGATATTACTATATGGGTTATCTTAAAATGATTTTAATCAGTTGGCATGACTCAGATCTCATTTATTTTTGAATGTAAATTAGTATGTGTTTAACTTTAAAAATTAACATTATTAAATCTGAACCAAACTTATAAATAATGACAAAAAACGTGGTATGCCTTCATCAAAACAAAAATTATAGAAGTTAAGCACATTAACAAAAAGAAGAAATTCCGTCATCGTATTCCAGTCAAAAAACATAGTAAACTGATTGAGATATTGACAAGTATTCTTATGTAAAAACACCAAATTAAGCATCCCTTCAAAAGAATTAGTTGTTAATTAAGACATCTATTTAAGCAACATCGCAAGTACGCTTTTCTGATTCAAAAAATATGACAACATCAAAATATTAGTACATCTCCACCAAAAAGCTTCTCTATCCTTAGAGATAATGTTGAAAAACATACCAAAAAAGATAGTGCAAAAAAATAATTAAAGATTTAGTGTAGAATTACAAACATCTTAACGATTGAGTTTATAGTAATAAAATGCAGGCAACAATAGAATTAAACCTATAGGCTGTATTAAAAATCGTCTAATATTAAAAAACAAATAGTAGTCTTCTTGCTTAGGATTAGTTACAAAATAAAGGAATGGTATCATTAGTAAAACATAAGCTAGACCATAAATTAATACAGAAAATTTAATAATATTCTTATCCTTAAATATCACATATAATATACCTAAAGACAAAAGTGTATTTAAAAGAAACCTCAGGCTCGTAAATAAAACCAGTTTAGCGACTTCTCGTCGAGGACTATCAATATATAAATAAACATTTTCAAAAAATGTGAGATAAGGGTCGTAAAACAAAATATCTTCAAAAGTTCTTATTAATACCAGCCCCAAAAATAAGACCATCAGCAATATGTATTTTGTGATCTTATTCACTAGCTTTTTTATTTTTAGAAAAACGATTTACCCAAACCATCCATAGTAAAAAAACTGTTCCGTATATAAACATAGGGAAAATAACTGTGTGTAAAATTTCTCTTCTCCATGGGTAATGATATAATCCTACTGACAAGATTACAATTCGAACTAAATTAAAAGCATAGATGATGATACTACCAGCGAAACAGTACATTAAAGTAGTTCTAAATTTACCTGCGAAGGCAATAATAAAAGATAAAAATAAAATAATTATACTTATCGCATTGCAACCTTCAATGATTCTTGCCACAAACTTTCCGTTAATTATGATTTTCATTGACGGTTCGTTTGGGTGAGGTATAACATCAGCCTCATAACCTATTCCATTAAGTAAGGTATTGGATTGTTTTGCTACTAAGTTGGTAAAATAATCTGGGTAAAATTTAGTCCCCTCAGATAATTTTAAATACGAATTATAACCAATTATCAGCACAGAATATACAGCCAAAAAGATGACTATAAATCGAATAACTAATTTATATTTTGCTAAAAGTGCTTTCAAAACAAAAGGAAGTGTTAGTTTGTTGTTAAATTTATAAAAACAGTATTTTAAAACAGCGGATTTTAAAATACTTTTACCAAAAGTTTTTTAACCTATGACTTTAGAAGAATTAAAACCTGAAATAAAATTAATAGTTACACAAGAAAATCTAAGCACAGATAAACGTTTATTGAAGATTTGTAAAATCCTTGAAGCCAACATAGACTATTACAACTGGGTTGGATTTTATTTTAAAAACGGAGACAAAGATGAATTAAAACTAAGCTCTTATGTTGGTGAGCCAACAAATCACACTATAATCCCATTCGGAAAAGGTATTTGTGGGCAAGTTGCACTGAGCAATCAAAACTTTGTTGTTTCAGATGTTAACACTCAAGACAATTATATTGCGTGTAGTATTACTGTGAAAGCCGAAATCGTTATTCCAATTTTTGTAAATGGAGAAAACGTTGGGCAAATAGATATTGACTCCAATACTTTAAATCCATTCACAGAAGTTGATGAGCGTTTTTTGGAGTTTGTATGTAAACAAGTAGCAAAAATAAATGATATTACATACCAGTTCTAATGGCTTCTACAGGATCTAGTTTAGAAGCAGAAATTGCTGGAATGACACCAGAAATTAATCCAATAAATGTAGAAAGAATAAACCCTAAAAACATATTACCAAAGGACAATACAAATTCAAATTCTTCTACCACTCCATTCATAATCATTGCTATAATCCAAACAAGGAATAAACCAACCAAACCACCAACAACAGCAAGAATGATTGCTTCAAATAAAAACTGAAATAAGATAAATCTGTTTTTTGCACCAAGAGATTTCTGAATACCAATAAGGTTAGTCCGTTCCTTCACACTAACAAACATAATGTTAGCAATACCAAAGCCACCAACTAGGAGTGAGAAACCGCTTATAACCCAACCAATAGTATTTAGCACAGAAATAATTGCATCTACAAAAGACACCAATCCAGATAATTTAGTGACAAAAAAGTTATCCTCTTCATCTGCTTTCAAACCACGATAAGTTCTAAATTTTTGTTTTAATACTTGCTCAAACGCGTCAATATCAATACCTTTTTTAGGTTTTATAACTACTGCACCTGGAAGACCATTTACGCCACCATTTCTAAAACTTCTTACAAAATTCACCGGCACAAAGGCTTTATCATCTGGAGAATCACCAAAGCCACTACCATATTTTTTCAAAATACCTATAACTGTAAGTTTTCTCCCGTAAACACGAACAACTTTTCCTATAGGATTAATTTTATCAAATAAATTTTCAGCTAAGTTAGCGCCAAATACTATAACAGATGCTCCTGTATCAGACTCGAGTTCTGAATAGAATCTCCCCTTTTCAATTTTTAAATCATCGATGGTGTATATGCCATGAGATATCGGTGTTACATCTACATTAGTAATCGATTCTGCCTGATATCTAATGGTCTCATTTCCCCCAAAAATAACATAAGCTGATTCTTCAATATTTGAGACACTCCTCCTCAAAAACTCAAAATCATCATAATTGGTTTGAGGAAAATTATCACGCTTCCATCTAGGCACTTCTGTTGGTCCAAATGAAAATTTAGTCACGTAAATTGTATTTTTATCTAAGCCAGCTAAATTTTCTTTAATCTTTTTGTCTAATGAATCTACAGCCGCTAAAACGGCAATAATAGAAAAGATACCAACTGTAACACCCAAAAGTGATAAAAATGTACGAAGTTTATTATTTCTGAGTGCATTTAACGCGAATGAAAAACTCTCTTTAAATACTCTTAAATAGACAAGCATAGGTTGGCTGTTTTAAAACAATTTAAAGATAGGACGTTTTCAACAATTTATTGTTACAAAAAACTTAAAGAAACTGGTTTTATCAAGAAGATTTTACTACTGAATATGTTTATTTTTGCAGCATCAAAAATACAACACAACATTATGAGCAACAAAACCATTTCGTCAGCGCTAATTTCTGTATTTAGTAAAGATGGATTAGCACCAATTGTAAAAAAATTAAACGCACTTAACGTTACTATCTATTCTACAGGTGGAACAGAAAAGTTTATTAAAAATTTGGGCATTGAAGTTGTGCCAGTAGAGAACGTTACATCTTATCCTTCAATACTTGGCGGACGGGTTAAAACGTTACATCCAAAAGTTTTTGGTGGTATATTAAATCGTCAAAATCATGACGGTGATGTTGCAGAATTAGCAGAATTTGAAATCCCGCAAATTGACTTGGTTATTGTTGACCTTTATCCTTTTGAAAAAACTGTTGCATCTGGTGCCAATAATGAAGATATTATAGAAAAGATTGATATTGGTGGTATTTCTTTAATTAGAGCTGCTGCCAAAAATTATGCAGATGTTACTTGTGTATCTTCTGTTGATGATTATTCAGAATTCTTAGAGTTGCTAGAATCTAAAAATGGTATAACTTCTGATGAAGACAGAAAGCGTTTCGCTGCAAAAGCATTTAATGTATCTTCACACTACGATACTGCTATTTTTAATTACTTCAACAAAAATTTTGATGAAGCAGTTTTAAAAATAAGTGAAACTAAAGGTAAAGTATTACGCTACGGAGAAAACCCACATCAAAAAGGGTTTTTCTATGGAGATTTTGATGCTGTTTTCACAAAGCTTCATGGAAAAGAATTAAGCTACAATAATTTACTAGATGTTGATGCTGCCGTTAATCTAATGTTAGAATTTAAAAATGACGCACCAACATTTGCCGTTTTAAAACACAATAATGCTTGTGGTATAGCGCAACGAGATACATTACATCAAGCTTATGTAGATGCACTTGCCGGAGATCCTGTTTCGGCTTTTGGTGGTGTTTTAATTAGTAATTCTGAAATTGATGTTGCTACTGCTGAAGAAATTCACAAGCTATTCTGCGAAGTGGTAATTGCACCTTCTTATTCTTCTGAAGCCTTAGAAATTCTCAAAGGAAAAAAGAATAGAATTCTTTTAATTTTAAAAGATATTGAAATGCCACAAACTAATGTAAGAAGCTGTTTGAATGGTGTTTTAGTTCAAGACAGAAACACTATCACAGACACACTTGAAAGTTTAAAACCTGTAACTAATAGTAGTGCTACCACAAACGAATTAGACGATCTAATATTTGCTTCAAAAATTTGTAAACACACAAAATCTAATACAATCGTTTTGGCAAAAAACAAACAATTGTGTGCAAGCGGAACAGGACAGACAAGTCGTGTAGATGCTTTAAACCAAGCGATTCATAAAGCAAAATCTTTCAATTTTAATTTAAAAGGCGCAGTAATGGCTAGTGACGCATTTTTCCCGTTTCCAGATTGTGTAGAGATTGCAGATAATGCAGGTATTACGGCAGTTATACAGCCAGGAGGCTCTATAAAAGACGAATTAAGTATTAACTATTGTAACAAAAATAACGTAGCAATGGTCTTTACAGGAACACGTCATTTTAAGCACTAAACACACTTTAAATATTGGAATCTTAAATTAAAGTTTGTAATATCCCTAATAATTGAGAAAAAAATTAAGCAATAAACGTCTATAATCATTATTGACATCGTATAATTTATTACATTTACAGATAGTCTTATAATGTAGAAGAGATTAACCCAAATAATTAAGAACAACACATGGGATTTTTTGATTTCCTAACGGAAGAAATAGCCATTGATTTAGGAACCGCAAACACACTAATTATACACAACGACAAAGTTGTTGTAGACAATCCATCTATTGTAGCCAGAGACCGCATAAGCGGAAAAATCATAGCCGTTGGTAAAGAAGCCAACATGATGCAAGGAAAAACGCACGAAAACATTAAAACCATTCGTCCTCTAAAAGACGGAGTAATCGCGGATTTTGATGCTTCTGAACAAATGATAAGTTTGTTTATTAAAAATATCCCTGCGTTAAAGAAGAAATTTTTCAACCCTTCTCTACGTATGGTAGTTTGTATTCCGTCTGGTATTACTGAAGTTGAAATGCGAGCGGTAAAAGAATCTTGTGAACGTGTTAATGGGAAAGAAGTTTATCTAATACACGAACCTATGGCAGCTGCTATTGGTATTGGTATAGATATTATGCAACCAAAAGGAAACATGATTGTAGATATTGGTGGCGGAACCACTGAAATTGCAGTAATTGCTCTTGGCGGTATTGTTTGTGATAAATCTGTAAAAGTTGCAGGTGATGTCTTTACAAATGATATTATTTATTACATGAGAACCCAACATAACTTATATGTTGGAGATAGAACAGCTGAAAAAATTAAAATTCAGATTGGTGCAGCTACTGAAGATTTAGAGTTGCCACCAGAAGACATGAGCGTTCAAGGGCGTGATTTATTAACAGGAAAACCAAAGCAAGTTCAGATTTCATTCAGGGAGATTGCAAAAGCTCTAGATAAATCTATTTTACGTATTGAAGATTCTGTAATGGAGACACTATCTCAAACTCCACCAGAATTAGCAGCAGATATATACAACACAGGTATCTATTTAGCAGGTGGTGGATCGATGCTGAGAGGTCTCGACAAGCGTCTATCTCAAAAAACAGATTTACCAGTTTATATTGCTGAAGACCCTTTAAGAGCTGTAGTTAGAGGTACAGGGATTGTACTTAAAAACTTACCTAAATATAAAAGCGTATTGATTAAATAAAAAGGTAAATAATGCAACAAATTTTCAATTTTGTTATTAGAAACAAAACCTTTCTGTTGTTTTTATTGCTTTTTAGTATTGCATTAGCTTTAACCATTCAATCACATTCATATCACAGGAGTAAATTCATAAATTCCGCAAACGGATTAACAGGAGGTGTATATGGCACTTTTAATTCTATAGGTCAGTATTTCAATTTAAAAGACGAAAACACGATTTTGGCTGAGGAGAACAAAATCTTGAGAGAACAATTATTTAATAGGACTTGGATGAAGGATTCGTCATATATTGATTCCAGTTATTCCAAAGGAAAATATACAATTAGAACCGCACAAGTTTATAAAAACAGTTATTCGCTTACCAATAACTACCTAACACTCAACAAAGGCCAGAAAGATAGTATTAAAGAAGATTTTGGAGTTTTTACATCTAAAGGAATTATTGGTATCATTGATAATACGTCAAATAATTATGCTACAGTATTATCTATTTTAAATAAGCGAAGCCGAATTAATGCAAAGCTAAAATCAACTGACCATATTGGAACTTTAAAATGGGATGGGAAATCCCCTTTTTATGTACAACTTGAAGATGTCTCTAAGTTTGCACCAGTAAAAGTTGGTGACACCATTGAAACAGGAGGTGAATCTGCAATTTTCCCTAAAGGATTAGGAATTGGCACCATCGATAGTTTTTTAACTGACGTAAGTGGAGATACCTATACAATACAAGTAAAATTATTTAACGATATGACTAATATCGGAACTGTTTATATTTTAGAAAATGGTGATAGAACAGAAATTAAAACTTTAGAGAATCATAGTAATGAATAATGTAGTAGGGATAAATATTATTAGATTTATAGCACTACTTTTAGTGCAGGTCGTTTTAGGTAATAACATAAATTTTCTAGGATACATTAACCCATATATTTATATCATATTTATCTTTTTATTCCCTATTAGAGACAATAGACTCGTGTTTTTATTGGTAAGCTTTGCTTTAGGCATGTTGGTAGATATATTTTCTGATTCTGGTGGAGTACATGCGGCTGCGTCAGTTTTTTTAGCTTATACAAGACCGATACTACTAAAAACATCTTTTGGTATGCTTTACGAGCATCAAAGTATAAAGTTTGGTAATACAGAAATTGGTAGTTTAGTTACATACATCACATTTGGTACTGTTCTACATCATTTCATATTATTTTCTCTAGAAATTTTTAACATCTCTAGCATACTTTTAATATTAAAAAAGACGTTATTCTCTAGTATTTTCACCATCATACTTAGTGTCTTAATTATAATTTTATTTAGTCAAAATCGAAAATGAGAAAATTTCTCCTCTTAACAACTGTTATTCTCGTTGGTCTCGTTTTTATTGCACGTTTATTTTACCTACAGGTTTATAGTAGCTCTACTTACGATATTTTCGAAGACAATGCTATAAGTAAGGTTTACAACTATCCAAAACGTGGTTATGTATATGATAGAAACGGAAAGCTTCTAGTTGCTAACCAACCATCTTACGACGTAATGGTAATACCAAGAGAAGTTATCCCTATGGATTCTTTAAAACTGATTGAGTTTTGTAATCTATTGAAAATAACACGCAAAGAATACGATAAAAAACTCGCTAGAGCTACAAAGTACTCACGTCGTTTACCATCACCATTTGTGCCTCAACTTTCAAAGACTGACTACGCTGTCCTTCAAGAAAAAATGAGAAAGTATGATGGCTTTTATATTCAAAAACGATCCTTACGATCTTATCAAACGAGTATTGGTGCCAATGTGCTTGGTGATATCGGAGAGGTTAATCGTACGATTATTGATAAACAACCATATTACAAAATGGGTGACCTTATAGGTAAGCAAGGTGTTGAGAAAACATATGAGCAAACTTTAAGAGGCGTAAAAGGAATTAAGTTTATACAGAAAGATCGTTTTAATAAGGATATTGGTCCATATAAAGATGGTATATACGATACTTTACCAAAACCTGGCAAAGATATAACCATAACTATAGACGCCAAATTGCAGGCTTATGGTGAATTATTAATGAAGCATAAACGTGGTGGCATTGTTGCTATAGATCCCAGTAATGGTGAGATTTTAGCAATGGTAACAGGTCCAAGCTATAATCCAAATTTACTAGTCGGTAGAAATCGTTCTAAGAATTTTTCAAAATTATATAGAGATACCATCTCAAAACCTTTATTTGATAGAGGGTTGAAAGCACAATATCCTCCTGGCTCACCATTTAAGGTAATCAATGCACTTATTGGCTTACAAGAAGGTGTGGTAAAAACTGATGATAAATTCACTTGTAGAATGGGTTATTATTATGGCAGTAGGCGCCTAACAGGTTGTCACCATCATAAAAGTCCTGTGGATATGAATTTAGGGATTGCCCAATCTTGTAATGCTTATTTTGTAAATGTTTATCGTCGCATTATAGATAAATATGATGATGCAGGTGAAGGAATGAATATTTGGGCAGAACACACAAAAAGTTTTGGTTTAGGTAATTATTTAAATAATGATCTTTCCGTTGGAAACAAAGGCAGAATACCAGACGGAGATTATTATGATAGGGCTTATGGAGCTAATCGTTGGGGCTCAACTTTTATTGTTTCTAATGCCATCGGTCAAGGAGAAGTTGAAGCCACTCCTATTCAACTAGCAAATATGGCAGCAGCTATTGGTAATCGTGGTTATTATTACACACCACATATTATAAAATCTATTGAAGGAGACACCATACCTAACAAATACACAGCTCGAAAACACACAACTATCAATAAGCAACATTTTGAACCTGTTATACAAGGCATGTTCGATGTATATAACAAAGGAACAGCTAAAACGTTGAGAGTTCCTGGTATTGAGATTTCCGGAAAAACAGGAACTGCAGAAAATTTTGTGAAAATTGATAGTGTAAAAACACAACTAACCGATCACTCCATATTTGTAGCCTTTGCACCAAAGGATAATCCCACAATAGCTATTGCAGTATTTATTGAAAACGGATATTGGGGAAGTCGTTTCGCTGGGCGTATGGCAAGTTTAATGATCGAAAAATATATTAAAGGTTATATTACCAGAACTGATATGGAAAACTGGATCTTAACCCATAGTCTCGAGAATGAATACGCAAAACCCTATTCTGGTAAACCTTTTAAAATTAATGGAGAAACTACGCTTCAGGTAATCGATAACTATGCTACAAAGAATTCAAAGCAGAATGACATAAATCAATAAAATCGATGCTTAGAGAAAACCAAAGACGTTTTAAATTTGATTGGATTACCATTATTTTGTTTTTGTTATTGGTAGGTTTTGGGTATCTCAATATTTTATCGGCATCTCATGTTGGTGAAGTTACAAGTTATTTTGACACGTCTCAACTTTACGGTAAGCATCTGATATTTATTGGGTTGACTTTTCTACTCATTATTCTAATCCTTTCGTT
>TARA_R110002111_G_scaffold252430_1_pt1 | contig 40801 bp, 39 predicted proteins | sample TARA_R110002111 | Tara Oceans TARA_R110002111 (sample SAMEA4397363) | marine metagenome | biome: Polar Biome; feature: [ZZZ] marine water layer (ENVO:01000295); material: water (ENVO:00002006), including particulate matter (ENVO:01000060) such as... | depth 199 m
GGATGTCCTTCGCTTTCTGGACGACCCGGCGATCCCGTTTACCAATAGTTACTTTTTTTATTTAATATCAGTGTTTTATGTTTATGGATGGGAACCAGCTAAGGATTTCGTTTTTATGGTCTTGACCGCACTTCTGGAGAGTTTGGATGAATCCATCAATCTCATTGTCGAGTACTTTCGCAGATCAACAACCAACATGCAGTGATCCACAGCATGATCTAAAGCGTAGAGGAATCCGTAAAAATACTGATAGAATATCCATCATATTATTCTTAAAGAGGTTGAACCTTGAGAGCGAACCACCCTGTTACCAACCGGAACATACCCGTCAGTCGAAGTGCCAACATTCTTTCAACAACAAACCCGAAAGGTCAGATCACCCATATCAACGATGAATTCGTCGCAATCAGCGGCTTCTCGAGGGAAGAGTTGATTGGCCAGCCCCACAATATCATCCGACACCCGGATATGCCCCGAGCGGCCTATGAAGAGATGTGGCGCAGGTTAAAATCGGGTGAGACTTGGCTGGGCGCCGTCAAAAACAGATGCAAGAATGGCGATCACTACTGGGTCAGAGCCTACGCCATCCCCGTCATTGGAAAAAATGGGGAGCTCGTCGAGCTGCAATCCATCCGCTCTCAGCTTGATTCCAAAGCCGAATCCCGCGCTGAAAAGCTCTACAACAGACTGAGAAAGAATCAGCCAAATAAAGGTCCCATCCAGGCAGCGAGCCTTCGGCGCGGGGTGTCACTGCACACAAAGCTGATCACAATGATGGCCATCAGTCTGGCTGTAGCCAGCGTCGGACAGTTTTTCGCCGCATCCCTCCTGGCCATTCTGACAGTCTGGGTAGCCACATTTCTGGTCAGCGCCTCTGCGATTATTGCCGTCACCAGGCCGCTGCGACAATGCGTCAATCGCGCCCGAGACGTTATCAACGATACAGTTGCTGAACACATTTTCACCGGCAGAGTAGATGATATTGGTTCTCTCGATCTGGTGATAAGTCAGTAACAAGCGGAACTCGACGCCATCGTCAAGCGAATGGACGACGTTATCGGCAAACTTCAGAGTGGCGCGGAACAATCCATTGCCCGCAGCAATGACGCTCACGCAGCGGTTCAGGAACAGTCTACCGCCACAGATACCATTGCCTCGGCCAGCGAGGAAATGTCTGCTACGTCGCGAGAAGTGGCAAGCAACGCATCCGGTATGCTTGACCAGGTGCGAATGGCCAATGATCGAGTGGCCAGCGGCCAGGAGCTGACGCAAGAAACGCGGAACAGTATGGATTCACTTTCCCGGGAACTCAAGGAGGCCTCGCACGCCGTGGGACAACTGACAGAGGCGAGCAGAGGTGTCACCCAGGCTCTGAGTGTCATTGGAGACATTACAGAGCAGACTAACCTGCTGGCTTTGAATGCATCCATCGAAGCGGCTCGGGCTGGAGAGGCCGGCCGGGGTTTCGCAGTCGTCGCCGATGAAGTTCGCAGCCTCGCCTTGCGAACAAAGACAACGACCGAACAAATCAACGAAACTCTTAGCCGGTTTCATGAGACCGTTTCGAATGCCACTCGATCCATGGAGCGGTGCGACAGCTACGCACAGCAAACGGTGGAAAATGCCATCAGCTCCGAGAATACCCTTGCCGAACTTGTCACATTTATTGAGCGGATTTCCGAAGCCTGCGACGGGACCTCGGCGGCGGCGGAACAGCAGCACAATGCGTCTGCAGAGATATCAGGCAAAATCGTGAGCATAAATGATCTGGGTGATACCGCCATGGCAGTCGTCAAGGAAGCTCAGGAGTCCATGCAAAAACTGAAACATCAGATCGGGGAAGTGGCGGGCCTCGTCTATCGTTTGCGGCAAAGGAACGGTGCCTGAGACCGTCGCAGTCCGGGATGGAACAGGGTACTTTCAATGATCGACACATGGGCATTCTGTTGCCCATTCACTTCAAGCTCAACCGCTCCATGGAGAGGCATAAGAATTGCCCCAGAATCAGAAGCTCGAACTTCCAGTCACGACCTGAAGCGTAGGTCGCCAGTTTTCGAATTCCCGGGTGACCAGCCGAAGGTAATACTCCAGGAAGGAAAACCGACCGCTGGCAGATGACAACGGCATGCGGGCGTACCCTTTGCTAAGAGCATTGAGTATGCAGGATAAGGAATTTACAGATAGTTACATCATTACAGCATCCAATTTCTGCAATCCCATGTTATAAAAGAAATTATTCCGAAACTTAGCTCAAAAAACTGACGCCCTACCTGTCGGGCAGCATCACTCAAGCAATCCCACAAGATAATCGGACAACCTCTGATAACCGTACTCCACCCGCGCATACGCCGAACTGGGCACCCCCTCAAACTCACGGCCACAGTCACCGGCAGAGTTGTAGCGTTTGAGGTAGGCATCTCGGATTAGGTTAGGTTGCTGGAAAACGAAGCCTGGACCACCTGCCGCGGGGTAATTCATCACCCATTCGAAACTGCCATCGCCGTTCACACGGGCTAGCTGGAGAAGATCCGGATTAAGGAATCCATAGCGCAACAGTCGCAGATTCGGTTGCTCAGGCCCGGAAAATTCACGTCGATCAAATTCCAGAACCGGGTCGGTAAAACCGGCAGGCTGGGGTTCATAGCCTGAGAACTGGTATGCCTGATAGGCGGTAACCACCTGGCTCAGGTCCGCGGCATCGGCCTGTGGGCTGCAGCTCTCGATACCGGCGGCAAAGGTCACAGCTTCCCGTTCGCTACCGCTCTGCCACATCCGGTAACCCGGGAACACCTGTGGTGCATTGGCGGTTTCCGGAACGAGCCTGCGGGTCATTCCGCCAACGTGTTGGGCAACAAGCTCCACCAGATTCCCACCCTGAATGGTCCAGCTGTAGACAACCTCCGGGTTGCCCCCCAGCTCGGTTGAGTCCGCAGAAACACCTTCATGGTCGTGGCAGGTGGTACCGGTCTCAAAATATATCCGCTGATTGTCCCAGTCAAAAACCAGTCTCTCATCGGTACCTTCAATGTCGAAATTGATCCGGCTCTGCTCCGAGAGCGCGACGGCAGGAAGCCACTGGGTCTGAAGTTTCGCCATGTAGCCATTCACACTGATCAGCCTTGCCAGTTCAGGCATGGAGGGTGCCAGGCATCCATTCGCCGACACCGACAAAAGCCGCCCGCCCTCAGTGTAATCAAACGTAAGTTCAGCGGAGATCAGAAGGCCGGAGCGGCTCGCCGGCAGGAAATCCTGGCTGGCGGGCTCGGCATAGATTTTCTGGTTCGTAAGCAGGACCGGATCGCTGAGATCGACACTGACCTCGGGGAGCTCAAGGGCATCGACGTCAATATTCGCGTAACCCCCTTGTTCGGCCGCATCGACCACGGCGATGATAGCTTCCGCATTCTGAACCAGTGACAGACCCAGCAGGAACACGGCTTCCTTGTTGAGAAGGCGCTCCGTGCCAACACTGCCCTCTGCCGCCAGCAGATCGTTATAGGCGGCGGGGACCTGGCTGGCCATGAACCTTGCCAGGGCGCGGGCGTAGGCGTGGGCGCGGTCATCCCCAACGAGGATGTAATCCCGCACCAGGTTGAGATCCGCCAGACTGGCGGCCGCTCCGGCCGGATTCTCAAGAAAAGAGCCAAGACCCGCCAAACCCCGGTAGTGCGCCAGGGTCGTCAGTGGCGTGACGTTCCGGACCCCCGGAGGCGCCGACATTATGTAGGCGCTGGCCACCGGAACCTCGCCGTTGCGGGTCTCTTCAAAGGTTTTGCCGGGCAGGGCCACGGCATACAGGGGGTAGTCCCTCGGATCGATATCCGGGCCTACCGACGGCTCCAGTACCAGTTCCGAGATATCCATTGCAAACCGGCCACCCGGACCGCTCAGTGCGGTTGGTTCGCCGGCATCGAGGGTGACTTCCCGGCCATTTTCGAGTTCGATAACAAGGGGCCCCGGGGTGGGCTGACCGTCACCATCCATATCCAGCCAGACCCGGGCGTTGTTCAGGTAGCCGTCGATGACCTTGCCAGTATAGGGCGCCGGCTCACTGTACCCCACCCCATCGAAGTCCCGACCGTCCACAGGCAGCTGGTCGGACTCCTCGCCACAACCGGCCAGGACGAGGGGAAAAACAGCAACAGACAGGTAAATGAGGTATTTCATCGCGGCAACCGTTTATCCTTGTCAGAGGTTGTGCCGCTACTTTAGGGGATGTGCTTGCCGGAGACCTTGACAGGCTTGGCAATTTGTAAAGTTTGGTAACCGACTGGCCCCGGGGGCGCATACACTCCGGAGCCAGGGAGCCGTGCCCTGCTCAGAGTGAGCGGGCGACGATTTCCTTCATGATCTCGTTGGTGCCGGCGTAGATGCGCTGCACCCTTGAATCCGCCCAGGCGCGGGCAATCGGGTACTCCCACATATAGCCGTAGCCACCGTGAAGCTGGACACACTCGTCCATCACCTTGCATTGCAGGTCGGTGGTGAGCTGTTTGAGCATCGCCGCCGTCGGAGTGTCGAGCTTCTTCTCCAGGTGCAGTTCCAGGCAACGATCCGTGAACACCCTGGCAGCGGTGATTTCCGCTTTCATTTCCGCCATCTTGAACCGGGTGTTCTGGAACGCGATCACCGGCTTGCCAAAGGCATTGCGCTCTTTCACGTAATCCAGGGTCCATTGCCAGGCCGCCTCGGCTGCCGCAACGGCACTGAGAGCCACCTGCAGACGCTCTGCCGCGAGCTCCTGCATCAACTGAAAAAAACCCTGGCCTTCGCCCGGGCCGATCAGGTTCTTCGCAGGCACTTTCACATCCTGGAAAAAGAGTTCGGAGGTGTCCTGGGCCTTCATGCCCACCTTGTTGAGGTTCTGGCCTTTTTCGAAACCTTCCCACCCGGCTTCCACCATGAACAGGCTGATGCCCTTGGCACCTTCCCTGGGATCGGTTTTGGCGACAACAATGACCACGTCGGCCAGTTGGCCATTGGTGATGAAGGTTTTGGAGCCATTGAGAACGTAGTGATCGCCGTTTTTGACTGCTGTGGTTTTAACGCCCTGCAGATCCGAGCCGGCGCCTGGCTCGGTCATGGCAATGGCTCCAATCATCTCACCGCTGGCCAGTTTGGGCAGGTAATGGTTTTTCAGCTCATCGGAGCCATAGTTGAGCACGTAGGGCGCCACGATGTCCGAGTGCAGGCCCCAGCCAATACCGGTCAGGCCGGCTCTCGCCACCTCCTCAATCAACACCGCACTGTAGCGGAAGTCCGCGCCCACGCCGCCGAATTCTTCCGGCAGGCACGGGCAGAGAAAGCCCAGCTCGCCGGCTTTCCGCCAGAGCTCGCGGCTGACCTGGCCGTCCTTCTCCCACTGGTCATGGTAAGGCACGGCTTCCTGCTCAAGAAACTTGCGGACAGAATCGCGGAAGCCTTCAAGATCGGCGTCGAAGAGAGTGCGTGGAATCATGGTGAACCTCGGTGAATAACCTGTGTTGTGATTGTCGTTCACCAAGTCTCGGCCCGGAGGTCCGTTTGCTCAATGATGAAAAGCATCAATCGGGCTGGCCAAAACCATCGCCAGGCGCAGCATCAGCTCTTGCGCTTGTCCTCGGCACGGGCTTCGCCCCAGCGGGGCATCAGGTCCTGGGGAAGGTTCAGATGGTCAAGGATGCGGGCGACAATGAAGTCCACCAGATCCTCGACAGATTGCGGTTTGTGGTAGAAGCCGGGGCTCGCCGGCAGGATCACGGCACCCATGCGGGTCAGCTTCAGCATGTTCTCCAGATGCACTTCCGAGAAAGGCGCTTCCCGGGGTACCAGTATGAGGGCGCGCCGCTCCTTCAGGGCAACATCACCGGCCCGTTCGATCAGGTTGTTGCTGGCCCCGGTCGCCAGGGCCGAGATTGTGCCCGTGCTGCAGGGGCAAACCACCAGCGGGGCTTTTTCCCCGGAGCCGGAGGCCGGCGATGCAAACCAGTCTTCCCGGCCGAACACCAGAACCTGGCCAGGCCCGGCGCCGGCGTAGGCAGACAGTGTCTCCTGCATGGCCGGCGGCGCCCCCGGCAATTTCAGGTCGGTTTCCGTGGCAATCACCACCTGCGCGGCCCGGCTGATCATCACGTTCACCCGGCAACCGGCCGACACCAGGCACTGCAGCAGCCGCAGGCCATACTGGGCACCAGACGCGCCGGTCAAGGCCAGGTTAACGGTTGATGCCCGGCTCTGGTCGTTGGTCATGGATTCCGCCACTCGTCAGTCAAATGAAGTCTCCGGCCACGCCGGATCAGCCACGAATACGCTCAAGCTCGGCAATGAGTTTACCGTGAATGCCGCCAAAACCACCGTTGCTCATGATCACAATGTGGCAGGGGCTGGGCAGATCTGCCAGTACCCGGGCGATCAGATTCTCCACAGAGGCTTCAATCCGGTGCAGATCAGACCCCGCGTTGCCTTGCTGCCAACTGGAAACCAGCGCCGGCAGCCAGTCCATGTCATTCAGGTTGGCCCACAATACCTGGTCGGCCGCCTTGGCGCTGGACAGCAATGCCTGCTGGTGGACACCCTGCTTCATGGTGTTTGAGCGCGGCTCAATCAACGCCAGTATCGGCTCGTCACCAACCCGGTTTCGCAAGCCTTCAAGGGTGGTGGCAATGGCCGTCGGGTGGTGGGCAAAATCGTCGTAGACGCGCACGCCGCCGATATCGGCCAGCAATTCCATCCGCCGCCTGACGCCGGAGAACCGGCACAGGGCCGCCACCGCATGATCCGGGGTGACGCCGACATGGCGGGCGGCGGCAATGGCAGACAGGGCATTGCGGACATTGTGCAGGCCGGTCTGATCCCACTTCAGCGTCGCCACCGGCTGTTCGTGGTGAATCACCAAAAACCGGCTGCCGTCCTCGGAGAGCAGTTCGGCCCGCCAATCCGACATGCGCGGGGTCTCGCTGCCAATGGCGGTGTCCTGCACCTGGCTCCAGCAGCCCATGGCCAGGGCATTATCGAGATGGCCATCCACCGCAGGCCGGACAATCAGTCCCTGGGAGGGGACAGTTCGGACCAGGTGATGGAACTGTCGCTCAATGGCTTCGACATTCTCGAAGATATCCGCGTGATCAAACTCCAGGTTGTTCAGGATCAGGGTGTGTGGTCGGTAGTGGATGAACTTGGAGCGCTTGTCGAAGAAGGCGCTGTCGTATTCGTCCGCCTCGATGACAAAGAAGTCACTGCGCCCCAGCCGCGCCGACACCGGAAAGTCCCTGGGCACACCGCCGACAAGATACCCCGGCTCAAACCCGGCCTGATCCAGTACCCAGAGCAACATAGACGTCGTTGTGGTCTTGCCATGGGTGCCGGCCACCGCCATCACCCAACGGTGCCTGAGCACTTCCCGGCTCAGCCACTCGGGGCCGGACATATAATCAATATTGCGATTGAGCACCGCTTCCACTTCCGGATTGCCACGGGTCATGGCATTACCGATCAGCACAAGATCCGGCTTCGGCTCCAGGTGATCCGGGCTGTACCCTTCCATCAGGCTGATGCCCTGGGCCTCCAGTTGGGTACTCATGGGCGGGTAAACGCCCTGATCCGATCCGGTCACTGTGTGGCCCAGCTCCCGGGCCAGAACGGCCAGGCTGCCCATGAAGGTGCCACAGATTCCGAGGATATGAATGTGCATTCGACCACTGCCCCCTGTATTGAAACCCGACAAGCCTCCCGTATCCGCCCCACCCCGTCAAGAGCCGCGCTATCCGCAATCCTGCCCATGAAAATTGCCGGCGTTTGGCGTATCATCTGCGCCATTGTCGAACCAGCAGGAGGCTCCAGCCCGAGATGGCCATCAAGAACGCATTCTACGCTCAGTCCGGCGGTGTCACCGCCGTCATCAATGCCAGTGCCTGTGGCATCATCCAGACCGCCCGCAAGCATCCGGGCAAAATCGGCAAGGTATTCGCCGGACGCAACGGCATTATCGGGGCGCTGAAGGAAGAGCTGATTGATACCAGCCTTGAGAGCGATGATGCCATCCAGGCGCTGATTCACACCCCCGGGGGCGCATTCGGCTCCTGTCGCCACAAGCTCAAGAACATCTCTGAGAACCGTCGCGAATACGAGCGTCTGATCGAAGTATTCCGCGCCCACGACATTGGCTACTTCTTCTACAATGGCGGCGGAGACTCCCAGGACACTGCCTACAAGGTTTCCCAGATTGCCGACAAGATGGGCTACCCCATCACCTGCATCGGGGTTCCAAAAACCGTGGACAACGATCTGCCGTTCACCGACTGCTGCCCGGGCTTCGGTTCGGTGGCCAAATACATTGCCACCTCAACCCTGGAAGCCAGCCTCGACATCAAGTCCATGTGCGAGACGTCCACCAAGGTGTTCATCCTGGAGGTGATGGGGCGCCATGCCGGCTGGATTGCCGCATCCGGTGGACTGGCCGGACAGGGCGAGGGCGAGCCGCCGCACATCATCCTGTTCCCGGAAATCCCGTTTGATCGCGAGAGTTTCCTGGCTCGGGTCGATCACTGTGTGAAGGAATACGGCTACTGTGTTGTCGTCGCCTCCGAAGGTGCCCAGTACGAAGACGGCCGATTCCTGGCCGACGCCGGTGCCAAGGATGCCTTTGGCCATACCCAGCTTGGCGGGGTTGCGCCCGCCCTGGCGAATATGGTCAGGCAGGCCCTGGGCCACAAATACCACTGGGCCGTGGCTGACTACCTTCAGCGCAGTGCCCGCCACATTGCCTCCGCCACCGATGTGGAACAGGCCTATGCCGTGGGCAAGGCCGCGGTGGAAATGGCCCTGGAAGGCAAACAGGCACTGATGCCGACCATTGTTCGCGAACAGGCGAAGCCCTACCGCTGGAAGATTGGCGAAGCGCCCCTGAGTGACGTGGCGAACCAGGAAAAGAAGATGCCGATTCATTACATCACGGACGATGGTTTTGGCATCACCCAGGATTGCCGGGACTATCTGGAACCCCTCATTTTCGGGGAAAGTTTCCCGCCGTTTGACAACGGGCTGCCGCGGGTTGCCACACTGAAGAATACTCTGATCGAAAGGAAGCTGAAAACCGGGTTCCAGCTTTAGGCCGGGCACTCACAGCCCCCGGGACGCACTGGAAAGGGCCTGTCAGTTGATCTGCAAGGCTTTTTTCGGTTTTCGGGGAACACCAGTGTGTTCTGTGCGCACCGCTGCGCCTTTAGCGCGCCAGCCCCGCTTCGTGTTGATGCACATAGGCATGGAACTGGTCGAATCCGCCCACATACTGGTCACCGACGAGAATCTGGGGCACGGTGCGCACCGGCCGGCCGATTTTGTCGGCAATATCCTGTTTGCTCATGCCTTTCTCGATCATATCGACCCAGACATAGGTGATGTTTCTGGTCTCACACAGGTCCTTTGCCCGAACACAGAATCCACAACTTGAACGGCCGTATATCGTGACCCGCTCCATAAAGACCTCCGAAACGTCTGTAGCGATCAGTTTTGAGATGAGTAAGACAACGGCAGGATGATGACACGGCAAGCCGGAATTGAAAATTGATGCTTTGAATCGCCGCCATAGTAACCACAATGCTGGCCCATAATCAGGAGCATTGACACAACAGGCGCCTGGGAGTCTGCGGGGTGCTGGAGGTTCCGTTCATCACAGATCAAGGAGGGCCCGGTGGCCTACCTGACGCTATTTCTGACGGCATTCGCCGCCGCCACACTGCTGCCCGCCTACTCGGAAATCCTGCTTGGCACAATGGTCACCCAGGGTTATTCCTGGTGGTGGCTCTGGTTCTGGGCAACGCTGGGCAATACGCTTGGCTCGGTCGTTAATGGGGTTATCGGCCGGCAAGTGGACCGTTTTAAGCACAAACGCTGGTTTCCGGTCAGCGAACTGCAGCTGCACAAGGCGCGGAACCGTTTCAATCGTTATGGCCAGTGGTCACTGCTGATGGGCTGGCTGCCCCTGGGAGGCGACGCGCTGACCCTGGTGGGTGGCATTATGCGCGTGCCCTGGCTGAACTTCGTTATTCTGGTGGCTATCGGCAAGGGCGCCCGCTACGCCTTCGTGCTCTGGCTGGTGGCAGAGGCATCCGGGGCATCGTCACCCTCGCCATAGAGGTATTTGCGCAGCAATGGTTCGCCATTGAACTCGGAGTTCAGAACGGCAATGAACGTGTAGACCCCGATCAGCTTGCGGTTCAGGAACACGAATTCCTTGGGAGGCACCCGGAAATACCGGCTGATGGCGGAACGGGTCGCCTGGCGAGCCACCCGGGAAGGCAGGTCACTCTGCTTCCAGCGGTACTGCCCATGACGGTTGACGGCATAATCCGGCCAGGAATCCTTGTCGCTGGACAGGGGTTCGAGTACCGACATACACACCAAACCAAACTTCTGCAGCACTTCCTGCGGCCATTCCGTGCTCATGAACCGCAGCTTCACGCCACCGTCGATCACTGCCTGCAGATCGTTTTCGTACGAGGCCCTGATCATCTGGATCACCGGCTTGAGAAACTTGTCCGAGTATACCTGCACAGCCCCGAAATCGAGAAGGACGATGCGGTCATACCCGGGATCTTCGCCCTCTTCGCCGGCGATCCGGATACGGTAATTGCCAAAGTTGGGATCGGTCTGGATTTCACCCCAGACAAACAGCTCCCGGAAAAACAGCTCCAATGCCGCCTCCCCCAACGCACTGCGGCGTGCCAGAGGCAAGTCTCTGACGGCCTGGGAACTGACCGAGTGGCCGTGCTCAAAGGTCGAGGCGATGACATGCTCGGTTGAGAATTCCGGCAAAACCCTCGGCACGATAAACCGGGGGTCCCCGGCAAGTATCTGACGGAACCTTTCCGTCGTCTTGGCTTCCAGGCGGTAGTCCACCTCACGGTGCATCATCTCGCGGACTTCTTCCAGCCAATCGTTAAACTCCGGGCCAAAACTGACCAGCCTGGCAACCCGGAGCAACTGGGCAACGGCATTCAGGTCGCTGTCCACAGCCTCGGCCACGCCGGGGTATTGCACCTTCAGAACCAGCTCGAGCCCGTCGCTGCGGCGCCAGGCGCGATGGACCTGGCCCAGCGAGGCGGCGCCGATGGGCTCAGGATCCACGTCCAGCCCGGCAAGCCGCTCTGGGTCCAATTCAGCCTTCAGCACCCGCTCAATCGCCGGCCATTCCAGTGAGGTGGTCTGGTCCTCAAGGGTGTGCAGCGCTTCGGTCACTTCCTCGGGCAGAAAATGTTCGCCATACAGAGCCATCACCTGGCCAATTTTCACCACACTGCCCTTAAGCTTACCCAGCTCATCCACCAGAAATCGCGCCTGACTGGAAAGCATCGCCCTGTGGCGCTTTTCCCGGTTCTCCCTGCTGCTGAACCAGTTGGTGGCCATATGCGAGGCCATGCGGGTACCAGCGAACAAACCGGCACGCGTCATGCTCAAGCGGCGTTCAAAGCTGCCTGTCTTGATGCGGGAGACCGAATTTCCTGAGCGTCTGGATGACATGAATAACCTGTTCGGATCAGAGAATTTCACCAGGTTTGGCGGCTCACGCCATTATACGGCCAGTCCGGTGGGCTGACCTAACCGAAGCGACGGTTGGACTACCAGCCCTGACGGAACTCAACCTCTGAGCAGCCAAGCCCCCCGGCCAAATGCTCTGCCAGGCGTTTCTGGACATCCGCAACCCTCGCACCCGCAACGAAATCGCGCAGCTGACACATGGCCATGCCAGCGTAACCGCAGGGATTGATGCGCTGGAAAGGTTCCATGTCCATGTCCACATTGAGGGCAAGCCCGTGGAACGAGCAGCCCCGGCGCACGCGCAGGCCGAGCGACGCGATTTTCGAATCGCCCACGTAGACCCCCGGTGCATCAGGTCGCGGTGCGGATTCCACACCCAAACCGGCAAGGGTGCGGACGATGGCCTGTTCAATCTCATCCACCAGGCTGCGGATACCCAGTTTTTTCCGGGACAGATCGATCATCAGGTAAACCACCAGCTGGCCCGGGCCGTGATAGGTCACCTGGCCGCCGCGGTCTACCTGGATCACCGGGATATCACCGGGCGCCAGAATATGCTCGGCCTTGCCCGCCTGGCCCTGGGTATAGACACGGGGATGTTCAAGACACCATAGCTCATCGGCCACGGTGTCGTCCCGGTTGGCGGTGAAGGTTTTCATGGCCTCCCAGGTTTCCGGATAGGGCTGTTCTCCCAGGGAGCGGACGATCAGTTCAGCCATCTGGATCACAGCACCATGTGCACGCGGCCACTGGCCTTGAGCTCGTCAAACAGGGCTTTGAGCTGAGCCTCACCGGTGGCCACGATTTTCAGCTGCACCGATGAGAAGCGGCCCTTGCTGCTCTCATTCACCGAAATATCGGTTTCGCAAATCCCCGGCGCGTGCTGTTTCACGACCTCGACCACGAACTCAGTGAAATCCGGTGCAGAACTGCCAATCACCTTGATCACGTAGTCGCATGGAAACTCAATTTTTGGCGCTTTCGGCTGACTCATGCCGTTTCACTCCCGGGGACCGACGGCACCCTACTGAAATAACTGAACGAAAAAGAGCTTTATGGCATCCCAGATGCGCTTGAAGAAACCACCCTCGGGAACGTCGGTCAGAGCCAGTACCGGCTGGTCAACCAGCACGTCACCGTTATACGACACCTTGACCTGTCCCAGCTCATCCCCCACCTTGATGGGCGCTTTGATCACCGAATCAAGGTCTACTGTCGACTCAAGGCTGTCCCTGGAGCCCCGGGGAATGGTGACGTAAACATCTTCCGCCATGCCGATCGAGACCTCATCCGCCTGACCGCCCCAGACCCTGGCCTCGATCAGTTCCTGTCCGGCCCGGAACAGACGCTCACTCTCGTAATAACGGAAGCCGTAGTTCAGCATCTTCTGAACTTCCTGTGACCGGGATTCAGCGCTGCCTGTACCCATGACCACGGCAATCAAACGGGTGTCATTGCGCTTGGCCGAAGCCACCAGGCAGTAACCGGCCTCTTCAGTATGGCCGGTCTTCAGACCATCAACACTGTTGTCCCGCCACAGGAGACTATTCCGGTTCGGCTGACGGATGTTGTTGTAGGTGAAATGCTTTTCTGCGTAGATCGGGTAGTTTTCCGGGTAATCGTTGATGATCGCCCGGGCCAGGATCGCCAGGTCGTAGGCGGTTGAAAAATGATCCGGAGACGGCAGCCCCGTAGCGTTCTCGAAATGGGTGTCTTTCATGCCCAACAGCTGCGCTTGCTGGTTCATGATATCAACAAAGGCACCTTCACTGCCGGCGACGAATTCGGCCAGGGCCACGGAGGCATCATTGCCGGACTGGATAATAACCCCCCTGAGAAGATCCTCGACGGCAACCTGGGTTCCTTCCTTGACAAAGGTGCGGGAACCTTCTGTTTTCCAGGCCTTGACGCTGATCGGGACCATGTCGGACATGGAGATTCGCCCCTCGTCCAGCTCCCGCTCGACAATGTAGGCCGTCATCATCTTGGTCAGGCTCGCCGGCGGAAGGCGCTCATGGCTGTTCTCTTCCATGATGATCCGGCCGCTCTTCGCATCCATCAGGACATAGGAGCTGCCGGCAATCTGGGGTGGCGACGGGATCAGCACCGACTGCGACATCACCTTGCCGGCCAGGGCGAGCATCAGTACAAAGACAACAGATAGTGTTCGGAAAGCAGATTTTAAGGCCATGGGTCCATTCGTTCGTCGTTGGGTGTGTGTCGTTTTCAGCGTCTTTTTTTGACCAGTTCAGTGTGAATCCGTCAGCAGGATCGACTGATCAAATCCACGCGCCTCCAGGAGACTCTGGGTCTTCCTGGCGGAATCTTCATCCCGGAATGGTCCCACCTGAACACGGTGAAACCGTCCGGAGGCGGTATCGACAGCTCTGACCCGCGCAGGGTTCTCAAGTACTGCCCTTACCTGGCCGAGCAACTTCTCGGCCGGATCGCGGCTACTGAAAGAGCCCAACTGCACGAACAGCGAGCGCTTCTCCATTGCCATCTCACCGCTTGCCCTCACCCGGCTTTCGGTGGGTCCGGCATCCACCGGCGAAAAGGGCTTGCCAGCAAGAAACATGGAGCCATCTGGCTTCACCGTGATGGCGGCAACTTCAACCCTCGCAGTGCCCCGGGCCTGGTAACCCAGCTTTTTGGCGGCCGCGTAGGAAAGATCGATTAACCGGTCGCCATGGAAAGGCCCGCGATCATTAACCCGGACAATCACCGAGCGACCGTTATCAAGATTGGTTACCCGGGCGTACCCGGGGATCCGCAATGATTTGTGGGCCGCAGACATGGCATACATGTCAAAGGTTTCGCCGTTGGAGGTCTTATGGCCATGGAATTTTTCGCCATACCAGCTCGCCGTGCCCCGAGCTGTATAACCGTTGTTGCTGTCGAGAACACGATACTGCTTGCCCCAGACCGTGTAGGGAGACTTATTTCCTGAACGACTGGGCGCTTCGTAAACCGGAACCGCGTCGTTAAGCCCGGAGGTATCAAAATTGCCCGAAGGTGCCCGATCATTCGCCAGGGTATAGCGGGATGAGTGATCCGTCTCGGGCGCAGAAGCGCACCCACTGAGGATCACTGCCGCGGTAACCGCCAGAACGAACAATAGGGAAGGTTTGCAGTTCACAGTCCGGTTTTCCTCTTGACCACCTGGGCCGCCGTCACCAAAGTTCCGGCAGCGTTGCTCCCATTGTAACGGGTTATCCGAGGCCTTCACCATTACCCGGCCGCCATGGTTGATGGCATTCCGCTCAGGCGCCGATCATGCGCCGGTGAGTATGGATCGACATCAACACTCCGAATGCGGCCATCAGGGTAACACTGGACGTTCCACCATAGCTGATCAGGGGTAATGGCACACCCACCACGGGCAAAAGTCCGCTTACCATCCCGATATTGACAAAGACATAAATAAAGAAGGTCATGGCCAGTGCGCCGGCCAGCAGGCGACCGAAGGAATCCTGGGCCGTGGCTGCGATGTACAGGCACCGGAGTATGATCAGGAAATACAGGGTCATCAGGGCCACCATACCGATAAAACCGAACTCCTCCGCCAGCACGGCAACGATAAAATCGGTATGGCTCTCCGGCAAAAACTCGAGGTGGGACTGGGTGCCCTGCAGCCAGCCCTTACCGTCAACCCCTCCGGACCCAATCGCGGTTTTGGACTGGATGATATTCCAGCCGGCGCCAAGCGGATCGCTTTGAGGATCCAGCAACGTCAAGACCCGCTGCTTCTGGTATTCCCGCATACCAAAAAACCACATCAGTGGCGCAGACACCGACACCATGGCCACAAAAGCGGCGATCAGTTTCCAACTGATCCCCGCAAAAAACACAACAAAAATACCCGCCATTCCCACCAACAGTGAGGTCCCCAGATCCGGTTGCTTCATGATCATCACCATGGGCATCAGAACGATCACAAGCCCCACTGCCACATGCCGGCCGCGCGGAGGCAGAAAGTGCCTGGAGAGATACCAGGCCGCCATCATGGGCACCACGAGTTTCATCAGTTCGGAAGGCTGGAAGCGGGGCAGTCCCGGCAAGGCCAGCCAGCGCTGCGCACCCTTTGCCCCCACCCCCACCAGAATGACCGCAATCAGCGAAATGACCCCGGCTCCGTAGAGCCAGGGCGCCCAGCGACGAAACACCGACGGGTCCAGTTGCGCGAACACGAGCATCACCACGAATGCCACGCCCATTCGGATTCCCTGCGCCTTGACCACTTCCAGGTTCCTGTCTGCACCGCTGTAAAGTACGAACAGGCCGCCAAAAACCAGCAAGAGCAACAACAACAGCAGGATCGGATCAAGATGCAACGCCATCCAGATGCTCCGTTGCCGGCCCAGGGGATTAGTCGCGGTTGGGTCCAGTAACGCCTTGACAGCCATCAGTTCGGCACCTGCGCTTCAACACCGCTGACCAGCGCGCCCTCCGCCTGCCCGGCGTAGTCGAGCAGCCAGGCATCGAACAGGGCACGGGCAACCGGTGCCGCCGTGCCGCTGCCACTGCCACCATTCTCAACAATCACGGCCACCGCAATCTTCGGGTTGTCCACGGGCGCAAAGCCGACGAAAAGCGCATGGTCCCTGAGTCGCTCACGGATCTCTTCCGCGTCGTATTCCTCATCCTCTGCCAGGCTGAACACCTGAGCCGTTCCGGTCTTGCCAGCCATCTTGTAGGGAGCGCCGCGGGCTGCGCCGCGGGCAGTTCCTTTCCGGCCATGCATGACCTCGACCATCGATTCCACCACATACTCCCAGTCACCCGGATTTTTCAGCCTGAGCGGCTCGTGGGTTTCCTCGGGCAAATATTCATCGGCCGGATGATCCCCCTTTATGCCCTTGAGCAACCTCGGCTCCACCCACTTGCCCCGATTGGCTATCAGGGCGGTAGCCGTGGCCAGTTGCAGTGGTGTGGCGAGCATGAAACCCTGACCGATACCAAAGTTCACCGAATCCCCCGGGTACCAGGGCTCATTCTTGACCGCCCGCTTCCAGTCCCGCGATGGAAGCAGGCCACTCAGTGCACCGGAAACGTCCAGGGCGGCGTCCTCCCCGAAGCCGAAGCGGGACAGGTAGCTGTACATGGTGTCCACGCCCATCTCGACGGCCATTTCGTAAAAGTAGACGTCACAGGACTCTGCCACTGCGTCTTTAAGATCCACCCAGCCATGACCACCCGGCTTCCAGTCCCGCCAGAGCCGGCCACCTGCATTCAGACGGAAATATCCAGGGTCCCATATGGTGTATTCCCGGGTGGTGGCACCGCTGTCGAGCGCGGCAACAGCAAGCATGGGCTTGAGCGTTGAGCCCGGCGGGTATTGCCCACGCAGAGCGCGGTTGAAGAGAGGTTTGTCGTTGCTTTCACTGAGCTCGCGGTAATCCTTGACACTGATACCGGTGACAAATTTGTTGGCATCGAATCCCGGCACGCTGGCCAGCGCCAGAATGCCTCCGGTGGCAGGTTCAATCGCGACAATAGCGCCCCGGCGGCCAGCCAGCAGCTCATGGGCACGTTGTTGCAACCTGAGATCGAGATGCAGCTGAAGGTCTTCGCCAGGCACCGGGTTTTCACGCTCCAGAACCCTCAGGGTCCGCCCGCGGGCGTTGGTCTCGACGTGTTGATAACCGACCCGGCCGTGGAGGATTTCCTCGTAAAACCGTTCGATGCCCGATTTTCCGATGTAGTTGGTGCCCGCGTAGTTCACCGGGTCGATACGCTGCAGTTCATCCCGGTTGATTCGGCCGACAAAGCCAAGCGCATGGGCGGTCAGCTCGCTGTACGGGTAATATCGGACAAGCTCGGCACTCACCTCCACACCGGGGAGTTCGTGGCGAAGCACCGCGAGGCGAGCCATCTCCTGCTCATTGAGGTCGTAGCGAAGGGGAATTTCCTGGAACGGCCGCCGGGGTTCCTGAAGCCGGCGCCGGAAGCGCTCCAGGTCTTCCTCGGAAATATCCAGAATAGTGCCCAGTTGCCCGAGAGTGTCATCCATGCCGTCAACACGTTCCGGCACAAGTGTCACACTGAAAACCGGGCGGTTCTCGGCCAGCAGGGTGTTGTTGCGGTCGTAGATAAGACCTCTGGGCGGGGGGACCGACTGGACCTGCACGCGGTTCTTGTCAGACAGGGTTGTATAAACGTCGTGCTCCACGACCTGCAGTTGATACATGCGCGCAAGCAGGCCACCAATCGCCAGCACAACAAGCACCAACATGGCCAGGGTCCGGCGCTGGAACAGCCGGCGTTCCGCCGCCGTATCCTTGAACTCGCCCCACGGCATAGAGCCCCCTAAGCCCGATGGTACGGGTGGTTGCGGGTGATCGACCAGGCCCGGTAAAGTTGTTCCGCCAGGACTATTCGCACCAGAGGGTGAGGCAGGGTAAGGGGCGAAAGGGACCATTGCTGGTCGGCCCGTTTCCGGCAGTCTTCCGCCAGACCGTCAGGGCCACCAACCAGGAAGCTCACATCCCGGCCATCCTGCTGCCAGTTTTCAAGCTGGCTGGCCAGTTTTGCGGTCGACCAGGGCCGCCCGCCAACTTCCAGCGCAACCACCCGGTCCTTCGGGCCCGTCGCTGCAAGAATGGCGTCGCTTTCACGCTGCATCAGCCTGGGAATGTCGGGATTCCTGCCCCGGTGGGCCATGGCTATTTCCACCAGTTCCAGGGGCAGCTCCGGCGGCATGCGGCGGGCGTAATCTCCGAATCCGGTACTGACCCAGCCGGGCATTTTCTGCCCCACACAGACCAGGCGTAACCGCATGATTATTCGCTGCCTGCAACACCAAGATCCGGAGCATCCCGCCAGAAGCGCTCCAGATCGTAAAACTCCCGGGTGGCAGGCATCATGACATGGACAACCACATCGCCAAGATCTACCAGGATCCAGTCACTGACGCCGGTGCCTTCCACGTTGCCCGCGCGAACACCCTGTTCTTTGGCCTCGACAACCACGGAATCGGCAAGGGATTTCACATGTCGGTTGGACGTTCCTGATGCCAGGACCATGAAGTCGGTGACACTGGTTCGGTCACGGACATCAATCACGCTGATGTCCTGTGCCTTCACATCTTCAAGCGCATTTACTACCAGGTCTTTCAGTTGCTCTGCCTGCATAATCACCCTGTTGGACGGGCGTTTGCCCGAATGGCCGCCCGAAATATCATACTCAGACGCGATTGTAGCACTAAAAGTTCCCGCCGGGGCATGCGCCGTAAAGCCCCTGACGGCGAATTTCCCGCCAGACCGTATCGGGCACCAGGTAACGGGGCGAACGGCCGTCGCGGATACGCTCCCGGATTCCCGTGGCAGAGATATCCAGAAGCGGCAGATCCAGTTCAAGAAACCCGCCACAGGGGCGACGGTGCAGCGCCTGCGGACCTGTCACTGCCCGCTCCGCCAGCAGTTGCGCCGGCTTGCCCGACGGGTCCGGCGCCGGGCCAGGCCGGCGAACCACAACCACATGGGCAAGGTCGGGGATTTGCTGCCACTCCCGCCAGCGATCAAAGCCGGCAAAGGCATCGGTGCCGACCACCATTACCAGCGGCTTGTCCGGGCCAAGTTCAGCCCGCAACTGGCGAAGGGTATCGGCTGTGTAAGACGCGCCCTCCCGAGCCAGCTCCCGGTCGTCAATCCGCAACTGAGGCTCGCCGGCAACCGCCAGCCTGAGCAGGCCCAGACGCTGGTCGGAAGACGCGCCGGTCTGCCCCCGATGCGGCGGAATATGACAGGGCACGAGGCTGACGACCCCGACCCCGAGGCGGTCACCAATTTCAAGGGCCAGCCGCAGGTGGCCATGGTGCACCGGATCAAAGGTTCCGCCATAAATCACATGCATGGGCATCAGGTCCGGATATGCCCGTCGCCAAACACAACGTACTTCTGGGACGTGAGCCCCTCAAGTCCCACCGGTCCACGGGCATGGATCTTGTCAGTGGAGATACCAATCTCCGCGCCCAGGCCATACTCGAAGCCATCCGCGAAGCGTGTGGAGGCATTGACCATCACCGAGCTGGAATCCACCTCGGTGATAAACCGGCGCGCCCGGGTGTAATTCTCGGTGACGATGCTGTCGGTGTGCTGCGAGCTGTACCGGCTAATGTGGTCAATGGCGCCATCCAGTCCATCAACTACCCGCACCGCCAGAACCGGGGCCAGATACTCGGCTTCCCAGTCTGCCTCGGTAGCCCTGGCAACACCTTCAACAATGGCACGGGTCTGTTCACAACCGCGAAGTTCCACCCCTTTTTCGACGAAGGCCGGTGCCAGAAGCGGCAGAATATCCTCCGCAATTTCCTTGTCTACCAACAGCGTTTCCATGGTGTTGCAGGTGCCGTACCGCTGGGTTTTGGCGTTGACCGCCACCTTCAGCGCCTTCTCCGGATCGGCATGGCTGTCGATGTAAACGTGGCATACACCGTCGAGATGCTTGATTACCGGCACCCTGGCATCCCGGCTGATCCGCTCGATCAGACCCTTACCCCCTCTGGGCACGATGACATCCACATACGCGGGCATGGTGATCAGCGCTCCCACGGCGGCGCGGTCCGTTGTTTTGATGACCTGTACGGCTGCTTCCGGCAGGCCAGCCTTTGCCAATCCCCCCGCGAGACAGCGGGCAATGGCCTGATTGGAATGGATCGATTCGGAACCACCCCGGAGAATGGTGGCGTTTCCGGATTTCAGGCACAGACTGGCCGCTTCAACGGTCACATTGGGGCGGGACTCGTAAATGATGCCGATCACACCGAGAGGAACCCGCATCTTGCCAACCTGAATGCCCGAGGGGCGGTACGCCATATCAGTAATGGCGCCAATGGGGTCCGGCAGCGATGCCACCTGTTTCAGCCCTTCGATCATGGCGTCGATCCGTGGGGGCGTCAGCTCAAGCCTGTCCAGCATGGCCGCATCGAGGCCATTTTCCCGGCCCCGCTCCAGGTCTTTGCCATTGGCCACAGTCAACTCTTCCCGTTCCGCATCAAGGGCCTCGGCTGTCGCCAGCAAGGCGTGATTGCGAACAGCGGTAGTCGAGCGCGCAACCTGTGTTGCCGCTGCGCGGGCCTGCTTCCCCACTTCAGCCATATACGCTGCAATATCCATTCAGTTACCTTTTTGTTTCCAAAACGCTATTTCAAAGGAAAATCAGGAATAAGCGCCTAACTTTACCTTTCCCGTTTCAAGTACGCATCCCAAACGGATATTATACCGCTGCGGTATGCCATACTTGAAAACCTCGGGAACGTTTTTTCAGGGAGTTGAGGAAAAGGAAGGACACCATGGCCCAAATGGCCGAAAAATTCCTGTTAAGCAAGTTGTCACGGGCAGGCTTCGTGGCGCTGATTGCGATTGCAGTTCTGTGCGTCATGCTGGGCGAACCCATGGTTGCGGCGGCAGCGGCCGCAGCCGCCGGTGTTGTGATTGCGGGCAAAACATTTCACCCCAGCCGGACAAACCAACCCTGGCCGCGGCTTCAGCAGGCTTTCTTCCTGATTCTCCTGCTGATTCTCCTGGCCAGTTTCTGGACCGGCCCCTGGGTTCTGAGCCACTGGCTGTATGCCATCCCTCTCGCTGCATTCGCTCTTGTTCCGCCTGCGGCGGCGGCACTCATTACCCTGGTCTTCGTGGTCCTGGCCATGGCTGCCACACAGTGGGCAGTCGGCCTGGCAGACCGTCACCAGATGATCAGCGCGTTTCTTCTCACCATACTGCTGTCGGCCCTGCTGGTGTTCCTGCGTGAATACAAAACCCGGCAACTGGCGCCACTGCGCCGGACCGATGAGCTGACCCAGGCCGCCAGCCGGGACTACCTCTCTGCCGACCTGCACAAGGAAATCCAGCGCAGCGAGCGGGAAGGTACGGACATGTCCATTATCATGATCGGGCTGGACACCCATCTGAGCGATCATGATCCGGACGAGGATATCCGTTCAATCCTGCCACGCATCGGCCGCTACCTGCATTCCCAGATACGGGATTTTGATACCTACTACCGGGTGGCGGATCTCCAGTTTCTGGTTATCCTCCCGGGCATTTCCACCAGTGACGCCATCGCCCGGGGCGAAACCATTCGCAAGGGGCTGGCAACACTGCTGGAAGGTCACGGCATGAATCTCACCGTCAGCACAGGCATTGCCGGGCTCAATATCGGAGACGACGCCAACACGCTTCAGCAAAGTGCGGCCAATGCCCTGCGCCGGGCCCAGCAACAGGGGGGTAACCGGAGCCAGGCATACAGCTCCTGGTCGCAGCCGGCGCAACCTAGCCGACCGCAGGCACAGGGGCCGGTTTCATGACTGAAACCCGCCTCAGAACCTGGACACACACCTTCGGCTACAGCATCGCCTGTCTGTTTATCTTTGCACTGGCCTTGCAGAATCTCCAGTACGGCTTTTACGAGCTGTTTTACCTGGCCACAGGCATGGCAGCCCTGACGCTGGCCGGCGCCATCTATACCGTCATCTGCCGCCGGCACCAGCTTTCCGCTCCGGGCCACCTGGTCATTCTCTCGGGCCTGAACGCCGGCATGCTGGCCGCCCTGCTGACCCTGGATGCGCCGGGCATTTCCCACTGGGCCATGCCCCTGGTCGCACTGAACCTACTGGTCCTGCCATTGCGTCAGGGCCTGGCACTCTCGCTCCTGCTGCTGATTCCGATGTCGGTCATCCTGTTCCTGCGACAGGCTCCGGCAGATGCGATCACCGTCATCGGAGGGCTCTTCATTCTGCTCTCAGTCGCCGCACTGTACATCTGGCATTACGATCACATGGCACAGTCTGCCGAGGATCTTGCCATCATCGATCCGGTCACCGGCGCGCACAATTCCCGTTTTCTGGACGAAACCCTGCAAAAGGAAATCAGCCGGGCAATCGCCACCGGGCACCCCCTGTCCGTGATAGACCTGAGCATTGACTACGCGAACGAAGTTGCCGACTTGCACGGCAAGGATCAGGTTCAGGGGCTTTTCCGGCACATGACCGAGCATCTGTTCGGTGTTATTCGTGCCGGCGACACCCTGTATACCCTGAACGAATCCGAGTTTTTCCTGATACTGCCCTTCACGCCGGAAGAGGGAGTGAGGGTGATTGCTGAGCGTATCCGCCGGACCATTGCCGAGCACCACTGGCCGGCGGTCGGCAAAGCAACAGTGAGTCTGGGTTGCACCACCCGTGGCAGCGGCGACACCCGGACCGACACGCTCCGTAAGCGAGCGCATCAGGCCATGGAGGATGCGCGCAAACGAAGCCCGGATTCAGTCTGGTTCAGCCCCGGAGAAACCATCGAAACATGAGCAATGCCTGGCTTAACGAACTGTCGGCCTGGTTGAGCGTGCATCCAGGCTGGCTGGCACTGGCCCTTTTTACCACCGCCTTCACCGAATCCCTTGCCATTGCCGGCATCATTGTTCCTGGCGTCGCTATCCTGTTTGCGGTGGCCCTGCTGGCAGGTCAGACCGGGATGCCGTTGCCAGAGGCCCTGCTCTGGGCGGGCCTGGGCGCGATAGCTGGTGACACAGTGAGTTTTGGCCTGGGCCGTCTGATGCAGGGCCGCCTGACGACCGTCTGGCCGATAAGCCGCTACCCGGTGATCACCGACAAGGGTGAACGCTTCTTTCGTCGCCACGGAGGCAAGAGTGTCATCATCGGGCGCTTCGTGGGGCCGGTGCGGCCAGTGATCCCCCTGATTGCCGGGGCGCTGATGATGCCATGGCATCGTTTTCTGGCGTTCAACATCGGCTCGGCGGTCGCCTGGGCGCCGGCGTATGTTTTCCCCGGCTTCCTGGTGGGCAGCGCACTGGCCAGCGGCATACGACCACCAGCCCACTTCTATGCCGTCACCGGCATCAGCCTTTCGGCGCTGCTCATCGTCTATTTCGTGCTCTTGCGGTTTCAGCTCGGGCTCGGGGAAGAAGGCCGTTTTTACCAATGGCTGAAACAGTGGATGGGGCAATACGCGGCCACTCACCGTTTCTGGCGCCTTTACACCAACCAGCGACCAGCCCGGGAGGGGGAATTCCCTCTGGCCTCCTTCACGCTCGCGCTGGGCGCCACCGCCCTGCTGCTGATCTGGGGCCAGCTGGCCACAAATACTCATTTGCTGGACGGATTCAATCAGGCAACCCTGCACTGGTTTGAGCAACTGCGCCAACCATTGCTGGACGGACCGTTCATTGCCTTCACGCTGCTGGGCGATCCGCCTGTTCTGATTGCTGCCGGAATCCTGGCCTGCGTGGCACTGCTGTTCAAAGGCTACTATGCCGCCGCGGCCCACGTTCTGATTGCCGCCCTGATGACCATGCTTCTGGTCTGGGGCCTGAAAACCATGCTCGGCGTCCCCCGGCCGGACGAAGTCCTGAGTCCGCCGGATTCCGGCGCCTTCCCCAGCGGGCACACGGCCGGCATCACGCTGATGGTTACCCTGCTGGCCAGTTTCGTGGCAGGCGAAACCCGGAACCGCAAGCGCTGGCAATCCTACGTCATCCTGTCACTTCCACTGGCGCCTGTGGCCCTGAGCCGGCTTTACCTGGGGGTTCACTGGTTTACGGATGTTATCGGCGGGATTCTGCTTGGTCTAGCGGTGACCGGGGCGGTAAGGGCCAGTTACAGCCGGTATGACCGGGTGCCACTGGCACCGGATGTGACTGTTGCTGTTGCATCGGCGTTGTGGCTGCTTTTCGCGGTAACCTACATGTCACTTGCCTGGAATGAGGCAATCACAAACTTTCGCCCGGTGGACCACGGACTCTAGCAGTCTGCGCGGCAGAAATCGCGCAGGCTGCTAGCCCTCCTCCAGCGCTTCCAGCAGTCCCTGCAGGCGGCTGAGCCGCTCCAGCGGATCCTGCAACTCCACGAGTTCCTGCTTCTCCTGCCGCTCAAGTGGCAGCAGCTCCGTCAGGCGCCAGCCCACATCCCGGGCATCGCCGTAGTCGATATCCATATTCAGGTCCCGGATTACCGGATGCCGGAACAGCGCCCGGAGCACCGAAGGCAGCTCGCAAAAACCCTGGGGCACCTCGCTTTCCGCCTCTTCGATCAGGCACTCCACATCACCGACATTGAGCCCGTCTTCCTGCTGCCAGCTGCGGACCACCGACACTTTCGACGCCCCCTCAACGGTAATTCCCAGAAGCCCGTTTTCAAGCTGCTGGAAATCAATGATCCGCACATAGGTGCCAATATCGTAGAAAGCGGTGGTGGGCCCGGTCTCCCCACCTTCCCGCAACAGCACGACCACGAAGCCCCGGTCCTCCTTCAGGCAGCGGGTGAGCATATCGATGTAGCGTGGTTCGAACAGCTGCAGGGGAATCCTGCCCCTGGGCAGGACGATGGAATTGAGGGGAAACAGAGGTACATTCATAAGTGCAACAGTTACTGGAAGGCAGATCCCGCAGTTTACCAAGCCCGGACAATCATCGGATGGACAGCAATTGCTGAACCTCGTCTACCCGTGCCCTGGCCTCCGTCAGAAGCTGTAAACTGCGGGAGGCGTTAAGTTCAAGTTCGCCCAGACGCCGGTATGCCGGTACCTGGTCGAACGGAGGTAGCTCGGCATTCTGGCAGGAACCAATCATCGAGTGTAATTGCGCCACGATGACCACATCCACCAGTTGCGGAGCCGATTCACGGCATTCGTAACCCCAGTCTTCAGCATGCCGAACCGCTTCAATGAACGCCGGCGGGAATGACCAATTCTCCAGAACGGCCGTGCCCACGTCCGATCTCAACTCGTTAACAGCATGGTTCAGGTTGGCCTCATCGGCAAAAAGATTCACGTGGTGCTCTGCCTGCACCAATACCGGCACCACTCCGATGTCATGAAGCAGACCCGCCAGCAGCGCCTCCTCCGGGTTGAGGCGAGTGGCATGGTCCGCCAGCACCCAGCACAGGGCTGCCACTTCCCTTGAATGGCGCCAGAGCTTTTCCATTTCTTTTTGCAGAGCAGCCTGGCGGGTCTTGAAGACTTCCCGCATGGAAAACACCGTCACCAGCTGCCGGGTAGTCCGCATGCCAAGCCGGACCACCGCCTCACGGACATTCCGGACGTCGCTGAATCCACGGTACAAAGGACTGTTACAGGCGCGAACCAGTTTTGCAGCCATGGCCGGATCCGCAGACACCGCAAGTGCCACCTGGTCCGCCGTGGACTCTTCGCGGTCGACCGCCCGCCGGACTTTCCAGGCGACATCGGGAACACTCGGAAGCTTGACCTGGTTTGATCGCAGTTCCGAGTAGAACTCCATCAGCAGATGGTGCTCCTCGCCTTCCATACCCCCGGAGTCCTCTCCAGAATCCATCTCAACCTGCTCTACGGGCGCCGCTCTCAGAAGCTGACTGAGTATCTCCTGTTCCACCGCCAGAAATTCGCACGACGTGACCGCCGTCACGTCGTACATTCGGGGTTGGAGCCGGGCAATGGGGTTATGGGCTTTTTCAGTTCCCGCTTCAATGACCGACTTGCGGCCATCCAGCGATTCCAGCTCCACCTTGCCTGCAATCAGGAAGAAGTCGAGGCCATCCCGGACGCCACGCTCAAGAACCCGCTGGCCGGGACCGTGGGTCCTCCGTTCAGCACGGCTGGCAAGCAGGACCAGTTGGGCATCCGTCAGCCGGTTAAGCGGCTGAAACTCTTTAAGGCGACGTAGTGGCAGGCTTTCCTGGCCAACCATAGGCATACTCCTTGTCGGTTCAAACCGGAAAACGTTTGGCAACTCTGTTAACTAGTGTAAACGGCGCTCCTGAAAACAGCCATGCGCCTGGAGTCTAATCTGGTATCCTCTGTTTTTTTGCACAACGTCATCAGGCAACAACAGAGAGACCAGAGCACCATGCCCCAGTATCGTTCGCGGACATCCACCGCAGGCCGTAACATGGCCGGCGCCCGCGCCCTTTGGCGCGCCACCGGTATGAAAAACGAAGATTTCGGCAAGCCCATCATCGCGGTTGCCAATTCCTTCACCCAGTTTGTACCCGGCCACGTGCACCTCAAGGATCTCGGGCAGCTGGTGTGCCGCGAAATAGAAGCCGCCGGCGGTGTTGCCAAGGAATTCAACACCATCGCTGTGGACGATGGCATTGCCATGGGCCACGACGGCATGTTGTACTCCCTGCCCTCCCGGGAAATCATCGCGGACTCCGTGGAGTACATGGTGAACGCTCATTGCGCCGACGCCCTGGTGTGCATCTCCAACTGCGACAAGATTACCCCTGGCATGCTGATGGCCGCCATGCGCCTGAACATTCCCACCGTCTTTGTCTCCGGCGGCCCCATGGAGGCGGGCAAGACCAGGCTTTCCGAACACAAGCTGGACCTGGTGGATGCCATGGTCATCGCCGCAGACCCGAATGCCAGCGACGAACAGGTGGAGGAATATGAACGCAGCGCCTGCCCAACCTGCGGCTCCTGCTCCGGTATGTTTACCGCCAACTCCATGAACTGCCTCACCGAGGCCATTGGCCTGGCTCTGCCCGGCAACGGCTCACTGCTGGCCACCCACGCAGATCGGGAACAGCTGTTCCTGAAAGCCGGCAGACAGATTGTGGAGAATGCGCGCCGCTATTACGAGGAAGATGACACCAGCGTTCTGCCGCTGAGCATTGCCTCCATGGCCGCCTTTGAAAACGCCATGGTCATGGACATCGCCATGGGCGGCTCCACCAACACCATACTTCATCTGCTGGCAGCCGCCCAGGAAGGCGGTGTTCCATTCACCCTGAATGAAATCGATCTGCTTTCGCGCCGGGTTCCCCAGCTCTGCAAGGTGGCGCCGAACTCGCCCAGGTATCACATGGAAGACGTTCACCGCGCCGGCGGCATCATGGGCATTCTCGGCGAACTGGAACGCGGAGGGCTGATCAATACCGACCTGCCTACCGTGCACAGCAAGACCATGAAGGAAGCCCTCCAGACCTGGGACATCATGCGCTCCCCGCCTCCCGAAGTGGTGGAATTCTACAAGGCCGGGCCGGCCGGCATCCCAACCCAGACCGCTTTTTCCCAGAACACCCGCTGGCCAAGCCTGGACGGCGACCGGGAATCCGGTTGTATCCGATCAGTTGAAAACGCTTACAGTCCAGAGGGCGGGCTCGCGGTGCTTTTCGGCAATATTGCTCCGGACGGTTGCGTGGTCAAAACCGCGGGCGTGGACGAAAGCATCTATGTTTTCGAAGGTAGGGCCAGGGTATTTGAAAGTCAGGATTCGGCGGTTGCCGGCATTCTGGGGGATGACGTCAAACCCGGCGAGGTGGTTATCATCCGCTACGAGGGTCCCCGTGGCGGCCCGGGCATGCAGGAAATGCTCTACCCGACCAGTTATCTGAAATCCAAGGGGCTGGGCAAGGAGTGCGCGTTGCTGACTGACGGGCGTTTCTCTGGTGGCACCTCCGGCCTCTCCATTGGCCACGCCTCGCCCGAGGCTGCGGCCGGTGGTGCGATCGGGCTGATTCAGAACGGCGACATTATCCGGATCGACATCCCGAACAGGACCATCAATGTCGAGCTGGACCAGCGCGAACTGGACCGGCGCCGGCAAGCCCGGGATGCAAAAGGGTGGAGGCCGGAACTGCCCCGGGACAGAAAAGTGTCAGCGGCCCTGAAGGCTTACGCACTGCTGGCAACGAGTGCCGACAAAGGCGCCGTCCGGGACCTCAGCAAACTCGACTGAGAGACTGGATAACCGGGCTTCTCATGCGCGAACCAGACTTACCAGAGAGACCAGCCGCCATCGTCCTTTTCTTCGATGGCGGCTTCCTGCTCCGGTTCCGCCGTCGAAGTGGAGGAAGGTGCCGCTTCCTGGGCCGGGGCGGCGGAACCGCCTGCTGACTGTGCGGGAGCCGAGGACGCGACCTTTACTGACATCATGCCCAAGGCTTTTTTCGTTGGCTCGTCCAGAACTCCGCTGGCCTGAAGCCCGTTGTCCTTCTGGAATCTGGCCAGTGCAGCCCGGGTTGTGTCGTCCATTTTCGGGCTGACATTGGTGATCTCATACCCTGCGCCGTAAAGTGCGTTCTTGAGTGCAACGGTCTCGTCCGCGAAGGCTGCGGGGGCAAAGCCCAGTGTAACCGCCATACCGGCCGCAGCGGCCAGGCGTCCCAGTCGGGTAGTTGCGTTTCTCATGGTGCTCACCTGCTTAACTCCTGATATCTCATCGATACCGGTTTCTTTCTTGTTATGTGGTGCCTATCTCCACAGGCTGGGGCAAACATTCCAGAGACTACCATACTTTTGTCGCATGTCGCCCTACCCGACATCGGGCCCCGTCTCTTCGCTCTGCTCCGGTCCAACAGCTTCTTCGGCCACCGATTCCGCGGCCTGCGCCTCCTCACTGAATTCACGTATGAAGATTCCCCAGAACGCCATGAACAACGCCGCCACCAGTGGTCCCATCACAAAGCCGTTAATGCCAAACATCACGATGCCACCGAGGGTCGATAGCAACACGATGTAGTCGGGCAGTTTGGTGTCTCGCCCAACGAGGATCGGGCGAAGCAGGTTGTCAGCCAGGCCGATAACCACCACACCAAATGCCGTCAATACCGCCGCCTCGATCACATCCCCGACCGCCGCCAGATAGATGGCAGCCGGCACCCAGACCAGCGCTGCGCCGACCGCTGGCAAAAGCGATACAATCGCCATTACCACACCCCAGAGCAACGCCCCGGTGATACCCAGAACCCAGAAAATCAGCCCCCCGAGGGCTCCCTGGATGATGGCAATCAGCAGATTACCCTTGACGGTGGCGCGGGTGACTTCCGCAAACTTGGCAAACAACAACCGCTCCCGTTCATCCCCCAGTGGCAGCGCTCTAATGATCAGTTCCACCAGCGCACTGCCGTCCCGCAGCAGGAAGAACGCCAGATAAACCATCAGCGCCAGCCCCAGGAAAAACTGGAAGGTATTCTGGCCAAGCCCCAGGGCCTGCTTGCCGAGGAACTGGCTGCCTCCCACGAAAATACTCACTGCCCTGTCTCTCAATTCGGCGAAACTGATATCAAACTGCGCGAGAAATGCCTGAATAGCCGGGAAAGACTGATTGACGCGGTCTATGTACTCCCCGGGGCGTATGTCTCCACTCTGGATCTGCTGGTAAAGCGCCACGCCCTCGGCAACCAGCGATGTCACCAGCACCAGAACGGGAATCACTACGATAAACATGCAGATGAAGAGGGTTATCAACGCATTCAGATTGGGCCGGTTTCCCAGTTTACGAACCAGCGACTGTTGCACCGGATGGAAAATCAGGGCAATCGCAACGGCCCAGAATATGGGGCCGAAGAAGGGTTTCATGAGAAACACGAAAGCCAGAGAGACCCCCACCAACAAAGCAAGAAAAGTCCGTGTTTCAAGTTTTGCGTACATAGTTCTGGCAATTCCCCGAAAATCGTTCTGAATGATGGCAAGCCATTCTAGCCTACCACGCTGACGTGGCCAGTGTAGTCATCTTCGGGTTATAGTGGGGGGTTATTGATCAACCACTTAACAGGTCATGTTGTTGGAACCGGAAACCTTCACCACCGAAACCGCGCTGGAAGCTGCCAGGCAGTTGCGCAAGGTACTGGCCACACGGACCCACCGACGCAAGGTGATGGGCCAGGACGTGATGGTGCCCGGGCAACTGGGCGAGGCTCTGCAACTGCCCCGCATTATCAATCGCCTGCAGAGCAGGCAACAGAAACAGCGGGAGCTGGGTCTTGAGGGCTTCCAGGAACTCTGGCCGACATTGTCACCGCAGACACGGGAGAGGGTGCTGGACGCCATCGGCTGGTACAACCCCAAGGAACTCGACTGGCAAGACAAGCGTTCCAACCGCAAGCCACTGGTCGATCCGGACAAATAAGCCGTATAAATCCGGCGACAGGGCGTTGAACTGCCATACCCGGCCCAGATGCCGGGCATCGCCTCCTGATTCAAACCGGCAACGCTCTGTTACGCAACTCAAACACACAAAATCCCCATCTGATTTATCCTGACACTCGACGATTGCATCAGGGAGGCCTGACCACCAGATGGCTCCCGGCAATCACGCAACCAATCAGTCAGGACAGTCGATGGCATGCGTATTCTGAGAACCAATGAAGCCCGCTTCGCGGGCCTTCCGGACTACCCTTTTGCACCACACTATTTCGACGTAGAGCCCGGTCTCCGGATGCACTATGTTGACGATGGGGCACGCAATGCCTCCCCGGTGCTGATGCTGCATGGCGAGCCATCCTGGTCTTACCTCTACCGGCACATGATTCCGCGGGTGGCAGGCGCCGGCCACCGGGTGCTGGCACCGGATCTGATTGGCTTCGGCAAGTCCGACAAGCCGGATTCGGTTGCGGATTACAGCTATCGCCGTCACCTGGCCTGGCTGGCTAACTGGCTGGGGAACCTGAACCTTACGGATATAACCCTGGTATGCCAGAACTGGGGTTCACTGCTGGGTTTGCGACTGGCTGCCGAGCATCCCCAGCGATTCAGCCGCATCATTGTCGGAAATGGCATGTTGCCGACGGGAGAAGCCCGGATGCCCGCCGTGTTTTCGGTCTGGAAGACGTTTGCCACCCACAGCCCCTGGTTCCCGGTCGGGCGGATTGTTCAACTGGGCACCGAGCGAACCCTGAGCAAAGCGGAACTTGCCGCCTATGAGGCGCCGTTCCCATCCGCGGATTTCAAAGCCGGAGCACGGGCTTTCCCCAGGCTGGTACCAACCGAACCTGGGACTCCGGACAGCGAAGCCAACAAAGCCGCCTGGCAGGTTCTGGAAAAATGGAAAAAACCGTTCATCACCTGCTTCAGTAGCGGCGACCCGATCACCCGCGGCGGCGACCGGCACATGCAGCGCCGGATTCCCGGGGCCCACGGCCAGCCCCACATCACCCTGCGTGGCGGGCACTTCCTTCAGGAGGACTCACCGGAAGATTTCGCGCGCATCATCATCGACGCCCTGAAATCGGAAATGGCGGCCTGAGCCACCCCAATCTCCCAACCGAAGACCGTCACTGCCTGCCGGCTCGCGGCAACGGGACGCTCACCGGCAACTACCTACAGGCCCCACAAGGTTTGGCGTATTAAAGCTGCAAGAAAACCGCTATAATGCGCGCACATCATGCATTGCCCGGCAATGCTCTACCTTCCGAATTCCGAGTAAATCAATGTCTGAATTGTCTTTTGCCGAACTGGGGCTTGATCCAGCCGTACTTGAAGCTGTATCTGCCGTTGGCTATGAAACCCCGTCACCGATCCAGGCCCAGACCATTCCCGCGCTGCTTGCCGGCAAGCATCTGCTGGGTGTCGCCCAGACAGGCACCGGTAAAACCGCGGCCTTTGCACTGCCTCTGCTGAGTCGGATTGACGCCTCTGCAACCGAGCCCCAGATTCTGGTACTGGCGCCGACGCGCGAACTGGCCATCCAGGTGGCCGAAGCGTTTACGACCTACGCCAGCAAGTTCCGTAATTTCCATGTTCTGCCGATTTATGGCGGACAGGATTTCTATCCCCAGATCAAAGGTCTTCGCCGCGGCGCCCAGGTTATCGTGGGTACACCGGGCCGCATGCTGGACCACCTGCGCAAGGGCACCCTGAAGCTGGATAGTCTGAAGGCACTGGTTCTGGATGAAGCGGACGAAATGCTGCGCATGGGCTTTATTGATGACGTAGAGGCAATTCTGGCGAAAACGCCGCAGAACTGTCAGCGTGCCCTGTTCTCGGCCACCATGCCGCCACAGATCAAGAAGGTTGCCAAGACCTACCTGAGCGACGCCGTCGAGGTTCGCATCGAGAGCGAAACCCGCACGGTTGAGCGTATCTCCCAGTTTGTCCTGCCGGTGTACGCCGAGCGCAAGCTGGACGCCCTGACCCGGATTCTGGAAGTGGAGCCGTTCGACGCCGCCATCATCTTCGTGCGCACCAAGGCGGAAACCACCTTGCTGGCCGAAAAACTCTCTGCCCGCGGACACGCGGTTGCACCGCTCAATGGCGATCTGAACCAGCGCCAGCGGGAGCAGACCGTTGAAGACCTGAAACGCGGCAAGAAGGACATCATCGTCGCCACGGACGTGGCCGCCCGCGGTCTGGATGTGCCCAGGATCACCCACGTAATCAACTACGATGTACCCTACGATACCGAAGCCTACATCCACCGCACCGGCCGTACCGGCCGCGCCGGGCGGGAAGGCAAGGCAATCCTGCTGGTCACACCCCGCGAACGCAGTTGGCTGCGCACCCTGGAGCGCGCCACCAACTCACCCATGCAAGCCTATCAGCTACCTTCGCCGGTTGAGCTGAAAAAAATGCGCGAGCAGCAGTTCGAAGCGCAGCTATTGGGTTTTTCCGAGGATGGCAAGCTGGCTAAAGCGATGGCGCTGCTGGATGAGATTGCCGAGCGCAATGACATGGACACAGCGATGGTGGCCGGCGCCCTGGCTTGCTGGCTGGAAGCATTCCAGCCGGGCTCGCTTCCGCTGGAGCAACCGGAGGCCTTGCCGGAGATTTCAGCCAGCGCGCCGCCGCGTCGAGATCGCCAGGGCGGCCGGCCGGGTGGCAAGCCCGGATACAAGCCCGGCTTCAAAAAAGGCCCCAAGGGCCGTGGCGGTCCCGGCCCGAAGGGTAAGCCCCCTGGCAAAGGCGGCAAGCCCGCAGGCAAGCGCCCGCTCCGTCAGGCCGACGCCAAGCGCTGATAGGCCACAAAGCTGTAGTCGTAAGGGTTGTTATCGGACGCGGAGAAATCCTCCCGTCCGATTTCCTCCCACTCATCCCAGTCTACTTCCGGAAAAAATGCATCCCCATCCACCTCAGCGTGCACCTGGGTGATGTACATGCGGTCGACCATTGGCAGCGCCTCGGCATAGATCTGCCCGCCACCGATAATCATCACTTCATCTCCGCCTTCGAGCTCGGCCTGGGCTTCGGCTTTCACCAGTGCCTCGGGCAATGACTTCGCGGCTACCGTTCCGGTCGGCGCCTCCCAGGCATCGTTCCTGGAAATCACCACGTTCATCCTCCCCGGCAAGGGCCGACCAATAGAGTCCCAGGTTTTCCTGCCCATGATGATGGGTTTTCCCATGGTGGCCTGCTTGAAGTAGCGGAGGTCGCCCGGCAGGTACCACGGCAGGTTGTTGTTCCGGCCTATGACCCGGTTGCGGGACATAGCCACTATCAGGGCTTTTCTCACCTTCCTCTCCCTTTTACGTGTAACTCTGGATCTCATAATTCCGGGGCTGCACCAGGGCGGGTATGCCTCTCCAAAAAACGCCTCGAGGCATCCATGCGCGGCTTGGGCTCCGCCATCCATGGCTCCGCACATTTTTGGAGAGGCATACCCGCCCTGCTGCGATTCGGCAGTTCAGTCAGACTATCCCAGTCATCCATTTCAAATTTTCCGCTCAACGTTACATCACAGTGTTGACCACAATCCGCCTTGGGGTTTTTGATCTTCGATCTCTGTCGTTCGAACGCCGGGCAGCGGGTGGGGCGTTCCGGAAATGTGCGGAGCCAGGGATGGCGGAGCCAAGCGTACACGGACGTATTCACAGCGTTTTTCGGAACGCCCCACCCGCTGCCCGGCCACCACCAAACTTACCGGACCGGGCCCAAACTCTCGGTCAAATAGCAATAGGAGCCTTGATCCCAGGATAAGGGTCATAGCCTTGGAACTCGAAGTCCTCCAGTTCATACTCGAAGATACTCGCCGGCTTGCGCTTGATAATCAGATTCGGCAAAGCCTTTGGCTCCCGCTTCAGTTGCTCGAAGACAATGTCGTCGGTCAGGTGGTTCTGATACAGGTGGCAATCGCCGAATGTGTGGACGAACTCGCCGACGTCCAGATCACACTGCTGGGCGATCATGTGGGTCAGCAGCGCGTAGGAGGCGATATTGAACGGCACGCCCAGGAACAGATCGGCACTGCGCTGGTAGAGCTGGCAGGAGAGCTTGCCGTCAGCCACGTAGAACTGGAACAGGCAGTGGCAGGGAGCCAGCGCCATGCGGCCCTGGCGGACGTTGTCCTGGGGGCCGATGGATTCATCGGGCAGTTCCGCCGGGTTCCAGGCGGAGACGATCAGGCGGCGGGAATTGGGCTTGGTGCGGATCTGTTCGATGACCTCACTGATCTGGTCCACCACTTCACCGTTCGGGCACTGCCAACTGCGCCACTGCTTGCCGTAGATGGGACCGAGATCACCGCTCTCCAGCGCCCATTCATTCCAGATGGATACCTTGCGTTGTTTCAGCCAAGTATTGTCGGTGGAGCCGCTGAGGAACCAGAGCAGTTCGTAGATGATGCTGCGCAGATGGACTTTCTTGGTGGTTACCAGCGGGAAGCCATCCTTCAGGTTGAACCGGATCTGGCGACCGAAGACAGAGCGGGTACCAACACCGGTACGGTCACCCTTGTCGAATCCGTTATCGACAACGTCTTGCAACAGGGCGAGATAGGCTTTCATTCGGCGCGCCTCCGGTAGGCAATAAACATCAGGGCTGCACCCACAACAATCATCGGGAAGGACAGTACCTGCCCCATGGTGAGCCAGTCAAAGGCCAGGTAGCCCAACTGCGGGTCCGGCTGGCGCACGAATTCCACCAGGAAGCGGAACACGCCGTAGCAGATCAGGAACAGTCCGGAGACGGCCATTCTGGGCCTTTGCCGGGAGGAAAACCACCACAGGATGACAAACAAGGCGACACCTTCCAGGGCAAACTGGTAGAGCTGGGAGGGATGACGGGCCAGGGAATCCGGCGCGGTACGGAATACCATACCCCAGGCAACGTCCGTGGGTTTGCCCCACAATTCCCCGTTAATGAAGTTGCCAATCCGTCCGGCGCCAAGCCCTACCGGCACCAGCGGTGCAACGAAATCGGCCATGCGCCAGAAGCCACTGCTTACTTTACGCCCGTACCACCACATGGCGAATATCACGCCCAGCAAGCCGCCGTGGAAGGACATACCGCCTTCCCAGACCCGCAGAAGCCAGAGCGGATCTGCCAAAAAGGCATCAAAATTGTAGAACAGCACATAACCCACACGCCCCCCGAGAATGACCCCCAGTGCCAGGTAGAACAGCAGATCGCCCATCTGTTCTTCGTTGATGGGAGACCAGGGTTTGCGTGTGCGGATCCTGCCAAGCCACCAGCCGGCGACAAAGCCCACCAGATAGGTCAGGCCGTACCAGTGGATCTTGACGGGGCCAATGGCAATGGCCACCGGATCAATCTGGGGATGTTGCAGCATCGATAACCTCTCAGCTCAGGAGAAAACGGAGACCCACCAGCAAAAGCATGATGGAAAAAATACGCTTGAGAACCCGGGGGTTCAGCCGATGGGCCAGGTTGGCACCTACCCGGGCAAAGAAAACGCTGGTGAAGATAATACCGGTCAGCGCGGGCAGATATATGAAACCGACACTCAGTTCCGGCAGGACCGGATTCTGCCAGCCAGTCCAGATGTTGCCAAGCGCACCGGCAATGGCAATGGGCAGGCCGCAAGCGGCCGATGTACCCACCGCCTGCTGCATGCGCACATTGCACCAGCTCAGGTAGGGCACGGTGAGAGTGCCTCCGCCAATCCCGAAGATGGCCGAGGCCCAGCCGATGCCTCCGCCGGCAACCCCCAACCCCGCGATACCGGGAACATCCCGGCCAGGTTTGGGATCCACCTGAAAAAACATCTTGAAACCAACGAGGATGACAAAAACGCCAATAACCAGTTCCAGGGCGGGGCCACTCATCAGCGACGCTGTCCAGGCACCGATCAGGGCTCCGGCGATAATGCCCACGGTCATGGGCCGGAACAGATCCCAGCGCACAGCGCCATGCCTGTGGTGGGAACGGATAGAACTGACCGACGTGAACACGATGGTTGCCAGCGACGTACCCACCGCCAGGTGAGGAACAATCTCCGGGCTGATCCCCTGAAGGCCGAACGTAAAAATAAGCACCGGGACGATAATCAGCCCACCGCCGATACCGAACAGGCCAGCGAGAGTGCCGGCAAAGGCGCCGAGGGCCAGATACGATGCTATTTCGAAGACCAGCGTCATAGTTTGTCGCGCACCCTGGAAAACCAAGGCTGGTATGATACACAGCGCAAGAGTCAACTTCACTAACTCCGGGAGCCTGCCCTCCACCATGTGCCTGATCGCCTTTGCCCTTGGCCAGAACCCTCATTTTCCGCTGGTTGTCGCGGCCAACCGGGATGAATTCTTTCGTCGCCCCACGGCCTTCATGGACTGGTGGACGACCGACACAGGCACCCGGGTGCTCGCTGGCCGGGATCTTCAGTCCGGCGGAACCTGGCTTGCGGTCTCTGCCGAAGGGCATGTCAGCGCCGTTACCAACGTACGCGAAGGCACACCGGAAACCGGCCATATCAGCCGGGGCGAACTTCCCCTGCGGGCACTCACTGATTCACGGCTGCAGCTTGAAGGCTACCTGCATGGCAATGCCGATCATTTTTCCGGCTTTAACCTTGTTCACCTGACGCCCCGGGACGGCTGGTACTTCAGTAACCGGGACGCTCATCCCGGCAGGCATATCCACCGGGGCGTTTACGGCCTGAGCAATCATCTTCTGCAGACTCCCTGGCCCAAGCTGGTCCGGCTGCGCGGGGCCGTTGGCGATGCCGTTGCCACAGCCGGCATGGATGCGGGCGCGCTGCACGATGAGCTGGTTGCCCTGCTCCAGGACACCACACCGGCCCCGGACCGGCTATTACCCGACACCGGAGTAGGAATTGATACCGAACGATTTCTTTCCTCTCCCTTCATTGTCGGCCCAGACTACGGCACCCGGGCGACTACGGTGGTCAGTATTTCCGACACCGGCGATATCCAGGTAACGGAACAGAGCTGGGGACCTGATGCCGAAACCGGTGAACACCGTCACTTCCACTGGCAGCGGTAGCAAGCGAGCTCTGGTATACTCCGCGAAATTCTGACACCTGATCTGATCGGAGGCCCCTGATGGCCGGTGAACAAGGCGCCACATCCATAGCCGATTTCGAAAAATCCCTTGATGAACTGGAAAAGCTGGTTCGCGATCTGGAGCAGGGGGAGCTGTCCCTCGAGCAATCCCTGGCTGCGTTCGAGCGCGGCGTCAGACTGACCCGCGAATGCCAACAGGCCCTTAAGAGCGCGGAGCAGCGTGTCGAGCAACTGGTTCAGAACAATGACGGCAGCCTTGAAACCCACCCCTTCTCTCCGGATGATGCTGACTGATGTCCGGACCGAACCAACTCGCAGCGGACTTTCTCGAAACCTGCCGGACCCGCGTTGACGCGGAACTGGACCGGTGCCTGGAACAGAAATCCGCTTCCGGCCGGTTGCAGGAAGCCATGCGTTACAGCGTACTGGGCGGCGGCAAACGAATCCGGCCCGCCCTGTGCCTTGCCGCGGCAAAAGCTCTGGGCCAGTCCGGTGACCGGGCCCTGATTCCCGCCTGCGCCGTGGAACTGATCCACGCCTATTCACTGATCCATGATGACCTTCCCGCCATGGATAACGACGAGCTCCGGCGCGGGCGGCCCACCACCCACATCGCCTTTGATGAAGCGACCGCTATTCTGGCCGGGGATGCCCTTCAGGCACTGGCGTTTGGCTGGCTGGCAGAGGCCCCCGGGCTGTCCGAGCCAGCGCGCCTGGCCATGGTGCGGGAACTGGCCAGCGCCAGCGGTCACAGGGGCATGGTCGGTGGCCAGGCGATCGATCTTGAATCCGTTGGTAAAACCCTGGCTCTGGCCCAGCTGGAGACCATGCACCGGCACAAAACCGGGGCACTGATCGAAGCCAGCGTCCGGATTGGCGCCATCACCGCGCCTTCGGTCAGCGAACAGGCACGGGCGTCGCTGACTCACTATGCCAAGGCCCTTGGCCTGGCTTTCCAGGTCCAGGACGATCTGCTGGACATCGAAGGGGACACCCAGGTTATTGGCAAACCCCAGGGCTCTGACGCCGCCCGGGCCAAACCCACCTATCCCGCCCTGCTCGGAGTGGCCGGTGCCCGGGAGCATCTGGCGGCCCTGCTTGAGAACGCCCACCAAAGCCTTTGGGCGTTCGGCCCCGAAGCGGATCCGCTGCGGGCAATGGCCGATTACGTGGTGGCAAGAGCCCATTGAACCCCGGCGCCCCGAAGGCGCACACTGACCGTAAATATTTTCGTAACAACTGGCCCGGTTTGTGTGAAACAGCTTCCCCTGTTCCCTTATAATGCCCGTCAGTTACTGAACGTACCGGAAAAGACCCGAGCAGATGCAGGACACTTATATTTTCAAGGAAATCCCATCACAGCGGCCCAACACTCCGCAACTGGACCGGATTGATGCACCGGCCCAGTTGCGTGAGCTTGCCCAGGAACAGCTGCCCCAGCTGGCCCGGGAACTCAGGGCGTTTCTGCTGTGGTCAGTGGGCCAGACCGGCGGCCATTTCGGGGCCGGCCTGGGCGTGCTTGAGCTTACCGTAGCCCTTCACTATGTTTTCAACACCCCGGCCGATCGCCTGGTCTGGGATGTTGGCCATCAGGCCTACCCCCATAAAATTCTGACTGGCCGGCGTGACGCCATGGGCAGCATCCGGCGTAAAAACGGACTTGCCGGCTTCCCGAAACGGGCAGAAAGCGAATACGACACCTTCGGCGTGGGTCACTCCAGTACGTCCATCAGTGCCGCGCTGGGCATGGCCATTGCCGCCCGCCTGCAACGCACCGGCCGTAAAAGTATCGCGGTCATTGGCGACGGCGCCATGACCGCTGGCATGGCCTTCGAAGCCCTGAACCATGCCGGCCATCTGCACGCCGACATGCTGGTGATACTGAACGACAATGACATGTCGATTTCCCGTAATGTCGGGGGGCTGTCCAACTACTTTGCCAAGCTGCTGTCCAGCCGCGCCTACAACCAGGTTCGCGACAGCAGCAAGAAAGTCCTTCAGGGCGCTCCGCACCTGATGGCCCTTGCGAAAAAGACGGAAGAGCATTTCAAGGGCATGATTGCCCCGGGCACCCTGTTCGAGGAACTGGGGTTCAACTACATCGGCCCCATCGATGGTCATGACCTGCCCCTGCTGGTGGAAACCCTGGAGAACATCCGCGAACTTGAAGGCCCACAGTTCCTCCATGTCGTAACCACCAAGGGCAAAGGCTTTGCCCCGGCTGAAGCCGATCCGATTGGCTACCACGCCATCAACAAGATCGAACCGGTTCCACCCAGCAAACCTGAACCGGTTAAACCGAAGCCAAAAAAACCCAAATACGCCAACGTCTTTGGTCAGTGGCTGTGTGATTCGGCCGAACAGGATGAGCGCGTGGTGGGCATCACCCCGGCCATGTGTGAAGGCTCGGATCTGCTGGCATTCTCACAGCGCTTCCCCGAACGCTATTTCGATGTCGCCATCGCCGAACAGCACGCAGTCACGCTGGCGGCGGGTCTGGCCTGTGACGGCGCCAAGCCGGTTGTCGCCATCTACTCGACGTTCCTGCAGCGGGCGTACGATCAACTGATTCACGATGTCGCGATCCAGAACCTGGATGTGCTGTTCGCGATTGATCGGGCGGGCCTGGTCGGTGAAGACGGCCCGACCCACGCTGGCGCTTTCGACATCAGCTACCTGCGCTGCGTGCCGAACATGGTGGTGATGACACCGTCGGACGAAAACGAAACCCGCCAGATGCTCCAGACCGGCATGCTCTACGAAGGGCCGGCCTCGGTGCGCTACCCACGCGGCACTGGCCCCGGTGCAGAAATACAGCAGGAACTGACACCGCTTGAGATTGGCAAGGGCCGCCAGATTCGCAACGGCAAAGGGGTTGCCATCCTCAACTTTGGCACCCTGCTGGCGCCTGCTCTGACGGCCGCAGAAGCCATCGGCGCAACGGTCGCCGACATGCGTTTCGTCAAGCCCCTGGATGAGGAACTGGTGCTGGAGCTGGCCGAGCAGCATGAGCTGCTGGTAACCCTGGAAGAAAACGCCATTGCCGGTGGTGCAGGCAGCGCCGTGACGGAATTCCTGAACAGCCATCTGGTTACCATGCCGGTACTTCAACTGGGCCTTCCGGATACCTTCATGGACCATGGCAAGCATGGGGAACTGCTGGCCGAATGTGGTCTGGACGCCGCGGGTATTGAATCGTCGATCCGCACGCGGATGGAAACCCTTCGCCACCAGAGCCTGAAAGTTGTCAAATAGACAAAGATTGACCTCAGACCGAGTAGGAGGAGTTCCACCTCCTACTCAATGCAATTTCGTCATTCCCCCTCCCATAGACTCCAAGCCTCTGTTTTGCTACTGTCCTCCTGTATAAAGCCGACA
>TARA_R110002111_G_scaffold256979_1_pt1 | contig 40335 bp, 32 predicted proteins | sample TARA_R110002111 | Tara Oceans TARA_R110002111 (sample SAMEA4397363) | marine metagenome | biome: Polar Biome; feature: [ZZZ] marine water layer (ENVO:01000295); material: water (ENVO:00002006), including particulate matter (ENVO:01000060) such as... | depth 199 m
ACCAACCTTCATAAGACCTGGTACAGGTTTTTAAGGCAGGTCAATCAACTCTTTCAGTATTGAAATCCATCTCTGAATGGCATCGAAGAATTCTGATTAAATAATGGCATTTGTGATATGCACTATCACTCATACTGCATAACTTTAAGAATTGATAATTAACCGGATGATATGCATCAGATACACTTTGGATGAATTTAAGAACTGAGATAGGGTGAAGGAGGAAGCTAAATGCAACAACATCCAATTAATCAGCAAGGCGCAAGTAAAAGACGATTAAAAGCTGAATGTGGCAAAAAAAATGATATATCGTTATGGTCAAAATCAAAAGATTTACTTGCGATATTTATCGTTTTGGGACATATCGCTGGAGTCGTAGTAAGTATGGTATTCTTGGGACACAGAGGGATGCATCTTTGTGAATCATGGGCAATCATAGCGGCTATTACCTCATGCATGATTGGTGTCCATGTAGAAATATGGGTAGTTACTCCAATGATCATCACAGGATTCAAATCAAAGGATTTGGCTATTTTGATCATAGCGGCACAAGCATCAAGCTCCATTGTTTTGATTGCTGTTGGCTTTGCTGTCTGGAGATTGACAATAGGTGATCACATTGGGGCAGAAATTGCAGCAACTTTAATGACGAGTGGACTAGTGACTTTCACATTTTTATTAATTCGAAGTAATGAGATCCCACATTCGCAGAGAGAGTTGAAAAAATTTATTCGAGATTTACTACTCCATGAACTTCTTGCTGTCGGAATGCTCACAGGAGTAATAACAATAAAAATAATCTGTCAACTTCCTGATGAATTTGTTCTGGGCTTTGTTATCGCAATAGCAATAATCACACAACTAGGATATGCAGTGATGGTTTTATTTGACTGCAGACTGTATGAACCAGTCGTTTTCTTTGCCCAAAAGAAAAGTTGAAATCAACAGAATATTTTCATCAACGAGAAAAAAATTATATAATTGGTTATCTGCATTTTTTAATAACACAAATATTGCTATAGGCATTATTTATAAAATGCAACTTGATTAATGGTTATAATGATAATATGGTTGATTGGATCTCGTCCGTGAGTATCCCAGTCCTATCAAGGCCTCTATTAATTCATATCCAGTGCCTCTAATAAAGCCACCGCGATCTCCATCGTCATTTTCAATGGCAATAGGCATATTCCCTGCAAACCATTCATAGATCTTTATTGGCCAGTCAGATGGCCAATTATCTTTCCGGAAAGGCAAAGCAATTTGCTCGATATTGTCAATGGTTGAACAGAATACTCGATGTGCATAGTCGCCTTCATTGAGAATAGGTGTTTGTCGAAGCTGTTCTTGTATTTCATACCATTTTTCAAATGTCTCAGTTATTTGTTTTTTCCGATAAACTCTTATGGAATACCCTTGAACAAGTCCTACGACCCACTGATCGTGATTATTGCGCACAATGTCAGGTTTTTCAGCTTCAAGAAAAGGCTGTAGTATCTTGTCTATTTGGGATTCATTAGACTTTTCTGTCAAACCAGAGCAATGATGAGAAGTGTAGAACAGTCCCCAATTAAAAGAGTCTTCAGGGCGTTCGCTCCAATCAAAACCTATAAAATGCTGCCAATTTCCAGCATATTCTGCTGCATACGATTCAAGTGATTTCATAAAGCACAAAAGTGGAATCGCTTTTTAAAATTTTCTATCAAGTATTTTGAGTTATACTTGCTACTACGACGCATTCAAAACGAGGGACTGCTCCCGCTTCCCAAATACTGATTCTAATGCAGCTGCCTGTGAATCAGGAAACAGATGTCGATAACGTCGCCTCATGGCTTCTGTTGTGTGTCCCACCCACTCATCAATCATTCTTTGATCAACTCCTTTACAGGCACAGTTTGAAATGAAGGAATGGCGAAAGACATGCCAGCCTCGAATCGATGTCCAGGGAGACTCTGCAAGCGTTCGTTTGAAATGATCTGTTGCCTCATCAACCGTCAAGCTTGTTGAGTTTGTTCGCTCTTTACGGCTTCGTGCAACATGCTTCTCCAGACAAAACGTAAACTTGCCGCCTGGATGATTGCTGAACCACTCTTGCAGCACTGAATTTAATTCCGGTGAAAGCGGGACCGTTCGCATGGTCAATCTACCTTTTGCTCGTTTCTTCTCGCGAACACGAAAAATTCCTGCAGCAAAATCAACGTCCTCTCGTTGCGAGCGAATTAATTCACTTCTTCTCGCTCCCGTATGAGCAACAGTCATAAACATGGGATGAATGAAAGGATGCAGGGCATTTTTTTGGACGAAATCCAGCACTGAATCGATTTCGTCAAGTGTGAGATACAGGCACTCCCAGAGTTCTGCTATCTCCTGGTCACTCAAACTTCCCTGAGCGACATACGTTTCAATCTGCTTCCACGTCTGAAAGGGGGGCTTTTCGTGTAGTTTTGGGTATTTAAGACATTGGTTCGGAAAATCAACTCCAACGAGTTTTCGTCCCTTTGCCCAATTCCAGATGCCCCTTAATGTACTTAGCTCTTTTTTAATCGTTGCTGCACTCACACGATGACTGCACTTTCCTTTTTGTTTTGAACGCTTATTGATGTAATTTTGTAATGCATCAACATCAATATTCGTAAATGAGAAATTTGAGCCCAAAATAGTTTTGTGGTGCTTCATATGGATTTTAGCTGTATAAAGAGAATTTTCTTCCAATGCTCCCTCTGGAAGACTCTCAAGGTACTGATCGAAGACATTTGCTATGGAGAGTGGTTTTGCAATTTTGGGTTTGTTAGTGAGCTTTCCGTCCGAGAGTAAAAATGTTGGAATGTCGACATTCTCTGGCAGGTCGAGTCTTCCCTGTTCAACTAATTGAATCGTTTCCTCAATCCGAGTCTTGCGTGCTTCTGCTTTTGACTCCTCTTTTGTTTTCAAGGACTTTTTATACCGTTGCCCTGCAAAACGAAATGAAATTTGATAGATGTCACCTTTTTTCTCTAACCATGCCATGTTTTGACTGCTCCAAACAAAAGTGTTACTGGAATACTACGTCTGGCAACGGAGAAGACCAGCGATGTTAGAGCACTACAAAACCACACGGCAATGTGCCTGCCCAGCAAGCACACAGTTGCCACCCCTTTGACCCCCTTTTGTTGGTACAAAAAAAGGACTCAGGGATCAATTACCCTAAGTCCTTATACCGTAAGTGCCCAAGAGAGGACTCGAACCTCCACGGGGATTACCCCCACTAGCCCCTCAAGCTAGCGCGTCTGCCATTCCGCCACTTGGGCTTGTTTTTGAGTGAGATCAGACGGTCACTAAAGATGCCTGAAACCGACTCAAAGTCGAGGATTTCCCAGTATAACAATCCGGGAAGGCCCATCAAGGGACGTGGATGGCAATCTATGGGTGAAAATACCGGGATTTTGTGAAAATGGACCTGCAATGAGTTTAAACTTCCCCTCCCGTAAAATCAGCATTTTTGTAAACTACGGGCCGCTTATTACAGTTGATCCCGGCAAATTTCAGTGAATCGCTGATGCTGAGCACCTGTTTCGCGTTGAATCTGTTCGAACAAGGATGTCCGATGCCGTTTTTTACCCGCTGGAACACTAAAACCCGAACTCAGACTGCGCGCATCGGATTCGTTTTGATCCTCGGTTTCCTCGCTGCAGCGCAGAATCTGTTTGCTGACACCGCATCTCCGTCTGCAGGTTCGCCTCTGCTTGATGATGCCAATTTGAACGCCGTGCAGTTTCTGGGTTCCAAAATCGGCTGGGCCGTCGGTGACCGGGGTGTGATTCGGAAAACCGAAGATGGCGGACGAACCTGGCAGTTCGTGGCCAGTCCCGTGCAGGCTCCCTTGCGACATCTCTGTTTCCTGACGAATCAGATTGGCTGGATCGCCGGTGGCGGGACGGCGGCTTACGGTCACATGAATCAGGGAGTGCTGCTGTTCACAAAAGATGGTGGGAAAACCTGGGAAGAGCTGGTTCAGAAACGTCTGCCACGATTGCACTATGTTCGATTTTTTGGTGTGAATGAGGGAGTCGTCGTCGGAGAGTCGTCGATTCAGCATGCGACCGGAGTTTTTAAAACCACCGATGGTGGCAAGACCTGGCAGGATGTGATCGGTTACGAATCGGCGGGATATCGCAGTGCCGCGTTTTTTGATGTGACTACGGGAATCGTCGCGGGCACTCAGGGACGGCTGACGCTGGTGGGCGGTGGCGCGGTTTTGCCTCCCCGCTTTCCGCCTCAGGGATTGCGAGGCATTCATGACGTCAAACTGCCGCTGACCGCTACCGGCTGGATGGTCGGCGATGGAGCCTTGCTGCGAAAAACGGAAAACAAGGGTGTCGTCTGGGAGATGCCGGAAACGGCGCTGCCCGATCAGCTCAAAGACTTTTTTGATTTCCAGGCCGTTGAAGTCTGCGGCGATCAGGTCTGGATTGCCGGCGATCCGGGTTCCGTGATCTGGCATTCGGCTGACCGGGGAAAAACGTGGCGTCAACAATGGACCAACCAGAGCGCACCTCTGGCGGCGATCCATTTTGTCAATGATCAAACCGGTTGTGCTGTCGGCGCACTGGGGACCATTTTGTTAACGAATGATGGCGGCCGCACGTGGCATTCAAATCATGCGGCCCCCCGTCGCGTGGCCTTAATGTGTGTGCATGCCCAGCCGGCACAAATTTCATTTGACATGCTGAGTAAATACGCGGGGGATCAGGGTTATCGCAGCTTAGTTGCATTGCCTATCCGCCGCGATCTCGGGCCGGATGGCCGGCCACAGCAGGATCTGGATTTACGATTGAACGAATCGGTGACCAGCGTCGGCGGTTCGGCGGGAACACTGGACTGGCGGTTTCCCGTGCAGATTCCCGAACTCGAACAGAACGCAGATCGTTTGATTGAAGAATGGAATCGGCATACGGAAGGTCGGCTGGCTTCCGTGACGTTGAGCCGCTTCGTCGCGCAGCTGCGCACCTGGCGTCCCGAAGTATTAATCATCGATCAGCCGCAGGGTAAAGACGCCGCTTCGACACTGGTGAAAGATGCCATGCTGCAGGCCGTGCGTTATGCTGCTGATTCGACGCGTTATATTGAGCACCGCGAACAGGCGGGGCTCGCACCGTGGAAGGTCAAAAAAGTCTATTTACGATTACCGCCGGGAAGCTCCGGTCAGGTTTCAGTTGAAGCCGATGAATATCTCGCGCGACTCGGTCTGACGGCGGCAACTGTTGCTTCCACAGGAAAACAGATACTTGGCAAAACATTGGCTTCTGAGGAACCGCGCAGCGTCTACCGTTTGATCGACGTCCATCAAACGGGGGACGAAGACAAGCAACCAGCTTTGACAGGGGGGACGCTGTTTGCAGGGATCGGCATCGCCCCCGGTTCCGACGCACGCAGAGAGTTATCGCCGATCAACGAGGCCGACGAAGAACGAAATCGGAAACTGGCTGAGCGCCAACGGAATCTCAAGGCGATGGCCGCCAAACTGCTCAGCGATCCGCTGTTTTCTGCACAGCTCATGTCGCATCTCAAAAACATCACGCAGGGGCTTTCCCGTCGGCAGGCGGCGTTGCAGTTGGAGCAGCTGGCTTTGCAGTACATCGTCCATCAGGATTTAGAGAAAGCGGAAGCCACGTATCAGGAGCTGGTGGAACAATATCCGGCTGAACCGGAGGCCGTCCGGGCCATGCTGTGGCTGTTTCAGCTTTGGTCGAGTGAAGAAGTCGCCTGGCAGCGGAGTCGTCAGTCACCTGTGGAACGCACGCGATCCACGAATTCTTCTTCTCAGGCAGCCAGTCCGGTGGAAAATGCGTTTCGGTTTACCGAGCAGCTTCCCTCTCCGTTGCTGGAGACGGTGAAGCAAGTGGGGCAAATCAATACGGGCGCCCATGAAAACTGGCGAACACAAACCGCCGAGAACTGGAAGAAACAGGCACTGGCGGCGGAACGCTGGTTTCAGAAACAGGCGCCCGAGTTTTATGAATCGCCGGAAGTTCAAATCCCCCTGGCGTCCCTGTATCGTATGATTGGCTCGCATGGCAAAGCCGACGATATCTTTCGTGCGTTTCATAATCCGGCGGCCAACGAATCCTGGAAAAACATTGCCAAAGCGGAAAACTGGTTATTGCATCCGTCCAGTACTCCGCCACGCCCGGTTTATCTTTGTCGCTTCACTAAAACACGCCCGGTGCTGGATGGTCTGCTGTCTGATGAATGCTGGCAGGAAGCGGATGAATTGAGGCTCTCAGAAAAACCGTTAACCGATGGGGAGAACCAGAACGACGCCGGACGTGACAATCTGAGCCGGCCTTTTGTGTTACTGTCCTACGACAAAGAAAATCTTTATATCGCCGCCAGCATTCCAGTGAAAGAAGGGCTGGATTATCCAGAGGCCGTTGATGCGGGTCGCACTTATGATGCCGATCTGAAATTACATGATCGACTTTCGTTTGCGTTTGATATCGACCGTGATTACACGACTTTTTATCAGATGGAAGTAGATCATCGGGGCTGGACCACTGACCGTTGCTGGATTGATGGCAGTTGGAATCCGCGCTGGTATGTTGCCCGTGAAAAGGACAAACAGTACTGGCGAACGGAGATTGCGATTCCGCTGGAAGAACTGGTTCCTTCTGCACAACTGAAACGTAGAACCTGGGGGTTTTCCGTGGTGCGCATTTTGCCGGCCATTGGATTGCAGGGGTGGAGTCATCCGCTTTCCTCCGAGCCGCGGCCCGATACGTTTGGTCTGATGCGATTTGAATGATCGTCCGTTCGTTCGGAATTTAGCGCCTTTCCCCTTTTCGCCGTCTGCGGTCATTTCACTGGATGATCGATTCTTTTATCATGGCCGCGTTGTATCAATCATGTCTTCTCGACATCTCTTGAAAATTATGTGGACAGATTATGGGTTTTTTAATCGGCATGGATGAAGCAGGTTATGGTCCCAATCTGGGGCCACTTGTGATCACAGCCAGCTTATGGAAGGTGCCGGGAGATCCACGCGACTTCGATTTCTGGGAAGCTTTGCAGTCCGTGGTTTCACAAAAAAAACCGCCCAGAAATTCCAGTAAGTTACACGTTGCTGATTCCAAACAGGTGCATTCTTCTTCCGCCGGGCTGGCGCCGCTGGAACGGTCCACCATGCCGTTTCTGCAATTGTTGAGTGGAGAAGCGAGTCTGGTTTCGCTGGGTGAACTGTGGCGACTGTTAATTGCGTCTCCCGATCATTTCGGTGAAATTCAAAAACAGCCCTGGAATGCCAATGACGGCTTTTCGATTCCCACCATCGTCGATCCCGCAACGGTACAGCAGTCGCGACTGAATCTGCAACAGGCGTTTGCTACTGCGGGAATCGAATTACAGGCGGTTTGCTCTGAAATTGTATTGCCCGAACGTTTTAATCGTCTGTGTCGGGAATACGGCAGTAAAGGGGTATTGCTCACGCGTTTGTGTATGCAGTTGCTGACGCGTGTCTGGGACAGGGAATCAACGGAGCCTGCGTTAATCATTGGTGATAAGCACGGCGGTCGTAATCGCTACGATGAATATCTGGGTGAGATTCTGGATGGCGAGATGATTTTTCGCGTGGAAGAGTCAACGGCGAAAAGTGTTTATCGAATCAGAAATACTGAGGTTCGATTTCAGACCAAAGCAGAAGACCATTTTCCGGTTGCGGTCGCTTCAATGGTTTGTAAGTACACGCGCGAAGTGATGATGGAGCTGTTCAATCAATACTGGTTGCAGTATGTGCCGGATTTAAAGCCGACGAAAGGTTATCCCGTTGACGCCCGTCGCTTTAAAAATGAGATTGCCACCGCGCAGGAACGTTTAGAGATTTCCGATCAGGTTCTCTGGCGCGGACAGTAAAGGATATTGCACAGACGCGGCGATGTGAGTTTATTCTTCGCTGGCTGGTTGTGCAGCAGGCAGGAATTGACTGGCGGCGATCCCGACGAGAAAAACGGTCGAGGCACCGATCAGCGTGTACCACGGCCAGGCAACTTGGGTTTTCATCTCGAACGCCACATATAAAACGACGCCTAAACCGACGACAAATCCGAGTAATGCAGAGGCCTCTGATGTTCGTTTGCTGAAGGTCGCTAAAAAGAAAATACCCAGGATGAGTCCGGTCGAAATACCGGCAATCGCTAACACGCTGCCTACGACACTGTTTGAGATCGACTGGCTGGCAATGCCGACAGAGATTTGCGCGATTCCAAACAGAGCCGTGAAGAGACGGCTGAGTTTAACAAGTTCGGCCTGCTGTTTTGTGGTCGAAGTCAGTGGTAAATAAAAGTCATTCACAAGTGCGCTCGTAGTGGAACTGAGTGAACTGGAGAGTGTCGACATGGCGGCAGCGAAAACGGCCGCTAATGTGAGCCCCTTAATGCCGACCGGAAGATGATCAATGATAAAGGACGCGAAGACTTCGTCCGGTTTTTCGAACGGTGTCGCAGGCGGGAATGTTGTATAAAAGGCGGCCAGTGCGATTCCCAGCAGGAGGAACAGCGCAAATTGCGCGAAGACGACAAAACCACTGATGCCTAATGCTTTGGCGGCATCCTTCTGGTTGCGTGCGCCCAGGTAGCGTTGAATCATCAACTGGTCGGCTCCGTGCGTGGCCATTGAGAGAAACATGCCTCCCACGAGGCCGGCCCAGAACGTGTATGTGCTCGCCAGATTCCATTCAAAATCGAACATGGTCAGTTTATGGTGTGTGACCGCGAATTGCTGATAATCGCTCCAGCCATGAGGCAGGGCATTGATGATCACTCCGAAAGCAAAAATCGCACCGGCGATATAAATCACGAATTGCAGGCAGTCGTTCCAGACGACCGATTTCATCCCGCCCAGACAGGTATAAATGATCGTGCCGATACCGATCACCACCACACAGGCAGACAGCGGGATGCCCACCACTTTTTCCAGAACGAGCGCAGTCAGGTAGAGCCGCAAGCCGTCCGCCAGAGTGCGCATGATAATAAAGGTGAGCGAAGCCGTTCGTTCGGTCGTTCCGCCAAATCGTTTTTTGAAAACTTCATAAGCCGAATAGATTTCGCCACGAAAATAGAGCGGGAGCAGAAACACGATGACCAGAAATCGACCCACAATATAACCGAGAGGGAGTTGCAGAAACTGAAGATTTCCTGCCGGTTCGTAAGCGATGCCCGGTACACTGAGAAACGTGACCGTGCTGGTTTCGGTGGCGACAATCGATCCCAGAATGGCCCACCAGGGGAGTGTTTTTCCGCCGAGCAAATAGTCCGACAGGTTTTTCTGCTTGCCGCCCACCCAGGAACCGAACAGGACGACGCCGATCAGATACAGGCCGAGAATGAACAGATCGACGGTTCCAATGGCAATATTCACAGTGGCGTTACCTGTTATACTCTTTGTGGGTTAACTTCGATACAAAGACGAAACACAAGACAGGGCCGATCAACGGTGTATTTAAAAAATCGCCATCTGATTGGCGGGTTGCATCCTTTCGGGAATCAAAATACCGGTTATCATAGTAGCCGGCAGATCATGTTTTTAACAGGCTCATCATCATGTTAGATCGTTTGACAACGGAACAGTGCAACCCGGCTTCGGATCAGATTGATTCCATGAACAGTCTGGAAATTGTGCAGTTGATGAACGCGGAGGATGCGAAAATCGCCGCCGCTGTGGAGCAGGAAGCACACACGATTGCCGCTGCCATTGATCTGATTGCCGACGCGTTTCTCAAAGGCGGTCGCCTGGTTTACATGGGCGCGGGGACTTCCGGTCGCCTCGGTGTGCTGGATGCCAGTGAGTGTCCGCCGACGTTTAACAGTCCTCCGGAACTTGTTGTGGGACTGATTGCCGGCGGCAGACAGGCGCTCACGAATGCGATCGAAGGCGCTGAAGATCGTGCGGAGTTTGCTGTCGCAGACCTGGAAGAGCTGGAATTCAGTCAAGAAGATGTGCTGGTCGGTATTGCGACCAGCGGTCGGACGCCTTATGTCATTGCCGGCTTAAAGTACGCACGGGGAAAGGGGGCTCAGACAATTGCCTTCACGTGCAATCAGGAAAATCAGCTGGCAGAGGTTGCGCATCTGACGATCTGTCCGGTGGTGGGCCCCGAAGTGGTTACCGGTTCGACACGTTTAAAAGCCGGGACCGCCACGAAAATGGTGTTGAACATGCTGACGACCGGTGCCATGGTGCGCATCGGAAAAACATACGGTAATTTAATGGTCGATTTGCGTGCGACGAATAAGAAACTGGTTGAGCGGTCTCTTCGTATTCTAATCGCGTTTACGAATCTCTCGAAAGAGGAGGCAGAGTCCGTTCTTGAAGCCTGCCAGGGAGAGCTGAAAACGGCGATCGTGCATGTGAAGCGTGGGGTCTCGCCTGAAACTGCGTGGGAGTTGCTCAAAGAGGCCAATGGTCATTTGCGGCAGGCATTGGACAACGCTGACAACGCTGAGGATACAGTCTGAGTTCTGCCGTAAATCGGATACCAGCAGTCTCAATAGAAAGAAACAGAAGCATGTCTCTGCAATCGAAACAACTGGTGCTGGGAGTTGACGGAGGTGGCTCCAACACGCTGGTTTCTCTGGCGGTTGTTTCGGCGGGTAACGAATTTCATGTTGTGGGACGGGGAGCGGCGGGTGCTTCAAATTTGAATTCGATTGCTCTCAAAGCAGCGACCGGTCAGGTGCAACTGGCGATTCAGCGGGCTTTCGAGTCGGCTGGAACGCGGCCGAAAACGGTAGCCGCATTGTGTATGGGCATGTCGGGAGCCGGGCGCATCGCAGAGCAGGAAGCCTGGACCAAATGGGCGCTGGTCAACAAAGTCGCAGAGCGGACCAGTATTGTAACCGATGCCGAAACGGTCCTGGCAGCCGGGACACCCGAGGAATTCGGTGTGGCGTTGATTGCGGGAACCGGTTCGCTGGCCTTCGGGAAAAATGCAGCGGGTGAAACGGCCCGCGCCGGAGGCTGGGGTTATCTGCTGGGCGATGAAGGGAGCGGATATCAGATTGCGCTGGCGGCGATCAAGGCGGTTTTGAAAGCGGCTGACGGGCGGGGGCCTGCAACCCGTCTGCAGACGGCACTGCTCAGCACACTGGCGCTGGATGATCCGCAGGCTTTCATTGGTTATATCTATCGACCTGAGAGTAATCGCAGCGAAATTGCCGCGTTGTCGAAACTGGTGTTTGCAGCAGCAGAAACAGGCGATTATGTGGCGCTGACGATTCTTCAGCAGGCTGTAGAAGAACTAGCGGAATTAGTGAAAGCGGTTGTGACCCGGCTGAATTTTTCAAACGAAGCGTACGCGCTGGCTTTGACAGGGGGGACGTTGCTGTTTCAGCAGGATTATCGCGTTTCTGTATTAGAACGTTTGCTGCAACTGGAAATCTCGCCGTCTGCTATTGAATGTGTGGACGATGCCAGCCTGGGGGCAATTCGGATTGCTGTCCGGCTGTTGAATGAGGGTGCATGAGCTTCGAAGCAGGCATTATTCTGCAGGAAATTCATGGGGAAACTGCAGGTGTTTGACAGAGTAGGGGGAGCATTGCTGCGTCCACCCACCATCGACGGTGATGGAAGTTCCCGTGAGATAGCTGGCATCATCGCTGGCCAGCATGACAATGGTGCGTGCGATTTCCTGCGGTTGTGCCCAGCGTCTTAAGGGGATCATGTCTTCTGAAACCTGGCGGATTTTTGAAGCCGTTGACTGTTGTTGAGTGGGGTCCGTATCTTTACCCATTGCGGTATCGATCGCACCGGGGTTGACGCTGAGTGCACGAATGCCTGCAGGGCCGTAGAGCGTTGCCAGTTCGTAGGTCAGAGAATCGAGGGCACCTTTGGCGGCGACATAAGCGGGGCTGATGCCGGCTGCCATTTGTGATTGAATACTCGAAATGTTGATGATGACGCCCCGTCCGCGGGGCTCCATGTGTTCTGCACACCAGCGCGATAAGAAAGCCGGCGCGGTCAGGCAGACACGCAATGTTTTTTCCCAGCTTGCGAGTTCAATCTTGCGCATCGTTGTGATTTCGCGCCAGGCGGCATTATTCACGAGTACGTCAATCCGACCCCAGGTTGACATGCATTGTTCGACGGCTGATTTCGCATAATCGAGATCCGAAAGATCGCCGAGACAGGTCAGGAACTGACTGCCGGTTTTCTTGATACGTTTGATGACAGGTTGTAGATCATCTGTGGGGAGTGCCAGCAGAACACAATCGTAGCCTCGCTCGGCGAAGCGGACTGCTGTCTCGCCTCCGATGCCTCCTGCTGCGCCTGTGATGATGGCAACCGGTTGCTCATTCATGGTTTGATCCTTGAGTATCTATTTTGTTTACGATTCCGTTTCCAGAATCACAGCCAGCCATTCGTCTTTTTCAACATACGGCAATGTTCGCAGTCCCAGAATAATTCCGGTTTGACTGGCGGCGACCGTTGTGAGGGTGTCGCCTGTGGCAGAGCAGATCGTGCCCAGTTTGTCACCGACGTGCACCTGGTCCATCAACTGTACCGCTGGCTCGAAGAAACCTGCGAGCGGGGCGTGATTCTGAAGTTGCAGGTGGCCACTCTCTTCACGGGCATCTTCAATCTGATGCAGAATCGGTTGTTGTTGAATGGAAAGATCGAGCATGCCCAGTTCAGACAGGACCGACAGGCAACCCTCTGCATAACCTTTGACGGCTTCCCGGTCACAGCCACTGCCGCCTCCCCATTCGGCGTAAATCGCAGGAACTCCCAGATCGCGGGCCGCAGAGAGAGAGCGACCTTCCAGATGGGCCGAGGTGCCCCAGATGACGGGCAGGTTGAACGCGCGCGCCATTCGTCGTTGTGTTTCCAGAATTTCGGGATCCGGGTGCAGGGTATAACCGGAGAAGGGGGCTAATTTCGAAATCACCCCCCCCGTGTGCAGATCAATCAGGTAGTCTGCAGATCGAATGAGTTGTGTCGCTGCGCTGGCAATCTGCTGGCTGATGGAGCCATCGGGTGAACCGGGAAAGGTTCTTGCCAGATCAAGGTCATCCGGACCACGCCGATTCATGCGTTCGTAGGCAGGCTGGTTGACGACCGGAACCAGTGTCACTCTGCCGGTGAGTATTTCCGGATTGATTCGCGATTTCAATTGTCGAATCGCTGCCATCGGTTCATATTCGTCGCCATGCACGCCACCCAGGATCAGTAAATGTTTTCCCGGTCGGGCGCCTTCGATTGTCAGTGACTCAATCAGTTTTTTGTCGGACATGCGGTCTGTGTTTCCTCAGGCAGGGCAGGGTGAATCGGGTATTGAGGATGAGCTATTTTGTGCTGTCCGTGTTCCATTCAATTTTGGCTTTGCTGCGCAGGTTCTGAATGGTGGTTTCCCAGAGCGACTGGGACAGGATGTTAAAAATTTCGCCCCTGACATCTTCCAGGCTGAACTGGCCTGGATGTTTCTTGTTGAGGGTCACAATGTGAATGCCGAATGGAGTCTGAAAAGGAGCGCTGATCTCGCCTGCTTTCAAAGGGAAAATCTGTTGTGTCAAAGCGAGTGGCATCTTGCCGCGATAGGCAGAGGTAACCAGTTTGCCGCCTTCATTTTTGCTGGGTGCTTCCGAATGCTGGGCGGCTGCTTCAGCGAACGATATTTTTCCCGCGAGTATCTGTTCGCGGACCGCTGCCAGTTTCTGTCTGGCGTGCTGCACTGATTCCGGGTCCGGTTTTTCGGATAACTTCAACAGGATATGGCTGGCTTCCACACGGGTGCCATCGAGTTCTTCCTGATGTGCGTCGAAATATTCCTGTATTTTGGCTGGTGTAATTTCCCGTGTTGCATAAATGTTCCACGAGAGCGGGAGCGCGATGGCTGCCCGCAGTTTTTCAGGAGTGAATCCCATTTTGGCAAGAACCTGTTCAGGCTCGTCCCCTTTTTTGCGAATCAGTTTTTGAACCCGTAAGACACTTTCGTCGAGTTGCTGTGGCGGGACAGTGATTTTTTGTTGAGTGAGAAATTCTTCTATCAAGCGCTGGTTTACGAGACTTTCCAGAATTTGCTGTGGGGCGGGTCGATGATCATTGGTGATCCCGAGGGAAAGGTAGGCGAAATCCAGATCGGCTTGCGTGATCGCGTGGCCGTTTACGGTGACGAGTACTTTCGGGGTACTGTTCTCCTGATCGGCGGCAGACACCAGCGCGCTGGTGGCGAGGATGGTCCAGGCGGCAAAAGTGCAGGCAGCCATTGTGATGCGGAGAGGAATAAACATGATGATTGCTTCCTGCAAACGGAAATTCAAAACAAATCAAAGCGGACCAGTATAACCTGCATCGCTTCGATTGTAATTCTTAGAGACTGCTTTGTAGAGCCATTATGGCATTTCCCTCACGGCTTGTCAGTCTGAATTCGCTTTGGAAAATAATGAATTCCAAAGTTGGCCTCAAGTAGCAAACCACTTAGAATCGTGCCAATCAGAGACAAGACACGGGAATGGCGATCCCGATTTCCTGTTTGACGTTCGTCGTTTCAACATTTCCGTTTTCTCATTTTTCAATTTCAGGAAGGGACCAGGCTATGTGGTCAATATTACTTGCGCAAAAAGACGCCGTAACACCGAAAGATTCGATGTCGAGGGCGGATCATCTTTGGGCAACCGTGAATGAATTTCTGGCAACACAGGGGACTCAACTGGCGATCAACGTTGTGCTGGCATTGGCGATTTTTTTCATAGGGAAATGGATCGCCAATCTTTTGAGCCGGTTTTGCAACAGATTACTGAAGCAGGCCAAAGTTGATGAAACCCTGTCGCGTTTTCTGGCGAATATTATTTACGCTGTGTTGATGGTGATGGTCATCCTGGCGGCGCTTTCCGAACTGGGGATCAATACGACGTCACTGGCGGCGGTTCTGGCTGCGGCGGGTTTCGCTGTCGGGATGGCGTTACAGGGAACGCTGGGGAATTTTGCGTCGGGGGTGATGCTGATTCTGTTTAAACCGTTCAAAGTGGGGGATTTTGTCGACGCGGGCGACACTTCCGGGATTGTGGAAGAAATCCAGATCTTTTACACGCTCATGCGGACGGGCGATAATATTGCGATAGTACTCCCCAATTCCAAGATCACGGGCGGCACGATTCGGAACTATTCCAAAAAGGAAACGCGGCGTATCGATCTGGTCATCGGCTGCGGATATGACGATGACCTGAAAGCGGTCAAAGCCTTTCTGGAAGAAGTTGTGCACGGGGATGAGCGGGTTCTGTCTGATCCGGAGGCGGTGATCGCGGTGAGTGAACTGGGTGACAGCAGCGTGAATTTTGTGGTGCGCCCCTGGGTCAAAAATGCGGACTACTGGGCCACACGTTGGGATCTGACGGAAAAAATCAAGCTGGGTTTCGACGAACGCGGCTTCAACATTCCTTATCCGACTCGCGATTTACACGTCTATCAGGAAACCACAGTCGGGAATAAGTAGTACTGCGATTATGGTCACTGAGATCGGTTCAAAGCCTCGAGGCAGCCTTAAGTCTCGAGGTTTTTTTGTGTGAAGAATCTGGTGGCCGTTTTGAGACACAGATGTGAGTGATGACGGAAAATCCTCAAAATCGCTAGAACTGGATCTCCTGTCCACCCTGCGCCGCTTCTTCTTTGTCTTGAGGCACTTAATTCAGAATATAACCTCATTCAATTCAGGAGATTTCGTATTAAAGAGACTGTTTGTCTCCAACCCGGTTGCTCGAAGACCGTATTTTTCGTTTTATTTATAGCCAGAGGGGGTTCGTTCCGTGGGCATTCGTGGGTAAACGCTCTCTAAAGGCGACGGATTCCCCTTAGATTACCTAGATTCAGAGTTTTACCTCCACACATGTACCTGGATGTGATCTATGATTGAGGTGTGTCAGTGAGAATACCAACAATCTAATCGATCTTATTTAGTGGTTGTCCCTTAACGGCGAGTCCGTGCTTTTTGATACCCGGTTGATCAAGTATCATAGTTTTCAACTCAAGCAGGCCCGAGTTGTCTTCTATTTGGTCAACCGGGTTCTTTTGTTTAGTTAATCGGCCATTTTTTTCTTCCCAGTTTCATATTTGAAACCCCACCCTAAATTCAGGGAAGATGAAAAAATGAATACCATTGACTCTTGGAGCGTTTGTAATTGTTTGAAGATTCCGTATCATATTGAATTACAGCGACAGGATGTTTCACTTTCCTGAAACTCACGCGCTCTGTTTGCGCCAGTCTGGTAAGGGCCTGATCTCGCTTTTGTGATAACGTGTAATTGATTTGTTGATTTATTTAGCAATCTGTCGTTGTTAACTTCATTTCTTAAAATACGTAGAGCGACTATGCAATCCCCACACCGACCAAGTTTATTACGAAAAATGAATGTTCGTAAGGTTTTGGAAGTGATCCAGGGCCAGGGAACTTTAACACGCGCTGATGTAATGCGATGTTCTGGAATCAGTGCGCCGACAGTGTCAAAAGCTGTCAGTGCATTACTGGATGCCGGGCTGCTGGAAGAACGGGAGACCGCAGAGTTTTCTGTCGGCCGTCCCGGGAAACTGTTGCAGCTTCCGCGGTTTAGTGCACAGGTCATCGGCGTGGTTCTGGAATGGGATTACTGTTCCGTTTTTGCTTCGGGTCTGGATGGTCATTTACACCAGGACAAGTTAGATCGTTTTAAGACTCCCAAAAGCTATTCTGAATTAATCGAAACCATTTCCAATAAAATTCTCGATCTGGTTGAGAAACAGAAAATACCAGCCCTGGGCGTAGGAATTACGGTTCCCGGTCTGGTCAACAGTAATGATGGACGAATTTTTCTGGCGTCTAACCTGCATATTGTTGATGGTCAGGCTCCGGCCACCGATATTGCCAGTCGAACCAATCTGGAATGCATTCTTGTCCAGAAATCAACATCGTTGAGTCTTTCTGAAAAGACATATGGTTTCGGACAGGCGATGGATGATTTTATTAATCTGGATGTGACTTCCGGATTCGGGATGGGGGTTTTTACCGGAGGGCAGTTGCTGGATGGTCAGCATGGTCTCGCCGGTGAGATCGCACATATCACTGTCGAACCTGAGGGGGGGCGTGTTTGTGGTTGTGGAAATCAGGGATGCCTGGAAACGGTTGCGACTGATCTGGCGCTGACTCATTCTGTTTCTCAACGGCTGGGTAAGGAACTGAGTTTTGAGGAAATTCAAGCACTGGTCGAAAAAGGAGAACTCGATATTACGCCGGAACTGGAGCGGACCATCGCGTTCCTGGCAATTGGTGTGGCAGCAGCGATCAACATCTTTAATCCGTCGAATATCTTTATCAGCTCCCGTCTGTTTGATCTACGTGAAGATGTATTTGAGAGGATGACGACGCTGGCCAAGAGCCGTGCATTAAAACCTTCGGCAAGTTCCTGTGAGATTGAGCGTTCCAAAGGGAATAAATATCTGGGAGCCGTCGCCGGGATTATTAATCATCTGGCCAATGGACTGGGGCCCCGCCTGAGTTAGTCCGAATTCGGACTGATTACGTGGTTTTAGAGCTATCTGGTCTCATTCATATCGAGATGGCTGCGGTTTCGTGAGGGCGACCTCGGCGCTGGTTTAGAGAAGAGAGCAGGAACATGGCACCTTCTGCAGATGAGATCGCGCGTGAATACATTCAGGAGTCAATTCATTTACTCCGGCAGTCCGTTCACAAAATCAACCATTGCCTGACTCAGCTTGATTCTGATCAGATCTGGTGGCGACCTGCGCCGGACCTTAACAGTATTGGTAATCTGATTCTGCATCTATGCGGCAATTTAAATCAATGGGCAGTCTGTGGCATCACCGGGTCCACCGATGCGCGTCAGCGCGAGCAGGAATTTCGCTCGGATGTCCAGGTCCCGCTCGATGATTTACGGGCGCTGTTGCATCACACCGTCGAACAGGCCTGTCAAACCATGCAGTCTCTTTCGGCTGCTGCATTGCTGGAAAACCGCGAGATTCAGGGATTTTCTGTGTCTGTGATGGGGGCTATTTCTCATACCGTACCCCATTTTGTGGGGCACACGCATCAGATGATTTTTCTTACCCGCCTGCAAAAAGGGGAACAGTATCAATTCGACTGGTCACCCGATTCGGTTCAACAGGGTGTTCCCATTTGACCGGAGTCATCCAAATGATGTTGCTTGCATTTCTGGATGACCATTTTAAGATCTCACATCCCAAACCAGTGTCATCTCTGCGGCAATTTTCAGATGGTTACTCTGAACGCTTGTGATTTTTGCTACGCTGAATTGAACCAGGACTTTCGAAGTTTCGACAAGAACGACCTGTGTTTATTTTTTGCCTGTCAGCAAAACGCTACAATGATCTGCACGAGTGCGTTTGTTCCATGATGAAGTTAGACAAAAGGCGTTGATGGTATGTCCCGCAAAGCAAGGCGGTCTCAAAAACAGACGGAGAAAAAAACTTCGCTTTCGCAGCAGGCAAAGAAACAGCCATATGTGGCCACTTCAGCCGAGGCGGGGCAACTCTCTGCTCCGTTTCAACGTCGGTCCCATTTGACGATCGAATTCTTTTTTTTATCCCTGCTGCTGATCTGGTCGTTTCTCGTTTCCTGCTTTCCCTTAAGGAATATGGACATCTGGTGGCATTTGCGGACGGGTGAGTTGATTCTGGAACGTGGCACGGTTCCTTATTTTGACTGGTTTACGTTTGTGGACTTTGATCGATCCTGGATTGATCTGCACTGGGGCTTTCAGCTGCTGGTGACCTGGTTGTATCGCTGGGGAGGCGTGGATTTATTAATTCTGGCCAAGTCTTTCTGTCTGTCACTGACGATCGGTCTTGCCTGGTTTGCTTCCGGTAAATTTGTTCCGCCGTGGTGGAAAGCTCTGCTGTGGATTTTGCCCGTAATCTGTATTTCCGGTCGTTCACTGGTTCGTCCGGAAATGTTGTCGCTGGTTTATCTCGCCTGTTGGATGTATGTACTCAATCGCGTGCCTTCTCATCCGAAAATGATCTGGCTGATCCCACTGATTACATTACTCTGGGTTAATAGTCATGCGCTGTTTGTGCTGGGGCTGGTGATCAGCGTGGTGTTTGTCGCCGATCATCTGATTCGTGTCGGGGCACAAGGACGGTTTGGTTTGGAAATGCCATCCCCCGCGCTATCGGGAATCACATTGATCAGAGTCGGCGTGCTCACGATTCTGGCCTGTTTTTTGAATCCTTATCTGGAACAGGGTTTCCTTTTTCCACTGACGCTGTATGAAAAATTTTCCGTCGATCAGGCGTTTTACTCCGTGAGGGTGGGGGAATTTCAGCCCCCCTTTGATTTCATTAAAAAACACGGTTTGAATAATCTGTATCTGTTCTCACAAGTCGTTCTGGCAATATTAACACTCGCCAGTTTTTTTCCGGTACTGCTGAAAAAACGAGTACATCCCTTTCGCATTCTGCTGTTCATGGCATTTACGCATCTGGCATGGAAGGCGTCGCGGAATACCGGGATTTTTTCTCTGATTTCAGGCATCATTTTATGTGACAATGTCTCTGACTGGATTCGTCTGGCGGTTCCTCAAACGTCTGTTCCAGAGACGGACGCAGGTCGAGTCCCTTCAGCAGAGACATACCGTTTGAGGGGCAGAGCCATCATCGGGAAGGGGATTTCCGCATGTGTTTTTCTGTTTCTGCTGGCAAGTTTGTTTTCCGGTGCGTGGAGTCGCTGGGGCGGTGAGGGGAAGGTCCTGGGTTTAGGGGAGCAGGATGCGTGGTACGCACATGCTGCAGCAAAATTTGCAGGTCAGCCCGGTATGCCAGACCGTGCTTTTATCTCCAACATGGGGCAGGCGGCTGTGTATATTTTTCACAATGGTCCCGAAAGAAAAGTATTTTTTGACGGTCGTCTGGAAGTGAATACCAAAGAGACATTTCAGTTATACGAGCAAATCAAACAGCAGATGGCATTAGGAATGGCGGAGTGGGCTTATTTTCTGCAGGATGAAGGGGGGCAGCGCCCCGTCGTCATTCTGGATAGTCGCTATTCCCGTGACGAAATTCGAGGCCTGGGGGGAAATCCGGGCTGGCGACTGGTGTTTGCGGATCAGGCCGCTGCCGTGTTTCTCGATACAGAGACGGCCGATCGCTTACAGTTGCCGGAGGTCGATCCCAGTCCGTTATTTCATCCGCCCGGCATGCAGGTTCGTAAATAAAGCGGGCGTGGATCGCCTTGCGAAATTCAAATCGATCTAAATGAGAACTCCCTCGAGCGCTTTCGCTTGCAAAACGGCAACCCTCAGTGGACAGTAGAGGGAGTCAATTTGAGTTAATATGCCTGTTTCTGATCGAAGCAGGCAATTCTTTTCCATATTCGAATCCAGGGGAAATATCATGAGTTATTCTCTGATCAGAAAAAAACTGATCTGTGTGATGGCATTGGTTTTGCTTTCGCAGACGTTCAATTTCGTAGAGGCGCAGGAAGCGCAACAGCAGACACATCAGGCACCGCTTTCGAAGCTGGAGCTGGAGTCTGGCGACTCCATTGTTTTTCTGGGTGACAGCATCACACACCAGTGTCTCTACACGCAGTACGTGGAAGATTTTTTCTATACCAGATATCCCCAGATGCGATTGAAGTTTCACAATGCCGGTGTGGGTGGAGCCAAGGCCTGGGATGCACTCGCCCGGTTTGATCGCGACGTAGCCGCCTATAAACCAAAGTACGTGACGATTTTGCTGGGGATGAACGACGGACAGTATCAGCCCTTCAATGAAGCGATTTTTCAGACGTATTATAATGACATGAAGGAGTTGATTGCCAAGATTCAGGGAATCGGCGCTCAGCCGATCCTGATGACTCCGACGATGTTTGATGCACGGGCAGCTCGCTTGGGCAATCGGAAACGGGATCCGGCTGGCGTTGAATTGTACAACTCTGTGCTGGCATATTATGGAACGTGGCTGCGTGAAGTCGCCACAGAGTCGGGCTTCGGTTTTGTCGACATGTACAGCCCGCTCAATCATATTACGCTGACGGCGCGGCAGAAAGATCCCACCTTTACGATCATCAAAGATGCCGTCCATCCCGATGCACCGGGGCAGGTTGTGATGGCTTATGCGTTGTTGTCTGACATGAATTTGAAACGACAGGTTTCTCAAATTAACATCAGCCAGAATGCCAAAGGTGAGCCTGCAGCGGCTGCCAAAGGGGGCAAGCTGTCTGATCTGCAATATACGGATGAAGGTGTTTCATTCACATGGTTAGGAGATTGCCTGCCATGGGTCGTGCCCGAAGCGGCGCAGCTGGGCGCAGAGCTGACCAAGCTGGGACATCGGATGAGCCAGGAATCACTGTCGGTTCATGGATTGCCTGCTGGCCGCTATGAACTGTCGATCGATGACACGGTGGTCGGGCAGTACAGCAATACGGCGTTAGCGCGGCATATTGAGTTACAGAGTAACGCCAAAACGCCGCAGTACCAGCAGGCGATGGAAGTGGCGTTGCTGAATCAGGAACGCAACAGCGGTCCGGTCCGGCAAAAACGTAACAGTTGGGGCCCGTACCAGCAGTTTGCACGGATCAAACGGGAATTGGATGCCCAGGCTGAACCGAAAAGTGAAACCGATGTGGCGAAACTGAAACAGCTGGAAAAACACCTGGAAAATCAGGAAACAACGATTAAAGAGAGCGAAGCTGCCGCGTTGGCGCTGGAAGATAAAATCTACCAGGTCAATCAGCCGGTGGCCCGTAAGTATGTTTTGAAAAAGGTCGTTGCCCAGAAGAAGAAAAAATAATCATTCCGGGGCCAACTGACTTGTTGTTAAGAAAAAAGGCAGCCTGAGGTGAATTCACCCGGGCTGCCTTTTTTTATCTTACAGTCATGTCACTCAATATCAGAGCAGAAACAAAAAGGTCAGCAGAACGGACAGCGGCAGGAGGACCACGCAGCTATAACCCATGTATCCAAAAAAGCTGGGCATGCGAATGTTGTTCTTTTCGGCGATGGCTTTGACCATGAAGTTTGGACCGTTGCCGATATAAGTCATGGCTCCCATAAAAACGGATCCCAGACTGATGGCAACCAATGAGACTTCATTGACGCCAGCAACAGCAGTACCGTTTGTGCCGGCTGCTTTAGCCGTCTCGAAAAAGACGACATAAGTTGGTGCATTATCCAGGAAACTGGAGAGGATGCCTGTGGCCCAGTAAAATTTCCAGGGAGAATCAATTCCCAGGGAGGCGCCATTGACATTCAGAATTTGAACGGGTGCCTGCATACAGACAAAGATACCGACAAACAGCGCTGCCACTTCCAGAATGGCTTCATAATTGAAGGAATTCTGTACGCGAATACTTTTTGAGGTGGTTAAAAGGGAGATTCCCGCGAGTGCAAACATGCAGACTTCCCGGAAAAAATGCGGAGCATGCCAGTCTGTGCCGGGAAAAGGCTTGGAAGGGTCGAGTAGGGCCACGCAGAAGATGACCAGCAGCAACCAGAAGAAGTTAAGGCCTCCTCTGAGTGCAAAGGGCTCGATCGTTTCAGGTGGTGCTTCGACTTTTTCCTGATTCTCTTTTTTATAACGGATCGTATCGTACACGAAATAAATCGCCAGCAGCGAAATATTCATTGCCAGCCACATCGGCCAGAGTGACAGGGTCCAGGTAAATGGAACTCCCCTGAGAAATCCCAGAAACAAGGGGGGATCGCCGATGGGAAGCAGGCAGCCGCCCGTATTGCAAACTACAAAAATAAAGAAGATTACGGTATGTGCAACGTAGTCGCGTTTTTCGTTCGCTTTCAAAAGAGGCCGGATCAGTAACATGGCTGCGCCGGTTGTTCCAATAAAACTGGAGATCAACGCACCGATGGCAATGATGCCGGTATTTAATGCCGGGCGGCCTACCAGATTCCCATTGAAGGCAATCCCTCCACTGATGACATACAAGCTGAACAGCAGGGCGATAAAGGGAATATATTCGACGAGTAACGCATTTTTGAGGACGACGATGGCGGCAGGAATTCCCGGTGCCGACAGTTCATGCGTTCCGTGGTCAACCACGCCATGTCCATACAGGAAGGTGTAATAAAGTAATGTAACCAGACCCAGGCTGACGGCGACGAGCAGGCGGTTTTTATTATGCTCCCACCACTCTTCCGTTTTATGGATCAAAGGCAGAAAAGCAATGCATAACAAAAGTGCGGCAAACGGAATTACACTATAAAAAGCAGGTGGTTCTGCGGGTGCATGGTGATCGTCGTGCGGTACTTCTGTTGTTGATACAAAATATGTTGCTTCCAGTTGCGTATATGTATCAGCGATTAAGTTCATCTCAATCGCCCTCCGTATATTTGGGGATTATTGTAAATGGGGTGGAATGCGAAAAGCCGTTTTCGTGTCGTTCCCGTAAATTAAAATCTCGTTTACAGGCTTGTGATAAAATCGTGGATTATGGCATGATCGGAGATCGCGTACAATATCCAGATCAGAGTGATTTCAGTTTGTGCTTATGAATTTGCAAACTCGTTGCGTTTTTCTTCTAAAGGAGCCGGACAGTTTTTGATTTCTGACAAATACTGTTTCACCAGCTCGGCGGTATGCGCACTATCCAGCAGTTCGAGAGAGATCAGGGTTTTCCCCAAAGCGATGGGAGGCTCGATCTGTAATGCCAGAAGATAGGCAATTTGCTCTTGAGAGAGCCATTTTCCCTGAATCGCAACTTCACCAAACCGACTGCCGTTATCGTTCTGGCGATTCAGGATTTCGGAGACTTGGTCAGACGTTAATAATTTTTCGGCGACAGCAAGTTCGCCAATTTTGACCTGTTCCCCCTGTTTGGGGCATTTGAGAAGGACTTTGGAAATGGTTGGAATATCGAATACTTTTTTCGTGACCAACCAGCGACTGAATCGACTGCGCTTGATCAATTTCTGCAGTTCCTGATCTTCACTGGAGATGATGGAACGGACATGCAGCTGGTTTCTTCCCTTCTCTTTTGATTCGTACATTGCTTCATCAGCTTCAGCAATCAGGCGTTCTGCGAAACCCGTGACGTCACGAGACGGAATGGCAACGACCGCTCCCAGGCTGGCTGTGACAGGTACGCGTGTTCCTTCAAATTCAATCACTTCATTTTCAATGAGTGCGCGCAGTCTTTCTGCCAGTTCTGCAATTCCCGTCTCTGAAGGATTGCTGACCATGATCACAAACTCTTCACCGCCGTAACGGCAGAAAACGTCGGAACGGCGTGTGGATTCGCTGGCAACATGCGCCACTCGCTGTAATACCAGATCTCCAAACTGATGCCCGTAAGTATCATTCAATAGTTTGAAACGATCAATGTCTGAAAAAATGATTCCAATCGGCTGAGCTGTGCGCGAACAGCGATAAAGTTCTTTTTCAAACGCTTCATTGAAGTAACTTCGGTTATAAACTTTCGTTAGAGGATCGTGGATCGCCTTACTTTGCAGCTGTTTGTTTTCTGATTCCAGTTTGACTTTTTGTTCTTCGATGACCGCTTGACGTGCACAGGCCTGGGTGGAATCGACCTGGGCTTTCATTGTTAACTGAACCAGTTGTTCGTTTGCAGTGGCCATGATTTCATAAGGCGATCCGATGTCATCCATATTGACTTGAAAGACCTGGGCAGCTTCTTCAAATCTCGATTTGACACTTTCCAGAAACCCATGCAGATCATTATGAGGCATGTTATAGAATTCAGAAGTTAATTCCTGAAGACGATGTAAGGCCAGGCCGCTATTGGGAGAACAGAAATAGTCACCGATAGAAGCCGACGTTGCGATGATAATAATTAATTTAAAGTTCGGGTCAGATTCAAGTGCTTTCAGTTGCGCAAACGTATCATGATGATGTTCAATCGCAGTCTTGAACTGCTCAGACATCTGCCAGCGTTCCATCATTTTGACGCCAACTTCAGTATGATTGATTCCCAGAACTTCTGTTTCTACTTCAGAGCTGTTTTTTTGTTGTGCCTCAGCTTGTTCCAGTACCGGTAACAGATCATTGGGAATGGATCGCAGCATTGCGAGATGACCAATGTCCTGGAGTAAACCGATCAGGAAACTGTCGTATTTTAATTCATTTCCCAGGATGCCGGCTAACAATTCTGCCGCCGCAGACTGGATAATCGACTGTTTCCAGTAAGAATCGAAGCGTGATTTGAGCGGGCCTTCCGTGATTGCGGATTCCGAAAGTGAAAAGCTCAAAGCCAGCGAGGTGACTACCATTGTTCCCAACAGGGGAACGGCCCTCTCAATGCCTTTGCACTCAGATCTCAATCCAAAAAATGAGGAATTACTGGCCTTCAGGATTTTGGCTGTGATTGCAGGGTCAGCCTTAATCGTTTCGATGACTTCTCTGATATCCGTATCAGGATTTTTCGAAAGATCCAACAATCTTACAGCGACGGCGGGTAAGGTTGGTAATTGATCTGATGACCAGATTTTTTCAGGAGAAATCATTATCTAACACCTTTGCGGTAATGCAATTCAATGAAAATACGCTCATTTTCAAAATACAAACTCTGTCGATAGCTCTGTCTTTTTTTGAAGCTTATTCAGAATCAGACAAGATTGATCTGGCGCTGTATGCCTGTTTTGATTTATGCATTGGATGTGACCCAGCGTTCCAGCTTGCTTTTCAAACTGTCTGGTGTAAATGGTTTTACAAGATAGTCAGAAACGCCAGCCTGAATCGCGGTGACTACGCGCGCACGTTCTGCTTCGGTTGTAATCATAATTACAGGGATGTCTTTGTTTCGTTGGCGAATTTCTTTCAGGAGCTGAAGACCATCCATATTGGGCATGTTCCAGTCGCTCAAAACAATGTCGAATGTGCCACCCTGGAATAACTCCAGTGCCTGAACTCCATCTTCCGCTTCAGTCACATCTTCGATACCCAGTTTCGACAAACATCGCTTCTGGATTGTTCTCATTGTTCCTGAGTCATCAACAAGTAAAACTTTCATTGGAATGGCCTTTATCTTTAAGTCATTAAGTCGTTCAAAAACAAAAAGTCGTTCAAAAACAAATTTTAGTTAGATCAGTGGTTTATCGATCAGAAAATCCGGCTTCAATCGTGAAGGTCCCGATTTCTGAATCGAACGCGATACAAATTGGTACAACATTCGAAGGGTAATGAACAGTGTGCCCTTTTCCTGTGATAATATTAGGAATGCTGATCGAAGCTTCCAGATGTTCAAGCTGGGCTTTTGCTGATCCTGCAATCATATTTGCTAGTTCACAAACGGCATCGCAGACTTCATCATTGATTTCGTCCGTTGAGATTCCAACGAGGCGATCCAAAATTCCAATGCCTACGCTTTTTGATAAACTGAGAACGAGAGTTCCGGCTGCTTTTCCTGAAATTCCGATTACTGCGCTTAATTCGTGTTCCGGGATGTGATCTGCTTTTAAGCTCAATCCAGTACGCTTTGGCGTACATCCCAGCATCATTTCAAAAACAGATATTGTTGCGCTGATGATTGGATTCACAAATTCTGCAGTGAGCTCCGATTTACCTGTAGTAGTTGATGTCATTATCAAGTTCCTGTTGCCTGGGAATCATTCAAATTTTATAAATCGTGTTTTAAAGTATTTCGAGTAAGTCTTACTGGCTTTTAAAATTTCAATGTTGAAAACCGAAATCAACATCGCTTAAGTAAATCGCAAAGTGCAGTTTCAACTAATAGTGCACTTAGAACATAGATCACGAAAAAATAGATGAAGCAAAATATCAACACGATACCGGCAAGAAATATTGCCCCGCTGCTCAATCGTTTCCAGGTATGCCGCCTGTGCCGAATATAGCGGAGGGGTTGCTCTGCATTAATACAGGCAAATACCTCCTGATCACTTGAGTCATGAAGTTGGGGAGGTAGAACGGTTGTCGGGCAAACCGAGTCTTCAATCAGATTCACGATCGCTCAGGAAGTGGTACTCTTGATACTGATGTGACTTAGATCAAAGGCGGTCCATAACAGGACAGAAAGGTCTTGTATTCAGATAATGGGTTTGGTCTTTTACGAAGAGTTTGAATGTCAGTGAAATCCAGGTGTGAAAGAGGCATCTACTGCAAAATTATCTGAGTTTGCTGTTGAGTAGTCGGATAAAAATCATGTAGCATGGGTACCCTACTGTTGTTTATAGAGAATTATACCTATGGTTTTATGTCTCTAATTTGAGAAAGAACTCATATTCTTGAGAAAAAGTTCGTATTCTCAAATCAACCTTAAACAATTCAAAGTTTCTCATATGTAAGCTTGAGAAACTCGTTCAGTTCTATACTGTTCCGTGCTGATATAATTATGTAGTGGACTTGTCATATAGTAAAAGTGCTTGAGTCAATGGCACAATCATTTCACCAAAACCATTTTGAGTTCGCTCAAGATGTCAGAAAAACATGTCACGATTTAAACAATTTTTTGATGATCTTGCAGTGCCAGCATGAACACCTGGGGGCATTACCCTCCGATGAGATTGAGTCAGAGTTAGCTGGTGTATTAAGACAGTTAGGTCCTCTGGTCGAATCTACCGCCAAAGATGTGCATGAACTATCTAAAAAATGCAGGGAAATTTTGGAAGGAATTCAGTAAGAAAGCCAAATTGAAGACAAATGTAGATGGAAGTAACACTCAATTAAAATCTATAAATTAATCCGGGGGCCTACCATGCTTACTTCAACTGATCTGATACGTGTTGTAATAGTAGACGACCATATGATGCTTGTTGATTCCTTAGTTTCACGGTTTCAAAGAGACTCTGGAATCGAAGTCGTGGGAACAGCGACAAATGCAGATGAAGGGCTGGCCCTGATTCTTGAGACAGAGCCGGATGTTGTGATCCTGGATGTTGAATTGCCAGGACGCGGTTCATTCGATATTGGCGTAGAAATTTCAACCAGATTAAAAAACACAAAAATGATTTTTCTTACAGGCTATCTCTCTGATATTTTCATTGAACTCGCATTAAGAGCGAATGCGGTTGGTTATCTCTTAAAAGGGGAGCCGATCGAGTCTTTGATTCACGCGATCAAAAAAGCAGCCCGCGGTGAATATTGCTTTTCTCAGTCCGTTCAGGAACGGCTTGTCTTCGATCACAAAAAGAACCGCTACTTAATTCATTCAGAGAGCATGCTGGCCTCGCTGACTTCGCGGCAGATTGAAGTGCTCAGGCATCTGGCACGCGGGAAAAGTGTCAAAGAGGTTGCGCGTTCCATGCATCTTTCAGAAAAATCAATCGACAGTCACAAATACCGTATCATGCACAAACTGGGAATTCATGATCGAGTTGAATTAGCCCGATATTCCATTCGTGAAGGGCTGACACTGCCATAAGTCTGCGAACGTATTTTGAACTCAGGAACAGATCGGCCCGCGCTGTTGAATCAATCGATCAATCGATTCGATTTGTGACGGAGAGAGTTCGAAGTTCATGACTTCTGCGTTTTCTTCGATCTGCTCAGGCCGTTTTGCTCCGCATAACGCACATGTAATTCCCGTCTGTTGAATCGTCCAGCGTATGACCAGCTGGGCAATCGTATGATTCCATTCTTCTGCCAGAATCCGCAGTTTGTCCAGGAAGTCCTGGTTTTTTTCCCATTCTTCGCCGTGAAACATCGGGTATTTTTGTCTGCCATCCTCGGGAGCGAATTCATGGGCGCGTGGCAGTTTTCCGGCCAGTAAGCCTTTCATGAGCGGCCAATAGGCCATCACCGAAACCTGATTCTTAATGCACCAGGGCAGACGGTCTGCTTCGATCTCTCGTTGCAGCATGTTGTAGCGTGGCTGATAAGCAGAGATCGGACAGACAGCCGCGAACTCCTGAAGCTGTTCCAGATTGAAATTCGAAACACCCACAGAGAGAATTTTTCCGGCATCCAGCAATTCTTTGAACGCGTCCGCCGATTCACTGACGGAAATTTCAGGGTCAGGACCATGCAGATAATAAAGCTCAACCCGGTCTGTGTTTAATCGTTCCAGACTTTCATCGCATTCCTGTTTGATTCGGGCCGGCGATGCATTCCGCACCTGTTTCCTGTCGGCCCAGTGGATGCCTCCCTTGGTGGCGATAACCAGCTGATCTCGTTTGTCTCCTAAGGCTCTGGCGATCAGCCGCTCGCTTTCTCCTTCGTAGCCGTAACAATAGGCGGTGTCGAAAAAGTTGATCCCTGAATCAAAGGCCGCCTGTAACGTGGCCAGGCTCGCCTGTTCGGTCACATCAACACTGGTCACTCCGGAAATCGGCCAGCAACCCATGGCGATGGGGGTGATCTGAATATTCGTGTTACCAATATTTCGCAAGGGAGCCATTCAATTTATTCCTTTTGATACCAGCCAGTAAGCGACGTTTTACCACTGCTGGATGGTGATTCAGGGCGAAATCATTTAAGATACTCAATCTGTGAGTGACTTAATATCATCATATTGTTCGCACAAAGCAAGTGAAGGCAAATCGGGATTATGTGTGCACGGTTTTTCTTATTTTCACCTGATGAAGAGATTATGAGATTATTCCGCATGGTCAGTTTTCCCCGAATCGCTCCCCGTTTCAATATTGCGCCTTCACAGCCTGTGCTGGCAATCACCAGCAGTCAAAACGGTTTCCATGCCAACCATTTTCAGTGGGGGCTGATTCCCGGCTGGTTAAAAAATCCCGCGCCGGGGCAGGCGATGATTAATGCCCGTTCCGAAACGGCGGCAACAAAGCCGGCTTTTAAAAACGCATTTCGTTATCGCAGATGTCTCATTCCCGCCAATGGGTTTTATGAATGGAAGAGTGCCGGAAATCGTTCTAAACAAGCCATGTGCGTTCGCTTACACGACGCGCCTCTGTTCGCGATGGCGGGCATCTGGGAGCAGTGGTCGAACGCCGATGGAACAGAACTGGAAACCTGCTCGGTATTAACGACTGCCGCAAATACGCTGCTGGAAACCATTCATCCCCGCATGCCCGTGATCCTGCGTCCGGAACAGTATGAGCGCTGGTTGAGTCCCGATTCGACTCCCCTGCCGCAGGTGAAGAAATTACTGCAGACGTTCCCGGCAGAAGACATGCAGGTATTTCCCGTCAGTTCGTATGTGAATCAGGTTGCCCATGATTCGCCGGAATGCATCACGCCGATTCAGGAACAGAAAACGCTGTTTTAAGCGGTTATTTCTGGTGACTGAAAAAGTGAGAGCAGGGGGGCCGTCTCTTCAAAATGAGCAAACAGGTAGTCCGGTTCACAGTCTCTGAGTGCTTCGAGTGGATAAACACCGGTGGCGACAGCAATCACATTGGCGCCAATGGCCCGCGCACAATGAATATCACTGGGAGTGTCTCCAATCACCCAGATAGAGGTGTCTGCCAGTGATTCAGCAGAGTGACGCAGTTGAATCTGCTTGAACGCTTCGTGGGCCACATCGTTGCGGTCTGTGTGAAAATCACCATACGCGCCGAAGTCAAAGAAGTGGTTCAATTCATAGTGCTCCAGTTTCTGCCGGGCACCATGTTCAAAATTGCCGGTGAGCAGACCGAGGTCGACATGAGTGTGGCGGGACAGCGTTTCCAGAATGGATTGAATGCCCGGCAGCACGCGGCCTTGATGCGCTTTCAGGTTTTCCGCCAGTAGTTTGAGATAGCCAATCTCAAATCGTTTCCGATTCTGACTTGTATTCGGAATGTCAAAGTATTTGAAGAGGTCGACCATAATTGAGTGGTCTGTTCGACCGGCTGTCGGAATGCCTTCGATGGGCGCAGAGACCTGAAACTCTGCTTCCAGCATATGGAGAATAGATCGTTGGCCGGCACCACCGGAATCGATTAATGTGCCATCAATATCGAACAGACAAATATGCATTTTCAGCCAATAATTCAAAGGTGATGCGAGTGGGTTATTCCACTGCTATTCTATACACCGTGAATGACTTCGGAAATGCGGTTTGTCGAGAGCGGGGAACCTTTTATTTCGTGGCCTGCTCTTACGATCACATCGGCGTCAATCTCCAGCAGGTCTTGTTCGTATCCTGCCAGCAATGCCAGATCACAAATCTGATTAATTTTTTCCGGTATACCGCTGGAAGCATGGTGGATTTTCTCGAAGGCGCGATCAGTAAAGACGGGCTCTGAACATCCCGCAAGGCTCAGGCGGTGTCGAATGTAGTTTTGAGTGGTCTCCCGATCGAACTGTGCGAGTTCGATGGACAGATCTGATAAACGGCAAACGGTAGCCGCTGATTCGGAATTCAGTTTCTCTAATGTCGCCACAAGGCATAACGAAGGAAATTTCTGGTTCCCCGTATGAATCAGGCGTTCCATCGTTTTGAGGCACTCGGGGGGACATTGATCAACATGGTCTAAAAGTAAGATCACGCGGTTCTGAGTCAACTCCAAACCGGTCAGGTAATCTGTCAGGAGCCGCCAGAGTTGCGGCAGCTTCGTCGTATGTGCGGGCCCCAGACGCAACTGTGCACATAACTGCCAGAGAAAATCCTCTTCTCCCAGGCCAAGCAGATCAAGATATTCACAGCGGTAAGAACTTCGTTTCAATAAATGCTGAATCACTCTGAGTGTGAGTGTCTTACCTGTGCCAGATGGGCCTGTGAAGACGGCGCATTTTTTTTGCTCATCGGCCACAAACAAGAGCCGTGCTAATGCTTCTTCGTGGAGTTCACTTTCGAAAAAGTATTCCAGGTCCAGTTGCTGATGGAAAGGAGCTTGTGTCAAATTCCAGAAATCGTAGTACATGATTCTTTTTTGACCTGTTGATTTTGGGTTCGAACCTACCTGTTCAGATTCTCTGCTCCTTGCACAACGCACGAGGAACGAGATACCATCCATAAACGGGAAGCAACACGATCAGGGCCGTCGATGGGAAGCCTCCCCCGATAGTTAAAATCGGCCATTTGGTGCCATCATCATGACCGAACCCCGCTGGTCTATTCTTTTTTTTTCAACTTACGTATGTTGAAGGGCTTAAAGTTTTTCTGATTGAGCCCTGTTCGAGAACATTTATGCCACACCGATTCTATTTTGAAGGTTCTTTCGACTCGGATCTGTTGCTTTTAGAAGGCAGCGAAGCCCACCACATGCTGCATGTGTTGCGCATGCAGGTCGGCGACCCCGTGCTGGTATTCAATGGAACGGGAGCCGAAGCAGATGCGGTGATTGCAAAAACTTCGCGAAAAACGGTGGAAATCAAGATCACTGAGCGACGGGAAATACAGGCGAGCACTCAGGTTCCGGTGATTTTAGCAACGGCAGTCCCCAAAGGAGACCGGTTTCGCTGGCTGGTCGAAAAAACGGCGGAGCTGGGGGTGACCCGGCTGGTGCCTCTCATTACCGAACGCAGCAGCGTTGATCCCGGCGAGAATCGTTTGAAAAAATTACAACAAACGATCGTGGCGGCAGCGAAGCAGTCCGGGCAGACCCGTTTGATGGAATTAACGCCGTTGCAGAAGTGGGATGATTTTCTGGCAGAATCCTGTCAGACTGATTGTCGGATGTTGATCGCGGACCCGGGCGGGAGTGCGCTCGACCTTTTAAGTCGGCCTTTTACCGCAGCTGTCACGAGTCCCGTGATTCTGCTGATTGGCCCGGAAGGGGGCTTCTCGCCCGAGGAACTTCAAACGGCCATCGAACAGGGAGCGCAGCCGGTCAAACTGAGTGAGGCCATTTTGCGGATCGAAACTGCGGGAATTTTATTCGCCGGACTGGTTCGCCTCGCCCTTAAACGGTCTGAGTGATCTATTGATCCTCTCCCCGCGGATTCAGTCAAACAGGTGCCTCGATCGGATGAAGAGCGCTACACTGTAAATCACGACCCCGGCGACGATGAATGAACCAAAATTCAATAAGTTACGTCCCGTCGAGAATTTTTTCCTGGCAACGATTTGTGCAATGGACGTCACCACCGCGACCAGCCCGAATTTGAAGTAGACCATGCCTTTGATGCCCCAGCCGGTAAGAAAGTAGTTCGCGATCTGATTCGACTCAACGAAATGCCCTGTTACCAGCAGCAGATAGGTCATAAAGACATCAAGCGCATTGACGAGAATAAAGACGCAGGTCTCGCGCTCCAGCGGCAGTTGATGAGTCCAGAAGGGGCGGATTTTTTCTTCTTCAGATTCAGGAGGCGTTTCTTCCATGACTGTTTCTCACTTGACCAAAGACGGAAGTCGATTTGATAAACCGTTAAACCAGTTTACGCAGTTGATCAATATAACCGGGAATCGCTGCTTTGGGTTCTTCTTTCGCTTCATATTCCAGAACAATAAAGTGTTTATAGTGAGCGTCTTTCAGAATCTTGACGATGCGGGGAATATCAGCGGGAACTTCTTTGCCTCGTATTCCCATTTCAACCTTGATCTGCGCATTAATCGCCAGCGGTGCAATTTTCTCCAGATCGGCATAGGGATCTTCTGTGCGGAAGTTTCCACTGTCAAAATTAATGCCGAAATTCGGAGACTTGTTGATACCATCGATGATTCGCATCATCTGCGCGGGTGTGGAAGTGATGCCGCCATGATTTTCCAGAGCCAGACTCACACCTTTTTTCTCGGCATATTTCAGCGATTCATTGATGCCTTTCTGGCACATGCGGATCGCTTCTGCTTCATTGCCCCCTTTGGGAATTTTTCCTGCAAAGATACGAATTACGGGAGCACCAAGAATGGCTGAGTAATCAATCCACTGACGCGTCATTTCCAGTTGTTCATCCCGGGCTGTGCCTGCTGGCAGGCAGAAATCGTTGCCAATCGCAGTGCCGGAAACTTCCAGTCCCAGTGAGCCGGCCAGATCGCGAGTCTGTTTCAGATAGTCATCGCTGACCGGGTTCGGAAAGTAGTAGCTGGTCAACTCGCAGCCATCGAGTTTCAACTCGCCACAGTAGCGGACGAAATCCATGATATCCATGGTGGCTTCGGTTGGCCTGGGGCGTGGTTTCGGCCAGTTCTGTTGCAGGTAACGATGAAAAGAATAAGCGGCCAGACTCAGTTTGAGCTTCTCAGGTGCGTTCTTTTTCTGAACTCCCGCTGCCAGTGTTGTGTCTGAAAGCAGAGAGCCGGCTGACAGCGCCCCGAATCCCCATAAAGAAGAAGTCTTCAGAAAATCACGTCTGCTGGTTTCGTGCTGAAATGGGGATTGTGAATCAACTGCCATTATGTTTACTCCAGGAGTGAGCCGAATAAAATGAGTCTGTTTTATTAAAGTGCCGTTCTCTCAGAAAAGCAGCTTGTTTATTTTGACAACTCGCAGGCGGTAAAGAAACCCTCGATATCAAAAACAGGCAGAATTGCAAAGTTTCTGAGGATGGCTAAACTAACTCTATTATTATAGATATCACTGACAGGATACCTGTCTGTTTGTTACGATGTGCGACCGGGGAAATTGCCCTGTCGAGCGGTATCTCGAATTTTGACCGGGCCTTTGTGCCCATGACCTATTAGGAAGACTGGACACAATGCCTCGTTACGACGCCAAGCGGATCGAAACCAAATGGCAGACATATTGGGATCAGCACGATACATTCAAGACCGGAGATTTTGTTGAAGGCAAAGAAAAGCTCTATGTCCTTGATATGTTTCCCTATCCGTCGGGCGATGGTTTACATGTCGGTCATCCGGAAGGATATACGGCAACGGACATCGTCTGCCGTCACGCCCGCATGCAGGGCAAACAGGTGCTGCATCCGATGGGCTGGGACGCCTTTGGTTTGCCCGCCGAACAGCACGCCATCAAGACGGGCACACCGCCCCGGATCACCACCCAGAAAAATATCGACACGTTTCGTCGTCAGTTAAAAATGCTGGGATTCAGTTATGACTGGAGTCGCGAATTTTCCACCACAGACCCCGAGTACTTCCGCTGGACGCAATGGATCTTTCTGCAGTTGTTCCATTCCTGGTTCGACGGCGAATGTCAATGGACGGGCCCCGATGGTAAAAAACGCGTGGGACGTGCCCGGCCCATCAGCGAGTTGCCGATTCCCGCAAAAGTGAAAGCGGCAGGCGAAGAAGCAGTCCGCCGTTATCAGGACCGTCAGCGGTTGGCCTATCAGCACGAAGCGCCAGTCAACTGGTGTCCGGCTTTGGGAACCGTATTGGCGAATGAAGAAATCATCGACGGAAAAAGCGAGCGAGGCAGCCATCCGGTCGAGCGCATTCCGTTGCGTCAATGGATGCTCCGCATTACAAAATACGGGGATCGGTTGATCGACGGCTTGGAAGGCCTCGACTGGTCCGATTCGATCAAGTCGTTGCAGAAAAACTGGATCGGTCGCAGTGAAGGAGCCGAGGTCGATTTTTTTGTCGGCTCCGCAGATCAAAGTACTGATTTGGATCAGTCATTTGAAAAATGGAAAAGCACACGCGGGGAAGCGGGCTTTCCAGAAGAGACGGAAGCAGACGTCTTGCGGATTTATACGACCCGCCCCGATACCTTATATGGGGCGACCTACATGGTGTTGTCGCCGGAACATCCGTTTGTTGATCGCTTGACGATCACCGATCAGAAACAGGCCGTCGAGACATACCAGAAAAAAGCTGCCCTCAAAAGTGACCTGGATCGAACCGATCTGGCAAAAGAAAAGACGGGCGTTTTCACAGGCAGTTACGCCATCAACCCGGTGAATGGCGAGAAAGTTCCGGTCTGGATTGCCGACTATGTATTAATCAGTTACGGCACCGGTGCGATCATGGCGGTTCCTGCGCATGACTTGCGCGACTGGGAATTCGCCGTCGAATTTAACTTGCCCATCATTCCCGTCGTGGAGCCACCCGCTGGTTACGAGCCCTCGAAAGATGAGTTGGCGCTCGAAACTGAAATTGAGGGGGAAAAACGCACGCCGTTTTCCGGTTTCGGAACCGCAATTAATTCCGGCGCCTTTAATGGTACGCCTACGGCGGAATTCAAAAAACAGATCACGGCAAATTTAGTCGAGCAGGGTTTTGGAAAAGGGGCCGTCAACTATCGTTTACGCGACTGGCTCTTCAGCCGACAGCACTTCTGGGGCGAACCATTTCCGATCTGGCATGAACTGGATGCGGACGGCAAGATTACCGGTTTGATGCGCCCCGATTCCGAAGAGAGTCTGCCCGTTGAGCTTCCCGAATTGAAAGAATTCAAACCGGCCGGCACTCCCGAGCCACCACTTTCTTCTGCTCCGGCAGAATGGTTGTATAAAACCGATGCCGACGGAAAACGTCTCATGCGTGAAGTCAACAGCATGCCTCAATGGGCCGGTTCCTGCTGGTACTATTTGCGGTTTGCTGATCCCCGCAACAACGAACGCTTCATTGACCCGCAGAACGAAAAGAACTGGTTGCCGGTTGACCTTTATATTGGCGGGGGCGAGCATGCGGTGTTGCATTTGCTTTATGCCCGTTTCTGGCATCAGGTTTTGTTTGACCGCGGATTCGTGGTCTGTCCCGAACCATTCCAGAAGCTGGTCAATCAAGGCATGATTTTGGGGGATGTCGAATTGACGGGTTTTCAGACGGCAGACGGTGCCTGGGTTTCCTCCAAAGAGGTCGCGGAATCGGATGAGTCTGATACAAAATGGATTGAGAAATCGACGGGCAAACCGGTGAATATCCTGAGCTTGAAGTCGGAACAGGTGCAAAAACAAGGCGAGGATTTTACGCTCGTTGAAGACCCAGACATTTTTGTGAACAGTCGCGCTTATAAGATGTCGAAATCACGGGGCAATGTGGTGAACCCGGACTTTGTGGTTGAACAGTATGGTGCTGATGCGTTGCGCATGTATGAAATGTTTATGGGGCCTTTGGAAGCGACCAAACCCTGGAGCATGAGCGGCGTGGAAGGCGTCAGCCGATTTCTCGGACGTGTCTGGCGGTTGATGATTGAGGAACGCGCCGAGGACGTCACACTGAGCGAAGCGGTGACGGAAGAAGCTCCGGCCGAAGAACAGTTGCGGATCTTGCATAAGACGATCAAAGCAGTCACCGAAGACATCGAGAAATTATCCTTTAATACGGCTATCAGCCGCATGATGGAATTTACGAATGCAATGGGACAGCAGAAAGTCCGATCGAAGGCCGTGCTGTCTGACTTTGTGTTGCTGCTGTCGCCGTTTGCACCGCATGTTGCGGAAGAACTCTGGAGTGTGTTAGGGCATACCGACTCGTTGGCGTATCAGCCCTGGCCCGCATTTGATGAGGCATTATTACAGGAATCCGTAGTAGAAATCCCCGTGCAGGTCAACGGGAAATTACGCTCCAAAGTTTCCATCGCCGCAGACGCCGATCAGGCCACGATGCAGCAGGCGGCCGAGCAGGACGAAACCATTGCCAAGTATCTCGAAGGAAAAACCATTGTCAAAGCGGTGGTCATTCCCGGTCGCATGATTAACTTCGTGGTGAAATAGGACTCGACTCAGGGGCGAAGCGGAGTGTGACTTCGCCGCTGTCTGTTCTTATAACAAAACTCAGAATGATCAGGCTTCGTCCAGACGGTACAGCGGTTGGCTGATTCCTGTTGCATCAACGGACCAGGGGAGCCAGGCGAACGAGACTTCGTTGACCATTAAGTCCGACTTGCGGGGGCGGACCGGGTATTCTTCGATCTCAAAATCTTCCGGATGAATGGGTTCTTCCAGCTTGTCTAATTCCTGCTGAAACTCGGATTCCAGTTCAGCGTATTTTTGCTGCTGGATTTCCAATGCTTCTTTGGCGCGTCCGATATCGCCGTGCTCTTTGGCGGCGCGTCCCATGTTGCGGGCCGCCGTTGTGGCTTTCTGGACATTCGTGGCGCTGGCGACTTTTCGGCCCATGAGGGCGCCGAAAATCGTGGTACCCAGAGAGAGGAAGGTGCTCAGCTTCTTGTCACTGTATTGAGATTCTTCACGCGACACGCGTTCTTCCGCAGTGCGGATGCGGCTTTTGATGGTGTCGAATTTGGAGGCATACTTGGTACGCAATTTTTCCATTTGCAAATCGCGGTCTTCCCGCATCAGCTGTTTGAGACGCGTGCGAAAAGTTGCTTCGTTTTCGCTGGGATCGGAATACAGTTTGGGGTCGGCACTAAACCAGAGATTGAGCGGACGTTCCTGATAGAGGTAGGTTTTCAATTCTTTTTCCCAGGTACGATACTGGGCTGGTCGTGTCAGCGCAGACTCGACTTCGGCAAACTGGGCCAGCGTGGCGGGGTCGTTGTCGTATTCCAGATTGCCGGGAGGAATTTGAGTCGCTTCGTCCCAGAGCGACTCAGGGAGTTCACCTGTGATCGTGGTCAGCAGCGCCACATCCTGCCAGAGATCGACTTTCGATTTGGCGTCTGCGTAACGTAATTTTGCCAGACCGATGATGCCGGGCCGATAAACGAGGCGGCTGCCTTGTGACAATAATGTCGATGGAGTGAAGATACGCTGTTTGACTTCAGACGGAATCAACGGTGGTTGCGTCGAGTCACGTTCTGCAGAGGCAACCATGTTGGGCGCCGTCGTTGTTGTTTCTGCCGTCGCTTCCGCAAGCGCGTGCTTGCGCGGGTCCATCAGTGTTTTGATCTGTGTGCGCGTGAGCGGGCCGCGCAGGTAAGAGAGTGCCCAGCGGGTATGGAATACAACGGGCGCATCTTCATGCACATTGTGTAACAGAAAGACGCGGCTGCCCAGACCGGACAGGATGGCTTCCATTTCCTGACGATGAAACTGGCTGCCGGCTGCCCCTGAAGCACTTTCCAGTCCATCCAGCAGGCGCGCTTTGTCGCGTTCGGTCTGCAGGCGGCCGATGAACCAGGTGCCCGTGTTCGAGAGCCCTTTGTAATCCAGATCGACCGGGTTTTGTGTGGAGAGGACAATTCCCAGTCCATACGCGCGGGCCTGCTTGAGTAGAGTCAGCATTGGTGTTTTGGAAGGGGGATTCGCGGTGGGAGGAAAGTAGCCGTAGACTTCATCCATATACAGAATGGCCCGCAGACTCGATGTTCCCGACTGGCTGCGAACCCAGGCCAGTAATTCATTTAGCAGCACGGTTACGAAAAACATGCGTTCGGATTCGGACAGGTGCGCGATCGAAAGAATCGAAATTCGCGGTTTTCCCTGTTTCGTCATTAACAGGTTTTCAATGTTTAACGGGTCACCCTGCATCCAGGTTTCAAATCCGGGAGAAGCCAGCAGATTGTTGAGCTGCATCGAGAGTTGCACACGATCTTTGGAAGGGTAAAACGTTTCCAGATCCAGGAAACCTATTTTCTCGAACGGGGGAACCTGGATTTCCTGAATCAGGCTCGCGACAGAAAGATTGCGTTTTTCTTTCCAGGCTTTGCTGAGAATGTTCGAGAGCAGAATGTGTTCGCGGCTGTTGATCGGATCCGCGTTGATTTTCAGTAACGCCAGCAGACCGGAGACCGCCGACATGATCCGATCCCGGAAGGCATCGCTGTTATTCAAAACGGCGTCGTTGGGCGCATCGAATGATTTCAAAACCGAAATCGGTAAACCCGAGTTGCTGCCCGGCGTGTAGATGGCCATATCGACGGCAGAGCGCAGTCGCTCAATGCGGGCGCCGTCCTGTTGCCAGTCGGCCAGTCCTTTTTTCCAGAGGTCTGCCGTCCAACTGGCATATTCATCGGGGGTTTTTCCTTTGCGCACCGCTTCGCTTTCTTCGATCCAGGGGCGAAAGTCAGCGGGCTTCAATTCCGGAAAGTTGAGCAGCAGGTTTCCCAGATCGCCTTTAGGGTCGATGGCGATCACGGGAATATCATCGATGGCGGCTTCTTCCAGCAGAGACAGGCAGAGCCCCGTTTTACCACTGCCGGTCATCCCGACACAGACGGCGTGTGTCGTCAGGTCTTTGCTGTCGTACAGAACCAGATCGTCTTTGATCGCGCCGTTTTGCAGGTCATATTCTCGACCCAGATAAAATGCGCCGAGCTTTTCGTAGGATTGATCTGTCATTGCTCACCAAGAACGGGAAGAAGAGAGGAAAAACGGAAATTGATTTCAAGATCTAGAACTGCCAGCGACTGTCCTGATGATAGAGTAACATGCGGGAACATTGATTTCACGTTTTGAGGGAAAATCTTCTTTGAAAATTGGAATCTGCATGGCCTGGTTATCAGTGGGGTTCTTCCTGTTCGGGCACGATTGAAAAACAGGAAGAAACTTCTTCGGGTATGCGGCGTGGCATGAGGTTTTCATAATTAACAAAAGCCCAGTTTGTCTCGGCGCGAACCAGCAGCTCAGAATCCTTGAGCCGCACGATCCGGTATTTACGGAGGGATTTGACTTTCTGCAGTGTGGAAATCCAGGTCTGCACGACAATTTCTTCGTCTACAAACGCCGGCTGTAAATATTCAATATAGTGACTCCGCGCCACCCAGCCGATTTTCGTTTCCCGATAGCGGCGGG
>TARA_R110002111_G_scaffold262444_2_pt1 | contig 40321 bp, 35 predicted proteins | sample TARA_R110002111 | Tara Oceans TARA_R110002111 (sample SAMEA4397363) | marine metagenome | biome: Polar Biome; feature: [ZZZ] marine water layer (ENVO:01000295); material: water (ENVO:00002006), including particulate matter (ENVO:01000060) such as... | depth 199 m
TATTCGCATTACTAACTCCTGGTTCCTGAGCTTGATCGGTGTATTCATTTCAGAACCCTTCTTCCCCACACATCAATTCAATGGGAGGAAGAAGGTCATTTAGACTATATTAGTGTTGCTTGACGCTTGGGTCAGAAGCTGTAGGATGCTCCAAACAGCAGGCGGTTGGCATCGCCATCGTCGCCGTTCTCCAGTTCTGCTCTCAGGTAGGTATATTGCACGCCGAGCGTTACTGCTTTTACAGGGCTCCACTGATAGTTAAGCAGGGCCATGGTGTTACGCTTGTTCTGGGTAGCTACACCAGTTACGCCATCCTTTTTAGCATCGTCCCAATCCACTTGCGTCATGCCATAGCCTGCACTAATAGTGCCCGGGCCCACCTTTAGACTAGCTCCGATAGTGCCACCAAAGCCTGAAATGGTTTCCAGACTGCCATCACTTTTCATGTAAGCATCGGCGGCGCCGTAGTTGGTGCCGGAACGCCACAGGTACTGATTAACACCGTCCGAGTAGTTAATCGCGCCTTGAATACGGAGAGTATCGGTCACAGCCAGTTTGGCAGCACCGAATACCCCAAAACCGATAACGCTGTCATCATTGATACCGTCGTCGACCGAAAGTTGGCGAGCAATGGTCGCTGCTGTATAGGTCAGATTGCCGACTCTGGATGAAAACCGGGCTGTCAGTGAGGGTGAGCTATTCTTTTTATCGGTAGTAGTGCTACCGGAATTGTCAAGAATGCTGGACAGCGGTTTTTCGGCCGCGATGGAGAAGGGGCCTGTAGTGTAACGCACCTGTGCCGTCCGGCCTACGTAGCCGGCAGAGGCAATAATTTGATCGAACTCAAGCCCGGGGGTGGTGCCGATTAAGCTGCCGTAGTTTGACCAGGTCTGACCCATCAAAAAGCCATTATACTCGCCATAGGCGTGACGTAGACGCAGTGTGCTGGTTGACGTGCGGAAGTCACCTTCAACATTAATTTTGACGCCTTCGGGTGAAGTGGTCAGGACACCAATGCGTGACTGCATGGCGTCTGCGTCAAAGTGGCCCTTGGCTCCTTTGCCGGAGCCTTTGGTGATCTTTCTGTAATCACCTGAGCGCGCACCGGTACCAACGGCAATATCTTCATCAATGTCATAAGAGGCGTTCAGGCGAGCATAACCGTAAATGCTAGCATTGTAGTCTCCTGCCCGCACTTCAAAAGCGTTTGCCTGGCTAGCCAGTCCTAGCACCAGCAGTGAACTGGTTGCTCTGATCACTGTGGATAATTTGTTGCGTAGCATAGATCGCATTCCCCGTTTGTTTTATTGTTTAAATTTCTGCCGCTAGAGATCTTTCAGTCTGGTGGAGGCAAATTCTGATAACTCCGACGTCGCAATATGGGCAGCGGAATGAGCCTAGCAGCGCGCAGGGCGGTCAACAATTATCTGTATTTTATATTGTCTATGCCGTGCAGGCATATCCTGGGATGTGTAGTTTGTCGTTGTGTCAGGCGTGATTGGTACAAGGTGTTTTTTTTAGCGCTTGGATGACTGATTCGATATCGTGCGGTCTCTCGATGTCAGTGACGGCGGGTTTCCAGCTGTGAAGTATTGGTTTATCGATGGCGCAGAGGCCAGGCCGCTTGCAAGGCCTGCTTATCATTGAGGTGTGCCCACTAAAACAAGTGGGGGTACTATTTTGATATCGACTCTTTCAAACTCCAGATGGAATCTTTGCGTGACTATACTAGCTTGTCCGCATCGAACAACAGGCGACCTTTCCATAATCCATCGCGAACGTGTTGGGCAACCTGTTGCATGATCAGATCGGCAAGTTTACCGGTGGCGACGGAGGCCGGGAGATCCACCGGCGTGACCAGCGCAAGCGTTCGAGTCATTTCGGGTGATGTGATGGGGATCGCGATAACCTCTTTACGAGCGACCATCTCGTGCACTGCTGCAGAGGGAAGAATGGTGTAGCCGAGGCCGCGGCGCGCGGTGTCTGTCAGCAGTGGCCATGCGCTCACTTCAAGCGCAAGGTTGAGGGTGATTCCGCGCTGGTCAGCTTCCCGCTCTATCTTCATTCGTAATCCGTGTTTTTCTTCAGGCAGAACTAAAGGCAGTTTCAGCACTTCGTCCACGGTTATTTCGCTGCGATTAGCGAAAGGGCTGTTGCTTGGCCCAATCAGGTAAAGGGGTTCTTCAAGCAGAGGCAGGCACTTCAGGTTTCTCTGACTCGTGGGGTTGTAGGTGATGGCGAGATTCAATCTGTGTTGAGCTACCATCTGCTGCAAGGTACCACTCATGGCCGACTTGACGGCAAGACTGACCTGAGGATATTGCTGGCGGTATTTTTCGACAATCGTACCTGAAAAAAGGTGCGCCACTGTTGGGAGAATTCCCAGTATGACCTGCCCGGTGACTTGTCCTCCGACCGCGGTTACATCTGCCAACGTTCGTTCCAGATCCTGCATAAGTTTGCGCGCCCGATCATAAAGCAGTTCTCCCGCAGCAGTCAGAACCACTCCTCGGCCGTGACGCACAAAAACTTCCACGTGCAAGGCGCTTTCGAGCATCCGGATTTGCCGGCTTAATGCAGGTTGAGCAACAAACAACTTTTCTGATGCCCTGCTGAAGCTGCCCGTATCGGCAACTGTGAGGAAGGTGTTCAATTGGCGAAGATCCGCACTGAGATTAGTGGCCATAAGGTAGCTCCAGGGTATGCCCGAAAGTGATGTTTATTGAACCCTGTATAACATATTTGTTGTCAGAGAGAGAATTACAGCATGGCCGGGCTATCCAAAAAAATGATGGTGGATATAAAAACTATATAATTGTTGGCGGGTTTTCTGGCTGGTAAGGTGATTTCAAAGATGGTTAGCGTATTTTTGAGTGACGCTACCGCCTACTAACAGGAGATCTGCATGAGTTCATCGTCATCGTATTCGGAAATCCGGGAGGCTGTCGCGCGGTTGTGTTGCGACTTTCCTGGCGAATACTGGAGGGCGCTGGATCAACGGGATGCGTACCCTACCAGCTTCGTCGATGCGTTGAGTCAGGCAGGTTATCTCTCCGTGATGATTCCGGAGGAATTCGGCGGCTCTGGTCTGCCGCTGGGTGCAGCTTGTGCAGTACTTGAAGAGGTTCAGCGCGCCGGCTGCAACGGTGGCGCATGTCATGCACAGATGTACACCATGGGCACTCTGTTGCGGCATGGCAGTGAAGAGCAGAAACAGAGATATCTGCCCAAGGTTGCTGCCGGAGATTTGAGGTTGCAGGCGTTTGGTGTAACCGAGCCGTCCAGCGGCACCGATACTACTCGTATTACCACGCGTGCGGTGAAAGATGGCGATCACTATGTGGTCAATGGTCAAAAAGTATTTATCTCCCGTACTGAGCACTCCGATTTGATGATTCTTCTCGTGCGCACCACGCCTCGGGATCAGTGCGCTAAACGCACTGATGGAATGTCTGTGCTGCTGGTCGATATGAAAGAGGCATTGGCGGATGGCCTTACTATTCGCCCTATCAAAACGATGATGAATCATGCCACTACAGAGTTGTTTCTGGATGACGTACGCGTTCCGGTAGACAACCTGATCGGTGAGGAGGGCGCCGGTTTCCGCTATATCATTGATGGCATGAACGCAGAACGCATACTGATTGCCGCTGAGTGTATTGGTGATGCACGCTTTTTCATCGACAAGGCCGCAAGCTACGCCACGAGTCGCGAAGTGTTTGGGCGGCCGATTGGGCAGAATCAGGGGGTTCAGTTTCCTATTGCCCGAGCTTACGCGCAGACGGAAGCGGCGGCCGCTTTTGTGCAGCAGGCTGTGGCAGCGTTTGAAGCCGGTGAGCCTTGTGGTTCATTGGCTAACATGGCCAAGCTGTTGGCATCGGAAGCGTCTTGGCAGGCCGGTGACACCTGCATCCAGACCCACGGCGGCTATGGCTTTACCGCAGAATATGACATTGAGCGCAAGTTCCGCGAAACCCGGTTGTATCAGGTTGCTCCTATCTCTACCAACCTGATCCTGTCGCACCTTGCGACCCACGATCTTGGCATGCCGAGGTCCTTTTGATGAACACTCCCTCGTTTGAAGATTTGCAGGAATGGGTTGGTCGAACTCAAATAGCTCACGATGTCGTGAGAGCGGATGTTGTCGCGAAAATGGCTGCGACATTGGATCATCCGGCGACAAACCGGGCGCTGGGCGCTGCTTTGCCTTTGCCCTGGCACTGGCTGTTTTTCACGCCAGCACCTCAGGCGTCGGCTACAGGGTCTGATGGCCATCCGAAAACAGGCGGGTTTTTGCCGCCCGTACCTTTGCCGCGACGCATGTGGGCCGGCAGCAGAGTGGAGTGTCACCAGCCGCTGTGTGTGGGTGACCGGGTGAGCTGTGAATCGAGTATTGATGCCGTGGTGCCCAAGCGTGGGCGGCAGGGCGATCTTGTATTTGTCAGCGTTGCCCACCGAGTGTTCAAGGACGGTCATGAGCCTGTGCTTACAGAAGTCCAGGACATTGTTTACCGCGCAATGCCAAGCGGTCCGGCTCCTGTTGCTCAGGAATACATCCCTCCGCAGGCGCCGCAATGGAGCAAAACGATTGAGCCGGATCCGGTGCTTCTTTTCCGCTATTCCGCATTGACGTTTAACGGCCACCGCATTCACTACGACCGCAATTGGTCAATTGAGGCAGAAGGCTACCCAGGCCTCGTTGTTCATGGGCCTCTGATTGCCACGTTGCTGCTGGATTTAATGTATCAAAATCTGGGTGCCGTCGAGATTGTGCATTTCCAGTTTCGTGGTGTGCAGCCGCTTTTCGATCTGGAGTCTTTTACGGTTAATGGTTCCCGTGATGGCAACGCTGTAAAGCTGTGGGCCCTCACCGCTGCCAATCAGCTGGCGATGTCATTGGAACTGGAATTGAAGGGTGATAACGACCAGAGCATCTCAGGAGTGCAGGTATGAATACCCATAATATATCGATGCCGGTGTGGCGTTCGTTGTTGTTTGTACCGGCGAACAATCGGCGCTTTCTGGATAGGGCGCACACCCGTGGTGCCGACGCCATTATCGTTGATCTGGAAGACAGCGTACCCGCGGGTGAAAAAAGATCAGCGCGGGAGCACTTGGCCGTCGCGGCAGTGCAGGTGACTCAGTCCGGCGCCGATATGCTGGTGCGGATCAACCAGCCACTGAGATTGGCGGTGCGTGATCTGGAAGCTGCTGTGATCGCGGGTGTGCGCGGACTTGTTGTTCCCAAGGTGGAAAGTGCCAGCACTTTGCAAGCTTTGGCGGATGTAGTCACTGAGCTGGAGGTAGAGCGCCGATTGCCGGCTGGCAGTATTGCGATGATTGCCCAGATTGAATCTCCAGGTGCGTTGCTGAGGCTGGATGAGATTGCAGCGGTATCGAGGGTAGTGGGTTTAACGCTTGGCCCTGAAGATTTTTGTGCCGAAGTGGGTATGGATCCCAATCCGGATACCTTGCTGGCACCCAGTCAGGCCATCGTTTTTGCTTCCAGCCGCAATGGCATAACGCCCTATGGCTTTGTTGACTCCATCGCGGATTACAGCGATCAGGAGCGGTTCGCAGACACGATTGCGCGTGCACGGCAGCTGGGTTTTCGCGGAGCGTTGGCCGTGCACCCAACACAAGTCGCGATTATGAATAAGGGCTTCATGCCTTCGGCACAACAGATTCAACAGGCTCAGGAAATTGTCGACAGTTTTCACGCACACCAAGAGCAGGGTGAGGCAGTATTTTCACTCAACGGAAAGATGATCGATAAGCCGGTTGTCGAGCGGGCGATTCGATTGCTCAACCAGTTAAAGGAAAGAGGGTAATAACGATGCAAGACAGAGCCATTTATTCAAGTGACCATGAGCTGTTCCGCACCAATGCCCGGCGCTTTTTCCGGGAAGAACTGGAGCCCAACATCGAACAGTGGGAAAAAGACGAGATTATGCCCCGTTCGTTTTGGGAAAAGGCCGGAGCCAACGGGTTCTTGTGCTGCGGCGTGCCGGAAGAGTATGGCGGCCCGGGTGCTGACTTCCTTTACAACATGGTGCTGTCGGAAGAAACCGGTTACGCCATCGGCGGTGCCAGTGTTGGCTTTTCTGTTCAGGCCGACATTGTTGCTTACTACTTGCTGCACGCCGGCACCGAGGAGCAGAAGAAATACTGGCTGCCACGCATGGTGACGGCAGAAAGCATCGCCTCTATCGGTTTGACTGAGCCAGGCTGCGGTAGTGATCTCAAAGCCATGCGGACTACAGCAGTGCGTGATGGCGATGAATACGTGATCAACGGCCAGAAGACGTTTATTACCAACGGTCAAAACTGCGATTTCTGCCTGGTTGCCTGCAAAACAGACCCCAGCAAAGGCGCCAAAGGCATCAGTCTGATTATCGTCGAAACGGATCGCCCCGGATTTGAGCGTGGTCGTAATCTGGAAAAGATTGGTCAGAAAGCCGCAGATACGTCAGAGCTCTTCTTCCAGGACGTGCGCGTTCCGGTGACCAACCTGGTGGGTAACGAAGGCGAAGGCTTCGCCATCATGATGCGTGAGCTGCCTCGAGAGCGGATCACTATTGCTTGCCGCGCCCAGGCCGAAGCCCACCGCGCATTCGATCTGACCAACGCCTATGTGAAAGAGCGTAAGGCCTTCGGTCAGACCATTGCTGATTTTCAGAACACCCAATTTACGCTGGCCGATATTAAAACCAGTCTGGCGGTAGGTTGGGCGTATCTTGATCAATGTCTGGTGAAAGCCAACGAGGGCACCCTGACGCCGGAAGAGGGCGCCATGGCGAAGCTTTGGACCACCGAAAACGAAGGCCAGGTTGTAGACAAGTGTCTTCAGTTCTTCGGCGGATACGGCTACATGAAAGAGTACCCCATTTCGCGGTCGTTTGTGGATGCAAGGGTTCGCCGTATTTATGGCGGCGCGAGTGAAATTATGAAACTGGTTATCAGCCGTACGCTGTAACTACTGGCCAAGCACAAGAGGAAGACAATCATATGTTCGGGATTACTGCTTACGGCGCCTACGTTCCTCGCAGCCGCCTACAAAAAAGTGCCATTGCGGATGCCAACGACTGGTTTGATGCCAGCCTTCGCGGTCTTGCCAAAGGCGAGCGCAGCATGTGCAACTGGGACGAAGACACCATCACCATGGCGGTCGAGGCGGCGCAGGATTGCCTGACTGTACTGGATCGGGAAACCATCAAGTCGCTTTGTCTGGCATCAACCACGGTCCCGTTTCTGGATCGACAGAACTCCGTTGTCGTCAGCGAAGCGCTGAATCTGGGCAACCGTCTGCGCACTATGGATGTGACTGCGTCACAACGGGCGGCCACGTCTGCCCTGATCAGCTTGCTGGAAGCGGGTGGTAAGGATAAGAGCTCAGCACTGTTGGTGGCTTCTGAGCACCGCCGTACCAAGTGTGGTTCACGTCAGGAAATGCTTTGGGGTGACGGTGCGGCTGCACTGGGTGTCGGTACTGACGGTGTTATCGCCGAGTATCTGGGCAGCGCCAGTTTCGCTGATGATTTTGTCGATCATTACCGTGGTGAAGACGCAACCTTCAACTACGACTGGGAAGAGCGCTGGATTCGTGACGAGGGCTACCTGAACAGCGTACCGGCAGCCGTTAACGAACTATTCGAAAACACCAGCACTAAAGCGGCAGATATTGCCCACTTTGTGTTGCCATCTGACCAGGCTCGTACCCCTGCTGCCGTTGCGAAGGCGCTGGGCATTGCCGCTGAAGCGGTAATGGACAGCCACATCAACAACTTGGGCGTAGCTGGTGCCGCGCACCCGATCCTGTTGTTGACTGCGGTTCTTGATAAAGCCAAATCCGGCGATCTGGTCTTGCTGGCTGGATTCGGACAAGGCACCGACGCCGTGCTGTTCCGGGTCACCGATGCGATCACCTCACGACGACCGCAGGTCGGCTTCAACGGTACGTTGGAAAAGCGTCGACCGGAAACCAATTACAACCGGTTCCTGAGCTTCAATAATCTGGTTGAACGCGATATCGGCAAGCGTGGTGAACTGGACAAGCAGAGCTATCTGGCGGCCATGTATCGCAAAAAAGATCTGCTCAATGGTTTCATCGGTGGCAAGTGCCGCGAATGTAACACCATCCAGATCCCGAAAGAGAATTACTGCGTTAACCCTGAGTGTGGCGCACTCCACAGCCAGGATGATTACGCGTTGTCCCAGGTGCCTGGCCGTATCAAGACCTGGACTGCGGATCGACTGACATTTGACTGGAACCCCCCTGCTTATTTCGGGCTAGTCGAGTTTGAAGGTGGTGGCCGCTTGATGATGGACTTTACCGAAGTCGAGGAAGGCTCGGTTGAATCCGGCGTGACAGTAACGTCGCACTTCCGGATCAAACAGTTCGATAACCAACGCGGTTTCCGGAAGTACTTCTGGAAAGCAATTCCATCGCAGCAGTAATACACGCGCTAAGACAAGGTGAATGAAAATGGCTAGTGGAATCAAAGATAAAGTTGTGATTCTGGGAATGGGTTGCAGCAAGTTCGGTGAGCGCTGGGATTGCAGCCCCGCAGACCTGATGGCAGAAGCATTTGAAGAGTGCATCGCGGATGCGGGCATCGACAAGAACGAAATTGAGGCCGCCTGGTTTGGCGCGGGTATGGATGCACATAACGTAGGCCCGAGTGGCTTGCCGTTGTCCATAGCCTTGCGTCTGCCGAATATTGCGGTGACCAAAGTTGAAAACATGTGCGCAACCGGAACCGAAGCGTTTCGGGGTGCGGTCTATGCAGTGGCATCCGGTGCTTGCGATATCGCATTGGCGCTGGGTGTTGAGAAGTTGAAAGACGTGGGCTACGGCGGCTTACCGCAACGTACTCGCGGTGTCGAGAACGACATGTTCTGGCCAAACGTATCGGCTCCGGGGTCCTTTGCTCAGTTGGCATCAGGCTATTGCGCCAAGCACGGCGTTGATAAGCATGACCTGAAACGTGCCATGGCGCACATTTCAGTCAAGAGCCACGCCAACGGTGCCAAAAACCCGAAAGCACACTTGCAGCGTGAAATTACCATGGAGCAAGCCATGAACGCTCCGTACATCGCAGAGCCGATTGGTCTGTTTGACTGCTGTGGTGTAAGTGATGGTGCCGCGTGCGCCATTGTTACTACCCCTGAAATCGCCAAGCGTTTGCAAAAAAACAACCTAGTGTCGGTCAAAGCCCTGCAACTGGCAGCCTCCAACGGATTTGAAGCCGGTTACGGAGACTGGGATGGCTCCTACCTGAAGACAACGCGCGTTGCGGCCCAGCGTGCCTACGACGAAGCCGGTATCAAGAACCCACGCGAAGAAATCAGCATGACGGAGGTGCACGACTGCTTCTCGATCACTGAGTTGGTGACCATGGAAGACTTGCAGTTGTCGGAAGAGGGGCAAGCGGTTCGCGACGTACTCAATGGCGACTTTGATGCCGATGGCCGCACTCCCTGCCAGATTGATGGTGGCCTGAAGTGCTTCGGCCATCCTATCGGCGCTTCGGGTCTGCGGATGATTTACGAAAACTATCTGCAATTCAGCGGTCGTGCTGGCGACCGTCAGTTAGCGGATCCGCGTATCGGTCTGAACCACAACCTGGGTGGTTTCCCACACCAGAATATTTGCAGTATTTCCATCATCGGTCGGTACGAAAAGTAAGGCAAAGCCGACCGGAGGCAAAAGGTTGAACGATGAACGCCAGCAGCAAGCATGTGAGTGAGAGCAATATGAACGCGACAGATTCGCTAGTGGTAGCCGACCGGTATCTGGGCAAAACCCGGGAGCTTGTCGACCTGGCTTTGGGACGCCTGAAAACGCTCTGCAGCGAGGATGGCAAGCTGAGTTCCGGGCGTCTCGATGATCATCAGTTGTCGTGCTATGAGCTTGCATTCTGTGTCGCGGAGCTGAGTGCTGCCGATGCGGTCAACCGCTACGCGGAAAAAGCACAACAGCAGGACTCACTGGCGCTGACGGTTGCGCTGGCGTTCAGCGCAGAAGCCTTACCTAAAGTGCTGCAGCGGCTACTGGCACTGGCCCATGACACGGGGGTTGAACGCGCCACTATATTCGCACTGTATGGCGAAGCCGAGTTGGACGCGTTTGTCGGAGCCTATGGCAGTGCGGAGTATCTGGCGGCTCTGGGAGCCCAGCTGTCTGCCCGCGGTAGCCTGTATCTGCCTGCCTTGTTGGACGACGACAAAGAAATGGTGCGCGAAACCTTCGCCCGCTTTGCGACCGAGGTGGTCATGCCTCTGGCGGAGAAAATTCACCGTCACGACCTGGATATCCCGGACGAGATTCTGAAGCCAGCCGCAGAACTGGGCAGCTTTGGAATTAGCATTCCTGAGCGTTTCGGTGGCTTACAGCCGGACGATTATGACGACAGCCTGAGCATGATCGTGGTGACCGAAGAGTTGTCTCGTGCATCTTTGGGCGCGGCGGGCAGTCTGATTACCCGCCCTGAAATCGCCGCCAAGGCATTGCTCAGTGGCGGTACCGAGGCGCAGCAGCAGAAATGGCTGCCACGGCTTGCGTCGGGTGAAACCTTGTGTGCGATTGCGATAACAGAGCCGAACCACGGCTCTGATGTGGCGTCTTTGGGCCTGCGGGCAACACCGGCCGAAGGTGGCTGGGTACTCAATGGCAGCAAAACCTGGTGCACCTTCGCTGGCAAGGCGGAGCTATTGGTGGTCATCGCCAGAACCGAACCGGACCCGAGTCTGGGCCACAAAGGCCTGAGTTTGTTCCTGGTGGAAAAACCGTCGCAGGCGGGGCATGAGTTCAGTCACCAGCAGCCCGATGGCGGCAAAATCGCTGGCAAAGCGATTGCCACGCTGGGATACCGCGGCATGCACTCCTATGACGTGTTCTTCGAAGATTACTTTGTCGCCGCGGATCACCTGATTGGTGAGCAAGAAGGGCGGGGCAAAGGGTTCTATTACACCATGTCCGGGTTCTCGGGTGGACGTATTCAAACCGCTGCCAGGGCCACCGGTGTAATGCAGGCGGCGTGCGAGAAAGGCTTCCAGTATGCGGGAGACCGCAAGGTGTTTGGTAAGCCAGTGGGTGCGTACCAGCTGACCCAGGTTAAGTTGGGGCGGATGTTCGCCACCTTGATTGCCGCGCGTCAGTTCACTTACGCCGTAGCCAGGCAGATGGACGAAGGTAAGGGTCAGATGGAGGCGAGCCTGGTCAAACTGTTTGCCTGCCGCGCAGCCGAATGGGTGAGCCGTGAAGCCATGCAGATCCATGGCGGTATGGGCTACGCCGAAGAAAGCGATGTCAGTCGCTACTTCGTCGACGCCCGCGTGCTGTCCATATTTGAGGGCGCCGAAGAAACCCTGGCGCTGAAAGTGATCGCCCGTGACCTGGTTACCAGAGCGCACGCGCAGTAAACGCGCCTGATGAATTGATGTGAACGCAGTGAATTAATAGCAGCGGTGCCAGAAGCCGCAACAACCTTGAACGTAAACAAGTCTAATCAAGCGGAGCTTATTATGAGCGATTCTAAGTTATTGGAAGGTAAAGTCATCGTTGTCACCGGTGGTGGCCGCGGCATTGGTCGTGCCACCTCAATAATGCTGGCAGAGCATGGCGCAAAAGTTGTCGTTAACGACCTTGGTGGGGCTGGAGACGGCTCCGGCGGTGATCAAGCCCCAGCCGACGAGGTGGTCACTGAGATCAAGAACGCGGGTGGTGAAGCCGTCAGCTCCTATGACAGTGTTACCGAGTGGGATGGCGCTCAGAAGATTATTCAGACAGCCATAGACACGTTTGGGCGCATCGACGGTGTGGTCAATAACGCCGGTAATCTGCGCGACGGTATCTTCCACAAAATGACCGAAGCCGACTGGGATTCCGTTATCGCGGTTCACCTTAAAGGCAGCTTTAACGTCAGCCGTGCAGCCGCTACGCATTTCCGCGAGCAGGGCAGCGGTACCTTTGTCAACATGACCTCGACTTCCGGTCTGATTGGTAACTTTGGTCAGGCTAACTACGCCGCCGCCAAGTCCGGCATTGTCGGTTTGTCCAAGTCAATGGCACTGGATATGAACCGCTTTGGTGTGACGTCTAACTGCATTGCACCGTTTGCCTGGAGCCGTCTGATCGGCACCATCCCGACAGAAACCGAGGCAGAGAAAGCCCGCGTTGCCAAGATCCAGCAGATGACGCCAGACAAGATCGCCACCCTGGCAGTGACTCTGTGCAGTGATGCGGCTAAGCACGTTACCGGCCAGATCTTTGGTGTACGCAACAACGAAATCTTCCTGTTCAGCCAGCCGCGGCCAATCCGCTCGGCTCATACGGCAGAGAGTTGGACGCCAGAAACCGTACTGAGTCGCGTACTGCCTGCGTTTGAAGGTGATTTCTACAAGCTTGACCGCTCTGCAGACGTTTTCAGTTGGGATCCGTTCTAACTCTTTCGTTCTGACTCTCTCGTCCTAAATCTGACGTCTGAGCGTGGCGCAGCTTTCCCACGGGGAAACTGCGCCAGTACCGGCCATTTACAGGAAACCCATCATGGCAATCAATTACGATCAATTGCTTAACCGCAAGTTTGAGACGCTGACCCACGACTACACCGAAAAAGACAGCATGCTCTATGCGCTGGGTGTGGGCTTGGGCAACGAGCCGTTGAATGAAGACTGTCTGCAGTTTGTTTATGAAGACGGCCTCAAGGCGCTGCCAAGCATGGGCGTCGTGCTGGCCTACCCTGGTTTCTGGGCGCGCGAGCCGGATACGGGCATTGACTGGGTCAAAGTGCTGCACGCCGGCCAGGAAGTCATCATCCACAAACCGTTACCCGCGTCCGGTGTGGTTGAAGCCACAACTAAGATCACCGAGATTATTGACAAAGGCGAAGGCAAAGGCGCGCTGGTTGTCTCCGAGCGCGTCGTTCGCGACAAGGCGACTGGCGAAGATCTGTGCACGCTGCTTAGCACCACAATGGCGCGGGGCGACGGCGGCTTCGGTGGCCCTTCAACGTCCTCTTCCAAACCTGATCAGATTCCCGAGCGTGAGCCGGATCTGGTGTGTGACCTGCCAACCCTCGACCAAGCGGCATTGATTTACCGCCTCTCAGGCGATTTTAACCCTTTGCACGCCTCACCCAAAGTGGCTCGTCAGGGTGGCTTCGAAAAGCCGATTTTGCATGGTTTGTGCACCTTTGGTGTGGCCACACATGCTCTGCTGAAAACCCTGTGTGATTACGATCCCGCACGTTTTCACCGCATTCGCCTGCGCTTCTCCGCGCCGGTGTATCCGGGTGAAACCATACGCACTGAAATGTGGCGTGACGGCAACAAAGTCGCTTTCCGCTGTCGTTCAGTCGAGCGCGATCTGGTGGTCATTAACAACGGTTACGCCGAAGTCAGCTGAGTATTTGCAATAACGTATTAACACGGAGCATGGATATGCAGAACATCTTGTCGGGACTCAGGGTAGTGGAAGGCAGTGCCTTTGTGGCGGCGCCGTCCGGGGGCATGACACTGGCTCAGCTTGGTGCCGACGTGATTCGTTTTGATCCGATCGGTGGTGGCATTGACTACAACCGGTGGCCGGTAACCGCAGATCAGCGCAGCTTGTACTGGGCCAGCCTGAACAAGGGCAAGCGCTCGATTGCGGTGGACTTCCGCAAGCCGGAAGGCCAGGAATTGCTTACCCGGCTGGTGGCAGCTCCGGGTGAGCAGGCCGGCATGTTCCTGACCAACTTCCCGGCGAAAGGCTGGATGGCCTATGAACGCCTGCGCCAGCACCGGGAAGACCTGATTTATCTAAATCTGACCGGTGATCGTCACGGCGGCAGTGCGCTGGATTATACCGTTAACTGCAAGGTTGGGTTTCCGTCGCTGACCGGGGGTGGCAATGGCCAGTCTGCGACCGGGCCATTGAATAACCCAATGCCGGCCTGGGATGTCATTACCGGCCAGCAAATTGCCTTGGGCCTTTTGGCGGCTGAGCGACACCGCTACCGCACCGGAGAAGGGCAGTTGGTGAAAATCGCTCTGGCAGACGTAGCCTGGGCAACGCTGGGTAATCTGGGTTATATCGCAGAAGCCATGATCAACAACGCCGACCGCGATGCCATTAGTAATCACATCTACGGCACTTATGGCCATGACTTTGAATGTAAAGACGGTGAGCGGGTAATGATTGTTGGTGTTAGCCCTAATCAATGGCGCGCCATCGTGAAGGTCACTGAAACAGAAACTCAGATCAGTGAGCTGGCCGCGCGTTCAGGGCTTGATTTCAACCGTGAAGGCGATCGCTACAAAGGGCGTGTCGAGATCACCGAAATACTGCAACCCTGGTTCCATAACCGTAACTTTGCCGACGTACAGACGGCACTGGATAACGGCGGCGTGTGCTGGGGTAAATATCAGACCGTTAAAGAAGCCGTGGAAAATGACCGTGACTGCTCGGTCGATAACCCACTGTTTGAAATGGTGGAGCAGCCAGGCATCGGTACTTATCTAATGCCGGATAACCCGCTGAGATTCACTTCGGTGACCAAAGAGCCGGTACGTCGGGCGCCTCACCTGGGTGAGCACACGGAAGAAATTCTTGCTGAAACACTGGGCTTGAGTAACACCGAGATCGGTCGGTTGTTTGACCAGAAAATTGTTGCGAGTCACACCGCAGGCTGATCTCAGGCCGACACCATCAGGCCAATACCAGGAGGAGAGAATCAATGGGTCCACTACACGGGTTTCGTATTGTTGAGCTGGCGGGCATCGGCCCGGGGCCTTTCTGCGGCATGATGCTGGCGGACATGGGCGCTGACGTCATCAGTGTTGAGCGCGTTGGTGTAACAGCTGATCAGCCAGAACTGGATTGCAGCCGTCGTGGCAAACGCTCGGTGGCACTGAACCTGAAAACCAGCGAGGGCGTCGAAGCGTTATTGAAGCTGGTCAAGACTGCGGACGCCATGTTTGAAGGCTTTCGCCCCGGTGTTGCTGAGAAACTGGGCGTGGGTCCGGATGACTGTCTGGCGGTAAATCCGAAGCTGGTTTATGGCCGCATGACCGGCTGGGGGCAGTACGGATCGATGTCACAAGCGGCGGGTCACGATATTAATTACATCTCGTTGACAGGCGCTTTGCATGCTTTCGGACGCAAGGGTGAAAAACCGGTACCACCGCTGAACCTGGTGGGCGACTTTGGTGGCGGCGGCATGATGCTGGCGTTTGGGATGGTGTGCGCGCTGCTGGAGACCCAGAAGTCCGGAAAAGGGCAGGTGATTGATGCAGCCATGACAGACGGCTCTGCGGTGCTGATGTCGATGTTCAACTCCGCTCATGAGCGCGGTACCCATAGCCTTGAGCGTGGTGTAAACCGTCTCGACTCAGGAGCGCATTTTTACGACACCTACGAAACTGCCGACGGCAAATATATTTCCCTGGGTTCCATTGAACCGCAGTTCTACGCTCAGCTGATCGAGGTCGCTGGCCTGCCGGCAGATAAATTTGCGGATCAGATGGATAAGACCAAATGGCCGGAGTTGTCAGAGATTGTGGCGGACACCATCAAACAGAAAACCCGAGATGAGTGGTGCGAGTTGATGGAAGGCAGCGACATCTGCTTTGCGCCAGTGCTGGATCTGATCGAGGCGCAATCACACCCTCATAACGTTGAGCGAAATACATACGTGGACATCGGCGGCATGAAGCAACCGGCTCCGGCGCCAAGGTTCAGTCGCACCGAAGCACGTATTGAATTTGCGGCTTGCCCGTATGGCAAAGACACCGACGCCCTGTTGCAAGAGATCGGATACAGCGCAGAACAAATTGATCAGCTGCGGGACGGGAAAGCCTGTAGTTAAAGATGTCTTCAACTTTTTATTGCGAGGCAACAAAAACAATGAGCGTATTACTTTATCAAGTAGAGAATGGTGTGGCGTACCTGACGATGAACCGCCCGGAAGCCCGTAACGCTCTATCCACCGAAATGCGTGGCCAGCTCCGTGAACGTCTTGAGCAGATCCGTAGTGACGACGAAATCCGCTGCGTGGTGTTGCGGGGTGCTGGTGACCACTTCTTGGCCGGTGGCGATGTTAAGTCTTTTATGGAATTCACTGAGTTGACGCCGGAGCAGCGGCGGGTACGCTTCACCAACCGCATTCACGATCTGCACCCCATCATGTATCTGATGCGCAGCATGAAGAAGCCTATTCTCGCCAGTGTGCAAGGTGCCGCGGCGGGTGCAGGGGTAAGTATCGCCTTGTGCTGTGATCTGGTTATGGCGTGCGAAAAAGCATTCTTCACCCTGGCGTACACGGGCATTGGTGGCAGCCCCGACGGTTCTGGTACCTATCAGTTGCCACGAACTGTCGGTGTAAAGAAAGCCATGGAAATCGCTTTGCTGGGTGATCGTTTTTCTGCCCAGGAAGCCGCTGACATGGGCATGATCAACTGGGTAGTTCCTGAGGGGACGCTGGAAGAGCGCACCCGTGCCATGGCCGAGCGACTGGCGAGTGGCCCGACACACGCTTATGGCAACACCAAGCGTCTGATCCTGCAGTCACTGAGTTCATCGCTGGAAGCGCAGTTGCAGGCGGAAGCCGAATCGTTTGGTGATTGTACTGCAACGGAAGACTGGGTTGAGGGTGTGCGCGCGTTTAACGAAAAACGCAAACCCCGGTTCACCGGCAAATAGCCGCTGCTTTTTCATATCCAGCTTGCAGTGTTAAAGGAGATACCACGTTGACCACGACAACAAAACATCAACGCACCATGACCGGGATTGTTTGCGGAAATCAGCATCGAAGTCACGAGGATTTTCAGGACGATATTAAACGTGCCGCAAACGGGCTCAGACAGGTGGGTATTGATGCGGGAGATTGCGTTGCCATTTTCATGCGTAATGACATTCCGTTTTTGACTGTATCCCACGCCAGCGCCTACATCGGCGCCTATGCCGTACCGGTCAACTGGCATCTGGTTGGCGAAGAACTGACTTATATACTGAATGATTGTGGCGCCAGAGTGCTGGTGATCCATGCAGATCTGTGGCGCAAAGTCCGGAGCGAGATACCCGAAGGGGTGCAGTGCATTCTGGTAGAAACGCCGAAGGATCTGAGCGATGCATTCGGCATCGACGCCGATAACTCCAGGGTACCGGCAGACCAGGTTGCGTGGGCAGAGTGGCTGGCCGGATCTGATCCGATTGCTGAGCCACCGCAGGAAGGCCCTTCGTCCATGTTGTATACCTCTGGCACCACAGGCCACCCAAAAGGTGTGCGACGCACGCCACTTGCCCGGGAAAACGCAGCGATCATGCGCGACTTCCGCTCACGGGTATACGGTTGTCGGGAAGGCGTGCGAGCTCTGGTTCCGGGCCCGCTTTACCATAGCGCTCCAAACAGCTTCAGTTTGCAATCCTCCAAAATAGGCGAGCTTCTGGTTATTGCACCGCGCTTTGACGCTGAATCGTTTCTGGCTGAGGTCAACGATTACGGCATCACTGCATCGATTATGGTGCCGATCATGTTCATTCGCCTGCTGAAACTGCCTGAAGAGGTGCGCACAAAGTACGACCTCTCCAGTATCGAGTTTATTGTGCACGCCGCTGCACCTTGCCCAGCCGATGTTAAAACCCGGATCATTGAATGGTTTGGCCCGGTGATTAATGAGTTCTATGGTTCCACTGAATCCAGTGCCGTCACTGCGTGTACGTCTGAGCAGGCGCTCGCAAAACCGGGTACCGTCGGTAGGAAAGTGCCCGAAGCGGATGTGCGTATTCTGGATGCGGAAGGCAATATACTGCCGCCAGGACAGATTGGTGAAATCTATTCGCGGTTCCCGAATATGGATTTCACCTACAACCGCAAGCCGGAAGAGCGTGCCGCTATTGACCGGGACGGTTACATCACTTCCGGGGATATGGGCTATTTTGATGACGACGGCTATTTGTTTATCGCCGACCGGGTCAAAGATATGGTGATTTCCGGTGGCGTTAATATCTACCCGGCTGAAATCGAAGAAGTATTGCATAACTACCCCGGTATCAAGGATTGCGCTGTGTTTGGTGTTCCTGATCCGGAGTTTGGCGAATCGGTGATGGCAATCGTTGAGGCCGATACCGGTAATAATATTGATGTGAAGAATGTGGAGACTTATCTCCGGGAGCATCTGGCAGGCTATAAAATACCCAGGCGCATTGAAATCGGAACAGACCTGCCGCGGGAAGATTCCGGCAAGATCTTCAAGCGTCGCCTGCGTGATAAGTACTGGCAGGCTGCTGGTCGCAGCATCTGATTTTCGTATCATCAGGCGGGCCCGTGGCGGCTCGCCGGTAATTGAGCCGCCACGGTGTTGTCCTGAACACTTTCCAACCGCAGAGTATTCAACCGCGCGTTGGTTTACTGCCCTTTGAACGACGCCGTGCGTTGCTGTTGAAAAGCGGTTACTCCTTCTTCGAAATCGTCAGTGCTGAACGCCTCGCCCTGACAGCGGGCTTCAAAGGCCAGCACTTCCTCCAGCGTGGCCGTTTGTGCCATCTCAACCTCTTTCTTGATAAGCCCCAAGGCAACGGATGGGCCCTTCGCAAGCCGGACTGCGAGCGCCAAAGCATCATCCTGCAGGCTGGCTTCGTCACTGACACCGTAAATAAGCCTCATGTCCAGTGCTTCTGCCGCACTTATGCTCTCACCGAGCATGGCCAGCGCGGTAGTGCGGGTTGCGCCGATTTTCCGGGACAGAAAGAATGAAGCACCGCCGTCCAGAACCGCACCAATGCGAGCGAACGCCAGATGAAAGCGTGCGGATTCGTTTGCCAGGGCAATGTCGGCCGCAAGCGCGATACTGAACCCGGCGCCTGCGGCTGGCCCGTTAACAGCAGCAACAATGGGCACAGGAACACTGCGCATCAGCGAAACAATCCGGTTTATACCGGCTTCCATTTCCTGCTGAATCGTTTGCCGGCGTGACAGGATTTTACCGGGCTGTAAGTCTGCACCAACGCAAAAGCCACGACCGTTGGCGCGAAGCAGGATAGCGCGTGCCGTGGGTTTTTCTTGCTGTTCTGTGAGTGCGGCAATCAGCTCTTCACGCATTTCATCGGTGAGGGCATTAAGTTTACTGGCGCGATTCAGCGTCAGTATCAGTACATCACCCTGCCATTCTTTTAGTAACTCATTCATATGGTTAGCCTTTTGTAAGGTGCACGTCCGCCAAGCTGTTTACAATGACATGTCATTAGTAACGCAGCCAATAGAAGATTTTTCAATCGACATGCTCTCTTGGTATATCTGTATTTGAGAATAACCTGCTAATTATGCTTTTAAGTAAGGGCTGTGGTTTATAGTTATCCGGCATGGCCTGTATCCACAAGTTGTAATGGTTGTAATTACATAGCGGTGCTACTGTCTGTTCAATATCACTAGGTATTTTACGGAGAAAATAATGCTAAAAACGATAATGTCGGGAGTTCTGCTGACACTGGCCACTGTAAGTATGGCATCTGCCGACATGGTACTGCGGTTTGCGGAAGGTTCACCAAACCGTGGTAGTCGCGCAGAGGCAGTTGAGCATTTTATAGAAGACATCCGCAAACTGTCTGACGGCAAGCTTAAGGTTGATATGCACTGGGGCGGAGCGCTGCTTGATTACAAAACCGTTACCGATGGCGTGTCCAGGGGCACGGCCGATATGGGTACCATGCTGGCGGCCTATAACCCCCAGAAACTGAAAGCACTTACCATTGGTGATGTGCCTGTGGGTTCTTCAGACCCGTGGGTGGGTACCCGGGCGATGTACGAGTTGATGACGACGAACAAAGTATTGCAGGAGCTGTTGGCGCGTCAGGATCTGATCTACCTCACCGGTTATTCCAGCACGGGTGTTCAGTTTGAATGCGGTGGCGGTAATTCAATACGGATCGTAGACGATATTAAGGGCAAGCGGATCCGTGCTATTGCCAACTACGCCAAGGTGCTGGACGAACTGGGTGCGAGTTTGGTCAACGTGACCGCAGGCGACTTTTATCAGGCGCTGGACACCGGTCTGGTCGACTGCAGTGCGAGCTACCTGTACACCATACGTACTTTGAAAACATTTGAGGTGATTGATAACGTCACTTTGGTGAACTGGGGGCAAATCAACGGTTTTGCGACATTAATGAACCTGTACACTTGGGAAGATCTCTCCAAGGAAGAGCAGGCAATCATGCGTGAAGCGGGATCTAACGCCATAGATTACGCGGCCAAGCTGCAGATTGAAGAAATGGATTTGGTTGTTGAAGGGTTGCGTACCGGCTCCATCGGCAAAAAAATACCGGTTTACGAGATGGCCGAAGAAGAGCGGGCGAAGCTGGAAAAAGCGGCTGAAAAGTATGCGCGTGACTGGATCGACAGCGTCAATAAAGACGGCGTGGATGGCCAAAAAATCTGGGACGAATATCAGGCACTGTTGGCGAAGTATGAACAAGAGCGCGATACCAACGGCTATCCGTGGGCGCGCTGAGCTAAACTATACGCTGAACCCTGCCACATCCTTATAGCAACAACCCCGCCAAGCTTCTAAAACGCTTTGGCGGGGTTAAATGTCACTTGTTCATGCCTTTTTTATTCAGCCTGCGGATATAGTCTGTCCACTCTGCACTTGTAACTATCAGTGCTATCGAGTTTCCCACATAACGCTTTAAAATAAGTAATTTAACACCATTGATGTATGCCTGAATGGCATAGCTCATATCTAATGTTTGTAGTAGTTAAGGCAATGGGGTAATGCTAGCGTCAGTTAATAAATAACAATAACTTCTGAGGTTACGCAATGATTAAAAAATTGGTGGTCAGTACGTCCTTAGCCATGTTGCTGGCTGGCACAGCCGCTGCAGATGTCGTGTTGCGATATGCCGAAGCGTCACCCAACCGGGGCGCTCGAGCCGAGGCGCTCCAGTTTTTTGCCAAAGATGCGGAAAGGCTTTCTAACGGTGAAGTGAAGCTTGATATTCACTGGGGTGGTGCGCTCTTTGACTTCACCACCTCTCTGGACGGCGTGATGAATGGTTCTGCGGATATGGGCACCATCCTTGGCATTTATAATCCGCAAAAACTCAGGGTACTGACTATTGGAGATATACCGCAGAAGTTTTCAGACCCCTGGGTAGGTATGCGGGCCATGTATGAGCTGATGACGACCAACGAGTCGGTGCAAGAGTCGCTGGCACGTCGAAACCTTGTCTATCTGACCGGCTACTCTTCGACCGGTGTTCAGTTTGAATGCGGCGAAGGTGCGGTCATCCACACCGTAGACGACATCAAGGGCAAGCGCATTCGTGCCGCCGGGAATTATGGCAAGGTGTTGAACGATCTGGGCGCCAATCTGGTGAGCCTGAGTGCTAGCGATACTTATCAGGCGTTGGATACCGGGCTGGTTGATTGCAGTGCAAGCTATCTTTACGCCATGCGCACCCTGAAAACTCACGAAGTGGCTGACAATGTGACCTTGGCACACTGGGGACAGGTGAGCGGCTTTGCCTCGTTGCTGAATCGTGATACCTGGCAGGAAATGTCGGATGAACAAAGAAAGGCCTTGCGCGAGGCCGGGTCCAATACCATCGACTTCTACGGTGAGCGGTTGATCGATGAAATGACAGAAATCGTAGAAGGATTGCGCACCGGCTCAATCGGCCGCAAAGTTGCTGTTTATGAAATGGCTGAAGAAGAGCGGGCAAAGTTGTTGGCAGCGAGTCAAAAATACGCGCACGAATGGGTTGAGAAAGTGACTGAAGGCGGCCTTGATGGCGAGGAAATCTGGAAAGACTATCAGGCCCTTTTGACCAAGTACGAGGATGAGCGGGACAGCAAGGGGTACCCCTGGCAGCGTTGATTTCCGTTCGGTGTGGGCGGTCAGTGTGCCGCCCGCAATAATCCTGACTGAAGCGTGTAAGTTTAAGGACGCCTGATATGCAGCGTAAGCCTTTTACCGAAGAGCAGAATATGTTCCGGGAGGCATTCTGTGCCTTCCTGCAAAAAGAAGTTGTACCAAACCAGGAGCGCTGGATTGAGGCGGGCATCATTGACCGCGATATCTACCTGAAAGCGGGTGCGCAGGGTTTTTTACTCTGCTGGTCGGATGAGCAGTATGGTGGTTTGGGTCTGCGCGACTTCCGCTACGACCAGATTATGATGGAAGAGATGGCGTTGATTGGCGAGTCCGGGTTTGGTATGGGGCTGCATAATCGTATTGTCGGGCCTTACCTTGATCGCTTTGGCAGTGAAGAGCAAAAACAGCGTTTTCTGCCAGGCTGTATCACCGGAGAAACTATTCTGGGCGTTGCCATGACTGAACCCGACGCGGGCAGCGACTTGGCAGGCATTCGTTCAACAGCATCGAATAAGGGCGATCACTTCATTCTTAATGGAGCGAAAACCTATATATCCAATGGCATACATGGGGACTTGTTTGTCGTTGCGGCCAAGTCGGATCCGGGTAACCCTCGTGCGATTGGTCTGTTTCTGGTAGAGCGTGGGATGGAAGGTTTCACTCGCGGTCGCAAATTGAAAAAAATGGGTTACAAGTCCCAAGACACAGCTGAGCTTTTTTTTGACAACGTCATCATACCTAAAGCCAACGTACTGGGTGACGCAACCAAGGGCTTTCACTATCTGATGCAGGGTTTGGCAGAGGAGCGCCTGCAGTCCGGTATTCGCAGTGTCGCGTCGGCTCAGTATGCATTCGGCCTGACTTCCACGTTTGTGTGTGAGCGTAAGGTGTTTGGCAAGCCCCTGAGCAGTTACCAGAATACACGTTTTAAAATGGCACAGATGAGCACCGAAATCGATATGGCTCAAGTCTATGTGGACCGATGTGTTGAAGAGCACAACAAAGGTGCACTGACTGGCGAAGATGCAGCTCGGTTGAAACTGTTTGCCAGTGAAATGCAGGGGCGTGTGGTGGACGAATGCGTTCAGTTACACGGCGGTGCTGGTTTTATGGATGAGTACCCGATATCCCGCGCTTATACGGATGCCCGAGTGACACGGATATTCGCCGGTTCAAGTGAAATCATGAAGGAAATCATCGCGCGTTCCCTGAATCTTAGGTGAACCGTATTCGCAAAGAGATGCATAGTGTGTTTTGGGTCATACTGACAGCCGGTAACGTGCAGGCATCGAAGCGTGCCTGCACGTTACCGCTGGTCTTATATTAACGCTCCCAGGGGTGACCTGAGCTATCAAGCTCATGCTGATATTTTTCCAGCAGAGCGGTGTACTCATCCCATATCTGTTGGCCGTCGACACCGTCTTTATTAGCCCGGTCAATCCATTCCTGGACATATTTTTCACTGGCTTTGGCCAGTATGGCGCGGTCCTCTTTCGACATCTCGTAAACGTTGGCTTTCTTGCCGATGTCACCAGTGCGCAGTCCGTTCACCACGAGATTCATCTCCTCGATCTGCAACTTAGCGAAATAGTCGATGGCGTTGGAGCCGGCTTCCAGGAGGACGGCTTGTTGCTCCTGGGATAAATCACCCCACACGTCACGGTTCATCAACGTTGCAAAGCCAAGGAGTTGTCCCCAGTTGGCGACGGTGTAGTTGTCGGCCACTTCGAACGTCTTGAACGCTCTGATAGTGTAGAAGTAAGACGCGCCACAATCGATCAGGCCGGTGTCGTAAGCTTGATAGGCATCGCTGATGTTAAGGCTGACCATGTTTGCGCCCAAATCGTCCAGAATCTTGGCGTAGTTACCCGCTGCCCGCATACGTTTGCCCTTTATGTCAGCAACGGTCCGGATCTTGTTTTCTCCTGCACATTCGAACTGAACCCCTGTGCTCGAATACCCGGTCAGGTAGACGAAGTTTAGTTCTGCCAGTAACTTCTGCATGTCTTTGTTAGTTGACATCAGTTCGTGCATGGCCCGCATGCCCACCCAAGGGTCGGAGTACTGTGTCGGCAAATCGCCGATGGCCAGCGATCGGAGCTTTTGCGGGTCATACGCGGCGAGCATGGTGCCCATGTCTGCTGTGCCAGCTGCCACCCCGTTAGTCACAGACTTGTAATCCAGTAGTGCGCCGCCCCAGTGCATGTCAAAGGTCAGGTCACCATTAGATAGCTTGCTAACTTCTTCTGTAAAGTGGGTAACGGCTTCCGCCCGTGCGCCCCGGTTCGGTGATGGCTCGGCAAATCGCAACTGGGTTGCAGCAGACACGGTGGTGGTCATCGCTAGTGTGAGAGCAGCGCTGGAAATGAGAGTTCTTATCATTGTTATCTCCAAAGATTATGGTTGCACACCAACCAAACTAGCATTCTATATTTAGGCGAACCAATACAACTATTGTTAATGGCTTATGCCAAAAATGTATTTCAGTATTTTTAGGTTTGTTGGGAGACTGCATTTTACTTTCGATATCGATATTTACGTCTTTTAGACTAAATAATAATTTATTTTTAAATCTTTTTTCAGTGATATAAAAATATTTATTATAAGCGTAATTTTTAAATATAACGCTTTTTTATTTATGTTGAAGTCGGCCAAATAACACTTAATGTCAGTAACCTGATCAGCGCCTTGATCGACGTTAAATGACATCCAATAACAAGGAGCTTCGCTATGAACATGCCCCTCGAAATTTCAGATGATGTCGCCCAGCTCGGGAAGGATGTCACCTGCCACGCACCCAAGGAAAGCGCTCCGCTGCTGTTTATTGAGCCCGCTGGAGAGCGGTTGCGCGCCTTGCCCGCCTTTATTGAATGGGCTTCATCGCGGCGCGCGATACTGGACAAACTTATCTGTGCACACGGTGGCGTTGTGTTGCGCGGCTTTCCTATCACCGAAACCGAAGACTTCGGGGCGCTGGCTGGCATATTCCCAACGTTCGCCGGGGACTACGTGGGCGGCTTAGCACCACGGACGCAAATCGCAGGGAAAGTGATGGAGGCAACGCGGCTGGACAAAAATGTGAAGATACGCCTGCACTCGGAAATGGCTTACATGCAAAACTTCCCACCGCGTGTCGCATTTTTTAGTAAAAAAACGGCGGAAATTGGCGGCGAAACGATCATTGCCAGTACGCGTGGGTTGCTTGATGCACTCCCAGCGGAGCTGCGAGAAAAAGTTGCAACTCACGGCGTGATGACGGTGCGCAACTTTGCTGCGCCTTCCGGGCAGCTGGATTCGACGGTGCCGCATGTGGACCTGCGAGGGTGGGATGTTGCTTTCGAGACTGAAGACCAGGATGAAGTCTCGAGGCTGTGTGCGCAGAGAGGGCTGGAGCCCATTTGGAATGAAGACGGAAGTTTAACTGTAGTGAACCGGACTGCAGCCGTGGTGACACATCCGCAAACAAAGCAAAAACTTTATCGATCTAACCTCCACATCTACACAGTTAACAGCAACATGGAGGGCCTGGATGCTGAAATTATTCGCCGCCTGCGGGAGACGCAGAAGCGGCCCTCCGGAACGTTCCTGGGTAATGGCGAGTCGCTGACACCTGAGGAAAACTTGCACTTTACGGCGTTCCTGGACCGCCAGACAAGAGCGTGGCGCTGGAAGGACGGTGACGTAATGATCCTGGACAATTTGCAAGTTTGGCATGGCCGTAACCCGTATGAGGGAAGCCGCGACGTGCAGGTTGCGATGCTCGGTTAAGCGCACCCAAAACCGACTAATAAAGGAGGTATCCCATGGGAGTTCAGTTAGATCAGGTCCGGCAAGTGGTTACACCCGAAGAATGGACGGCCCGTGTCGAGCTGGCGGCCTGCTACCGCCTGCTTGACCACTATGGGATGACCGACATGATCTACAATCACATTTCGGCGCGCATCCCTGGCACAGAGCACCTGCTGATTAACGCTTATGGCTATCTGTACAACGAAGTCACGGCCTCCAATCTGGTGACCATCGATTTGCACGGTGGCGTGGTGCTGGAGCCGCAGAGTCCGCAAGGCTATGGGGTCAATCAGGCCGGTGCGTTGATTCACACGGCGGTGCATCAGGTGCGTCACGATGCAGGGTGTGTGATACACACCCATACGCGTGCGGGCATGGCAGTTTCGGCTCTTGAGGAGGGGCTGCTGCCTTTAACGCAGACCGCCATGCGGTTCTATAACAGCGTGGCGTATCACGACTACGAAGGCCCTGCGCTTAACCCGGAAGAGAAGGCTCGGCTGCAGCAGGATCTGGGCGAATACGACGTGATGATTCTGCGAAACCATGGCTTGCTTGCGGTAGGCCCTTCGGTGGCCGAGGCTTTCAGCCGCATCTATTGGCTGGAGATGGCGTGCAAAGCGCAGGTTGATGCGTTAGCTATGGGAAGATCGCTCCACATGCCTACGCAACAATCGCGCGACGTGACGGCGGACGTGCTCCACCCCAAGAACCGAGGGTTGCTGGGCGCGCGTGCATGGCCCGCTCTATTGCGGATGCTCGATACCAAAGACCCCTCTTACGCCTCTTGAATCTCCCTGCGCGTCAATAACAGCAACAATAAGGACTCGAAGATGCACTTCACCCACGAACATCAAGAGTTGCAGCGGACCGCGCAACAGATTATCGACAAGCACATCAACCCCCATGCCGATGAATGGGAAGCTGCCGGCATGTACCCGGCCCACGATGTATTCAAGCGTCTTGGAAATGCGGGGCTGCTGGGCATCAGTAAGCCGGTCGAATACGGCGGTCTGGGGCTCGATTTTTCTTATGAAGTGGCATTTACAGAGACGCTTGGAACAGTGCGGGCTTTGGGCGTTTCTGCCTCCATTGGCGCGCAGACCAATATGTGTACGCCGGCGCTGGCGCAATTTGGCAGCGATGAGCTAAGACGTGAGTTTCTGGTCCCCAGCATTGCCGGCGATCTGGTCGGTAGTATTGGCGTGAGTGAGGAAACCGCGGGTTCCGATGTTGCCAACATCAAAACCTACGCCCGCTGCGATGGTGACGACTACATCATTAATGGCAACAAAATGTGGATCACCAATGGCGTTCAGGCCGACTGGATTTGTCTGCTTGCCAATACCTCACAAGAGAACGCGCCTCATCGCAATAAGTCGATGATTATCGTGCCTCTGAAAACCAAGGGCGTGTCCGTCACCCGCAAGCTCGACAAACTGGGTTTACGCTCGTCTGATACCGCACAGCTGTTCTTTGGTAAGCGCCAATAAATCAGCACCTGTTTTGCCCAACCTGACCGCGCCACACTGATTCCATCGTAACAACCATGAGGAATCAGCGATGACCACTGAAGACCGTCACCAATACTGGCAGCAATGCCTCATCGATTGGCAAGTATCTAGTTTGTCGGGCGCAGCCTACTGTAAGCAACACTCGATAACCTACCATCAGTTTACCTACTGGCGACGCAAGCTTCTGGAAGACGATCTGAATCAGCAACAGGGTAGCGCAGGGTTTACCCGCGTGACGGCGATTGAGCCCCGGCCCCTTATCACGCATCCGGAATTGACCCTGACGCTGCCCAGTGGTGTCGTGATCACAGGTCTCCACGTCGGTAATGTGGATGTATTGGGTGCGATCCTGAGGCAGTTGTGGTGAAGACGCGGTATCTGCGTCCAGCACGGGAGATGCCGGAGATTTATCTCTATCGCGCACCGATCGACTTCCGCAAACAGGCCAACGGCCTGGCGCTGCTGGTCGAACAGGAACTGGGGCGCAGCCCCTTTACCGGTGCGCTCTACGCCTTCACCAATCGGCAACGTAACAAGATCAAGTGCCTGATGTGGGAGGACAACGGTTTTGTGCTCTATTACAAGGCGCTGGCCGAGGAGCGGTTCAAGTGGCCGAGCCCATCGGATGAGCTGATGGCACTGACCGGCGAGCAAATTAACTGGCTGTTGGATGGCTATGATATTACTCTGTTGAAAGGCCATAATACCCTGCATTATGACGCCATTGGGTAGTTAAATATCGTGCTTCAGGGTGCTGTTTTTGCTATACTTTCTGCATGAAAACAACGCCTGAAACACCTATGACGACACCCGATTTCAGCGGTAGAGAGACCGCTGAAATGACGGCTGTTGTCGAGGAACTTCAGCAAAAACTCGCGGCTAAAGAGATTGAACTCCAGCAACGCGATAAGGCTCTTGAACAACGAGATAAAGTGCTTGAGCAGCACGCAAGCGTTATCCAGAGCTGTCATACCCGCATCCAGCTGCTTGAAGAACTGCTGCGTCTGAAGAGAATCCAGCAGTTCGCAGCCAGCAGCGAAAAGTTGGCCCATCAGTTCCACCTGTTTGATGAAGCGGAACTGGAAGCTAAAATTGACGCCCTGCGCGATCAACTGCCGGACGACGTCGAGGAAGATGACGCGCCTCGCGCTTCCCGTAAGCGCCGTCAACGCGGGTTCTCCGATGTTCTGCTGCGTGAGCGTATCGAACTGACCCTCAGTGATGAAGAAAAGGTCGGCGCAAGCAAAGTGTTCTTCACCAAGGTGAAGGAAGAGCTGCAGTTTATCCCCGCCCAACTGAAAGTCCTGGAGTACTGGCAGGAAAAGGCCGTGTTCGAGCAAGACGGTCAGGAACGCATCCTTGCCGCCCAGCGCCCGGTTCACCCGCTGGGCAAGTGCAGCGTCACCACCTCACTGCTGGCGTACATCATTACCTCCAAATACGCCGATGGGCTGCCACTGTATCGCTTGGAAAAAATGCTCAAGCGCCTGGGACATGAGGTCAGCCGTACCAACATGGCCCATTGGGTCATCCGGCTGGAAGACGTGCTCAAACCCCTGATCCACCTGATGCGGGAGGTTCAGAACAGCAGTGACTACCTGCAAGCTGATGAAACCCGGATACAAGTGTTGAAAGAGGACGGCAAAACCGCCCAGTCCGACAAATGGATGTGGGTCACCCGCGGCGGCCCGCCGGATCAGCCATCAGTGTTGTTCGACTACGATCCGTCCCGTGCCGGCAGCGTTCCTGTGCGCCTGCTCGACGACTTCCAAGGCATCCTGCAAGCCGATGGTTACTCCGGCTATGGGCAGGTGTGCCGTGCCAATGCCATCACTCGGATCGGTTGCTGGGATCATGCCCGCCGTAAGTTCGTCGAAGCGTCCAAAGCGGCACAGGGAAAAGGCAAAGCCAAGAAAGGCATTGTCGCCAAAGCCGATGTGGCGCTGAGCCATATCAACAAGCTCTATGCGATCGAACGCCAGATCAAAGAGTTAAGTGATGCCGAGCGCCATCGCATCCGTCAGGCCAAAAGCCTGCCGCAGCTGGACGCGCTCAAAACCTGGTTGGAGGTCAACGTTCACAAAGTGCTGAAAGGCTCGCTGACCCGCAAGGCCATGGAGTACACACTGAACCAGTGGACCTGGTTGGTGGGATACTGCGATCGAGGCGATCTGCAGATCAGCAATATACTGGCTGAGAACGCCATCCGCCCGTTCGCAATTGGCCGCAAGGCCTGGCTGTTCTCAGATACCTCGCGGGGCGCTCGTGCCAGTGCTACCTGTTACTCGCTAATCGAGACCGCAAAAGCTAACGGCTTGGAACCCTCAGCTTATATCCAGTATGTGCTGGAACGCATTGCTGACGCACAGACACTAGAAAAACTTGAACAGTTACTACCGTGGAATGCGGAGCTGGAGCAGGCTCCAAAAAAGTGACTCCGTTCGACTAAGTGCAAGAGGGTCGATTTAGCGGCGCTTACGTTCTTTGACGATGTTCGTGTCCCCGTGCGTAACCGTATCGGTGAGGAAGGGCAGGGCTTCATCAACCAGATGAAACAGTTCCAGGAGGAGCGTCTCTGGGTAACCGCGCGTGCGATTCGTTATCTTGAAATGTGCATCAATGACACCATCGAATACGCCGAACAACGGCAGATTTTTGGTGGAAAAGTGCTCGAAAAACAGGCGGTTTACCATCGTTTGGCAGAAATGCAGACTGAAATCGAAGCCTTACGGTCGTTGCTCTATCGGGCTACTGCAGCTTATGTCAACGGCGACAACGTGACCAAACTGGCTTCCATGGCCAAGCTTATTACCGGGCGGTTGTGTATGAAAATCCCTACTGAATGTTTGCAGTTTTGGGGCGGGCAGGGGTTCATGAACGAAAACTGGATTTCACAGGCCTACCGGGATACTCGTATCTCCGCGATTACCGGCGGCGCCAACGAGGTGATGTTGGAAATTATCGCTAAAGAGATGGGGATCCACCCCGCTAGCCGCAACAAACGCTGAACTGAGATTGTCGGGCGAGCCGGTATAGGGTTCGCCTCCTTGCTCTGCTTTTTCCCGCACTGTCTTAAACTTTTCTCTTAGATACAGTCGGTTAGAAAATAGTTGGATGTAATTTCCAATTTAGCGCCATGCTTTAAACGTATAGATTGTATCTAATATAGATAATGGTTTGTTGTTTCAGCCGCTGTTACGGTGGGTTTTCTATAAAAAATTAGTTGATGGGATTGGCTATGTCGATGAGTCCGGATAATAAGAATCAGTCGTCTGATGTAGTCATCACCCCAGGTATCGGTGCCATGGGCTTCAGGGATCTTCTTGGTTTTGAGCTGATTGAATGGTCGAACGACTGGGCGGTTGTCGACCTTGAGCTTAATAATACTCACCTCAATCGTAATCAGTACGTGCACGGTGGTGCAATTATGTCGTTGCTGGACTCAGCCTGCGGGTTCAGCGGTGTTTATTGCGAGGTGCCAGGCAATGTCCGGCGCTGCATCACAATTTCTCTGAATACCCATTTTGTGAAACCGGTCAGCGAAGGCGTCCTGCGCGCTGAGGCGCGGGTTATCAGTCGTGGCCGCAAAATCTTCTTCGTAGAAGCCAAGGTATTTAACAAGGGTATTCTGGTGGCAACCGGTGCTGGCACCTTTCGTTATGTCGCCGGTGGAGGCGACGAGCAGGGGGTGCCAGAACACTCGGATAAGGCACCGTGACCGATCCACAAAAAGTATAGGTTGTATAAAATATATATAATTGTTGTTCGTCTTTTCGGGTGATAATGTCTTTTAAAAGCGAACAAATACGTTATGAAACGTTAAGTTTTCGATATTTGAAGCGCTCTCATAAAAATAAATGCAATCAGGAGATCCCCCCAATGAAGCTACACTTCAAGTCAACGCTTATAGCCATCGCTATGCTGTTCTTGCTGGTCAGCCAGGCCTCCGCAGAACTCGTTTTGCGTTACGCCGAAGGCAGTCCGAATCGCGGAACCCGTGCCGAAGCTCTGCAGTATTTTGCGGAGGAAGTAAAAAGCCTTTCCGACGGTGAAATGAGCGTTGATATCCACTGGGCCGGCGCATTGATCAAGTTTAGCGCCATTATGGACGGTGTGGTGTCCGGCGCGGCTGACATGGGCACCGTGTTATCCGCTTACAACCCCAAAAAACTCAGTAGTCTCAGTATTGGCGATATCCCACTGGCAACCTCCGACCCCTGGGTGGGCATGCGTGCCATGTATGAGTTGGAAACGACAGAAGAACAATTAAAGGCGGCGTTGGCGAAGCAAGGTCTTGTGTACGTGAGCAACTATACCTCTACGGGTGTGCAATTCGAGTGTACAGAGGGCAATGAAATCCTCAGTGTGGATGACATTAAAGGCAAGCGCATGCGCGCTTCTGCAACTTACGCCAGCGTGTTGAATGACCTGGGCGCTAATATGGTCAACATGACCTACGGCGATGTTTATCAAGCTTTGGATTCCGGGCTAGTAGACTGTTTGGGCAGTTACTTCTACACCATGCGCGCTTACAAAACCTATGAGGTAGTAAGCACTGTTACCCGTGTTGACTGGGGGCAGTTGATGGGCTTTGCCATCGCCATGAATCAATACACTTGGGACGATATGACGGCCGATCAGCAAGAGGTGATTCGTAAAGCGGGTTCCAGCATGGTGGATCATTTCGCAAAACTACAAATTGAGGACATAGAAAAAGTGGTGCGAAGCCTGGAGACTGGCGAGTGGGGGCGCACCGTTCCTGTCACCGCCATCAACGACGCTGAGCGCCAGAAAATTCTTGATGCCACAGTCAAATATCGCGATATCTGGATTAAGGAAGCTAGTGAAAGGGGGCTTGATGGCCAGAGAATTTGGGATCGTTACATGGCCTTGATACAGAAATATGAGCAAGAACGCGATGAGAAAGGATACCCCTGGAATCGCTGATCATTCATAACAATGAGTTCTGGTAGACATTAGAGGATAACAAAAATGAACCCCGTTAAGTCTATGAAACAAGTTGTATTTGCAGCAGTGATCGCCATTGCGGGCGTGAGTCAGGCAGTGGCAGAAACCACTTTTCGTTACGCAGAGGGCACGCCCAACCGCGGTACCAGAGCCGAAGCACTGCAGTTCTTTGCAGACGAGGTCAAGCGCGAATCTGGTGGTGACATGAAGCTGGACATCCATTGGGGGGGGGCCTTGCTGAAGTACAGCGCCATTATGGATGGCGTGTCGGCAGGCTCAGCCGATCTTGGCACGGTGCTATCGGCTTATCAGCCACAAAAGCTCCGAGCGCTGAGCATCGGGGATTTGCCCCTGGCTAACTCCGATCCTTGGGTAGGCCTCCATGCGATGTATGACCTGATGACTGAAAACGAACAGTTGAAACAGGCGCTTGCAGAACACGATCTGGTTTATATCGGAAACTTCACCACCACCAGCGTCCAGTTCGAGTGTACCGAAGGTAATGAAATTCGCACCGTTGAAGATTTGAAGGGCAAGCGTGTTCGGGCTTCCGCTACCTACGCCAAAATCCTCGATGACTTGGGTGCAAATATGGTCAACATGACCTATTCCGAGATTTATCAGGCGCTGGATACGGGGCTTGTGGATTGTTCGGCGGGTTATTTTTACGCCATGCGCGCCTTTAAGACACCTGAAGTTACTCATAGCGTTACCCGAGTCGACTGGGGTCAGATTATGGGGTTCGCGATCGCAATGAACCGCTACGTATGGGATGAGCTTACGCCCGAGCAGCAACGGATATTCCGTAATGCTGGCGTCAACATGATTGATCACTATTCCCGTTTGCTGCTGGAAGAGACGAGTGAAATTGTCTCAGCTTTACCCACCGGTGAAATGGGCAACAAGGTAACTGTCATTACGATGCCAAAGGCGGAGCGCAAGAAGCTGCTCAGTGGCTCTGATAAATACATTCGCGAGTGGGTCGTGGGAATGAATGAGGCTGGCCTTGACGGCCAGGCAATCTGGGAGCAGTACGCCGCCTTGTTGGCAAAATACGAAGCTGAACGAGATGAGCGAGGTTATCCATGGGACCGATAGAGAGTTATCACGGACGCAGTTTGGGAATGGCTTGTTCCAAAGGGCTGGGGCGTGCCAGAGGATTTCTGGCAGGTCTTGAAAATATCCTGTTGTACATAGCCGTTTTCTGCATTTTGATGCTCGGCGTGATCATCGTGACGAGTGTGACACTCCGCGAGCTCGGGTTTTCCGGTGTCTCGGATGAGGTAGTCATTGTTGGTGAGCTGATGATCGGCGCCCTGATTCTTCCCTTGGCTTACGTGGCTGCCGACAGAGGCTTTATTGCGGTAGAGGTGTTAACCAACCGATTCGGACGGCGAGTGCAGATCTCTCTCAACATTCTCAGCGCTGTGGTCGGGCTATGCGCCGTAGCACCGATCGCCTACGCCGCCTACATATCCATGATTGACGCCGTCGACAGTGGTTCTTACTTTTTCGGATTGCTCGAATTGCCCAAATGGCCGGGTCGCATAGCGTTCTTCATCGGATACGTCATCTTCTTTATTCGTCTTGTTGATCTCACGATTTATGAGTCATTAGTTCTGTGTGGGGTTATTCGCCCTCGTAGTGCTGAACTAGCTGAGGAGTAAACGCTATGGAACCATCAGTAATTGGTATGTACGGTTTCAGTGCTGCATTGATCTTGCTGGCCTTGCGGGTGCCTATTGGCTATGTGCTCGTCAGCGTCGCCTCGGTGTGTTCGCTGGTCGCTTATGCTTGGCGTCCGGGTGGTGATTTTACCTTCATGCGTGGGTTGCGGCCTGCTTTGGGTCTGATCGAGTCTAATGCTTACGATTTTATTCACTCGTACCCGTTGAGCATGATTCCGTTGTTTATAGGGGCCGGGCACATTGCTTATCATGCCCGCATTACTACCGATATTTATGAATCCATGCGGGTCTGGCTGGCCCGGTTGCCTGGTGGTCTGGCAATTGCCTCGTTGTTTGGTTGTGGTGGTTTCGCCGCGATCACCGGTTCCAGTCTTGCTTGTGCGTCTGCCATGGGCCGGATCTGCGTTCCCGAGATGTTGCGCTTTGGTTATAGTAAAGAGTTGGCAACTTCTACCGTTGCCATGGGTGGCACCCTCGGCGCACTCATACCGCCAAGCGTTTTGTTCATTATTTATGGCATGTTTACTGAGCAGTCAGTTAACAAACTGTTTCTGGCTGGCATTTTGCCGGGGTTACTGAGTCTCTCCGGTTTTATTTTGGTTGTGGTGGTTTGGTCTGTTCTCAGACCATCTGATGCACCGGTACCAAAAGAACTGAATTTTACCGCAAAAGAGCGTGGCGCCGCGGCTTTGAAAGCCTGGCCCGCGCTGATGCTGATGACCATCATTATTGGCGGCATCTACGGTGGTTGGTTCACCGCAACAGAAGCGGCGGCGATCAGCTTTGCATTCGCTGTTGGTTTTGGTGTGATTTCCCGCCGTCTGAGCTGGAGCGACTTCATTGCTTCCATGCGAGAGACGGCCTATCAATCGGCTGGTCTGTTCTTCATCGCCGTAGGTGCCAAGATTTTCGTCTCCTTTGTTTCCCTCACAGGTGTCACCGGCGTGCTGGTGGAAGCCGTTGCTGCCGCCGGGTTTGAGAATTGGATGGTATTGCTGTGCATCGTGCTGCTCTATGTCGGCCTGGGTATGTTCCTGGACCCGCTGGGCACCATGTTGTTGACGCTGCCATTTGTTATCCCTCTGGTAGAAAACATGGGCCTCGACCTGATTTGGTTTGGCGTCATTGTGGTCAAGCTTCTGGAGATCGGGTTGGTTACACCACCGGTGGGGTTGAACGTCTTTGTAATTAACAGTGTGATCTCGCGCGAGATTCAGGTTCACACGATCTTCTTCGGAGTCATTAAATTCATGATGGTGGATCTGATCGTCCTCGGATTGCTGTTGGCATTCCCGATTATCTCGCTGCTACTACCCTCGACAATGGCGTAGCGACGGGAGAATGTCGTTGAAGGTTGTAAAAATACGAACACACCAGGACTATTAACATGTTGGCCAGGGCAGATATGCGAAACAATGTATCTTCTATGAGTTTTGGTGAGATTCTGGAGAACACAGCTTCCCGCTGGCCAGACTCGCCTTCGATCACCGATGAGGGTCGTACCTTTACCTGGGGTGAAACCGCTGATCGGTGCCGCCGCCTTGCCAATGCCATGGCTAAACTCGGCATAACGGCTGGTGATCGGGTGGCGTATCTGGGGTTCAATTCGCACCGTCTTTTTGAGATGTTCTATGCGCCGGGATTAATCGGCGCAATTCTGGTGCCCATCAACTTTCGCCTGTCACAGCGGGAGATGATTGAGTGTCTGGAAGATTCGGAGCCAAGAGTGCTGGTGGCGGATTCTGCTCATCTTGAACAGGCACAGGCACTGGCGGCGGTGTGCCCATGGGTTGAGGTCGTCATCAATGCCAGTGATTTGCCAACACCGGATAATGCGCTCGGGTACGAATCACTGATCAAAGAAACTTCTGCTGAGCCACTGGGCGAGCCAAGTGGCGGTGATGACACCATAGTGCTGTTCTTCACCGGAGGTACCACCGGGCGCTCCAAAGGCGTGATGCTGAGCCATGCCAATTTGCTGGCTAATACGCGGGGCACGGTACCTCTGTATGAGTTAGTGGAGCGGGAGCGCTACTTGCTGGTTGCGCCCATGTTTCATACTGCGGCCGGGTCACGGGTTTATACCGCGGTAACGTTGGCAACACATACAATCCTGCTGCCGCGATTTGACGTCGAAGAGGTGATGGCGACCATTGAGCGCTATCGCATCAACGGGATGCAGTTGGTGCCTACCATGTTTCAGATGATACTGGATCATCCGAAGCTCGCTGAGTTTGATCTGTCTTCTTTAAACATGGTTGGCTACGGTGCTTCGCCTATGCCGGTTGCCTTGTTACAGCGGGCCATTGAAAAGTTCCCGGGTATTCGCTTTTGTCAGGCCTACGGCATGACTGAAGCATCGCCGGTAATAACAACGCTCGGCCCAGAAGATCATATGATATCTGCAAGTGAAGTATCCAAGTTGCATACCGTTGGCCAACCGACGCCCTACGTAGATATCAAAATTGTTGATGCTATGGGCCGTGATCTGCCGCAGGGAGAAACTGGCGAAATCATAGTTCGTGGCCCAAATATTATGAAAGGCTACTGGCGCGCACCGGAGCAGACAGCTGCGGCATTACAAGACGGCTGGTACCACACCGGAGACAGCGGCTATTTTGACGCTGACGGTTACCTGGTGTTGGCGGGACGCATAAAAGACATGATTGTCAGCGGCGGTGAAAACGTTTACCCGATTGAGATTGAGAACGTCCTTTCACACCACCCGGCTGTTAGTGAATGTGCTGTTATTGGGGTGCCGCACGACGTATGGGGTGAAGCTGTTCACGCGGTTGTGCGCTTGCGTAATGATGGCCCCTCAGTAACAGAAGAAGAGATGATTAAATATTGTCGTGAGCGTATTGCCCATTATAAATGTCCTGTGAGTATCACGTTTCGAGATGAACCTATGCCTATGTCCGGTGTTAATAAGGTTCTTAAAACGGAATTAAGAAAAGATTATCGTGGTGGCTAAGGTTTTTCTGGTCGTACATGAAAACTGTATTTGTTTATTCCTTTTCTGGGTCTTGGGTTTTCTTGTAAAAGAAAGCCCTTTTTTTATTCATAACAACGGCCACCGAATGGGTGGGATAAGAGCGGCTCTTTATGCAGAACATCAATTTTAATTTCCCTGCACCGATTGTCGATTCAAGCGTTGAGACATTACGGATGGAAGTACGCTCATTTCTGGAAGAAGAGCGTCGCAAAGAGACTTTTCGACCCGGAGCTGACTGTTGGTGTGCGGGGATAGATACAGAATTCTCCCGCAAGCTGGGCCAGAAGGGCTGGATTGGCGTTACCTGGCCGAAACGTTACGGCGGCCGCGAGTTAACAGCCCTGCACCGGTATGTGATTACAGAAGAATTGTTGGTCGCCGGTGCGCCGGTGCATGCGCACTGGATTGCAGACCGCCAGAGTGGACCGCTCATCCTTCAATCTGGCACCAAAGCCATGAAAGAGGGCATTTTGCCGCGGATTGCAGCGGGAACCTGTTTTTTTGCTCTGGGGCTTAGTGAGCCCGGTGCCGGTTCTGATCTTGCTGCAGTGCGAACCCGCGCGGTACCGGTATCCGGTGGCTGGAGTATTACTGGTACCAAGTTATGGTCTTCCGGTGCTCAAGTCTGTGAATATATGACGGTACTGGCGCGAACCGGCAAGTTGGATGAAAACAATCGCCATGCCGGTCTTACCCAGTTTCTGGTCAGACTGGACTCCCCTGGCGTCAGTATTCGCGGTATTCGGGACATGAGCGGCGTCGAGCATTTTAACGAAACCAACTTTACCGATGTGTTCGTACCGGAAGATGGGGTTTTGGGTGCAGTGGGTGACGGCTGGAAACAGATCACCGGCGAGCTGGCCATGGAGCGTTCTGGTCCTGAACGGTTCCTGAGTACGTTTGTTGTGCTTGAAAAGGCGTTTGTCCGCATGGCGACAGCTCCTTCGCAAGACCCGCATCAAGCCGCAGTGATGGGGCGGCTCGCAGCCCGTATTCGCGCACTGCGAAGCATGTCTCTGGGTGTGGCTACACTCTTGCAGAAAGGTCAGTCACCGGATGTTGAAGCCGCTATCGTTAAAGATATCGGTACCCGGTTCGAACAGGAACTGATCGAAAAGCTGCGTGAATTCTGGCCGGTTATTATGGCGCAAGGCAGTGACGACGAGTTCCAGCATCTTTTATCAGAAAGTCTTTTACGGCAGCCGTCTTTTACACTTCGCGGCGGCACCAACGAGATTCTGAAGGGCATCATTGCGCGGGGTCTCGGGCTGCGCTAAAGCGTCATAAATGACGAGCGAGTCAGGCCGTGTATGAGTTACAGCTGAATATGAGAGAGGCATCCGATGGAGCAGTCTGATCAGTTAATTCTTGATACCGCACAGCGTATTTTTGCAGATTACTGCAGCACTGAGGTGGTTAACAGTGCAGAGGCTAACCAATATCCGGAGGCTCTCTGGCAGGCGCTTGAGGCTGCAGGCCTGCTGTTGGTTTGGGTGCCTGAGACCGCTGACGGTGTCGGTGGTTCCATGGGGCTGGGCCTGTCACTGATCCGCCAGGCTGCGCGTTACGCATTGCCGGTGCCGTTAGCGGACGCCTTGCTTGCCAACTGGTTAATGGAGCAGTCCGGGCTGGCAAGTGCCGAACAGGTCAGTGGTTTTGCGCTGACTAATGGAGCCTTGCCGGTTCTCAAAAACGGACAATTGAACGGTGCGGTTGAGGGGGTCGCCTTTGCCTCGCAAGTGTCTCAGCTGGCCGTGCCCTGTCTGGAAGCCGATCAATTGGCCGTTGCAATTGTGGCGGTTGATGGATGCCAAATCAGCGAGCAAAAGAGTTTGGCGGGCGAGCCACGAAGCATTGTTAATCTGAACGGGGTAAAACCACTGGCATCTGCGCTTGCCGGCAACCGGCTTTCTGTTGAGATGGTGCGAGGCATGGCTGCACTCGTGCGGGCGCACCAGATTGCCGGAGCCATGGAGCACATTGTGGCGCTGACAGCGAATTACGTTCAGGAGCGCAGCCAGTTTGGTCGTGCCTTGTCACGGTTTCAGGCCATTCAGCACAGTGTTGCCGACATTGCCGGGGAAAGCGCGCTTGCCAACGCGGCTGTTGAGCAGGCAGCCCGGGCAGTCGCACAGCCAGACTGTGCGGTAGATGATGTACTGGTGGCGATTGCAACGGCCAAGTCAGTTGCCGGCGAAGCCGCTGGCAAGGTGGCGCAGCTGGCACATCAGGCCCATGGCGCCATGGGTTTCAGCCACGAATACGCATTGCACCAGTACAGTCGCCGTATCTGGTGCTGGCGTGAAGAGTTTGGTTCAGAATTTTACTGGAACCAGTGGCTTGGGCAGCACATTGTGGCTGAAACGGGCCGCGAGGGCAGTGCCTGGGCGTGTATCTCGCGTGCCTTCTGACTGCCTGATAACGGTCAATGGGTTTTTGCTAATGACGAATGTGCGTATTAATGGAGACAAATGATGACAACGTATAAAGACATTGGTGTCGAGTGGCACGGTCATGTTGCCGTGGTTGAGATACAGCGCCCCCCGCTTAATTTTTTTGAAAACTCGCTGATTCAGCAAATTGCGGATTGCTTTGAGACGCTGGAGCAGGATGATCGCTGCCGCGCCATCGTGCTCGCCGCACAGGGCAAGGCCTTTTGCGCCGGTGCCGATTTTTCATCATCAGGTAAGGCGCTGTTTGATCCGGACTCGGCGGATAACGCCATTGGCCTTTACCAGAATGCCATACGCCTGTTTGAGTGTAAGAAGCCTATCGTCGGCGCTATTCAAGGAGCTGCCATTGGTGGTGGTCTTGGGCTTGCGCTGGTACCGGATTTTCGCGTGGTTGCTCCGGAAGCACGGTTCGCTGCGAACTTTGTGCGTTTGGGGGTTCACGCCGGTTTTGGTATCAGCTACGTCCTGCCGCGTATTATCAGTCAGCAAAACGCCAACCTGCTGTTACTGACTGGGCGCCGGATTAACGGTGAGCAAGCCTACCAATGGGGCCTTGCAGACCAATTGTCTGATGCGGCGTCGGTTCGCCAGGACGCGATCGCATTGGCAGCTGAAATTGCGGAGTGTGCTCCGTTAGCTGTGGAGTCGACCCGGGCAACTCTGAGGGCCGGGCTGGTTAAAGCGCTGAAAGAACAGGTAAAGCACGAATTCGCCGAGCAAGTAAGACTCGCTAAAACCGACGACCACGCTGAAGGCACCCGTGCCGTAACTGAGCGTCGTTTGGGCGAGTTCAAGCGCTCGTAATCCGTTTTAACCTGATACGATCCAGAGGGCATACGCAACCCCAAGGCTCGCCACCGGGAGTTTGTGTTCAGCCCAAGGTGATTTCCCAGTCGGAAGGAATGCGCCAGGTCACCATTCCTATTGAAGCGGGTTGCGGCGGTACTCACTTTAATATCATCGATAAACCTGCGATGTAATCACTTTGTCCCTCTTGTTAAAGCCGGCTTTTGCCGGTTTTTTTGGTGCGCCCGGCATGGGCGCACTCCTGGAGGTGCAAGT
>TARA_R110002111_G_scaffold134735_1_pt1 | contig 40266 bp, 22 predicted proteins | sample TARA_R110002111 | Tara Oceans TARA_R110002111 (sample SAMEA4397363) | marine metagenome | biome: Polar Biome; feature: [ZZZ] marine water layer (ENVO:01000295); material: water (ENVO:00002006), including particulate matter (ENVO:01000060) such as... | depth 199 m
GGCGCGAGTGACGGGACTCGAACCCGCGACCTCCGGCGTGACAGGCCCAAGGTTAGGCCAATCTAAACAGCGGCAGTTCCAACCGGAAAAAGTCAAGTTCCAACCGGTTTCTATTGGATGTTTCGCAAGAAATTACCCCCCCCCCCAAAAAGCCACCCTCGCCACCTCCAGTGCCCGGCCTATGGAACCGTAAAATACGTCCCTCAACCAAGCGCCCGAAGTGGGTTCCCAGTTGATCGCGCACAAGGAAGTAAATAGTGATCACGCCAATTCGTCTTCCTCTTCCAGCGCGCCAATGAAGCTCCCCCCGGGCTGGCATTGGACCAGAAAATTGAGTTCGATGCGACGTAGTTGCTCCTCCATCGGCGAAAAGAAATCAAACGGCACATTCCTTGGCGTTCGCCAGGCCCCAACCCCTTGGTCGAGCACGATCGTCGTCGATCGACCACCCGATCCGACAAGATCAATCGTGCGGCGATGTGAAACATCGTCGGTGACGTCAAGTTTTACACCCGCGCCGATCGCCTCGAAGACACGTTTTATGGCGACATTTCGTTGGGAGATTTCAGGCCAATCATGCGCAAAGTGGTAGGGCCGCCGATGTTCGAGTTGGCGACTAGCACCGCGCGTGCGTATCTCGATCTGCGTATCTGGCCCCGCAAGAGTGCGGCAGATTTCCGCGTAAAGACGAACCGCGAGCGGTGAGTAGATATAACGGTCTTGGATGACCAACCGGGTGATCGCACTTGGCTCCAAGGCGCCAGGGTTGGGGATAACCGTCTGACACAGGGCTTTGAATCCGGTGCCGAATGCGATCACCGGCGCATCCAATTCGTCCGCAATCAGCTTGATTGAACGTGAGCTTCCCTGCGCCAATAGACTGGCCAACTCGATTGGATGCAGTTCAAGTTTAAGGCCTGGAATATCGGCTCTAACGGCGGGGCTTCCGACGGTGCTGGCCCAGTTCGCTCCGACAGCCAGTTCACTATCCTGGCACCCCCACACACGCGCACCGCCGTCTGTCAGTGCCAATACTGCAGCGTCTCCAGGCCAGACTACCTCATCAAACGCCCGCGCCTCGCAGCCCATTCTCTGGCAATTGAGCACAATACTCGCCCGCAAAGCCGCATCAGCATCCTTCAGAGCGTCTCGCCGAATGACCAAGGATGCACGCCCCCCTCGAGCGGTAAATCGCCGAAGTTGATCATGCAGTGACCACTCTTCAAATTGCCAGGCATCGGGATCACCACCGAGCTGGACGAAAACCTGGGCCGTCGGGTCGTGTTCAAGATAGAGACCCAGCGCATGGTCGATGGGCAAGGGCTCATAATGTGTCCCCTCCCCGAACATCTTGAATTTCGCAGGAAGATTAAGCCGCCGACTTGCATCGGTCAGCGCCTCAAAGGCGCCGACCCGGTCAGCCACGGCTTCAAGCATCTGACTATCAGGGGTCAACACGCATGTGGGACAGATCCGAGTGGCGCACGCATCTCCACATTTTCCAGGAGCTGTACAATCAAGCTGTTGCGCGGCGCGTTGAAGCGTTCCGATCGGATCTAAGGCTATTGCCGAGGCAAACCCCGCTCCGCCGCTTGCTCGATCATAAACAGCGGCACTCCAGACAGCGACGCCGTCAGCGTCACGACCTTCCATCGCGGCAACGCCCATTTCGGATGGGTCGATGCTTAAGGCACGCGCGTTGACCTCCCTTAGGGCCAACGCGATGGCCAATGCGGTCTCACGTGTTCGCACGCTGCGCAGTTGAATTTCAAACACGCTCGTGCGGGTCTCCTCGCCTAAGGAAATGTTTCTTTGTACCGAAAATGGTTTGTTATTGCCGGAACACGTACTACCCGGTTCCCAATCGGGCACCCAGCGCAGCGGCTGATGCTCCACTAGGCCATGCGGCAGCTCTCCCCCGCGTTCTGCTTCCGGCGCGGCGCGGCCGCACTGCAGACAAATCGCAAACCCAGCTCCTGCCGGACCCGGATTAAAATCGAACACCAAACCGTCAGGGTCCACGCGGGTTCGACCTAAGCTTGGGTCAGGCAAATCATTCCAGCTGGCAGCTGATGCGGCCACCCAAGCGTCGTTGCGTTGGGTGTATTCCATTCCGGCTTCACTATCGGACACTTCGATGGAGGTATCGACGGAGAAACCAGCAGGTACAATGAAATTGATCGCTTGGCTGTCGCGCGAGGTACATCGCGAACACCCGTCGTCATTGACCGCCGATGGCTGCGCACGCAACGCCCCACAGGCCTTGCACAGATGAACTGATCGCAGACTCTGAACCTCGCGAACACCATCATCGGCTTGCGGTCGCTTCCAGTTGAGGGTCAAGCCTGCGCTCAACCGAACGAGACCATCGACCACGACTTCATTGCCGGGTGCAAACTCGAATATCGCAATATTTCGCGGCCGTGCAGGCATGCCACGCGACAAGAAGCGCCGGTCCTCAAAGGATGTAACCTCGCCCTTGACTTTCTCGCGCCGCAAGCGCTCTGCCCGCGTTTCCGTCCAAAATTGAACAACGCCGGTGGGAAATCCATAAGCCGGCAAAAACCCCTGACCGGAGAGGGCGGACAATAAATATTCTTTTTCAATTCTCCCGCGCTGAACCGAACGCGCCCGCGATGCGGCATCGTCCGTATCGACGGTACCGCCGCCCAAGGCCATCCATTCGGCCCTAATGTTCTCGGCGATGGTTTCCATGCGATCGCGCGAGCGCTCAAGAACGTCTGCGCCTGGGCTCAGCTTGGTTCCACGAAGGAGGTATTCCAAATCGCGATCAGCACATAGCGAGATCGCTTCTCGATCAAGCCAGGCCAAAAACGCCTTCATCGGCACGCCGTCAACGCCGACGACAAGCCCGAAAAACGAGCCGACTGTCAGTTTGTGAAGCTCTTTCTGCTCAGTTTTCAGGAACCGCGCCAAGAGCATCGCATTGACGTGGCGCTGTGCGATCACCGCGCTGTCCAAGGATACTCGAGGGACACGCTGTTGGGTGTTGAAATAAGCGACGGGATCTCTCGCGACGGCCCGGTCAAGCGGTCGGTCCTTACAAATCGTCACCGCGAGGGAAACCGGTTGCCCGCGTCGCCCAGCGCGCCCGACACGCTGTTTGTAGTTCGCGATCGACGGCGGCGCATTCGTCATGAGGACAGCCTCAACTTCACCGATATCGACGCCCATTTCCATCGTCGTTGAGCAACTTAGAACGTTGATTTTCCCCGCCCTAAATAGACCTTCGTAGCCGATCAGCCGCTCAGATGGAATTTGCGCGGAATGCTCTGCGGTCCGAAAATACCCATCATACCTAACGGCGCGGTCAGTCCGAAGATCCCAACAGTGCTCGGCGCGGAGTTGTTGAACTTGTCCATCACCGACCAACCAGTCATCGAGCGTAGACCGGCTCACTGGAGCGCCGTCGATGTCTCTTAGCCAGGAGTAGGGAAAGGGGGGAAACTCAACGGATCGAACCTGCCGATGGATGCCGGCGGAATCAGCATATAGGCTCAGACCACGAAAGCTGGCCGGTAGTGGTCTGCGGGTCGTCGGGCAGATATCCGCTTGTGTCACAGCCTCAACGGCGAGTTTGGTCCAATCGAGTCGATAGCCATAGTCGTCCGTGGCAAGGCACCGCGCTTGCCTGAGTGCCTGCAAAACACTTTCGAACAGCTCGCTGAGCTTTTCGCGCGCAACCCGGTCGGAGAATGACAGGTTCAGGGCCTGCGCCACCAGACTGACAATGTAGTTCGCACCGGGGTTTGGGCCATAGGCACCTGGCCAACGTTTCTGCTTTTTGGCATCGCGAATGTCTTCGCCCGTCGGTACGACGAACCGTCCGCCACCGCGAATTTGGGCAAACTTCATCCAGCCAGGATGACGTACGGTAATCATTTGATTTTGACGCAAATTGTGAGTGAGGCAAAGGTGCTGGAGGGCGTCCCAGTCCTTGTCATCCAGGCCGAGCTCGCGCGCAATCGCAGACAAAGGCCTCGCGCCATTTTGGAGACGCAACCGAAATAATCCCAGCGTCTCTCCACTCGCTGCGAATTTTGGTCTACGGGCCACTTCTCGCAACAATAGAAACTCGGCGAGATCGCCAGGGTCGGAAAGATTATCCGAACGGTCCGCCCAAAGGTCACGCAATGACCCGCGAACGTCCGGGTGCGCCGCCAGGTTCGCGATCAATTTTTCGATGGCAACTGGCTCGCGCCCGCCCTGGCAAGCATTCAGTTGGTCCTGCAGTGACGCGACGGCGCCGGCCATGCCCGGTTTGCCGGACAATGCCTCAATTGCTGACCGAAAGTTCTCGGCCTCAGCTGGATCGCCGGGAGTTTCATGCTGAACGGCGTGGTAAATGTACCCACGCACAAAGTCTCGTTCTGTGGCGACCTGGAGCGAGCTTGCGTGTTTAGCAGTTCCCTGCCGGGCATCGGTAAAGGTGATGAGTTGCCGGCCGCGTGCGGGCAATCCCGCATCGACGCTCCCTTCGCGCGCCGACAGCAGCGGCAGCAGGGTCGGGACGAGTTGCCGGGTTAGGTATGGCGATCCGGCGATCAAAGGGCGCAGCGCGGTAGACGCCGTTTTGTCTAACAATTTTGTCTGACAGTGTGGGCATACGCCCAGCTCATCCACCGCCCGCAGCTCAAGCGCGCCATCTTGAGGCTCATCGACAATCACGCCGGAGGAAAGTTCCATCAAAAGTACTTTTCCGGGCATGTTAGTTGATCCCAAATAACGCTTCGTGGGACCGGTTTGGCAATATTCTAGGCTGGCGGCGGCGTCATCGCCGGACTCCTCGCGATCAATCTCTTGGAGAAAGTCGTCCCGATTTCCGTCACGGGCTGGCATTGACAATTTCAGCCCGTCCGAGCTTTCGTCCGCCAGGAGGCATCCGTCACCGCACGTGCGGCAGCTCACCCATTCAAACATGACACTTTCACAGTGACGGCAATGCTCTCGATCGTCGGTCGAGATGGCGCCAAACGGCCAAGCGCTATCTGATTGCGCCGCGCCGCCACAGCATGGATTTGGGCACACCCAAATCCCCAGTAGAGTCTTGTGGAAGAGGTGAACGCGCAACGGCATGAAACGTTCATCGTCTCCAACCGGCACCGGTAATTTCGCCTCTAGGCAGTAGCCTAAAAACTCGAGCGCATCGGCTTTCGACACCTGGGCTGCACCCGTGATCTGCTGGACGAGTTTTTCCCAATCGGGCCAACTCAGCGCCTCGCCGTCCCGCAATCGGGAGCGGACGTTCTCTAGGGCGGAGCAATCGAAGAGCCCCTTAGCACGTTGCTCCTCACTCAATTCTCGCAACTGGCCCAATTCAAGCGGCGATGCCGAGGTTGCGCGCTTTGATAATTGTGCGCGCTGGCCCGTGATGACTTGAACTTGATGGCGGTTGACCCCGGCAATATCGGCGAGGAAGTCTCCCAACGTCCGATCAGCCCCATCTCCAATCGTCGCTGAGGTCGCCACGAAGCGGATGTCTTCGGGGACCTGGCCGAACGCCGCCGCGACGCGCCGCAGGAGCAGTGACAATTCAGCTGCCTGCGCGCCGACGTAGGAATGAGCTTCATCTAGAACCACAAAATCAAGCTTGCGCTGCGATTGTGCGAGAATGGGCGCGTCATCATTTCGGATGAGCATATATTCGAGCATCGTAATGTTGGTGACCAGGATCGGCGGTGGATCAGCCCGCAGGGCCTTGCGATCACCGACGCGTTCGGGATGTTGGCGCGCTTCCACCGCCTGCATTTCGTTCGGTGTGGCGCCATTATACAGGCAATAGCGCAGTCTGCCCCCGAACGGGCTCAGCCATTTATTGAGCCGTTCTTCCTGGCTGTTAATCAACGCATTGAGCGGGTAGAGCATGAGCGCGCGAACGCCGCTCAGCCGTTTCTCGCCGCCATCCGACACCTGAATAAGTCGATCCAATATTGGCGTCAAAAAGCACTCGGTCTTGCCCGAGCCAGTACCACTTGAGATAATCGCCGAACGTATCTCGTCACCAACAAGGTGAGACCACGCTTCAACCTGATGCGCGTAGGGCGCAAAGGACTGCGCCTTTAGCAACTCGAGCGTCTTGGGATGAAGCAGTTTGTCCGCGGCAGCCCAACCTTGCGGGTGCGCGAGCCAAGGAAACGCGCCTTCAAGAAGCGGCTGTGCCAAAACGCCATCCCTGTCCCCGCGTTGCCCAGACAGTAGCGCCAATAGTTCGCGCTCGAAGCCTGGCGTCGTGATCCGCCCCTGCTCAACCAATGCTCGGGCTGTCTCTCCAGGCAGCCGGTCAAATAGGCGCGCAAGGTCAATCATGATGGAATCACACCGTGTTTTGAGGTTGAGAGTTGATAGATGGCCAGCGGAACGGTTTCATCGAAATAGCGCGGGTCAAACAGGCGCGCCCGCCGGCAGGCCAATACATAATCGAGCGAAGGCGCCGATGCGCCGGTCGCAACGCGCGCAACCAGGTAGGGTGCCCGCAGGACATCATCAAATTTGGGAGCGAATTTCCCTTCAATCGCCCGCGTGCAAACATCGGTAGGCAGATTGAGTTGGGGAGGAGCCGCGGCACCGTCGATACGTCGCCTGACCATCGCCTGAGCGAGCTCCACGGCATCGCCAGATTGGAGTTTGTGCAGGTCGTCTAGCAACGGCAAGACCGCATCTTGAACGTCATTGCGTTCCTCTGGGGTCAAGGTCTGACCAATTTTGAGCGCGGTCGTGTTGGTGTGCATCGCCAACGCGGGCGAGATCGTCGCGATCTGGGCTAGGCTCTCCAGAACAATCTTTGCAGCTATCGCCGGATTCAGAACGCCAGCCTCCGCGAGCGTCGATTGTAGATGCGCGAGCCGTTGCAGGAAAGCTTGTTGCCAAAGCAAAACTGGGGTCGACGCCCAAATGAAAGGCAAATCGAGTTCCAACTCCAGGAGTGCGTGCAGATCTTCGATCTTGTCGGCCTGAGCCAATGCACCCACCGCCAACTTGGAACACCCAGCCAGCGCATTGAGCGCGTCAAAACTCGTTGGCGGCAGATTATACCGTCGGCATATCTGCGCAGTCCCACAGATATACGAGCCAACCGCGATCAAACCGTCTTGGTCGTCTGCCAACCTCGCCAGTGCCTCTCGGCGCGAAACTGATTGAGATAGTAACAGGGCACCGTCCAGACGCGGACGTGGGCCGCCCGGATCGTGAGCTGGATAGAAGAAGGGGCGAACTGTCCCGAGGTCTTGGCAATTCGCAGAGACAATCCATGGGCCGTCCCCCGCGATCGCAATCAACACGTCGGGAAAGGCATCGCGTGCGTCGATTTGCTCGATCTCAACTTTGACCGCACCCTCAGGCCTTAGCACCGGAACGACAATAATATGCGTCACGGATTTCAGTCGGAGCCAGTTTCGGATTTGTTCGAAGGGAAGGTCCCAGTCAATCTGGCGCAGATCTTCATCAAAGCGGCTAATTTCGACGGCCCAGTTCGGTTCACCAAGCCACTCTAAGCGAACCCTTGCATCGGGCGATTCCGACAAGCTCAATATCGAGCGGATGTCATCGCGAAACACCGCGAGCGGTGTTTCCCCGCTCGCGGTCCGGACACAGGAAAATTTGAGACCTGTTCCAACAGCCTCAAGAAACAACCGTTCAGTTCCTTGCGCCCATAGTGCTCGACCGACGATTGTCGCCACGCTCGCCTTTTCCCTCGCCTCGCAGACATTGCCTTCTCGGTCCAGCACGGCCCGACGAAGCGAGGTGTCACGAGTCCGCAGGGTCAACCGCTCGCGCCCCCAGCTCAGGGAAATCTGGCAAAGTGCGCCGGGCTGGTGGGTTTCCAGGTCAAAGGTCCAACCATTTTCAACATCATTCGACGTCAGGCGCATTCCCTTGATTTGAACTCCACATTTTCGCGCACCCGTTCCAAGCACCCGCAACGTTCGAGCCGCGGTGTTATCTGCCAGGATGCGAGTTCCCGCTGGAACCACCCTCTCGCGCGAAACCGCGCAAATCTGGTTGTCCTTTATGAAGGCGACCTCAAGGTCCCCCATCGGCTCTGTGTCGTCGTCTGACAACCAGGCCGAATGCCCCTTTGGACGCCATCTCAAATCGCCCGGCCGGCACGTGAAAACCACCTGGTTTTCCTCACACAAAAATTGCGGCCAGCCGTCAAACACATCCGGTTGAACGCCGGGCAATCTGCGGCCCAGCGCCCGCAACGACGATTGGAGCTGCGTGCCCATTCCGGTCTGCCAGACACGATTGAAGCCATCTTCAGCCAGCGTGGCCTCACCGGTGAACTCGACCAGGACCAATCCGTGCTGACCGACCTCACCGAGCTCCGTCCAGCTACTCTGCGGCGACCAAATAACCTGCCCGAGCAGGACGCGCTCGATGAGTAAGAATAGCTTATCCGCCGTGGAGCGGACCGAACCAGTGGACAGCGCGGACAACCGTAGCCGGGTACCACGTCCTCGGGTCTCACCAAACACCGTCGCCCCTTCGCACAGGGCTTGGGCTCCGGCGGGGTTGAGTGAGCCAGGCGGACGCTCGCCAACTTGAAAGATCAATGAAAGGTCTTCATGCAGAGGAAGGCCAAACTCGCTCAGTTCCACAAGCGATCGAGCTTCCCACGCATTCCCATCTGCCGATTGAACGCGTTCCATCAGCGCTACGGGACGGGAGGAGGCGTCGCCTACCTTGGACCGGACGAAAATTCGAACACGCGAGGCGTCGGCAAGCAGCTCTGTCAGTTCACCCGGGATATCGCGATCATCAACCACACCGGTGAGATTTAGCTGGATCTTGCTCCGCCAACCGTCATCAGAGCGCACCAGTATTCGCGTGGCCTGGAAGAGCCCGCCTTCACTGAGCTTCGCTCGCATCAAACCTTCGATGAGAAGCCGGATGTCATCTTCGCCCGCATCCAACGGCAACTCCAAAAGCCAATTTGGGTGATGAGCGTTGAGATGTGCAACCGGATCCATTGTGGTCCCAGCGTCGATGACGATGCGTTTTAGTGTGAAGATCGCTTGGCAAAGTTCCGCGGCCGTCTCCCACACCGCCCGGCGCAGCTCCGGCGAGCCAACTCGGGTGCTCTCCGTGCGTACCGCCGCATCCAGCGATGCACCGCGGAACATTTGGTCAACCGATTTTTCGATCCAACGCTTGAGGCCCGATTTCTGTCGCACCGCAGCAAGCGGAAAGCCCGACTCGCGAACGATGGCGTAGATATATTTCAATCCGGTGTCGGACGATTGGGGTATTGGTCGACGCCACCATTTGAGACCCTGGACGAGCGCATCGCGAAGCTCCGTATAGCGCAGCGCACGGATGCCGGTCGCGTCATCGTCATAGATCAAATTGATCGCTGCAAGCGGCCGTTTCCACTCCCAGCCGCCCCCATCGCGATCCCTTCGAAACCATTCTGAGAGGAACATCACGAACATGGCACAGCCAGCGGGCGTCTGCAGAACGCGTTTCCCGGGAGCTCGCAGTAAGTCCTTTGCGCGCTCGTACTCGGCAGCGTTGAACCGGTACTTGAAAAGTGGTCGACCGTCGGCAGAGACTTTGCCGTGCCGAAACAAGAGCGATTTGAGCCGAAGTCCCAATTGGTCGGCGGGCACATTGAGCGACATGAATCCCCTTTGATGACAATGAACGCACGCTCCCGCGCGAACCTACCGATATGAATTTATAAGTGTGAATCTGAGCACTTACAACCTAGTTCCCGGTCGCTGACTCGTAAAACCTAAGTGACCTGCGACCCTCCGGTCCAGGTTGTTGATTTTGAGAGTGACACCCTTGGGCGACAAAAAGAATCCTGTGCAGGTATGACCGGGGGCGCCCGAGAAATTATCGTGTTAGATACACAGCGCTCCCCGTGACCCAGCCCAGATAAAACGGTCGCCCACTCACACTGTTTGCTCGCGACAGGCGGCCAAGCTCGCTTGTCGCGCCAAGTTCCGCCGTGAAAGCGGACAAATCATCGAACCAGACATGCTCCTGCGAAAAGGAGTGAACGATCATAATCGCCAGGTCGGCCTTGTATCTCTCAGCTTCAATGATCGCCGAGGCGCAGCGATGAAGTAATTGGTACCGAAGCTGTGGCGCCGGCGGATAACTGAGGCCCAGCAACGAACACAAATACTGCAATCGTTCGACTTTGCCCGGCGATGGATTCTGGAACCACTCCCCCACACTCGGCCCGAACGGTTCACTCACCTTGCCCTCAATCATCACCACCGCCGTCTGCTCGCCGATCCGGCAAAGCACAAAGGCGTCGTTTTGGCTGTCGGTATTGCCGCCAGGCAGGGGTACCTTGTACTCAGGAATAATGATCAACGGCTCGGGCTGGACGCCCCAAACGTCGAAAATCGCCTTTGAGATTTCCGCAGGAAACCCATCGGACTCCTCCCAAGAGTACGCCATCGATTTGGCAGAGTAGCCGCTCTTCCAGTGTAGATCAGGCTTGGCCAAAAACTGCTTCCAGTCTTCCGGACCAAACGTGGGTTTGTAGATAGGCGGCATAGTCAGGCTTCCCCTCTTCACTGCGAGTCGTGGCAGTTCATTGCACTGGCTCCAGATCCGCCGGCGCAAGTCCATGCTCCCGCAAGGCGCACAATGTATTGACCAGCTTCATCTGCTCGATCGTTCGGCACGGCACGTTGAGCAAGCGCGGGCTGGCGAAAACCAGCGCCAACACTTGTGCCCTCGATACCGCCACATTGATCCGATTGAGCGAGAAGAGGAAGTTGATATCGCGAGGCAATTCCTCGGCGCTTGATGTGGTCATCGAGACCAGACAAATCGGCGCTTCCTGGCCCTGAAACTTGTCGACCGTGCCGACGCGCACGCCCTTGGGCAGACCGAGCGTCAACTCATTGACCTGCGCGTTGTAGGGCGCGACGACGAGAAAATCTTTCAGTCCAATCTTGCGTGTCTTGCCGTCACGGTCGCGATACGTGCTGCCCAGCAATTCCTTGATCGTCGCGGCAATGGCGGTCACTTCCTCGGGTGAGCTCTGAGAGCAGCCTTCATGCTCGACCTCGACCAGGTGGGCACCGGTGCGGCTCCCGCCGTTCGGGTCGGTCAGGGTCTGCAACTGTGCTCCGGCATCATTGCGCAACTTGCCGTCATAGACCGCGGTAGAAATGAACTCGCAGACGCCGCCATGCATCCGGCGGCTCACTGGCAGGAATATGCCGCGGTCGTCCGGAACCACACGATGGCCGGCGAGAAAATATTCCAGCGATGACTGCCCGCTCTGGCCGGGATGACTACCCTGGATCGGTTGCGGCAATTGCATCGGATCGCCGACGAGAACGATATTGGCGGCAACGCCGGACATCGCGACGATATTGGCGATGGAGACCTGCCCGGCCTCGTCAACAAAGAGATGATCAAAGGCCGGCGCCTCATAGCGCGCCAAGTGCCATGCCGTACCGCCGACGACGTTGGCGAACTCGATCGCGGGATTCTCATTATCCTTGACCTGCTCGATGCCTGGATGCGGCGGCTCATCGTCCAGCTCGCCCACCTTCTGGGCGATCGCGCAGGTCACGCCTTCGCTCTGCGCGCGCCGGGCGATGGCGATCAGCAAATTCTCGATCGCCTTGTGGCTATTCGAGGACACCGCCACGCGTTTTCCCGCCCGGACCAGATCAACAATCGACAATGCGCTGACATAGGTCTTGCCGGTGCCGGGCGGGCCCTGGATGGCCAAAACCGTCTCGTCCATATCTGCGATCGCTTCGGAGATGGCGGCTGGCCGGTCAGCGACATCCCCGACGATACAGGCCTTGCGCCCAGGAGTTTGAAAGCGCGGTGGTTCGCGTTTGAGGAACTGCCGAACTGCGCGCGCCGACGGGGCTCCAGCAATCAATGCATCGGTCACAGACGCGATCGCCGCTCTCAGTATCTTATTGCCGATCGGCATCGGTGGAATGAGATCCATCTCATCAAGGGGCAGGCCCGCGCTTCTCGTGAACTTTACGTCCGCGACGCCGCGCAACATATCCAGGCGTTCTATTGTGACCTGCCGAGGTCCGTCACTCGGCTTGATGCAGGCCGTCTTGCCGGTACGAAGCTTGGTCTCCTGCGGCGTGAAGCGATATTTGCGCCGATAGGTCCCGCGCGCGCCACCGCGCGCCGCTTCGCTCGCAACCAGTCCGGCCAGGCATTCCAGATCATCAAACAACTCGTCGCGGTCGCGCGACAATCGGTCGAAGACCGCCCACCAGGCGGGCTTGTCCTCGCGTTCATGGAAGAAATTGAGATCAACGATCAGCTCGGCGGTCTCTTCGCCAAGTTCTGCGACCGCAGGTGCAATGCTCGCCCGCAGCGCTTCGAGCGCTTCACTCGCCTCCTCGATCTTGCCGGGACCGAGCGCCCGCTTTTCAGCGTCGAGGTCGGGCCAGGGCAAGCCTTTCGGCCGGACAGCATCCACCAGCCAATCACGAAGCTTTTGGGTCGAGATACAATCGACCTCGTTATAGTCGCGGATCATCTGCAGGATCGCCTGATCGCCGCTTGTCCGCCATTTCTCATAGGCGACGACACTGGCACCGCCCCCGACGATCTCGCCGTCGCGTTTATCCATGTAGAAGGCTTCAAGATCCTTGATGGAATACCCGCCTTCCGATGCCAGAAGCGCACCGGACACCACGGAATAGAGATCAACAAAACGCTGCTCGCGCAGCAATTGATCAAACACCGCCTCATGCGTGCGGTGCATCGCCGTCAGGCGGCGCAGCGCTGTAATCTCATAGGCCGCGTAGTGATAGATGTGAGCCTTGGGGTATTTGCGCAGACGTGCAGCAAAGAAGTCGAGCAGCTTGGCGATCGCTGCGCCTTCCTGTTGGCGGTCGTGCGCCCAAAAATCTCGAAACTGCCATTGCCCCTGCTCAAAGAACCAGACGCCATGCAGGTATTCCAGCCCACCCTCAAAATAGGGGTCGCCCTCGATATCGTAAAAAAGATCGCCTTCATCGGGCCGGGGCAAAAGATAGAAGCCGCGGCCAGGCTCATCGAGCCGCAATTGGAAGCTGGGCGGACCGCCCGCCTTGCGGGCCGTCTGCAGGCGCGCATGGGTGACCAGCTTATCCTGAGCGGTGGCCGAGAGCTTCGGGATCGAGGCCTCATGCACTGCCAGAGCCTGCATGGTCTCAATGCCGCCCGCTTCGATTTTGGCACGTTGGCTTTTTGCAATCCCGGCGATTTGAACCAGGCTGTCGGTCTCGACCCATTCGGCAGCGCAGTGATCCTTCCAGCGGCAGAGCTGGCAGCTCGCCGATGGCTCCGGCCGGGTGACAGGCCGCGCCGCGATGAAGTCTTCGAACCGCGACTTCATCTGCCGGGCATAGGCCGACACGTCGGTGAGCTGCACGGTATAGGTCGCCCCATCACCAAGCTCCAGATGGGCGGCCTTCGGCATCACACCTTGAATATCGGCGACCAGGTCGGAATAATGGCAAAGCTGGAGAACCTGGTAGGGTTTGGCGGTCCGGCTCAACTTGGTGTCCGCGACCTCATAGGAATGGGTGCCCAGTTTGGATGGCTGATCGACGCGGTAGAGAAAATCGGCGTAGCCGCCCCAAACCCCGGTCTGAAACGTCGCCTGGGTGATGATATCATCACCGTTCGCCATCGCCTGTCGGGTCGCGGTGATCGCATCGCTCATCGACGCGCGTTTCGTCTCGATCTGTGTGACCTGACGGCCATCTGCTACCAGTTGTTCGACAAACGCCGCCTCATGGGCATGGCCAAACCCCTGCAGCAAGGCCGCCTCCTCGCTGTCTTCGGCGGGCACGATATCCCCCACTTCCAGCTTGCGAAGGTCGAGCGTGGTGGCATGCATACAGCCCTGAAACTTCATCAGATCGGAAGCAAAAAACCAAAACTGTCCGCGTTCAAATTTCATCACTTATCCCCGCTTTCACACCACACTAGTCCGCGGGGGTGACAAAAACTGTCTGGTCTGGGAATTGCCGCGAACCAAGGTATCATTGCCGCCAGGCTCAGTTCACGCCGCCCTCACCGGACTCGCCGGTTGCAGCTCGCGCCGCGCTCACCAGAAGCGGCTCAAGGAATGACGCGCGGTCCTGAGGGTGGTGTCCATCCCGCGTATGTGGGGAGACCTTCGACATTTCGCACTCAGATCAGCGAGCGTACTCGAACTAGCAACCTGCCGCCTGCCAGGTCGGTTAAAACATCAATGATTTCCGCATCGCCTACCAGCTCTACCGTCACAAACGGTCGTTATTGAAACAGCCGGTAACCTTACAAGGCCCAACCGCTCAGGAGGCTGGTTTACGGGCCAACCATATAGCCCGCCTTGAAAGCCTGCACCGAGGGATATGGCGTAAGGACGGTCACCAGCTGGTCGCTTTCCAACTCTATTTGGGCGTAGCCGTCGAAACTCCATGCTCTATAGCCATCGGGAAACTTCTGAACCGACCGAGGCAGCCCCCTTGCAACGAAGAAGGTTCCAATGGGTAGGCTATGCAGGTCAGCTTCGAATGTAATTTGTTGCTTAGAACGTCGTTCTATGCGGCTGGCGTGCAACGCCTTGTCCATTGATACAGCCGAAGGACGCTCACCGTGTTCCGGAAAAGCTTTACCAAAGGCTTTTTGAAATCGCGTATAGGCGTCATAACGGCATTGCCTGCAAGGTCGGTGGCCGGCTGCGAATGACGTCGCCTCATCGGTAAAAAAGAGTTCAGTATACTTTCCCGGCGTCATCAGTTTCCGCGTGTAGCCAGAATTACTGACAAGAGTGCACGTGACCCATGCTGGGCGGGTCCAACGCCGGTCAACCAGCTGCTGCTGATCGTTATGAAGGCAACCACGATTCCCCATGAGTTGCCCTCGAGCCTTGTGAGATACGATCTCCCCAAATGGCGTCACCCGGTTTTGAAGTGGCATGTTCTTACCCCATTCCTTCGTCTGTGATCCGGCGATCGCGTTGTAGTTTCGAAAATTTCTTCGAAAGAGCACCACGACGCCCGACTGACTTCAGCACCGCTTCTGCCGCTTCCAGCATCTTTTCATAAGGGTCCCAAAAGTTTGCTTGATGCCTAGACCTTACTGATGACCACGCAACGATGAAGACTTCCGTGGCAACATGATAACCTCTCAACTCATCAATGACATTTCTCGCAAGTCCCTCGCTTCCAGCCATTTCCCTGAGAATGTCGACATGACGCAGGTATGGCTCAAGCATCCATTGCTCCCGTAAGGCGTCTGTGCGCCAAATGTCTGGCGCCGCACGCCGATATATCGCTGTCTGAATTGAAAGAATTTCCCCGGCAACACTGTGTCGTACTCGGCGCTTGGCCCAAATTTGGGTCCACATCACGCCAGCAATCGCTGTCACTACAGCCACCATGATTTCTGGCAACCGGCTCTCGACAAACTCTATTAGACTGAAAGTCACGCCCTTCTCCCCTCACCCCTGTCCGATACCCATATCCGTCAACTATCGCCTTGTGGTGGAATTCACCCTACAGGCGTATTTTGCCTCATTTGTTCCCCAAATTGTCGCATTGCGGCAGGATTGTGGCCACATTCTCGCGACCTACTGTTCATATTCAACGGGGATATCGGGCGAGAATTATCCAATTAAAAATTGTTACGCTGACTATCGCTCGCTTCATGCCGCGTGTTAACCATATTTCTTGGGGGGAATAATATGGACAAGCTCGTCGAGGGTTTACTGGCGCAGGTCCCGCTGGACTATCAACCGGTCGCGATCATTGCTGCAGGACTGACCGCCCTCCTACTTTTGTTGCTGGCCACGAACTGGATCGTCGGCGGAAACCGTTCACGGTCGAAAAAAACGTCCGCCAAGCGTCTCGACCGAGATCACAAAATTCAAAGCGAAACCTATCGGCAGGCATCTCGGGAAGCGGCCGCGAAAGTGAAGTCCCTTGAGCAAAAATCCAATACGGTCGTGATCGAGATGATCCACGATACGGATTTTGATGAATACCGCCCTGATGCGGCCCGGCCCCACATCTCGTTCGATGAGGCGTTCAAGATAATCCGGCGTATCGAGTCAGCCAAGAAGGGCGACATTTTCCTTATACTGCACACGCTTGGTGGCTACTCTATGCCCTCAATCATGATCGCAGACGCAATACGCCAACACCGGATGGACAAGGGCAAGGTCACAGCATTTGTGCCTCGTGTCGCGATGTCCGGCGGCACTATTGTTGCGCTTGCATGTGATTGCGTCTGGATGGGAAAAACCGCCCGACTAGGACCAATCGACACGATGTACGGCAGCCTATCGGGGCAATCGCTTCGGGTGCTGAAGGATCACAAGTCCACAGAGCTCCAAGATGACGGCACCATCCTCCACTCGCTAGAATCCAAGAAGTATGACGTTTTTTACCAAGCAGAGCTGTTGCGGCTGGTAGATGCCAAAAACTTGGACGCAAAAATCTACGACGGATCCTTGTCGCACAGCAATCTGTTCAACCGCGACGACGCCGAAAACTACGGAATCCGCGTGCTACCAAGAAAGTCCAAGCTGGGTGACAAGTCTGCAAAGATCGACTCTCGGACCAAGGAACTTCAAGAACAGCTTTCCGATCTTGGTGGACTGGCCAAGGAATTGGTGGATTTGCGACTGGCGATGATCGCGAACTATCGAGACCGTGACGCCGAGCCGCCGCCAGCTGAGAGCTCAGAAAGCACCAAGCCCCAATTGGTGGCCTGACAACGAGTTGTGAGAACACGACTTGAGTGGCGGAAAGATATTGCCCTGATGACTGCCAAACACCCTAACTCGGCGCCCTCAAAACCGGCAGCAGATCCATCAGACCACCCAAGATTGCAGGCAATCTCGCCCGAAAGCGCCCTGCTCTAAGAGAGTTGCTGGAGCTTCTGCAACCTGATTACATGCGCCGAGGCGTGGGTCACTCGAGGCTGCGCGGGATTGAACTTCAACCCAAGAGACAGGGCGCGCGTTAAGTATGTGGATAGATGAGCTCGGGGCAATCCTCGAAGCGCTGCTAGGCGGCGTATTGGAGAGATTTGTCGCACCAGGGTCGACGTTCGCCGCGGGTCTGGCGATCATCCTGATCGGGATCGCGGTTGCGATAATTTTGATTCAAGCACTCACTCGCATTTTGCCCACGTGGCTCGCTCTCAACATCCGTTGCGGAATCATAGCGCGAGCGCTTGCGGGAGCAACTACCGCTGAAGACAGGCATCGCCAGTTTGCGCGCAACTACTCGGAGCTAATCGATCCGGCGATGTCTGCAGGTTTTGATCGGCCACTGAGCCAGTGGACCCGGAGAGTTTTGGTCTGGCTGGGGGTTGAAACCCCGCTTCGCCTCGCGTGGTCGGAGCTCAAGGAAACCTTCATCGACGAGAGCGAGCAGGACGTCATCCGGAACACTGCCCGGCCGCAAGGCTATATATTGCACGCAGTCGGCAATCCCGCGAGTTGGGGGTGGCTTTCCGGCTTCTTCGTGAGCTTGGGCTTACTGTTCACCTTTGTGGGGATTGTGGCCGTCCTTGACGTATCCGCTACCGCTATCAGTGAAACCGCCAGCCAATCGGCCGGCGGGGCCGATGAAGGCGGCGGGTTTGGGGACATTCAGGACGCCATCATTCAGATCGTTGCCGGTGCGTCCTCCAAGTTTTATGCGTCAATCGGCGGCATTTTTGCCGCGATCCTTCTCCGCTTTTTTGTCAGCATATTCACAGGATTGATCCGCCAACGCGTAGAGCGCCTTTCAGATTTGATCGAAAGCGGACTCTCTTACGTCCCTGAACAGCGCCTAATCGTTGAGCAACTCAATCAACTCACCGAGCAGACGGTTCAGTTAAAGATGTTCAATACTGATCTCGCGGTAACTATCGGGGACCGCTTCGATCAGGCGATTTCCCCGGTGGCGGCAAGGTTGGGGGATATCCAGACATCTCTCGAGCAACAAAGCGAGCGGACCATGCAGGTCCTTGGGGAAGGTGTTGGTCAGGCCATCGACAACATCGCCGGAGGGGAACTGCGTGAGCTCGGACGCGTACTGGGCGACCTGAAGGGCGAACTGGCCGGGATGTCTTCCAAACTCTCCGCCGGAGGGGACGCGGCAGCACAACAACTGGAACTCGCGGCGTCGAAGCTGAAGGACGTAAGTGGGGGTTTCCAGGCTGAGTTTGAGCGCATCGCCAGTCGGTTGAATGAGCTCTCCGAACAACAATCCGATCGCGTCACCGGGACGATGGATAGCCTGGTCCGCGCGAGCGAACAGGCTACGGCAGGCATCAGCGGCGGGGTGACCGACGCGGTCGCAAAGCTGGCCGGAAGCATGAATGAGACGATCGAGCAGCTAAATGCGGCGGGTGAGCGCAATGCTCAGACCCATGAAGCCATGGCGACCGCACTGAGCTCTCTCACCGCGGATATCGGAAAGGATGCGCGTCAGAAAATGGGCGAGGCATTTGGGGTCGCCGCTGACGAGAGCAGGAAGGCGGCAGCTGAAGCAGCCGAGGCGATGAAGGCGGCGTACAACCAGGCCTCCCAAGACTGGGTCGCCGCGCTCGACGGGAGTGTGCGCAAGATGGGCGACCTAGGGGCAGGATTTGAATCCGCCGGCCTTGCGGTCAGCACACATGCGCAAGCGATGACCAAAGCTGCGGGCGACACGAAATCAGCCGCGGATGCCTTGGCACGATCGGCAACAGGGCTTGAACGAATTGCGTCGCCGATTGAAACGGCCGCAGCCGAGCTTCAATCCGCAGCGGGTGAGGTGAAATCCGCCGTTGAATCATTGAGTTCATCTGCCAAAACCGCAATCGACCGAGCCCAGTTCCTCGCAGACGGAATGTCTGCAACCGCAGAGGCTGCCGGCACAGCCTGGAGCAGCTATCAAAATCGGTTTGGCCAAGTAGACGAGGACTTGGAGCGAGTCCTGAGCCAGATGTCAGATGCTCTCGATCAAAATGCAAAACGCCTGACGGAGTACGTAAGCCAAGTGGACGGCCAGCTGGCGAAGGCCGTCGAGAATCTTGCGGGCGTGGTGAAACCACTCACGGAACTCGCGGATGAGCTTGAAGCCGCTGTGCAGAATATTCAGTCCGCTGCCAGACAAGATCCATCATGACCGGCTGGGGCGAGCAAGGACAAGAGGAGGAGGAGAGCAGTTTTATCTCCATGACGGATATGATGGTCGGGCTCCTTCTGATTTTCATCATCCTGACGACCTTCTTCGCGCTCCAAGCTCATGCGGTCATTGAATCTGCGGCGCGGGTCAGCAAAGTTGAGCAAGCCGCTGTCGTCGCCCGCGGCATCCTTTTTGACCGCGTTCAGGAGCTGCTGGACGACGACAGAATCCAATTCGACGAAACCACCGGTACGATACGGTTCTCGGACGACGTGCTCAGGTTTGGAACTGGCTCGGACGTAATTCCACCGACCTCGTTCGAAGTCCTCCGCCAGCTCGCTGATGCCCTAGCCGCTAGCGTACCGTGCCTCGCACATATCGACGCGCCCGAAGGAGTGTCCGCACCCAGCATTGATTGTAGCTGGTTGGAAATCGATTTCGCGGCCCAGGACCTGTTTGATCGCGATCTCGGTCGGCTGGCAGACTATCGTCCCCCTGCGGACGAGGACTCCCCCCCTCTGATCTGGATCGACGCGGTATTCATCGAAGGGCATACTGATTGCGTGCCCTTCGGACGAGCGGAGCCCGATTTTGGAAATTGGCAACTCGGAGCGAGCCGCGCCGGTCGCACGATCCTTTTTCTGCTTGAACACAACCGTGTGCTCGGCTGGATATTCTCGAAAAATCCGGATGTGCCAGAACAGGCTCGCGACGCACAGCGGGTGCTCGGGGTTGCATCCTACGCCGACCGGCGCCCAGCTCATTCGATCGGCGTAAACGCCTATCCTGACGACGCCCGCCGCAGTGAGGACTGGCAGTCTCGCTGTGGAGCATTGGATCGGGAGGCATTGAACAGAAACCGCCGGATCGACATACGCATCGTCATGGGCTGGACTGCACAGGAGGCGGCGTGATGGGCCTGCGCGACTATCTAAGCTCTATGGAGAGTCGCAAGAGCACCCTACGGGCGCGCGAGCTGCCGCCACTTGAACTGATGAAAGCCGTTCAAAAGCTCGAAGCCAGCATAGCCAATTCTGGTGGGGCAATCGGCGAAGCCCCGGCGGCGTTCGTTCAGCGCATTGAAAAAACCTGGTCAGACACCCGGTCTCTGGCGGCGTTGACCAACCGTGACCTGCGCGGCATCGCCTACTTTTTGTACCAGGAGGCTGAATCGATCACGGGTGTCCTCGCTGATGATGAAGGGTTCGTTGGCGAGTACCTCAAAGCCTTTTCAACCCGTCCTTCATCACTTCTGGCAAGGTCGCTCACCAATACCTTTCTCCTGCACTTTGGCCACAACCCCAAGGTTGATCGTCATATCTCCGATGCCCTCAACGGATTGCCCGACAGTAAGACTCCCCCGACTCTACGGAGCCTGCGCGACGCCGGAATTATTGATGATCGCCTTGGGCCTGACCGGTTGGCAAGGCTGCTGAGCGCCTCCACCGATATTCCGCAATCCTTGGCTGAACTGGGCATTTCAGAGGTTATATCCCGTTGCGCCTTCGTCGCGGCGGCATATGAAAGATCGTGCCGTAACGTGGTTGAGAAAACCGGCGACCCCACAGCGGCAGTCCAGCAAATTTTCACCTGGGCGACCTCTGGCAGCGATAAGCGGAGTGAAGCGTTTCCCACGAAGACGGCGGCGACGGTGGATGCCTTGCTCCTTCCATGGCAGCGATCCCGGATTGCTCCGCCTCCCGCGTTGCAGACCCGAATCAAGGATTTTCTCGTCGCTTCCCTCGGCGACCCACGCTTTCGCCATTCTTCTGCGCGTTGGACCACGCTCAGTGAAGAAGCTCGCACAGTTCTGAAGCGCTGGTTGAACATCGCCTCGGTCACACAATTTTTCGACATCGTCGACGACACGATGGCCGATCCCCCGTCCAAGCGAATGTGGAAATACAGACGCGCATTCTGGACCGCCTACCTGGAAGAAGTCTCCGACGCATGGGTCGTATTCGGAACTAGCGGTGCCGCTATGGCGCGGGACGCGGCGCGGCGCTCCAACGATTCATCGCTGGGTCAATTTGGCAAATTCAAATCGTCGGTCTCGAACGGAACCCAAGCAGTCCTTATCCTCACAATCGGAAACTTGCGCATCGCGGAGTGGAGCCACAACGGAAAATGCCGGATGTGGACTCCCGGCGAAACTGCCCCAGCGCCCTATGAAAAACTTTACTCGGTCTACAGCCTTCGAGACGCCGCTTGGGCCACAGCTCACATGGGCGCAGAGAGCTACAATTGGCAGCGGAAGTTCAGGGACAAGATCAGGTCAGAAACCGGGATCAACAAGCCCGTCGCATCGTTCAGGATCTGAGATGAAGCTAGTATCCGAACCCAAACCAGACGGTGCACTCATCAGGCACAAACCCGGCCTGCTCGAACGCACACTCGTGTTCACCGACTGGCTTGGAGCCGCTGACAAGACACAAGTCTATGCGCTCTCGCAGATTCAGTCGCTGATCGATGACCGGCCTGAACTTGTCCGCGTAGTCGATGGCGGCGTTTTCCTGACCCATGACTGCATCGCCGGACTGGATGAAACCACCGCACTGGCAATCGGATTGCCGTCCTCAACCCGGCTGGCGCTTCGCCTGCGTACCAAGGACCAGGTCATGTCGCCCGATTTCCGGGTGCATAGCGGGTGGGTGAAGGGCGGCGGCGTTCCGGCACGCGCCGAAAGAAATGGCGCATTTCTGCAATATGGCGGCCGCCCATTCCGGATCCCGGAACCCATCTACAGCATAATCCAGGCAGCAGATGGACTAGGCGAGCCTCTACCCGAGGAAGATCGGCTCAGGCTTTATAGCGCGTTGGGAGAAATGCTCCGGGCAGATATCGACTCCGAAATCGTCGACCTCGATGCCTACCTCAACGGAGTGAGTATTTATCATGCGGCAGCGTTCTCGCTGCAACTGGGAATGCACGAGGACCAATTCGATTTCGATCCAGTTCTCTTCTCGCGGGAGACCGCAAGTGAGGCCGACGACGGCGTCATCATCGATGAAGATGACAACTCCCTCCTGCCGCCGGTCTACCAGGAACTCTTCGCCAAGAAATGGTTCCGGCGGTTTGACAGAGGCCGTTCTGCCTACCCGCTGAAGGACGGTTCATTCGTCGTCCTGGATCCGCAGTTGAAGCGGGTGATGAATGCCGTTCGCACCGCCCAAAGCCTTGATAGCGAAGGGCGGCGCGCCTTCATTTCCAACCCCGCCAAGCAGTTGATCGAGGCCCTGGGCGAGGAGGACGGCGCTGCGCTGGCTGCGCTCTTCATCGAAACCGAGCAGTTCTCACAACGGGTGACCGGCATCGATATCTGGCGCGCGGCAGTCTTGCCCTGGATCAAGCCCACGCCCAACTCCTGGATCCCCGAGAGTTTTGGCGTCCGGATCGGTGAAGACTACGTCACTCTCACGCCCGAGGCCGCGCTCGAAGTCCAGGCGCAACTCGACGACGCCCGCGCGGTCGGCGAAAGCGTAATTGTCATCAAGGATGCCAATGGTGCCCGGCACACACTCCCGGTCACAGACCAGGCCATCCAGGCCGTGTCCGACATCGCTGATATCGCAAGAGCCGTGGACCAGCGCGATCCGGACGGGCCCCTGTCGCCATCAGATGATGACGGGCCGCTACCGGACATCCTGAAAGAGAAACGCTTCCTCACCGTTCATGAGAATTTTGAAGACGTCGACTTCCAGGCAATGGCTGGCGTTGAGCCAATGGCCCCTGAGAACTTCGGAGCACCAGATTTTGGAGGCCTTAAATCGACGCTGAAACCGCACCAGGTAGAAGGCGTTGGCTGGATGTGGGCGGCGCTTTCCGGGCGCCTGCCTGGAATACTGCTGGCCGATGATATGGGGCTTGGCAAAACACTTCAGGTGTTGGCTTTCATCCGCGCCGCGCGCTGCAAGTACAGGGAGCCGGCCCTGATTGTCGCGCCTACCGGACTGTTGGCAAATTGGCGCCGGGAAATCGCCCTGCACTTTTCCGCAGACGCCTTCCCGTACATCGTTGAGGCTTTCGGCAAAAACCTCCGCAGCCTGCGCAGGAGTGACGGTCCGGGCAATGATACATCGACCGGACAGGACCTTCTGGACAGTTCGAGGTGGGCGGACGCCGACATCGTCTTCACGACCTACGAGACGATGCGTGATTTCCACTTCAGCTTCGCAAAGACGAAATTTGGCATCATCGCTTTCGATGAGATTCAGAAGCTGAAAAACCCCACCAGCCAGATGTCTCGTGCGTCCAGATCCCTGAATGGCCGGATGAGCATCGGGATGACCGGCACGCCGGTGGAAAACCGCTTGCAGGACCTGTGGTCGATCGCTGATGTCCTGTGGCCAGGCAAGCTGGGATCGAGCAAGAGTTTCGAACAGACCTACCCCGCCACCTCCCCTGAAAAGCTTGAGGCGTTGCGGTGTGAGGTATTTGAGGCGCAGGCGGGCGAGCCGCCCTTTGCGCTCCGGCGCATGAAGTCTGATCAGCTGGACTGCCTGCCCGACAAGATCGAGCACGCCGACGAAGTGCCGATGCCCGAATTGCAGGCGAGCGAGTATCAGAAATCCGTCATCCGGGCCCGTGCCATGAAGGATGGCGTCAGCGCGGGCGACAGCATGCTGCGGATCCTGCACGAGCTGCGCATGATTTCACTTCACCCGAGGCGCCCCGATATCGGCAGTGCCGACATCGCCGCCTATGCCGCCGAAAGCGCGCGGCTGACGCGCACGTTTGAAATCCTCACCGAGGTGAAGGCCAAGAACGAAAAAGCCCTGATTTTCCTGGAAAGCCTGGAAATGCAGAGCTTTCTGGCCAGTGCTATCCAGAAACATTTCGGCCTGCCCGAACGGCCCCAGCGTATCCATGGCGGCGTAACCGGTGCGACACGCCAGGATTATGTCGATCATTTCCAGTCCAAACAGACCGGGTTCGATGTCCTGATCCTCTCGCCGAAAGCAGGCGGGGTTGGCCTGACCCTGACCGCCGCCAATCACGTCATCCACCTCACCCGCTGGTGGAATCCCGCCGTCGAGGACCAGAGCACCGATCGTGCCTACCGGATCGGCCAGAACAAGCCTGTCCACGTCTACTACCCGATGGCCGTACACCCTTCCCCGGCCATGCGCGCATCCAGCTTTGACCTGAGACTGAATGATCTGCTGAAGCGCAAGCGATCACTCTCCGCCCATATGCTCGCGCCCCCCGAAAATCGGGATGGCGACGCGATGGCGCTGTTCAGCGGGATTGTGGATGAGGCAGCCGGTAGCGCGGCAGCTGAGACGCCGGATGGGTCGCCCCCCGCGGAGCGCACCGCCGCTACCGGGACGGCCGCGCCGGTTGCGACCGATGCACCAGTCGCTGACACCGCACCTGCTGACGCACTGTCGCCAGCTGCCGGTCAACCGGCCGGCGCCCCGCAGGAAGCGGGCGGAAAGGTGTCGCCGCCAGCGACTGCGCTTCCCTATCAGTGTCCGGAGGGCACGGATGTCGACATTCTGATGGCGTTCCGGGCTGTTGAAGGTCGGCGGGTCGATAAGGTCGTGATCGAAGACCCCTATTGCATGAACACGGCCACCAACCGCCAGTGCACGGCAAAATTCATTCTCGCCCTCACCAACACATTTGGCCGTCCGAGGCAGGTCTCGCTGACCTTCCGCCCGCCCTATGATCTGAGTGGTGATGTCGGCACGCCGGAAGATGCCCACCGGCATCTGATGCAAATGCTGGCGGTTGCTTTCCGGAGTACCCGGCAATCGCCGCCAATGCTCCAATGGCAGACACGCCGCAGCACGCGCGAGCAGGACTTCCATGATCGCTTTGTGCGTTTTGAGACCGGCCCGGATTTGACCGAGGACCGTTTCGTGTTCCTTTTGTCGGGCGGCATCGACCGCCTGATGCAGCCCCGATTCAACGTCCACGTCATCCCAATTCCGGCAGGATAAAAGCCTATGAAATCTCCAACCAAGACCAGCGGCGATCTCGGCTTTGAGGCTGACCTGTTCAAGGCGGCGGACAAGCTGCGCGGCAATCTGGAGCCGTCGGAATACAAGCATGTCGCGCTCGGGCTGATCTTCCTCAAATACATCTCCGAGGCCTTCGAGGCCCAGCATGCGCGGCTGGTGGCCGAGGAATATGCCGATCCGGAGGATGCCGAGGAATATCTCGCCGCCAATGTCTTTTGGGTGCCGGAGGGCGCGCGCTGGAGCTATCTGCAGGCCAATGCCAAACTGCCGGAGATCACCTTTACCGACGTTACCACCGGGCGCGAGAAGAAGGGCGATATTGGCGGGCTGATCGACAATGCCATGGAGGCGATCGAGAAGGCCAATCTCTCCGTCCTCAAGGACGTGCTGCCCAAGACCTATTCCCGGCCCCAGCTCGACAAGACCATGCTGGGTGAGCTGATCGATCTCTTCTCCAATGTCGACATGCGCGGCGATCACGGCCAGGCGCGCGACAGGCTGGGCCGGGCCTATGAGTATTTCATCTCGCAATTTGCCGGCGCCGAAGGCCGGCGGGGCGGCGAGTTCTATACGCCGCGCTCCGTGGTGCAGACGATTGTCGAAATGCTCGAGCCGGGCCAGGGCCGCGTCTATGATCCATGCTGCGGGTCGGGCGGCATGTTCGTGCAGTCGGAACGCTTCATCGAGGACCATCAGGGCCGCCGCTCCGACATCGCCATTTATGGCCAGGAGCGCAATCACACCACCTGGCGCCTGTGCCGGATGAATCTGGCCGTGCGCGGCATTGATGCCGATATCCGCTGGAATAATGAGGGCTCCTTCCTGCGCGATGAATTTGCCCAGACGAAGTTCGACTTCATCATGGCCAATCCGCCCTTCAACATTTCCGACTGGTGGCAGCCACAGCTGGAGGGCGATGCCCGCTGGACCCATGGCACCCCGCCGCAGGGCAATGCCAATTTCGCCTGGCTGCAGCATATCCTGCATCATCTGGCGCCGCGCGGCACCGCCGGCGTCGTGCTGGCCAATGGCTCGATGTCGTCGCAGCAATCGGGCGAGGGCGAGATCCGCAAGGCGCTGATCGAGGCCGATCATGTCGACTGCATGGTCGCTCTGCCGGGCCAGCTCTTCTACTCCACCCAGATCCCCGCCTGCCTCTGGTTCCTGGCCCGCGACAAGAGCGCCAATGGCCATCGCGACCGCAAGGGCGAAATCCTGTTCATCGATGCCCGCAAGCTCGGCCAGATGGTCGACCGCACACGGCGCGAATTTTCCGACGACGACATCGCCCTGATCGCCGACACCTATCATCGCTGGCGCGGCAAGCCGGAGGATGTCGCCGCAGCCGGCCTCGAACCCTATGCCGACGAGCCGGGCTTTTGCCGCTCGGCAACGCTGGAGGAAGTGCGCAGCCACGGCCATGTGCTGACGCCGGGCCGCTATGTCGGCGCCGCCGATGTGGAGGATGACGGGGTGCCGTTCGAGGAGCGCTTCGGGGCGCTGCGGACGAAGCTGACGGAGCAATTTGCGGCCGGGCGGGAGCTGGAGGCGCGGATTGAAGCGGCGCTGGGTGGGGTTGGCGCTAATGACTGAATGGCTTCGCGTGGCGTTGGGCGACTTGGTTTCCATCAAGCACGGTTACGCATTCAAGGGGGAGTATTTTCGAAACCACCCGCCAGGCGATATTCTGCTGACCCCTGGCAATTTCGCAATTGGGGGAGGCTTTCAGCTCAGTAAGCTCAAATATTATGACGGACCTCCGGCAGCAGGGTTTGTGCTATCTCCGGGCGACCTGCTCGTTACGATGACTGACCTGAGCAAAGCAGGAGATACACTTGGCTTCCCGGCCATCGTGCCGGCGGATGGTCGCCGCTACCTCCACAATCAACGACTTGGAAAAGTTGAGATCAAGAGCCCGAGGGTAAGCCGGGAATTCGTGTATTGGCTGATGCGCACAGCGACATACCGTCACGAAGTCCTCTCGGGCGTCACAGGGTCTACAGTAAAACACACTTCACCTAGCAAAATCTGTGCGTTCAAATTCGACCTTCCGCCCCTCGAGGAGCAGAAGAGTATCTGTGACGCTCTAAACGCCCTCGACGACAAGGTAGAACTGAACCGGCAGATGAATGTGACGCTGGAGGCGATGGCCCAGGCGATCTTCCGCGACTGGTTCGTCGATTTCGGCCCCGTCCGCCGCAAACGCGCCGGCGCCACCGACCCCGTCGAAATCATGGGCAACCTCACCCCCGACCCCGCCCGCGCAGCGGAGCTGGCGGCGCTGTTCCCGGAGGTGTTGGGCGATGATGGGTTGCCGGAGGGGTGGAGCAATCCCTCGCTGTCTGATCACCTTGAGATCATTGGTGGTGGTACGCCAAAGACAAGCATTGCTGAATACTGGGATGGAACCATTCCCTGGTTTTCCGTCGTCGACACCCCCTCGGGGAGCGACCTGTTCGTCTTCAGCACAGCCAAGTCAGTAACGGCTGCCGGTGTGGCCGGGAGTTCCGCCCGCCTCATCCCTGAAGGCACGACGATCATCTCTGCACGCGGAACAGTCGGCAATCTCGCGATCGCCGCACAGGAGATGACCTTCAATCAGTCCTGCTACGCGCTTCAATCAACTCGAGGCGAGCACCCTTGCTACGTTTACCTGCTGGCGGGGCATGCGGTCAGTCAATTGCGCTCGATGGCGCACGGTTCCGTGTTTTCGACGATCACCCGTCAGACATTCGACGCCATGACATTTCCAAGCCCGCCCATCAAAATTCTGGACCAGCTCGAAGCGGTATTGTCGCCGATTTTTGCACGGATCAAGGCTGCCGGTGCGGAAAACCGCACCCTCGCAGGTACCCGCGACTACCTGCTCCCGCGCTTGATGTCGGGTGCGGTGCGGGTCGGCGCGAAAACACGTGATGATGCCAAACAATGAGCGATCAACCCGAACCCGCTGAGCCCCATTATTTGACCCTGCCGGAATGGCCAAAGCTCAAATTCGGAGAGGAAGAGGTTGACGGCCTGGTGCCCGTTTGCCGGGTCTTGTCCTGGCGGCATTTCGAGGCTGCATTGGCCGACGAATTTCTAAACATGCCAGGTACGGAATTTATCTATCGCGGGCAGCGGCGGCATGAGTGGCAGCTAACCCCAACCCTGGGCCGTTACTCAGCCGCGGGGGTCGTAGAGAAAAAGCGGGCCGAGGAACAGAAACGCGAGTTCCGCTTGGCCATGCGTGGCCGCGGGATCGACCCGAACCTGCTTGATGAGGACCACGAACTTTGGGCCTTCGGCCAACATCATGGCCTGGCCACTCCACTTCTCGACTGGACAAAATCGCCGTTCGTAGCGCTATTCTTCGCCTTCGCTGATCCTGATTTTTCCTACGAGGCGAGCAATCCGAGCCGGACGATTTTTGTGATCAATAAAACGGCGCTGGAAGAGCTGGATCAGGAATTGATCGTGCAGCCGCTGCGGAACGACCATACGCGGCTCGTCAACCAAGCCGGGCTATTCACAATCTCTCCGCAGGGCTCTGACACGCTGGCAACCCGGATTTTCAATCTGCTCGCCGAGACACAGACGGTCGACATGGACGACCCGGAAGCCATTGGCCGCTTCATCTTCAAGATACACATTCCCAATGAGGAGCGAGCGGAATGTCTGAACATGCTCCGGAAGATGAATATTCACCACGGGAGCCTCTTTCCCGACCCGATCGGCGCCTCGCTCTACTGCAATGAATGGTTCGGTGGACGGCAGGATGGACCAGTAGCACCACCAACGAGAGCGCCAGCGCGTCCTATGCCGAAGCGACCGGCCAAAGTTCGCCCAGTTGGCCGGGCACCGTCCTCGGTCGGTCGCCCGGCCAACATGCGCACGAGCGTCGCCAGGGTTTTGCGGACCGCAGGCGTCGACAAAGAGCTGGCTTCGCTGCTGGCAAAGGCTCTGGTCGCGAAATTCCATTCGACAGCCCCCATCGATTGGACGAACCGCGCATTTGGCAGCGCGACCGTGAGCGTGGAAATCAAACGCATATTGCGGATGAATGGGGTTGAAAAAGAACGGGTAGATCCGGTGGCCCTTGCTGTTTTTGAATATTTCGCGGGGCAGTCGGCCGAGCGGGCAAGTGATAAAACGGCGGAGAGCAGCCCGTGATCAAACTGCCCGTTTGCTTCAACAAGCGTCACCATTTGCACTTCCGCCCAGCACGCTCGGCAGCACAGGCGCGTGAGCTCACACAACAGGATTCCGCCCAATGACCCAGAGTCTCGATACAAACGCCCTGCGGGATGCCTACGCAGCCTTCCAGGACGTCTATGGCGACGCGTCGGGCCGGGAATGGCGGCAGAACTTTGCCAGCCAGGTTGCAACAGTGCAGCAGGCCTCCGCTGAACTCTGGGCAACACCCGACTTTCAGGAAATCTTGTGGCGGGCAGGCGGTATCAGCAGTATTGGGGCCGGTGCAGCCGTCTCTGTGACCGGGGCATATGAGGACGCCGACCTCGCCGCCTATCTGCTGAAGCTGCGCGATGACGGCCTGTCGGACGATCCGCAGGCGGCCGCCAGTCCGTTGCAGGCGGCCTTCGAGGCTATTCTCGACTGGGTCAGACCGAGATACACCGAAAAGCGACCACGGGCCCGGATCGTCCGGCTGCTCGCCGCGCTTTATCCCCGGCATATGACCTGTCTGATGGATGAGCGCCGGACCTTGCAGGTGCTCGGTCTGGTCGGCGCAGCCAAGGCACCGACCGGATGGGTCGGCCAGAACCCGCTGATACGGGCGCGACTGCGCGAGGCCCTCGAGGGGCTCGAGGGCGACGACGTCGATCACGCCATGTTTAGCTGGTATCTTTGGGAGACCAATTTCGCCAAGGCCGACACCGGTGCGGCTGAGGTCGTCGGCGCAGGCCGCGAGCCAGTCGACCTGCCTGAATTCTCCCTCCTGCCTGCCTCCTCCCAGCGCCGCAGCCTGTTTGCCGTGCAGAACAATGTCGGTCTGCTGGTCTCGGTTGTCCGGGAATGCGAGCAAGGGGCCGGTCGCCAGGACCTGGTCGACTACATTATGCAGGAATCCCCTCACCTGGCGGCGAGCAGCGCTGTCCAGGTCATCAATCAGGCGATGGGCGGCGGCCTGGGCCTGATCCGCTTTTCCGACGGGGCCTATTACCCAACGGAGCGTGGCCTCGAGTTTCTCACCGCTACTCAGCCGGGCCACGTGCTGCGCACCCCGATTGTCGGGCGGGTTTTCGGCATGGGCCATCTCCTGCTGCGCCTGCAGCAGGATGGCGGCATGGGGCAGCAGGATGCAGCCCGCTACCTCCAGTCACTCGTGCCGACCTGGACCACGACGATGCCGGGGAGCTATATCGCCCTATGGGCACAGCTGACCGGGCTTGCCGACGCCGGAACCCGCGACGGCAAGAAATGGCTGACTCTGACCGATGATGGCGAGGACTATGCCTCGGCCCTGCCGGCCGACTTTCTCACCCGCTGGACGATCGAAGACGACGGTCTCACTGATGACGAGTCAGCCGACGAAGCGGTGTCCACGACAGAACTGGCTCACGCGCAGCTCGAGACATATTCATCCGACGATATCATGGGTGATGGCTGTTTCCTGCCCCAGGCCGATATCGAGGCGATGCTGGACTTGCTGCGGCACAAGAAAAACCTCGTACTCCAGGGCCCGCCCGGAACCGGCAAGACCTGGCTTGCACGAAGGCTCGGCTATGCCTTGGCCGGCGCCAGAGACCCAGACCGCGTGATGGCAGTCCAGTTCCAGCCCTCGCTGTCCTATGAAGATTTTGTGCGGGGCTGGCGCCCCTATGCCGGCGAAGACGGCAAGGGCGGGCTGCGGCTGGCTGACGGTGCCTTTCTCGAATGCGTCAACGCCGCTCTCGCGCGGCCGGACGAGGACTTTGTACTGGTCATCGAGGAGATAAACCGAGGCAATCCGGCTCAAATCCTCGGCGAACTTCTCACCCTGCTTGAAGCCGACAAGCGCGTTCCCGGTGAGGCCTTGCGGCTGGCTTATCCCCGCGACCACGATGAGCGGGTCTATATTCCGCCCAACCTCCATGTGATCGGCACCATGAACCTGGCGGACCGCTCCCTGGCGCTCGTTGATCTCGCGCTGCGACGGCGTTTCGCGTTTTGCACCCTGGCGCCAATGCTCAACGGCGCCTGGCGGAGCTGGTGCAGGGATGCCGGCGCACCAGCCGCGCTGATTGACACAATGGCCACGCGCCTTGGCGAGCTGAACACCGCCATCGCCGGCGACAACCGCCTGCGCTCGCAGTTCTGCGTGGGCCACAGCTTCGTCACGCCGCCGAAGGCCGGCGTGGCCGACTGGCATGGCTGGTTCCGGGCAGTCGTGGACACGGAGATTGCACCGCTCCTCGATGAGTACTGGTATGACGACGAGCCAATGGCCAAGTCCCAAAAAGCCAAAATGGCGGCACCATTGTGATGGCTGCGGTCCACAGCCCAGAGGGCGTGCAGCCTGACGGCCTGTGGCGCAGCCATGTCGGAATTCCAATCCGGAACCTCTGGCTGCTGCTGATGTACGCCTCGGATTTGGCAGCCTTCGGTCGACGCTTTGACGGGATGGCCGACGAGTCGGCCGATTTGCCAGAGCTCCTGGCCCGCATGCTCGCCTGGGTCGTCGAGCGGCGGCTACGCCAGAATCTGTCGCGCGCCTATGAGCCCAAGGTCGCAGTCCTGCATCGGGTGCGAGGCCGAATTGACTGGTTACGAACCGAGTCCGGTCAGCATTTGAACCGGGGCGAAGTCGTCTGCCGTTTCGAAGACCTGACCTGTGACACGCCACGAAACCGGCTGGTTCGAGCAGCGCTGGAACAGATGGCGGCGCAAGTGTCGAACCGTGAGGTCCACCGGCGCTGCCGAACTCTGGCGCGGCAATTGGAGGAGCAGGGCGTGGCCGCCGGGAGGCCGTCGCGCGCCGACCTGGCGCGCGACCAGATTGCCCGCCATGACGCCGAAGACCGGCTGATGGTCAAGGTCGCCGAACTCGCCCTCGATCAGGTGCTCCCCAGCGAGGCTGAGGGTGACGCGCGATCAACACGCCTTGAGCGAGACGAGAGGCTCCTGCGCCGGATTTTCGAAAAGGCCGTCGCCGGTCTGTATCGCTGCGAGCTGCACGGTGTCGATGGTTGGACTGTCGCCCCGCAAAAATCCCTGGCTTGGGACGTGGCGGACCGGAGCGCGGGCCTGGATGCTCTACTGCCGGGCATGAACGCTGACGTCGTCCTCCAACGGTCCGGCGGAGCGGGGAAAGCCCGGCGCATTATCATTGAGACCAAATTCGCCGACGTGCTGACGACCAATCCCTTTGGGAAGGACATATTCAAGAACGGCCATCTCTATCAGTTATATGCCTACCTCCAGACTCAGGTTGGCCGTGGGGAGGCTCTGGCGGACGCTGCCGAAGGTATCCTGCTCTATCCGGTCGTCGGGCAGCACATTGATGAGTGGGCGATGATTCAGGGGCATCGCATCCGGCTTGCAACTGTCGATCTCACGAGCACCGCAGATCAGCTGCGAGCGCGTCTCCTGGGACTTGTCTCGGAAATTGGGGAGAGCTGAAATGAACGGATTTTCCGAAGACATCGTCGAACATGCCGGGATCGAGATCCTCAAAACCCTCGGCTGGAGCTTCCTGCCCGGGCCGCAGATCGCACCCGACGGGGCCTTTCCGGCCCGGCAGGCCTTTGGTGATGTCGTCTTGCTGTCGCGCCTCGAGGCAGCCGTGGAGAAGCTGAACCCGACTCTCCCGGACTCCGTGCGGTCCGAAGCGGTCCGGAAACTCCTGACCAGCGAAACCGGTTCGCTGGTTGAGGAGAACCGGCGCATTCATCGCCTGCTGACCGAAGGCGTGCCGGTGGAATATCGCTCCGACAAGGGCGCCATTGTCGGCGACCGGGTCTGGCTGCTCGATCTAGACGATGTTGAGGCGAACACCTGGCTGGTCGTCAACCAGTTCACCGTCGTTGAAGCCGGCCAGAACCGGCGCCCGGACGTGGTGTTGTTCGTCAACGGCCTGCCGCTGGCCGTGCTGGAGCTAAAGAACGCCGCGGCCGAGAATGCGACACTCGATGGAGCCTTCAACCAGCTGCAGACCTATCTGGCGCAAATCCCGAGCCTGTTCCGCACCAATGTTGCGCTGGTCACCTCCGATGGCGTCGAGGCCCGCATCGGCTCTCTGACCGCCGCCCAGGAGCGCTTCATGCCCTGGCGCACGGTGACCGGCGAGGATTTCGCCCATCGCGGCGATCCCGAGCTGGAGACCTTGCTGCGCGGCGCGTTCAACCGCGAGAATTTCCTGGCCCTGATCCGCGATTTCACCGTGTTCGGCGATTCCAGCTCCGGTGCTTTCAAGATCATTGCCGGCTATCACCAATTCCATGGCGCCCGCAAAGCGCTACGCCACGCTATCGGGGCCAGCCAGCCCGAGGGGGACCGCAAGATCGGCGTGATCTGGCACACCCAGGGTTCGGGAAAGAGCCTGTTGATGGCGTTCTTCGCCGGGCTAGCCGTCAAGTCACCGGACCTCGAAAACCCGACCATTGTCGTTTTGACCGACCGCAACGATCTGGACGACCAGCTGGCGGCGACCTTCAGCCTGTGCAAGGACCTGCTCCGCCAGAATCCGGAACAGGCCGACAGCCGCGAGGACCTGCGGCGACTTCTGGCGCGCGCATCGGGTGGTGTGATTTTCACCACCGTCCAGAAATTCTCGCCCGAGCGCGGCGAGGAAAGCTTCCCGCTGCTGACCGACCGCCGCAATGTGATCGTGATGGCCGATGAGGCGCACCGCAGCCAGTATGGCTTTGACTCCAAGCTGGACGCGAAGACCGGCGTTCGGCGCCATGGCTTTGCCCACTATATCCGCCAGGCCATGCCGAACGCGTCGTTCATGGGCTTCACCGGCACACCGATTGAGGCGGCGGACGTCAACACCCCGGCGATCTTCGGCGACTATATCGACATTTACGATATCAGCCGCGCCGTCGAGGATGGCGCGACGGTTCCGATCTACTACGAGAGCCGCCTCGCGCGGATCGAACTCGATGAGGATGAGAAGCCCCTCATCGATGCCGAGATCGAGGCGCTGGTCGAAGACGACACCCTGACCGAGGCGGAGAAGGCCAAGGCAAAATGGTCAACGGTTGAAGCGCTGGTCGGATCCAAGAAGCGCCTGCACCAGATCGCAGCTGACATGGTGACCCATCTGGAGGCGCGTACGGACGGCACCGAGTACAAGGGCATGGCGGTGTGCATGAGCCGGCGCATCTGCGTCGATCTCTACAATGAGATCATCGCTCTCCGGCCGGGCTGGCATTCTGAGGACGATGCCGAGGGCGTGGTCAAGATTGTCATGACCGGAGCCGCCTCGGATCCACTCACCTGGCAGCCCCACATCGGCAATAAGCGCCGCCGCGACGGTCTGGCAATACGCGCACGCGACCCGAAGGATCCGCTCCGGCTGGTCCTTGTGCGCGACATGTGGCTGACGGGGTTCGACGCACCGTGCATGAACACGATGTATATCGACAAGCCGATGCGCGGCCACGGTCTGATGCAAGCAATCGCGCGAGTAAACCGCGTGTTTCACGACAAGCCGGGCGGCCTCGTCGTCGACTATATCGGTATCGCCCAGAACCTGAAAAAAGCGCTCAGCAATTATACCGGCTCCGACCAGGAGAAGACCGGGATCGACGAAGCCGACGCGGTCGCCGCTCTGCTTGAGCGGTACGAAATCGTTCGCGGCATCTATCATGGCTTTGACTACACGCCCGGCATCCACGGCGCGCCAATGGAACGTCTCGCCTGCCTGGCCGGCGCCATAGACTGGGTGTTGAAATGGGCGGAAGCCGAAGCCGCCAAAGTCAAGGCGCCGGAGGAGAAAAAGAAGGCCCACCGGCGCTATCTCGACTTGGTGCTCGAACTCACGCGCGCCTACGCCCTGGCTTCGGCCAGTGATGCAGCGCGCGAGATCAGGAATGAAATCGGTTTCTTTCAGGCTGTCCGCGCCGCCATCGCCAAGCGAACAGCAACCGGCAAGTTGAGCCAAGCGGACAAAACTCTGGCGGTGCAACAACTGATCGATCGCGCCGTCGCGTCGGCCGAGATTGTAGACATCCTCAAAGTGGCGGGTATCGACTCGCCTGATATCTCCATCCTGTCCGATGAGTTTCTCCTGGAGATCCAGGGCATGGAGAAGAAAAATCTCGCCCTTGAAGCCCTGAAGAAGCTCCTTGCTGGCGAAATCCGTAGCCGGATGAATACCAATGTGGTCGAGAGCCGCGCCTTCTCAATGCGTCTCGAAGACGCCGTGGCCAGATACCATGCCGGCGCGTTGTCTGCGGTTGAGATGATCAATGAGTTGATCGCGCTGGCCAAGGATCTGAAAGCCGCACAGCAGCGTGGTGAGGACCAGGGTCTGTCCCCCGAGGAACTGGCCTTCTATGACGCGCTCGCAGAGAATGAGAGCGCCGTGGAGGCGATGGGGAGCGACCAACTGCGCCTGATCGCTCACGAACTCCTGGAACAGCTGCGCGAGAATGCGACCGTCGACTGGCATCACCGCGAGAGCGCCCGCGCGCGGATGCGCGTTTTGGTGAAACGGATTTTGAAGCGCTACGGCTATCCGCCCGACCTTTCCGATGACGCAGTCCAGACAGTGCTGGCGCAGGCAGAGGTCTTGCTGCGGGAGGTGGCCTGACCTGAGCAGCTGCCGGTTCGGTGGATAGCATGGGACAACATTTTCGGCGGAGGACTATCGCCGGTTCGTGGCGGCATCCGAGAAGGCTATGAGCGCGCCCGGCCTAAAAGAAACTCTGCGAAGTAATCCCGTCGACCTCCCACGTAGAGCCTTTGACCGACCGGTGCTCCCCGCGATCATGCAGGCCTTTCAGCGGGAGCAAGAGATGGCGCACATCATTTCTTCGTAAAGGCCACAGAAATTTGTTTGCTGCCTGAACCTTACTGACGACCACGCAACGATGAAGACTTCCGTGGCGACTTGGCACCCCCTCAATTCATCGATATGTCGCAGGTAGGGCTCAGAACCACCAGTTAAGGGTTAACCTCCCGGAATCTCAAATTTTTCCCAGAATTGGCTCTCAGCCTAACTGCCCTGACATCGCGATTTCGCCGCAAAAAATCGTACTACCCCTCTCTGATGGCTGTAGACGCCCCGCAAGCTTTTGCAGACAGCGCGCGCGACCAACGGGTTTCGAAACTTTTTCGCTCAAACGCAAATCCATTATGCCTCAAGCCGGATTGGACCTCATCTTGATCGATTCACAAGATGTTCTGGCATCGGCTCTGAAGGATGTGCAGGCGCTCCATCGTCAAACATGCCTCGCTAGCGGATGCCGAAAATCGTCGGCGTGCGCGCACCTTCGCCACGACGAGCGCTCGAAGGCCGTGCCTCTGGCTGCACTCCACGAGCTTTCTCCCTGGTCGCGAGCTTTGCGGCGTGCCCCGTCCCTCAATTGCACTTGGCCAATAATTTGGCGACCATCCGGAGCACCATTTCGGGCTATAAACAGCTCCACTCGGCTCCGGAGCTACATTGGGCGATAGGTCGGAAACGCCCAGCAATCCCACTGTGTTGAGCCCGCATGCGCCCAGGCCGCGCTCATGCCCCTCCGGGAACCGGAGCAGGCGCTCGATGCGTGGCTTCGTCCAGGGATCCGCGTCGCACCGAAAGCGGAACGATCGCTATGGCCTGCAATCCCATATCGCACCCAGGCGATTTATAGGCATCGCCAGCGCGTTTTCTTTCCGTCTGGTAGGCGTGCCTATGCGAGGCCCTAAACGGGCTCTGGCGGGACCTCCCTGGGGCTTGTGGCTATGAATTACGTCTTTGCGGCGGTCTTCGCCATGTGCGCAGCTATGTCTGCGGCTCTTTGTGGTGCCTTATTGGCTGAGGGCGAGCTTATCGGCTCGCTCCTGTGCCTGTTCCTGTGCCTGTTTTCCTATCGGCAGGCGTTTGCGTCGATTGCATTGGTCCGCTAAGGGCCAACCCGCCGCGCGTCGGACACGCGTTTATGCCCGCCAAGACTGAAGGCGCGCCCGCAGGGGTGCGCCTTTTTTTCTGTTCGTGGGGACCATTGGGGAAATATCATGACATTGAGCGAGCGAATTGACCAATTCCGTGACGGCTGCCTCTCCGCTGGGGAGCTGCTGGAGTGTGCTGTGAATGAGTGCGAGCGTCTTGGGTTGACGCGAGCGACGAGTTTCCTGCTCCTGCGCCAGATTGGGGAAGTGATGAACCGCGTTCAGGCCCCATGGGCCTATGACGCCGAGGGTGTGGCCGTGAAGTGGGTGTGGGAACCGGCGGAGTAGCGGGAGCGAGAGGGGAAACCGAAACAGAAAGTGGAGCGGGAGCGCCATTTTCGGAGATCAGTCTTAGCTTCTGATCCTCCTCCTCTCCCTATTTGGGGTTCTCCACCCTCATTTCCAACTGAGTTCTTTAAAACGGTTTATTGGCCAATAGGGGGTAACAGAAGCAGCCCATTTTCAACTATAGCTCAGTTTTTGTGTCAGTTAACCCTTAACCGTTCTCTATAATCAATTTTACTTGATTTCCTCTTTCAAGAAAAAAGAAGATAAGTATTATCTTGTAAATTAAAAGATATATATCCCTGATTATTTTTTTGATAACACTAATTTTGTGCCTCCGTGAGGCCCAACTCCGCCCCCTACCGGCCCCCCGCCTCTAACTGTGGACTAAAGAATGGCCCGACCCCGCTCCCTCTTGTGGACCCGCATCATCTCCAAGATCGACCACCCCGATGCCGCCCTCATCCCCCTCCTGCGCCCAGAAACCCCCGACAACTGGCCGGAATCTTTGCGAAACTCCACATGGATGTGGACCGGCGCCATGACCAAGCAGGGCTCCCCCATCCTTGGCGAAAACAAGACCTGCATCAGTGTCGCGCGCTTCATCTACAGTGAACTCATCGGCGAGCTGACCAAAAACCACCGGCTCCTCTGCTCCGGCGACAACCACAACCTGAACCCGCTACACCACGAGCCCCTCCTCCTCGAACGGGCCTACCTCCCGCTCCCGACCGTGGACACCACGCCCGCTCCCGCATTCGCCGACGATTTCGACGTTGACGCCATCGCCGACTACCTCGACGGCTTGAACCCCAACGGCATCACCGACCTGCGCCAGAAATGGCCGGACATGCTGCGTGAGTATTATCCCATGCAAATCTTCGAGGCCCTGAAAAAGGCCAACCTTGCCACCAAGCTCGGCCTCACCTCACCGCTGGAGTTGAACCCATGATCGTCAGTTTCGAATTCACATAGAATACCCGTCGGATCACTCCTCACGCGCCGGTCTCGCCGTAAGAGGCAGCGCGCCTCATGGCTGGTGTCAGCCAAAACCTGCGCCTACACGCATCGCCAATTGCTCGCCTAGGACTGAACGGGGGACTCTCGCCTGGGCGTCTGGCCCCAGCTGGCCGAGAATCCCGGCGCTCGCCCACCGCTTACTGAGCGATTCCTTTCTGGTCGGGATGCAGCAGGTTCCGGAGAAGGCCCGGACCCAGTATTTTGTTCAACCTCGGACGTCTGACGTGATCACAAGGACAAAAATTGGAGGTTAACCCTAAACTGCACCAAAATTAGTTTCGAGGATTAAGCAGTCCTTGCTTATACAGAGGGCTGTTTTCCAATGGATGCGCATCACCGATGCAAAAGAACGAACAACGCCCTTCAAGTCGAAGCGCTGTCCAACTGACAAATTTTGTCACCCGCCTTCACAAGGCCGGGGCCAAGCCGACGAGTATTAAACTGCACCCGGATGGGACACTCGAGGCGACATTCGCTCCCGGGGAAACCACCGGGTTGGACCTTGAACTCAAGATGCAGCAGATGGCGGGATAACATGACCTCGAAACCGAAAAAAATTGGGCATTACGTCGTCAAGAAAGGGCGGGGTTATTGGACCCCAACCCCATCCATGAAGGACGCAGGGTTTCAGATAATTTCCTGTGGGTCAGACGGACCAGACGCGCGTAAACGAGCGGTCGAGGCCGAGCAAAGCTACCAGCAGTGGCGCGCAGGGTCTAACGCAAAACCCAACCCCTTCACCGCTGGTTCCCTTGGCTCTTTCTACCATCACCTGCACGAGACCGAACTCTGGAAGTGCAAGTCCGTGCGCACCAGGGAGGAGTATGAATACTTCTGGACCAAATACATCGAGGGGCACCTCGGGAAGCGTCCGATCAACAGCATCATGCCCGGTGAATGCGAGCGTTTCCAGATACAAATGGAGGCCAAACACGGCCCTGGCGAACGCTTCAAGGCGGTGAAGATTTTGCGCGCGGTGTTCAGCGCCGCCGTCAAATACCGCATTATCACCCTTAGCCCCGCCGTCACCCTGCCCAACACTCCTCCCAAGGGGCGCAACGCCTTCTGGTTCGAGAGTGAAGTCGCCAAGCTGATCGAGGATGCGTGGGAGCACGGCTTTCACGGAATGGCCCTCGGCATCTCAATCGCGTGGGACACGATGATGTCCCCGGTCGACGTTCGCACACTTCTCCAGTCAGAGATCAAATCTGACGGCACCGGAGCGTATGTTGCTCGCTCTCGGTCCAAGACTGGCCGGGAAGTGTTCGCGCCCCTCAGCGCCCCTACGTTGGCCCTCTGGGGTCGATACCGGAATGTGGCCGGTGAGAAGCTCCTCGCGTCTGAGTTCGTGCTCCTGATGCGCGACGGGAGCATCTACCGGACGAAGGACACCTTCGCGAAAGACTTCCGGAGGGTCCGGGATTATTCGTTCAAGGGCGACACCCGGAGGCTGATGGATATTCGCCGATCCGGAAACGTCGAAGCATTCGTTGGCGGCGCTGATCGAGACGCGATGGGCAAGGCCCTCTCCAATCGTCTCGGAGACAATCAGTTCCTGTTTGACACCTACACACCCCCGACATTGGCAGCCGCTCGGCAGATTTCTACAGCGCGAGAGGCCGGCCGAGAGCAACTCAAACCGAAGAAGGAAGATGGCACGAACAATGGTGCCTAAAACCCAAGTTGGAACCGGAGTTGGAACCGGTTGGAACTTTTGCGGGGTTTTGCGCTTATCCCTTTGAAAGGAATGGCGCGAGTGACGGGACTCGAACCCGCGACCTCCGGCGTGACAG
>TARA_R110002111_G_scaffold176841_1_pt1 | contig 40121 bp, 59 predicted proteins | sample TARA_R110002111 | Tara Oceans TARA_R110002111 (sample SAMEA4397363) | marine metagenome | biome: Polar Biome; feature: [ZZZ] marine water layer (ENVO:01000295); material: water (ENVO:00002006), including particulate matter (ENVO:01000060) such as... | depth 199 m
CGGATCCGTCGCGATGTGGATCAAATACACCGGGCCAGCAAACTCCACAACACAAAGCCCATTCCTAGGACTCAACTATAAATACAACGGGCACCCGACGCTCAATCTTGCGGTATACGACAGCGGTATCTTTGCGTATGTGTGCGATGACGGATCGAGGAAAGGGGCGTGTATGCTGAGCACCCCAAACGGGACCATCAAGTCGAACCAATGGCATCACATCGTGCTGACATGGGGAGATGGCGGGCTAACGATATACATCGATGGTACGCGGCAAGCCTTCGACTCTTCAAACAGAAGTGGTGTTGATACGGCCAATATCCTCTTTGGTGGACATCAGCCGCTCTACATCGGAGGCGGATACGATGTCTTCTACCCAGACACGCCCTATGTCGGGTTCACCGGATCAGTCGCACATGTCGCCTACTTCGATCCCTACCTGAGGGCAGATCAAGTCGCCGAACTCTCCGCCATCAAGCCAGACGAGATCACCATCACGCTGATCGATGATTCATGGACAGTACTGCAAGGCGATTGAACAGCGTTGGACAAAGCTCGATGAATACGGTTTACGCCGCCTCGCTCCGCACATCCTGAGCCGCATGATTCTTCACCGCTTCATCGTACTCGGTGAAGTCCAGTTTCAAAAACGCCTCAGCAAGCCGCGCTTCAAACTGCGAACCAGCACACTTCTCAATCTCCGCCAGCACCTTCTCGCGAGGCATCGCAGAGCGGTAAGCTCGGTTCGAACTCATCGCATCGAAGGTGTCCGCAAGCGCGAGGATCCGCCCAAGCTCCGGTATATTCTCCCCCGCAAGCCCCGCCGGATACCCACGCCCGTCCCAGCGTTCATGGTGATGCATCACCCCAGGCAAAATGTCCTGCAAACTCGGGAGCTCCTTGAGCATGTTCGCTCCAATCTCAGGATGCAGTTTGATCATGTCAAACTCCTCATCCGTAAGCCGCCCGTTCTTACACAGCACCGCCTCAGGGACGCCGATCTTCCCAACATCATGCAAGATCCCACACAACCGAACGCGCTCAGCGTCTTCAGCGTTGTATCCGATCTCAAGGGCCAGTTGCTTTGAGAGCATCGCGACACGATCCGAGTGACCCCTGGTGTACCGGTCCTTCGCATCAATCACCCCAGAGAGCGCACGAACGGTTCCCACAAAGGTCCGCCGTTGCTCCTCGTATAAACGCGAGTTCTCAAGGAACGCCGCGAAAATACCGGTAATCGAATCAATCGTTTTGGTGTCGTGCGATGAAACATACGAATCATCACCCTGCTTCCCCCCAACAAGCAGCCAGCCATACTTCCGACCGTGCGCCTGCACCGGATGAATCATCACCTGCGGATCAAGTTCCGCAAAGAAACCCTCCGCCGGGTACACCGCGGTCTTGTCCGAGACCGCGATCGGTTCACATTCAAGCAGCTTATCGATCTCGCCACGCAATACCGAGACTTCAAATGTATGGTCGCCATACTGCGAGAGCTTCTCGGAAACCAACGCCTCCCCCTCATCAATGTTCACCATAAACGCAACCCAGTCGTACCCAATAGTCACCCCAACCATCTCCAGCGTCTGCAGAATATACGAGCGAGGCTCCTCTACACTCCCCATATCACGCCCAAGCATGTGCAGCGCCGTCACGGTTTCGTACGACTCAGTCAGCTGGTCCGCATAGCTCTCGATCATCCCCTGAGAACCACGCATCTCGTCCCGATCGCTGTGCATCCAACGCATCAGCCGCTCGATCTCATCACCCATCTCATCCCAAGGACGGATCATCCCCGAAAGCGTGTGCTCAATCGCCGAGATCGTCAACGGATCACCGCCCGCCCCGTCATTGAGCAAAGGAGTCTTCAGCACTTCTTCGGTAAACGCGATCATGATCCCGAAACCAGTCCGCCGACCATGATGCTCGATCGCAAACGGATAAATCCGAATTCCACTCTCAAACTCTGTCATCTTGAGCGTATCTTGCGTCGACCAATGCTCAGCGCATTCAACCAACATCGCCCGAATCGAACCACTCAATAGCCAGTTCTTCAAAGAACCCGGACACACCGGGTCATTGACCGGCATCCCATTGACATCAAGACTCCATTCGACCAATCCCAACTCCGCGCATCGCTGCGAAAAAATAGGGGGCAACTGAGGACGGTTTTCATCAGCCAGTTGGAGTCTCATGCGCAACGCTCCATCTCACCAGCGCCGCCCGAAAGCGTCGTCGAAATCAAATCAATCAACGCCTTGGTCCCAAACGGCTTACTCAACAACGATTTGATATTTGTGAGTTCCTGAATCTGTGCTTCAATCGCAAACCCGCGAGCCGTCAGCATGATCACAGGGATGTGGCTCATCTTGGCAGAGTTGAACAACCGTGTCGCCAGTTCAATACCGCTCATGTACGGCATCTGCAAATCAGTCACCACCAGATCAGGCATCACTTCAAGAATCTTTGAAAGACCCTGCTGCCCATCCATCGCAGTATGCACCGTAAAGCCGCACTGCATCAGCTTGCGTGCAACCATGTGTGTGATGTGAGGCTCATCATCAACAAGCACCACTGTCAATCCGGAACCATTGGGGGTTTGAATATTGGCCATACCGCATGTATCGACCGCCCACACCACTCGATTTGCGCAAACACCCGAATTAGCCCAACCAATCACGATTCGACAGGATCAAGCCGAAGATATCGGACCAAAAATCGTGTCCCCAGAACAAACGGCACCGTGTCAAGCAACGCCGCCACCAGCTTAAACGCATACCCCGTCCCAATAAATACCCACAACTGTACCCACAACTCCTGATCCGGATCAATCGGGAGCGCTTTCGCATAGAAATGCGTTATCAGGATCACCGCCGTCGTATCCACAAGCTGGCTCACCAAAGTCGAGCCATTATTCCGCAGCCAAAGATGCTTCCCCTTCGTCAGCCGCTTCCAGAAATGGAACACCTGCACATCCACCAGCTGCGCCACCAGATACGCCACCATCGAAGCCGTCACCGCTCCAAACGCAAGCGTCCGCACCTCAAAGAACACAGGCACCCGTCCCGCCGCATCCGCAACAATCGCCCCGTCCGCCCCCACATTCTCAAACCCCGGCAGCGCTCCCCCAATCCACAAGATAAAGATCACCCACAGATTCAGCACCAACCCAACCCACACCACCGCGTTCGCCCGCCGTCGCCCATACAACTCCGAAATAAAGTCCGTGCACAAAAAAGTCATCGGATACGGAAGCACCCCAACCGCAACCGCAAACACCGTCGTCCCCGCCGTCGCGGTATCAAAGTCCATCTCAAACAGCTTGATAAACCGAGTGATCCCAAGGATATTGAGCATCGCCAGCGTGCCGAGAAACAACCCAGACAACACCAGAAACACCCCTTCACGCCGACGATGCAACTCGTGTTCCGTCAACTCGTCAAGACCTTCAAACCGATACTGAGAGCTAGGCAATGGTTCATTGAGATGCTGCATCCCCTCAGCATATCAGAGAACCCCCAATTCTGCCCGCAATCCGTCCGAAACTGTGATACCATCAACCCATGACCACCACGACGACCCAACCAGAAACTAGACCAGAAAACGGGCCAGCTTCAGTGACCGAACCCTCAACCAAATCCGCAACCGAATCTTCTTCGACACCCTCCACTCCCCAGGACTCCAGCACCCGAGCCGCCCTCGAAGCACTGCTGATGACCGCCGACCGCCCCATCAAAGCCCAAGCGATCATCGACCCCCTCAATCTCCTTGAACAATCCACAGCCCAGATCACGCCCGAGTCCCTCGACGCCGCGATCGACACGCTCAACCAAGAATACGAATCAACCAACCGCTCCTTCCGCATCGAGCGCGTCGCCGCGGGATACCGCATCATGACGCTCCCCGAGTTCGCGCCCGTCGTCGCCGCGATGCACCGCGCCCGAGCCGGGACCCGCCTCACCCGCACCCAACTCGAAACCCTCTCCATCATCGCCTACCGCCAGCCCGTCACCCGCGCCGAACTCGAGAACATCCGAGGCGTCGCCTGCGGCGACATCGTCCGCGCACTCATGGACAGACAACTCGTCAAGATTACAGGTAGAGCCGAAGTCCTCGGACGCCCGATGCTCTACGGCACAACCCCACGATTCCTCGACACCTTCGGTCTGGCAAACATCAAAGACCTCCCCAAACCCGAAGAAGTCTTGGGCACACTGGAACAGTAAACCACATCCACACGCATAGAGATGCAGACACGGAGCCGTCGCATGAACCTCGCTAAATCAAATCCCGCCAAATCAATCCTCGCCAAAACACTCCTCCTCACGACCCTCCTCACCCTCACCGCCTGCGGTTCCTCCCGCTATATCGGAAAGGTCATCCCCGGCACCGTCGGAAGACCCATCATCGTCGAAGCCGGCGACGACCGAATCAACAACGAGCAAGGCATCCCAGGACTCGAAATCACCGTCTACAACGAGAGCAAATCGGGCAGAGCCCCCGCCCAACTCGCGCGCACTATGACAGACGAAGACGGAGAGTTTGCAATCTCGATCCCATCCGCAAAGACACCCAGAGGCAATGTCATCGTCCGAGTCACAGGCGACGAAATCTACTCCGCACGCTCAAAGACATTCCTCCCGCGCGGGAACCAGTTCATGCTCTACACCGTAGTCACAAGAGAACCAGCCTCTAACACAAACGCAAGCAGCACCATCGATCCAACAAAGTAGCCCACCCGGTATCCGTTCCATGCAAACCCCGAGCGCACTCGCCGCCAAACTCCCAAAGCACCAACAATCCAGCGGCTCCACCCTTACCGCCACCGCCCACTCCAAACGCTCCTCCAAACTCACCGCACCCGGATTCCTCTTCGTCTTCGTCACCCTCTTCCTCGCACTCGGCGCCATCAACGGCCAAAACAACCTCCTCTTCTGGCTCTTCGGTTTCTCCATCGCCGCCCTCATCGTCTCAGGAATCATCACCGGGACCGCCCTTGTCAACATCAAACTCGCCGCGCACCCGCTCCAAATCTCCGAACTCGGGTCCACCCTCAAAGCAAGCTACACCCTCTATAACCCATCCAAGCTCCTCCCCAACTTCGCACTCGAAATCATCGAACTCGACCACCCCCATGCACACTCCGCGCCGGGTGTGGTCCTCCATCTCAGACCAAACGCCGAAGCAACCGGACACGCAAACCTCACCCCCCAAGTCCGAGGACAGCTCGCCCTCAACACCATCAGAGTCCGCACCCGCTTCCCCTTCGGCCTCTTCACCAAATCAGTGGACTTCCAGTTCCACCGCCAAACCCTCGTTCTCCCAAAGCCCATGGACACCGCCCAGCTCGATTGGAACAACCAGAACACCAACGCAGAATCCGAAACCCGTTCCCTCAACCGCAGAGGATCCGGCCTCGACTACTTCGCGCTCCGCCAATACCAACCCGGAGACCCCCTCCGCAGAATCGCATGGAAACAATCCGCCCGAACCGACTCCCTCCTCGTCACCGAATACCCCGAAACCGCAAGCATCCAGCGCACCATCGAGCTCGCCGAACCAACATCACAAACCCCCGATGAACTCTTCGAACTCGCCATCTCCATCGCCTACACCCTCATCAAAGAAGCCCCACCCAATGCACGCATCTCCCTCTCCATCCCGTGGGACGGCACCGTCATCCCCCCAATGACCGGAAGAGCCCACACCGACCGCTGCGCCAAAGCACTCGCCATGCTCACAAGGCCCATCACGCCCACCGCATCCAATCCAACCAGCGCCCGCAATCAGCAACCCATCATCATCGGGTACACCCGCTCCGCGGATCTCTATCCATCATCAATCTACGCCGAGGATTTCATCAGCGACACACCACAATGACCGCCCTCAAGTCCAACCAGCTCCCCACGCATTCCTCGAGGCTCTCGCGGATCTATCTGCGTTCCATGCTCCTGACCATGCTCGGATCGGTCACCATGTTCGCCATCGCAGATATCTCCCCATCGTTCTTCATCATCGGGATCGTCGGGTGTTCCATCGGTTTCTGGTACGCGGCACAAGGCCCATCCACCATCTCCCGCATCGCCATCAACGCACTCCTCTCCATCGTCATCGTCCTCGGACTCATCAACGCACTCAAAGGCAACTTTTCCGTCAGCTCCTTTGCCTTCTTCTCACTCCTCCTTTTGATCCTCAAACTCTTTGATCTCCGAACCCCAAGAGACCACGGCCAAATCCTCGTCCTCTCCCTCGCGCTCCTCATTGCCGCCGCCCTCACTTCCAACTCCATGCCCACTGGCATCGGTGTCTTCATCATGGGATTCGTCTTCATCCGAGCCCTCATGCTCTTCCGCCTCTTCGCGCTCACCTCGCACCAAACCGCTGAGACCGCATTCACATCCAGATCAAGCACCGACCTCCGCTCGATTCAGGTCGTCACAGGTTTCATCTGCGTCATCGTCGCGACCATCATCTTCCTCATCATGCCAAGATCCCTCGGCAACAACACACTTGGACAGTGGGGGGGCGCGACCCAATCCCTCTCCACAGGTTTCGCCGAAGATGTCGAGCTCGGCCGACCCGGACGCATCACCAGTTCGCCCACCCCCGTCCTTCGCATGACCATCAGCGACCGCAACGACCAACCCCTCGGCTCCAAAAACTCACGCGCCATCTACCTCCGCGGCTCAGTCCTCACCCAGTACGAATCAGGACGATGGATCGCACACCACAACCAAAGCATCCCGACAACATTCCGCACCCGCATCGTAAAGCAAAACCAATCCGTCCCCATCGTCCACGACACTTCAAGAGCCGAGTGGACCCACGAGTACTCCATCACCTTCGATCGCGAGGATCAAAACTACGGATACCTCTTCACCCCCTGGAAACCACTCGAACTCAAAACCAACGCCAGCCAATCCCGTGTCGGGATCGACCCCGCCACCCGCATGATCCTGCTCTCTTCAAGCCCCGTCCAATCCTACCGCATCCGCGCCACCAACCCAGAGTTCCAAACCTACTCAACACCCGCCGACTTTGAGCGACCAGAAGTCAGCCAAGCCGGCGTCTCCCCGCGAATCGCCGCCCTCGCAAATCAAGTCCTCGCCAACACAGGAATCGATCCAAACCCACAGACCCGCTCGCCAAACCTAGATACCCAAGCCGTCCGCGCCCTAGAAACCCACCTCCGAACCCAATACGAATACACCCTCCTCTCCGAACCCGTCCCACAAGGCCAAGACGCCACCGAGTGGTTCCTCTTCGAGCGCCGCCAAGGTCACTGCGAGTATTACGCCTCAGCGCTCACCCTCATGATCAGATCCGTAGGCATCCCCGCACGAGTCATCACCGGCTATGTCGCCGCCGAGTTCAACGATGTCAACAACAGCTTCATCGTCCGCGAGTCCAACGCCCACGCATGGGTCGAAGCCATGGTCGCCCCAAGCTTCTGGAGAACCTTCGATGGCACACCCCAAGAAGACTTCCACGATATCCACGAACCAGACCCCTCAATCTTCAGGACCATCTCCAAGTTCTACGAAGCCATCGAACACGCATGGGTCTCCGCAGTCATCGGCTACGACTCCGACTCTCGTGACGCCGTCTTCGGCGACCTCAACCCAAACCTAGGACTCGAAGGCGCTGCCAACACCCTCCAAGAACGCATCGCCACCGGTCGCACCCAACTCCTCCGCCAAGCCCTCATCTTTGCAGGCACCATCTTCATCATCACCCTCACCCTCGGCCTCCTCTTGATCTACTTCTTCCGAGCAAAGTCGCTCCGGTCCCTTCGCGCCCGCCTTCGCCTCTTCCTCCTCCTCAACACACCAAGCCGACCCAGCAAACGAGCCGAGCACATCGCCAACCAACTCGCCACCCTCATCCACGCAAAGCTCACCGCCATCGGTTCACCCTGTCCCGCAGGCCTCCCCCTCCGCACACACCTGGACTCACTCATCGAACTCCCTGAACAATCAGAACTCACACCCAAAATCAACATCGCAACTTCCGCCCTCTACCAGTTCCACTTCGCAAATCACAAGGGGAGTACCACCCATTTGCAAAGCAGCGACCTTATTGATCCGCTCCTGAGCGCCATCGAAGAACTCCGATAACCTCGCCACACACCAAATACCCGGATTGAGGTCAACAAACCGCTCCAACACACCGATCCAACCATCTACAGCACTGTAGAAAGGCGATCATCATGCCCGCAAACCGTTCAAGAACAGACCGTTGGCGCCAGTCACTCGAGAAAATCCGCTCAAGAGGCGGCGGGCTCGAGTTCACCGTCAACTCTTCAAACGCCTCCACAGACTCCAAAAACCTCGTCTGGCGCGTACGCCTCATCGACTTCGACGACAACACCCTCACCCTCGAACACCCCGGCGCGATGGGCCTCTCCTTCCACATCGAGAACGACACCCCCCTCATCGGGATCCTCTCCGTCGGTCAAAACCGCTGGATGTTCCACACCAAAGCAATCAAATCAATCACCGACAACTCCACCCGAGGCGTCTTCAAAAAACTCATCGTCGAAATGCCAAAGGATGTCGAACGCTGCATGCGCCGAAACTTCGACCGCACCTCCACAGCACAAGTCGAACTCCCAACCGTCAACGCATGGCCCCTCCTCAACCAGCACTCCGCAGGTCCCATCGAGATCGCCAATCGCCTCATGATCAGCCAACTCAGAGAGCAAGGCACATCCGCCTCAGCCGAGATCGATCCGCAAATGCTCCCCGAAGTCGGTCCGCATTTCGAAGCCAAACTCGCCAACATCGGTGGGGGTGGTGTGGGCCTCGTCGTCGATAAAGAAAACGGCACCGCTCTCGATTCCGTGCATCTCTTCTGGTTGTCCGTCAACCTGACCCCCGCCGTCCCAGCCCCATTAGGAATGGTCGCGCGCATGGCCCACACCCACATCGACTCCCAGCAGAACACCTACGCAGGACTCGCCTTCGACTTCTCACAGTCCGCCGACCACAAATCCTTCGTCGTAGGCGAAATCGACCGCTTCATCCGAGACTCACAGCTCGGTGCACGCAAAGCCGCCTAAACCCAACAGCATCCAGACCAAAGAAAACACCCGCAGCAATGCGGGTGTCTTTTTGAATCGATTGTGTTCGCCGTATCAAGGACGGTAGAACTGAGGCTGCTCAGTCACATACACCTCAGCATCACCGTTGTCCGAGTGCAACGAGATCGCGTTGGTCCCGTCGTTCCAGATCCCGGTCCAGCGTCCACGCTCAGGCATCGAGTGATCGACATACCCAAACTTCGACGAGAACCGTGCATCACCGCGAGGAGCCGTGATCTCAAACACCCCAGCGTTCGAAGGCGACGCAACAAAGTGCACATCACCCTTGCTCGTGTACGCCATCACCTCTTCGATCGGATTCTCACCCGTCCGAATAATGATGTCGCCACCCTTGGTAAACTCGTCCCCATTCCGGAGTTCAAGTGTTCCTGTCACGCCGGTAATCATGATCCGACCGTTGCTCGTCGAGACCTTCGCCCCGTCACAACGCGGGATCGAGATCAGCACATCAATCGGAGGCCGAAACCCCTCAATCGACAAATCCGTCGGACGAACCACAAGCGTGCCCATCTGGTTCAATGAACCCTCAGGCACAATGTACTCAGCCGTGAAGTAGTCACCAACCGGATTGAACTCGATGCCCTGATGGGCCATCCGCCAGCGTAACCACTGTTCCTTACGGATCTTAAACTCAACATATGCCTTCTCATGCTTCGAATGCGACCGGATCTCGACATCCCCGCTGGGGTTCTCGATGTCCACCGCAGTAAACTGCCCAATGGTGATGGGGATGCCATCGATGGGGACCGTATGCGCAAGCTTCTTCGCCTGGATCCGCGCCTGAATGCCGCCCATCCGTTTGCGTTCCTTGCACCCGCTGATCCCACCAATCATGGTCGCCGAGAGCCCCGCCGCAATGATCATGCCCATCACGCGAGTCTTGTTATTCCGGCTGATCTGTCCGTTCGAATGCATATTCGCTTCTCCAAGGGAGTCTGGTAATCACTATTGTACGATTTTGAGCCCGCAAAGGTCGCCACGAGCACCAAAGAACTTGCTAAGATAGACATTAGTCGTCGAGTTGGACAACCGACTCGACTCAAACATACCCAAAACCGCCCGTTTGAGCCTCAATAATCGGCCCAGTCAGGTATCCATCAAGATCATCGGCAACCATGACCGGTTCCGTTCACAACAGTTTGCTTTCTCGTTCGACCAGATTTCACATGTTCAATCATCCAACCGTCACGAACTTCATCCCATAATTTCCGATAACCATCCCGTGACCTCAACGCAAACCACGCACTCTTGATCGCTACCCAACACCGACTAGACCAACGCCCAGACGCGCCCGACCGCCGAACTTCAAGCTGCTCTCCCCCCAGGCGATGAAAGCCAGCAGCTCGAACCCGGCACGGAGTCGATCGTGGACCATACATCCCAAATTATCACACTCTCCCAAGCAGCAAGCACACCCCAAAGCAACATCACATTCTTCATCGTCGCACTCGTCGCGATCCTCGTCGGTGCCGGCCTCGGATTTTTCCTCGCGCCCATGATCGCTTCCAAAAAACTCCAAGCCCTCAAATCCGAATCCTCCCACCTCACCAAACGAGCCGAGGACGACGCCAAATCAGCAGGCGAAAAAATCATCATCGAAGCCGAACGCAAGGCCCTCACCCGCAAGGAAGAAGCCGACAAAGAGCTCGAAGCCGCTCGCGCAGATTTCCGAGAGTCCGAACGCCGTCTCGCCAAACGAGAAGACCTCGTCGACCGCAAAGACGAAACCCTCTCCCAGCGTGAACAGTCCCTCTCCGACCGAGCCGAGAAACTCGACCAGCGCAAGGCCAAGCTCGAAGCCCGCAACGCCCAGCTCGACGAACTGATCGAAAAACAACAGCACGAACTCGAACGCGTCGCCCAGCTCGACCGCACCCAAGCCAAAGAACTCCTCCTCGAACGCGTCGCCGACAGCACCCGAGGCGAAATGGGCAAGGTCACCCGCGAAATCATCGAAGAAGCCGAGGACGGCGCCAAGGACGAAGCCCGCGAGATCCTCATCAACGCGATCCAGCGATACGCCAACGAGCACTCCTCCGAAGCCACCGTCCGCACCGTCGCCATCCCCTCCGACGACCTCAAAGGCCGAATCATCGGCCGCGAAGGCCGAAACATCCGAGCCTTCGAAAAAGCCACCGGCGCCGACATCATCGTCGACGACACCCCCGGAGTCATCGTCGTCTCCTGCTTCGACAAGGTCCGCCAAGCCGTCGCCGTCGAAGCCCTCGAACGCCTCATCGCCGACGGCCGAATGCACCCCTCCCGCATCGAAGAAGTCACCGAAAAAGTCCGCTCCGAGATCGACGAAAAAGTCATCAAAGCCGGCAAAGACGCCGCGATGGAACTCAAACTCAAAGGCCTCCATCCAAAGATCATCGAAGCCATGGGCAAGCTCACCTACCGCACCTCCTACGGCCAAAATGTCCTCAAGCACTCCATCGAAGTCGCCTACCTCTCCCAGATCATCGCCGACCAACTCGGTCTCGACGGACGACTCGCACGCCGCGCCGGATTCCTCCACGACATCGGCAAAGCCATGGACCACGAAGCCGAAGGCGGTCACCCCAAGATCGGTATGGACTTCGCCGCCCAGTACGGCGAAAAAGACGAAGCCGTCCTCAACGCCATCGGTGGTCACCACGCCGACATCCCCGCAACCACGCACTACACCCCAATCATCATGGCCGCCGACGCCGTCTCAGCCGCAAGACCCGGCGCACGCCGCGAATCCATGGAACGCTACATCCAGCGCCTCCACGACCTCGAAGACATCGCCAAGTCCCAGCCCGGTGTCACCGAAGCATTCGCCGTCCAAGCGGGCCGAGAAATCCGCGTCATGATCGACGCCAACCGAGTCTCCGACGACGAGGCCTACCTCGCCGCCCACGAGATCGCCAAACGAGTCTCCAACGAGATGACCTTCCCCGGCGAAATCAAAGTCACCGTACTCAGAGAAACCAGAGCCATCGAACTCGCACGCTAACACAACAATAAATCAACTCCAAGGAAGCCATCATGAACCGAGCAATCATCACCGCCCTCACACTCACCCTCGGCTTCCTCGCTTGCACAACCGCACTCGCCAAAACAACCCTCATCCATTGCGGCACGCTCATCGCCATCCCGGGACAACCCTCAAAGCAAACCCAATCCATCCTCGTCATAAACGACAAAATCGTCTCCATCACCGACGGCTTCACCGATCCCAACCAAGTCCAAACCGATGACGACACCGTCGAACTCATCGACCTCTCCAACCACTTCGTCCTCCCCGGACTCATCGACTGCCACACCCACCTCACCGGAGAGATCAAACCCGCCGCCGAACGCATGCGTTCCAGAATGCAAGAATCCGAAGCCCACTCAGCAATCGACGCCGTCGCCAACGCAAAGAAAACCGTCGAAGCCGGATTCACCACCGTCCGCAATGTCGGCTCCCCCGGCTCAGTCGGTCTCGCACTCCGCGACCGCATCAACGCCGGAGTCGTCCCCGGACCACGCATGTTCGTCTCAGGACCACCCGTCTCAGTCACCGGAGGACACGGCGACCCCACCAACTCCCTCTCACCAATCCTCCGCCCAGACCTCCCCGATCACCAAATCGCCATTGACGGCCCATCCGAAGCACGCAAAGCCGTCCGCGCACGCATCCGCGAAGGCGTAGACCTCATCAAAATCACCGCGACCGGTGGAGTTCTCTCCCCAACCGCCGCGGGAGTCGATCAACAGTTCTTCGACGATGAACTCGAATCCATCGTTGAAGCCGCCCGCATGATGGGACGCAAAGTCGCCGCCCATGCCCACGGCACCGACGGCATCAACTCAGCACTCCGCGCCGGGGTCTCCTCCATCGAGCACGGCACATACCTCGAAGACTCATCCATCGAACTCTTCCTCGAAACCGGTGCCTACCTCGTCCCCACAATCCACGCAGGAAAGTTCGTCGAAGACAAAGCCAAAGTTGATGGCTACTTCCCCGAATCCATCCGCGCCAAAGCCGCCGCCGTCGGACCACATATCCAGGATTCCTTCGCCCGCGCCCACAAAGCCGGCGTCAACATCGCCTTCGGCACCGATGTCGGTGTCGGAGCCCACGGCACAAACGCCCAAGAGTTCGTCTACATGCACGAAGCAGGAATGTCCAACGAAGACTGCCTCATCTCCGCAACCATCAACGCCGCCAAACTCATCGGTGCCGAGGACCGCATCGGAACCATCGAAGCAGGCAAAGCCGCCGACATCATCGCGGTCAACGACAACCCCCTCCAAGACCTCGCCACACTCCTCGATGTCCAGTTCGTCATCGCCAACGGCAGGGTCATCCCGATCTCCCAGTAAAATCCCCCAGATAACTGGCATTCCAATAAAAACAGTGCACATTCTCAGAGAACACACCAATTCTCTGAGGGATATCAATATGCACCGCACAGCAATCGCCGCCGCTCTCCTGACTACATCCATCGTCGCAGCCGATGTCGTCGATTACACAGACTTCTCCGACACCACCGGACTCGCAATCAACGGCTCAGCAGGAACCGCCTCCACAAGCGATGGCGAAGTCATGCGACTCACGCCCGCCACCTCAGGCCAAGCAGGCAGCATTTTCTCAGATACCCAAGTCGACGCAAGCGACTTCTCCACAAAGTTCTCATTTAGAATCTCAGATCCAGGCGGCTCAATCTTCGACGGCAACACCGAAAGCGGCGCAGACGGATTCGTCTTCGTCGTCCAACCAATCGACAGCTCCCTCGGAAGCGTCGGACAGGGCATCGGGTACGCAGGCATCGGAACCTCACTCGGTGTCGAGTTCGACACCTGGCACAACTCCGCCAACAACGACCCAAGCCAATCCCATGTCGGCGTTAACCTCAACGGCTCCGTCAACCACAACTCCGGACTCCCAACCGCCGACATCACCGGACCAGAACTCGATGACGGCGACCAATGGTTCGCATGGATCGACTACGATGGCACAAACCTCGAAGTCCGCCTCTCGCTCATCGACGCACGACCAATCGACGCATTGATTTCCTACGAACTCGATCTCGTATCAGTCCTCGGCCAAGAAACCGCATTCGTCGGATTCACCTCCGCGACCGGAGCCGCATGGGCAAACCACGACATCCTCAACTGGAGCTACACCGGATTCGTCCCCGCCCCAAGCTCCGCCGCACTCCTCGCACTCGCAGGACTCACAACCAGCCGCCGCCGGCGATAACAGGTAGAGCACGAAACATAAAAAACCCAGGCAAGCAATCAAGCCACACCTGGGTGAGAGACGCATCGAGTTGATGCGTGAGATTTTATCGTCTGCGCCGTACGGCAACCAAGCCACCAAGCCCGAGTGCCATCGCGCTCCCCGGCGCCGGAACGACCTGGAATGAAATCCGATAGATCGCATCGTCCCCACCAAACTGACGATCAAACTCGTACCCTGCGCCGGTCATCAAGCCGTTGAAGACATCCAGCCCCTCATAGTTCAACGACACGGTCCCGTTCTCCGCAACCCGATCGTCATTCATCGAACCCGCCAAGAACGCCGCGCCAAACGCGCCATTGACCTCCGAGCCCGCATCCCAAACATCACGCCCATACTGCGTAATCTCTGAGATCAAAAGATTCCCGCTCGCGTCAAGCAACTGGTACGCCGTCGAAGAATCGTTCCCAATAAAGAAGTCGTTGCTGGGAACAATCATCGACCCAAAGCTGAAGAACTGATTCGCAGAAGGATCAATGTTGAACACCGCACTCCCTGTCCCGCCCGCAAGCAAAGGTCCACCCGCATCAGCGGCAACTGTCCCAAGTGTCGCTGTCGGATCCGCGGCTCCAAACGCCGGGAACCATTCCGAACCAGATCCACCCTCAGCAATCGACACGATCGCATCCGACGCTGTCGCACCATTGTCAAACGAGTCGTAAGTCCCGTTGTGGAACCCGACACGCAACGGCGCAAACGCAACACTGTTGGTCGGTGCAAGGTTCTCTACATTCACCTGAATCTGAACCGTTCCAGCCGCAGCAACCGATCCCGCCATCGCGATCATTGCCATGGCGCCCAATGCGATTCGGTTCATGTTTTTGATATCAGTTTTCATTTCACTACTCCTCGCTTCATCCTCGAAGCTTTAGAAACCAGTCAGATTCACACGCGCTGCACACGCAACGATCGCGCAGGCTTGCACTGGCACGCAAACCCTCCGAACCCTCTTGATGTTTAAAACGAACGCTGAGCCCGCAAAGAACGAGATCAGTCAACACGCTCAAAGAGCAAGCAAACCAATCACAACCTCCGCGATCTCATCGCCATATGCCTGAGCGGGTCCATCAAGAACCCCCTCGTTGATCAGCCTTGGAATATTGAGCACGCACCCCGTAAAGAGTGCATACCCCAGACCAAGATCCATTTGTTTCGCTTCCCCGCGTTTCTGAGCATCAGCCAAGAAGCTGCGGAAAATCTCGCCTTGTTTTTTGTATACATCCCCGAGTGCGCCCGCCATCTGATGAGGCATCAAGAGCACGTACGAGAACGCATCCCGGTTCCCATCGAAGTATTCGAAGGTCAGCTTCACCCACGCCCGAAGCGCATGTTTGAAAGGCAGATCCGCACGAAGCAGCACCAACTTATCCCGCGCCATCTCATCAACAATCGCGGTATACGCCTCCCGAATCAGCTCATCCTTATTCCCAAAGTGTTTATACACCGCCCCCTCAGAGACCCCTGCCTCACGAGCAATCGTACGGATTGAAGCCCCCTGAACCCCATCCCGAGCCCCAAGCCGAACCGCAGCATCCTGCAGCTCAAGCCGAGTGTTCCGCCGAGGTTGATCCTGTTCCATCATCACCAGTGACTCCCTAAAGTAAACGACTGTTTACCATACGGGTGACAATGCTGTACAAAACGGAACTATTCCAATAAAATCATCATTTTTATCATGAAATGGGCAATAAATCAGAATCGCTCCAGCGGCCACCACCAGCATCCGCCCATCAATCCAGTCACGCTGCCCCCCTAGGACCGACCCTCCTCGCAGAATACCGAGTCCAGAAACCACAACCGTCGCCGCAAACACCATCCGCAGTTGCAGATCACTCCCACCGATCCCACCCAAAACGATCACAATCCCACCAACCAACAACACCCCGCCCCCGACCCATCCCGCGAGCCGCGAACCGACCAGTACCGGCAGACTCCGCGTGTTGTGCATCCCGTCACTCTCCCGATCATCAAGATCACAAATCACGGCATCCCCAAACACCACCAACCCCATCCCCACCAGCGAACACACCAGCACCATCGCATCGGGCCACACATACGGCTCGCCCTCGAGTACCCGCTCACCCATCACCGCCGCCGCGCCAAGCCCGACCACCGCGGCGCTGACCATGAACGCCTTGAGTCCCGGGATGTCCTTGAGCCGAGAGACCTTCCCCGGCTTCCACCCCGAATACACATACCCCGCAAAGATGCCGCTGAAAACGAATATGCCGAGTACCGGAGTCATCAGAAATCCAATCACCATCGCAAGCACCCACTCGGCGATCATGACAACTCGCAGTTTTTGTGCATGCCGGCGGAGGTAGGTATGCCGGCGCGGATCGGCCATCAGGTCCGCAGGGTCGAGATCAGCATCGCGGAACTTGATCCGGTCGAGCAGGTACCCGCTGTGTGCACAGAACGCGACATAGGCCAATGCCGATGGGGTGATCGGGTGCTGAAGGAACTCGCCGAGGATGATCGCTACGCCGAGGGAATACATGACGGCCCACCCCGCAAGGTGGCCGAAGATTGCGATGGGCTGGAACTTTGGTGATTGGTCTTGGGGTGGAATTGTTCCATGTGGAACATGACCGTTTTTGTGCGCACACATCGCGTCACTCCCCGGACCAGTTGATCGACCGGTCCATCACCAAAATCTCGGCGTGGTCCAGCAGATCGCGGGCAACGATTTCCATCGCGCGTTGCTGGGCGACAAGTGTTGCTCGGTGGGTGATCCGGTCGGATTGGGCGGGGGTCGGGGGGGACTTGAGTTGGGTGGTGGCTTGTTGGATTTCGTTTTGGATTTGTGCTGGGAGGTTGGGGTCGGTGGCGATCATTCGGCGGAGGATCGCGTTGCGGCGGAGGAGAGCGGCGAATCTGGTTGGGCCGAGGCCTCGGGTTCTGCGGATGGATTCGATGAGGCGGGGGGTGGATTGGGGGTTGGTGGATTGGTCGAGGACGGCGATGAGGGCGTCGAGTTCGTGTTGTTGGTCGGCTTCGTTGATGGTCCAGCCGTTCTGGGTTGCGGTGGTGTTGAGGAGTTTGGTGAGGATGAGTTCGTCGAGGATTTGTTGGCCGTTGGATTCGGCGAGTTGGGTCCAGAGTTCTTGTTGGGTGATTGGTTTGCCGTTGACGAGGGCGATGGTTTTGGTGGTGGGTTGTGGGGTGGTTCTGGGTTGGGACTGGGTGCAGCTGATGAGAAATGCGCACAAGAGTGTCGGTAAGTAACGGCAAACACGGTGATTTCGTGTAGGGAATCGTGTTGATTGATTGGGGTGCCGGGTTTGTGCGGAAATATTGGGCATGTTGATGGATTGTTGACTGGTGGATTGGTCGAAGCGTGTTGTTTTGGATGAAACGGGGGGTGGGTCAACCTTTTGGTGGGCTGTGCGTACAGGAAGTGTCGATATGCTTGTATCGTCGATGTTGTTGAGCGGGAACGAATTGATTGATGGACGCAAGCTGAGTGGAGTTTGATGGATACTACGGCGAAGAAACTGGTGGATGAATCGGGTGCGGGCGAGAGTCGGCGCGGGGTGTTGATGTCATTGGCGATGAAAGTCGCGACTTCTGAAGTTGGGGGCGGGGCTGGTGGTGCTTCGGGTGGTGGTTCTGGTGAACTGGCGAGTCCGAAGCTTCGGCGGTTGATCTGTCCTTTTTGTGGGGCGCTTACGGCTGATTCTGGTCGGTGTGGTTCTTGTCATGCTCGGTTTGATCCGTTGAGCCGGCAGGCGTCTCAGAATGAGATGGGGCCTTGGTTTGTGCGGGATGAAACGATGCCTCATCGTCCGGGGTGTAACTACACGACGATTAAGCGATTGGTTGAGACTGGCGGGATCGAGGCGAACTCGGTGTTGCGGGGGCCGAGCACGCGGCAGTTTTGGATGCTTGCGAAGCACACACCTGGGGTTGGCCAGTTGTTTGGGGTGTGTCATAACTGTGGTGCGGAAGTTGCGAAGGATGCGTTTTCATGCGGGAAGTGTCACGAGGTGTTTTCGACGGATCGTGATCGGCAGCATCTTGGTCTTGGGCCATCGAGGCCGTTGCCTGGTCGGGCTGCGGTCGAGGTGCTGGCGATGCGGGCTGAGCCGCCTGCGGGTGCGGAGCTTGTGGCTGGGCCTGCGGCGATTCCGCTGGCGCCGCAGGAGTCGCGCGGTCGGGTTTCGGGTGGACGGCGGGTTCAGGATGGATCGGTTTCGGGTGGTGAAGGAATGAGCGGTGAGGATGGGCTCGATGCGATTAAGCAGATTGATGAGTTGAAGCGCTCGGTGCGGTCGCTTCGGCGGGCGTGGATGAATGAGCGGCAGAGGGCGTGGGTTTCGGTTGCGTGCGCGGGGGGGATTACGGTGTTGGCGATGGCGGTTTTGCTGTTGTCATGATTGATTGATGGGGGTGATTGGATGGATTGGTTTGAAGTGTAATCGCGGGTACAAGTTGGATTGTGTTGAACGGTTTGGGCGTGGCTCGGCCGGCTTTACATTGATTGAGTTGCTGGTGGTTATCGCGATCATTGCGGTGCTGATTGGGATTTTGCTTCCGGCGCTTGGATCGGCGAGGGCTTCATCGCGGACGCTGCTGTGCAGCTCGAACATGCGGCAGAACGGGCTTGCGGCGGCGATGTATACGGATGACAATCGGGGTGTGATCGCTGCGTTGTGGTGGCGGGGGAATGAGAAGCCGGACACGGAGTATGCTGATTTGTCGAATCCATACTCGGACGCCAATGGTGTCGCGTTTCAGGCGATTGACATCATCCGTGACCGGACGGGCTTTACGAATGCGGCTACGGAGTCCAATTGGTTCTCGAATCTTTGGTTTACGCATTTGGTCTATCTGGATTACATGACGGGGAATCCTGAGGAGCCCGTTGCGGCGTGTCCTGAGGATGAGGAGCAGGTTGCTCGGGCGGAGACACCGATTGAGGAGTATTCGAACGGATCGATCCGTCGGAAGTTTGAGAGTTCGTATGAGACGAGCGTGTTTACTTATTCGGTTGATGTGCAGCGTGGGGCGTACCGTCCGTTGACGCAGACGAGCAATGCGTATGGATCGTTTGCTCGGGATGAGCGGTACCTTGTGAACCGGAAGCTGACGGAGGTTTCGTATCCATCGTCGAAGGCGTGGATGTTTGATACCTTTGCGCGGCATGGTCGTTCGGATTCGGTGTTGTTTGTGGTGCCTGGGACGAGTCAACCGATTTTGTTCTTTGATGGGTCGGTGAGCTCGCGGGATACGAACGATGCGAATCTGGGGTTTGATCCGCGGAACCCGACGAGTGCTGATCCGATTCTGATTGAAGCGGATGACGAGATGTTGTATCCGGGTGTGTTTCGGTGGACGAGGGGGGGGTTGAAGGGGATTGATTTCGGTGGGCAAGAGGTGGATACTGGGCAGTGAAAGCTCGGCAATGGGGTGGTGGTTGTCCTAGAATCTTGTGAGCGGGTTCGTTCTGAACCTGTGAACTGGAGGTTCAGATGGGTAGCAAGCCGGGCGTTTTGATTGCGGATAAGTTTGATCAGATCGGGATTGATGGTCTCCGGGAGCTTGGGTGTGAGGTGCATCAGGATGCGGACCTTGGGCCTGAGACGATTTCGGCGGCTTTGAAGGCGACGGGCGCGAAGGTGCTTGTGGTCCGGTCGACGAAGGTGCCGGCGTCGGTGTTTGAGGATTGCGGGGAGCTGGGGCTTGTGATCCGTGCGGGGGCGGGGCATGACAATATTGATTCAGAAGCAGCGGGGGCGAAGGGCATTCCCGTGTGCAACTGTCCCGGGATGAACGCGGTGGCGGTTGCTGAGCTTGCGTTTGGGCATATGTTGAATCTGGATCGTCGGATCTCGCTGCAGACCAAGTCGCTGCGTGAGGGGAAATGGAATAAGCAAGAGTTCTCCAAGGCGCGGGGCTTGAAGGGGTGCAACCTGCTTGTGGTGGGGATGGGCTCGATCGGGATGGAGTTGATTAAGCGGGCGCAGGCGTTTGAGATGAATGTGAGTGCGCAGTCCCGCTCGATGCACAAGGAGACGGCTCGCGCTCTTGGGATCAAGATGATTGAGTACACTCGCGATGCACTCAAGGCGGCGATCGAGGATGCGGACATTGTGTCGGTGCATGTCGCGTTGAGTGCGGATACGGACAAGTTGTGCGGTCCCGGGTTCTTTGGGGCGATGAAGCCTGGGGCGATGTTCATCAATACTTCGCGTGGGGAGATTGTTGATGAGCGGGCGCTCATTGGGGCGGTCAAGGAGAAGGGCATCCGGGTGGGGCTGGATGTGTATCAGGACCAGCCATCAAGCAAGAACTGTGATTGGACGCAGGAGATCGCGGATCTTCCTGGGGTTTCGTTGACGCACCATGTTGGGGCATCGACGGATCAGGCGCAGGAAGCGGTGGCTCTTGAGGTGATCCGGATTGTGCAGACGGTGGTCGATGAGGGTCGGACGCTGCATGTTGTGAATAAACAATGTTTGAATGAAGAACAGTTGAGCTTGGCGCTGTAGTCGGGTTCTTTGAATCGGAGATGAATCATGGGTAATCGTGTATACAACTTTTCGGCGGGTCCTGCGTGTTTGCCTGAGAGCGTGCTGAAGCAGGCTCAGAAGGACATTTGGGATGTGATGGATTCAGGGATCGGGATTCTGGAGCATTCGCACCGGGATGCGACCTTTGATCGGATTACGCAGGAGACCGAGGCGGACTGCCGAGCGGTTGGAGCGATCCCGGATGACTATTCGATCTTCTGGATGCAGGGCGGAGCGACGAGCCAGTGCTACATGGTGCCTGCGAACTTCCTTGCTGCTGATCGCACGGCGGATTACTTTGATACGGGGAAGTGGGCGAGCGATTCGATCGCTGAGGTTCCGCTGTACGGGAAGCTGAATGTGTGTGGGTCGTCGAAGGAGTCTGGGTACCACCATATCCCGAAGGGTGATGAGGTGAAGTATTCGGATGATCCTGCGTATGTGCAGTTTACTTCCAACAACACGATCATGGGGACTGAGTTTAAGGAGCTTCCAAAGACTCCCGGGAAATCGTTCTTGGTTGCGGATATGTCTTCGAACATTTACTCGCGTCCGATTGATGTGAGCAAGTATGGGCTGATTTATGCGGGGGCGCAGAAGAATCTGGGGCCTGCGGGGATCACTCTTTTGATTGCTCGGAAGGATTTGATTGAGGAACCTGTTCGCAAGCTACCCAAGATGATGCAGTACGGGCTGATGGCGAAGAAGGAAGGGCGGTACAACACGCCTCCGACCTTTGGGGTGTACTTGATGGGGCAGGTGTTTAAATGGATCTTGGCTGAGGGTGGGTTGACTGCGATTGATGAGATCAACAAGGAGAAGGCTGCGATTTTGTATGACTTTATTGATTCGCAGGATTTCTACACGCCTCACGCGAAGACCGAGGATCGGTCGCTGATGAACATTACTTTCAAGTGCCCGACTGATGAGCTTGATGCGGTGTTTATTGAGCAGGCGGAGGAGAAGGGGTTGACGACGCTTGCTGGGCACCGGTCGATTGGCGGGATGCGGGCGAGTATTTACAACGCGTTCCCGAAGCAGGGGTGTGTCGATCTGGTCGCGTTTATGAAGGCGTTTGCTTTGGAGCACGCTGGGGCGAAGGCGTAAGCGACTTGTAGAAAATTTATTTGAAACCCGGAGTTTTGGCTCCGGGTTTTTTATGCGTTGAGGCGGGTGTTGCAGGCGTTGAGGACTTCTGCTGGGGTGATTCTTTGGATCATTTCGGCGGAGCGGTTGTCGCGGAAGTAGAACTCGTCGTCTTCTTTGATGTGCTGGAGGATGTCGGCTTGGCGGTTGTAGGGGGATGCTTTCTTTGGGTCGGTTGGTCCTAGGAGTGCGACGAGGGGGCGTTTGAATCCTACTGCCATGTGGAGGGCGGCGGAGTCGTTGGCGACGACGAGTTTGGCGCGGGCGATGAGGGCCATGAGGAGGGCGATGGAGGTTGATCCGACGCGGTCGGTGATTTGGGGGTGTCCTTTGGCGAACTCGATGAGGGGGGCGCAGTGGAGGCGTTCGCCGGGGCCTCCAACGATGATGATGCGTTGGATGTTTTTGTTTTTGATGAGGTCTTTGGCGAGGAGGGTGAAGCGGTCGATGGGCCAGCATTTGGCGTTCCATGCGGAGGTTGGGGCGAGGACGGCGTAGGGCTCGGGGTATTCGATGATGACCTCGGAGAGCTCGGCTTGTCCGGCGTACAGGGATACATCGGGTTTGGAGACATCGGCGCCTGCAGCGGCGGCGAGGGCGAGCATGCGGTCTACGGAGTGCATGGATTTGGGGGCTTGGATGCGATGGTTGTGGAAGATCCATCCGAGTTCTTGGGAGTCTTTAAATCCATAGCGGAGGGGGGCGGCGGTGGCTCTTGAGAAGAATCCGGAGCGGGCGAGACCTTGGCAGTCGAGGACCATGTCGTAGTTGTTTTTGCGGAGTTCGGAGAGCCATTTGAAGAGGGGACCGAAGCGGAAGTGGCGGCATTGTTTCCCGAGCTCGACGCGTTTGAAGGGGATGACCTCATTGAGGGCGGGATGGTGCTCGATGGCTTGGGTGTAGGTGTCGCGGACCATCCAGTCGATCTTGGCGTCTGGGTAGCGGGCTTTGAGGGCGGCGAGGACTGGGGTAGAGCGGCAGATGTCACCGAGCGCGCTGGGGCGGATGATGAGGATGCGGCTTGGTGGTGTTGAGTCGGACACTACTGGAGGGTAGGAAGAGAAGAGCACAGGCGGGACGCCTGTGCCACGGATTTCTGTTGGTTATGCGGGGTAGGTGGCGCTGGTGCGGTCGGTTTCCCAGACGGTGATTTGGTCGAGGGTGCATCCGAGTTTTTCCAGGGCTGGGGCGAGGGATTGGTAGCAGTGGGTGGTGATGTTTTCGACGGAGGGGATGGTGCCTGCGTTGGTTTGGTCGAAGGGGGGGCAGTCGGTGTTGAGGAACTTGTGGTCGAGGGGGTTGATGATGGTGTCGTTGACGGCTTGTTCGATTTTGAGTTGGAGTTCTGGGGTGAGGTTGTTGAGTGGGACCCGGATGGTGGGTTCGACTTTGTAGTTATGGCCGTGTCCTGAGGGGTTGTTGCATTTTCCGAAGAAGTCGGCGTTTTGTTGGTCGGTGAGGGCGGGGGTATGGAGACGATGGGCGGCGGCGAACTCGTAGCGCTGGCGGAGGAGGATGGTGTTGTTGTCTCGGGATTCTTTGGTCATCTCAATGGAATGGTATGGGGTGAGTTGCCAGCGGACTGCGTGGAGGGTTGGGATGAGTTTGGCGGCGGCGGTGGACCAGAGTTTGGGGAGGAGGGTTGAGGGGGATACGGAGGGATCGAGGTTGATCTGGGTTGCGATGACGGGGAGGAGCATGTTTCGGACGAGTGCGTCGATTTCTTGGATTCCGAGGAGATAGCCGGTGGTGGGGTCTGGTGTGCCTTGGACGGCGATTTGGAGCTGGTAGTAGCGACCGAGGGTGGTCATGGTGGGTTTGCCGGCGGTGGTGTTGAATCCGGAGATTGAGCCGTCGGTATTGATTGTGAAGCGGACGGTTCGGCGTAGGATGTGTTGGCTTGAGGGGTTGGACATCACTGAAAAGCATAGCGGTCGGAGATCGCGGAAGGCGGTGTGGTATGGGTTGGTGCTGTGGGAAGAAATCGGGAATGGGTGCTGGGGTTGTTGTTGCGGTCTTTTTGCCTGCGTATTTGGGTATTGTGGTTTTGGCGAATCAGGATGATGCGCCAGCGTCTGATGTCGTCGCGGCCGCGGTGGGTGATGAATCACAAGTAGAAACACAAGTTAGAACACAAGTTGGGACACAAGTTGGGACAGAAGAGGAGAAGAAGATGGGTTCGAAGGATGTGCTTGGGTATGAGTTTGCGATGTTGGATGGGTCTACGCGGTCGCTGGAGGACTTTCGTGGTTCGGTGGTGATGTTGGTGAATGTGGCGAGTGCGTGTGGTTTGACGCCGCAGTATGAGGGGCTGGAGGCGTTGTATCAGAAGTACAAGGGCGATGGTCTGGTGATTGTTGGGTTCCCTGCGAACGAGTTTGGGGCGCAGGAGCCGGGCACGAATGCGGAGATTGCGACTTTCTGCAGCACCGAGTTCGGGGTGACCTTCCCGATGGCTGAGAAGATCGTTGTGAAGGGCGAGGGGGTGCATCCGTTGTACGCTCAGTTGGCTGCGCAGCCTGAACCGATTGGTGGGGAGCCTGAGTGGAACTTTGCGAAGTTTCTGGTGAATCGGAAGGGTGAGGTTGTCCAGCGGTTCCCTTCGCGGACTCCCCCTGGGGACGCGTCGGTGGTTTCGGCGGTTGAGGGGTTGCTTGGTGAAGATTGAGGGGAAATACGCACTGGCGGGCTGTTTCTGAAAGTGTTCGTTGACAGTGGTTTATGGGTTTGTTGCTGCGCCTTAATACAACCTTCATGCCGCAGGGTTCGCTTTTGTGTCAAAGGTGTGCGAATGTTGTGTAAAGGCGAAGAGTTCGCTTTGTTCAACTGATTCTGTAGACATGGAGAGTTGTCATGAAATCACGAAAATTTGCATCGTTGATGGTCGGGTTGGCGGCGATGCCGTTGATCGCGATGGGGACGCTGATGGGTGGCGGGGTCGATCCTGAGCTTCCGACTTATGAAGCGACCAGCGGGGTTTCGGGGAGCATCAAGTCGATTGGTTCAGACACGATGAATAACCTGATGACTCTTTGGGGCGAGGATTTCAAGAAGTTCTACCCGGCGACCCAGACCGAAGTGGAAGGCAAGGGGTCATCGACCGCTCCTGCGGCTTTGATCGAGGGTCAGGCGCACTTCGGTCCGATGTCTCGTCCGATGAAGGGTGCGGAGATGGACAAGTTTGAGGAGGAGTATGGGTACCCTCCGACAGCGGTTCGTACAGCGATTGACTGTCTTGCGGTGTATGTCCACAAGGACTGTCCGCTCGATGAGATCAGCATTGAAGATTTGACACGGGTGTACTCGGTCACAGATGGTGATCTGACCTGGGGTGATCTTGGTGTGAGTGATCCGAAGTTTAAGTCGCGTCCGGTGAATCTATATGGTCGCAACTCGGCTTCGGGTACTTACGGATACTTCAAGCAGATCGGTTTGCAGGGGAATGATTACAAGGCGACCGTCAAGGAGCAACCGGGGTCATCGGCTGTGGTTCAGGCGGTGACTACCGATCTGTATGGCTTGGGATACTCGGGCATTGGATACAAGACCGCTGGCGTGAAGGCGTTGTCGGTCTCGTACGATGGGTATGACGCTGTTCACGCAACGGCAGAAAATGCCTACTCTGGTGAGTACCCGATCGCTCGATTCTTGTATCTCTATGTGAATGCTGATCCTACGACCGGGATTACTGATCCTTTGCGTGCTGAGTTCATCAAGATGGTGTTCTCGCAGTCGGGTCAGGAGATCGTTGTGAAGGACGGGTACTTCCCGGTTCCAGCGAGTATCGCTCGTGAGGACCTTGAGGCACTCAAGATCGGCTATGATTTTTGAGTGACTGATTCTGACTCACAACAGAAGACTGATACGCAGAGTCGTTCTCGGGCGTCGCGTCGGTTGCATGCAACCGATGCGGCGGCCGAGTTTGTCGTGACGGTTGGTGGGTTTGCGGTGCTTGCTGCGGTGCTTGGGATTTGTGTGTACCTTGCATGGGTTGTGGTGCCGTTGTTTTTTTCGGGGACGGTCGAGGAAGGTGTTGGGTATGAGGGGCGGGGGGCTGGGTTGCCTTATGGTGTGTACCTTGATCCGTATGGGGAAGCGGCGGTGTTCAACGATGCGGATGGGGGACGCGTTGTTGGGTTGATTGACAACGAAGAGCTTGGGAAGCTCGGGGATCTTGAGGGTGGCGGGGCGGATGCTGAGGGGGTGTATGAAATTAGTGAATCGTCGGCGCGGAATGGGGAGATGATCGCGCGGGGGTACTCGGATGGGACGGTCCGGCTTGGATCGGTGGCGTTTTCGACGCGGCTGCTCGCAGCGGGCAGCGATGTGGGTGGCGGGGCTGGGTACAGCTCGGTGCTGGAGGATGGGCGGATCCGGCGGGTGGTTGCGGAGGAATCGTTTGGAGAGGCGCTGAGGTTCAAGTCCGGAAGCGGCGCGGTGGTGCTTGTTGACTACCAGATCGATCCGACGGGGAAGACTGTTCTTGCGGCACTGCGGGAAGACGGGACCGTTGTTGTTTCGAGCGTGCGGACGATCCGTCCTTTGGGGGGTGGGAAGGCGCGGACGCGGCTGCAGGAGACCTCGTTTGGGCTTGGAGAGACGGGGGCGAAGAATCATGAGCCCGTGGGGCTGAAGATCAGCGCGGATGGTGGGCAGGTGTTTGTGGTGTATCGCGATGGGGCGATGGACCGGTTTGCGCGGGATGGGAAGGCGTTTGTGTTCCGCGAGCGGGTGGAGATGTTGAAGGGGGATGGGGAAGTTACTGTTGTTGAGATGGTGCTGGGTGGGCAGACGGTGATTGTGGGGGATTCGCTTGGGACGGTGCAATCGTGGCATGTGTCGCTTGATGATCAGAATCGGTTTGGGGATGACCGGTTCTTGGTGCGGTCGCATCGGTTTGAACGGGCGGGTGATGGTGGTGGTGTTTCGGTTGTGGATCTGACCCCGAGTGGGCGGGATCGGACGGTTGGGGTGTTGTACAGCGATGGGGTGGTGGTGCTTCGGCATTTGACGAGTGAGAAGACGATTGTTCGGATTGAGTCTGCGGTTGAGGGGGCGGGTGTTGTTGCGATTGGGCCGAAGAATGATGCGGTGCTTGTGGTGGGTGAGGGCGGTGGGTACGAGTTGTTTGGGTATGACCCTGGGTACGCAGAGTTCAGCGTCAAGGCGTTGTTTGGTCGTGTGGTGTATGAGGGGTTGAGTGGTCCGGAGTATGTGTATCAGTCTTCGTCGGGTGATGATTCGAGTGAGGTGAAGCTGAGTGTGATGCCTTTGATCTTTGGGACGATGAAGGCGACGGTTTTTGCGATGTTGTTTGCGATCCCGGTGGCGGTGTTTGCGGCGTTGTACTCGAGCGAGTTTTTGTCCAAGCGTGTGCGGAAGGTTGTCAAGCCGAGTGTTGAGCTGATGGCGAGTTTGCCGTCGGTGGTGCTTGGGTTTGTGGCGGCGATGGTGGTGGCTCCGTATGTGGCAGATTTGCTTGGGCCGTTTTTGATTGGGATGTTTGTGTTGCCTTTGGGTGTGTTGTTCGGTGCTCATGTGTGGCAGCTTGTGCCGTTGTCTACACGGCTGCGGTTCCGGACGGGGCATCATCTGGCGATGGTGGCGGGGGTGTTGTTGTTGAGTGTTGGGGTGGCTTGGGTTGCTGGGCCGACGGTTGTGGATGTTGGGTTTACTCCGGATCGGTTTGACAAAGCGATGATGTCGGGTGCGGTTGAACCTGTTGAGGCGGATCGTTTGCCGGCGTGGGCGGGGGATGCGGCGTACTCGACGCGGACACAGCGGAAGCTTCGCGCGATGGAGATGGGGGTTGTGGATGGGGTTGTTGTGGAGTGGGACGGGACTGAACTTCTTGCGACGAACTCGGGGCTTAATCAAGCGGATCTTCGGCGGTGGCTCAATGGTGAATATGGAACGGCGCGTCCCGGGTGGGTGCTGGCGTGCTTCCCGCTTGCGGCGATCGGGGTGTGGATTGTGCAGGCGTTTACGATTCGTCGGCGCGTTGATGTCTGGCTTTCCACGCAGAACTCAGCGACCGTTGGGGCGGTTGTGCTGGCGAAGTTTGTGGTTCTTTCGTTGATCGGTTTGGGGGTCGCGTATGGGGCGGCGACGCTTCTGACGATGGCGGGGATTGATCCACGGGATTCGGTGTTTGGGACATTCAGTCCTCGCAATACGCTTGTTGTTGCGGTGATCATGGGGTTTGCGGTGATCCCGATTATCTTTACGATCTCGGAGGATGCGCTGCAGGCGGTTCCGGATTCGTTGCGGTCGGCGTCGCTTGGTGCGGGTGCGACCAAGTGGCAGACGGCGGTGCGGATTGTGCTGCCTGTTGCGGGGTCGGGGATTTTCTCGGCATGCATGATCGGGTTTGGTCGTGCGGTCGGGGAGACGATGATTGTGTTGATGGCGACGGGGAACACCCCTGAGATGTCGTGGAATATCTTTGCGGGATTCCGAACGCTCGCGGCGAATATCGCGGTGGAGCTGCCTGAGGCGCCGAAGGATGAGACGCATTACCGTGTGTTGTTCTTGTGCGGGTTTGTGTTGTTTGTGATGACCTTTGTGATTAATACCAGTGCTGAGATTGTTCGGCAGGTGGTTCGGAAGAGGAACGCAGGGCTGTGAGTGATCACGATCAACAAGCTGTGAATCAAGTGGCTGGCAATGCCGTGACTTCGCGTCGGACGCTTCCGAGCGCGGTGGGTGAGCCGATGGTGTGGCTGACGGGGTCGGCGTTGGTGTTGTGCCTTGGGATGATCGCGATTTTGTTGGTGTTGGTGGTTCGCAATGGGCTGCAGACATTTTGGCCTGGGGATATTGATCGGGTGACGCTGACGAGTGGGGAGGTTGTGCTCGGGATTCGGACGGATGAGGACTCGCAGGGGCGTATGTTGTATCGGGTTGGGAACCGGGATATTGGGCAGGAGTCGTTCCGGTGGATTGATGGGGAAGAGATCGCGAGTGTTGAGCAGCCTGATGATGCGGTGATGCTTGAGCGGGAAGCGTGGGGGGTTTGGTTTGGGATTCCTGAGTCGATTTCGATTGGGAATCCGGACGATGATTCGTTGGTGGCGGTGAGTGATGGTTCTGCGGACACGCTTGAGCAGTTTGCGGTGTTGCATCCAGCGGCTCGCGAGCGCCGGGCAAAGCGCGAGGCGATGCGGAAGCGGGAACTTGGCGAGATTAATCATGGGATCGAAGAGGCGCGGCTGGCGGTGTCCAAGGCGGAGATGGGGGTGGTGCGCCGAGACACGGCGAGTGACCGGCTGGGGTGGCTGAGCTGGTTTGGGGTGCTGGGTGCGGTGGTGTTTGCGGGTGGAATATGGTGGGTGAAGCGTGATGCGGGTGTGGGGATTGGGTCTGCGGGGATTCGTCAGGGGAAGCTGATTCGGTTTGGGTGCGGGGTTGCGGTGATTTGTGGGGTCGTTGGGTTGTGGGTTGGTGGGCCTTGGAAGACGACTGGGAATACGGCTGCGGAGCTTGATGCGACGATCGCGATGATGGAGGAACGGCAGGCGGAGCTTCAGGTGGAGTACGAGCGGGTGCTCGCGGAGATCCGTCTTGGGGATGAGGTTGATGGGCGGGAGCGTTTTGTGGTGGTGGAACCGACGACGGGTCGGTTTGCGCCGATCGCGCAGACGCGTGGTGATGAGCCGATGATTTTGAGTCAGGTGGTTCGTTTGGTGCCTGCGAATCAGTTGACGGTGTTTGGGAAGATGAAGGTTTTTGTGGAGCGTTGGTGGGAGTTCTTGTCGACAGGTCCTCGCGAGGCGAACACGGAGGGGGGGGTGTATCCGGTGATTGTGGGGACGGTGTTGCTGACGCTGTTGTTGACGATCTTTGTGACGCCTTTGGGTGTGATCGCGGCGTTGTATTTGCGGGAGTATGCGAAGCAGGGGTTTGCGACGAGTGTGATCCGGGTTGCGGTGAACAATCTTGCGGGTGTTCCCAGTATTGTGTATGGGGTGTTTGGGCTGGGGTTCTTTTGTTATACGGTGGGGCGGTATGTGGATACGGGACCGGTTGAGGGGACGGCGCTTTCGAGCGGGGTGTGGTGGTTGACCTTTGGGCTTGTGGTGGTGATGGCGATCGCTTCGTTTGGATTTGGATTGTGGGGGAAGCCTGATCCGGGGCATCCGCCGAGGCTTGGTCACAAGGTGATGTCGCGACTTGCGTGGCTTGGCTGGGGCGTGACTGTGGTGCTTCTGGTGATGGTGGTGTGGCGGACACCTTACTTTGCGGGGTTCTTTGGGGCGCGTGCGGCGGAGGGTTCTCCGACCTTTGGGTCGCGTGGGTTGTTGTGGGCTTCGTTGACATTGGCGCTCTTGACGCTTCCGGTTGTGATTGTGGCGACGGAGGAAGCGATCGCGGCGGTTCCCAACTCGATGCGAGAGGGGAGCTTTGGGTGCGGGGCGAGCAAGTGGCAGACGATCCGGCGGATTGTGCTTCCCGGGGCGCTGCCTGGGATTTTGACGGGTGCGATTCTGGCGATGGCGCGTGGTGCGGGTGAGGTGGCGCCGTTGATGTTGGTGGGTGCGGTGAAGCTGAATCTGGATTTGCCTGTGTCGACTTCGGCTCCGTTTTTGCATGCGGACCGGAGCTTTATGCACTTGGGGTTCCATATTTATGATCTTGGATTCCAGAGTCCTGATTCTCAGGCGGCTCGTCCGATGGTTTGGACGACGACGCTGTTGTTTTTGATGATTGTCTTTGCGCTCAATTTTGCGGCGATTCTGATTCGTGCGAAGTTGCGGGGCCGGATGACGGGAGCGGCGATATGATGGGAGCGATGCCTAAGGACAATGAATCACAGCGTGCGGTGAAGGTGGAGGTGGTCGCTTCGCAGTCTGAGATCCAGACTGGTGGGAAAGGTGCTCCGCCGTTGCCATCTCCGGTGGTGCCTGGTGGGATGGGCGGGGAACGGGTGCATTATGATGTGATCGATGCGATCCGCCGGGGGGAATCGGTGAAGCCGACGGTTCATAAAGCGATGGGGGATGTGGATTCGGTGATTCATACCGATGACTTCAAGCTTTGGTATGGGGCGGCGCAGGCGATTCATGGGATTTCGATGTCGGTGCCTCGGGGTGCGGTGACGGCGTTGATTGGTCCTTCGGGGTGCGGGAAGTCGACGCTGCTGCGTTCGATCAATCGGATGAATGATCTGGTTGAGGGCGTGCGGGTTGAGGGCGGGATCACGCTCAATGGGGCTCCGGTGTATGAGCCTACGGTCGATGTGATTGAACTTCGGAAGCGGCTTGGGATGGTGTTTCAGAAGCCAAACCCGTTCCCGATGTCGATCTTTGAGAATGTGGTGTATCCGCTGCGGATTGATGGGGAGCGTCGGAAGAGTGTGCTTCAAGAGGCGTGTGAGCGGAGTTTGAAGTCTGCGGCGATCTGGGATGAGGTGAAGGATCGTTTGAAGGAATCGGCGCTTGGGTTATCGGGTGGTCAGCAGCAGCGGCTGTGCATTGCTCGTGCGGTGGTTGCGGATCCTGAGGTGTTGTTGCTTGATGAGCCTTGCAGTGCGCTTGATCCGGTGGCGACGATCCGGATTGAGGAGTTGATTACTGAGATTTCGGAGCGGTACACGGTGCTGATTGTGACGCACAATATGCAGCAGGCGGCTCGGGTTTCGAACTACACGGCGTTCATGTATCTGGGTCGATTGGTGGAGTATGGACCGACTGGGGCGATGTTCCAGAATCCGAAGTTGATCGAGACGGCGCACTATGTTTCGGGTCGGTTTGGTTGAACTTGCGGATAGACCGTTCGTTCTCTGTGTTCTGATTGAGCCGGTAAAAGATGCGTGTTGGGGTTCGAAAGTGGTGCGTTTTGTTGGAGTTGTGGGCACTGAGGCCGATAGTTAGGGCTAGGATCACGGCTGGGTATGTGCCTTGTCGTGTGGTCCGATAGTCCATCTGAACGCGGTTTTTAAATGGTTGCGTGCAGAATTGGCTGAGGTGAGCTATGAGTTCTGTGCCGAAACCGATCGTGCCGAGTGTGAATCAATGGAACGCTGTGTATATGGAAGAGCAGTATCAGCTTTACAAGGCTGATCCGGGGTCTGTCACGGGCGAGATTCGGGCGTTCTTTGAGGGCTTTGAGCTTGCGAATGCTGGTGAACTGACGCTGTTTGGATCCGATGCGGGTTCGAAGCCTGTAGCTGTGTCGGGTGGGTCTGTTGGTTCGACGGATTGGAAGTCGGAGAACGGTCCTGTTCAGGTGTGGGCCGGCGGTTTGGGTGTTGCTGGGCGGGTGTCGCACTTTGAAGCGGTGGTGAATGATTTTGTGAACGCGTACCGGGATCAGGGGCACTTGTGTGCGGATATTGATCCGTTCCATCGCGAGCGGCCTCGGCCGAGCCTGTTGTCGCTTGAGCATCATGGGCTGACGGATTCAGACCTTGACCGGATGGTTGACGGGACGGGGATGGGGCTTGGGATGCAGGTGCCATTGCGGTCGGTGATTGCGCGGCTTGAAGAGGTGTACTGCGGCTCGATCGGTTTGGAGCTGATGCATGTTGCGGATACGGAGCAGCGGTCGTGGTTGGTGCACCGGTTTGAAACGGTGGGCGGGAAGCTTGATCTGTCGCGCGATCGCAAGATGCTGATCCTTGAGCAGCTGACCAAATCAGAAATGATCGAGAAGTTCCTTGGTCGACGCTATCCCGGTGACAAGCGGTTCTCGCTTGAGGGCGGCGAGGCGTTGATCCCGTTGCTTGACCATCTGATCGAGACGGCGTCTGATCTTGGTGGGGAAGAGGTTGTCATGGGGATGGCGCATCGTGGGCGACTCAATGTGCTCAACAACACGATCGGGAAGACCTATGAACAGATCTTCACCGAGTTTGAAGAGAACTGGTCGGAGGACTTTGTTGATGGTGGCGGGGATGTGAAATACCACCAGGGGTACTCTGGCACGCGCCGATTCCCGAACGGGAAGATGATGCATCTGGCGCTTGCGAGTAATCCGAGCCACCTTGAAGCGGTCAACGGCGTGATCGAGGGGCGTGCACGCGCCAAGCAGCGGTTGAAGGGCGACTTCAAACGGACACGCGTGATCCCGATTCTGATCCATGGCGACTCTGCGGTTGCGGGACAGGGGATTGTTGCGGAGGTCCTGAACTTCTCGCAGCTCGAAGGCTACACGACCGGCGGTACGGTGCATGTGGTCATCAACAACCAGATCGGGTTCACGACGATTCCTGAGGATTCGCGGTCGAGCCGATACTGCACGGATATTGGCAAGTCGATTGATGCGCCGATTTTCCATGTCAATGCGGAGGATCCCGACGCGGTGGTGACTGTATCGCAGATCGCGATGGAGTACCGTCAGCAGTTTAAGCGGGATGTGTTTATTGATTTGCAGTGTTTCCGCAAGTATGGGCATAACGAGCAGGACGAGACGAGTTTTACCCAGCCATTGATGGCGAAGATGATCAAGAAGAAGGATTCGGTTCTCAGTATTTACACCAGCAAGCTCTTGAGCGAGGGTGTGATTCAGGAAGCGGATCGGCAGTCGATTGATGATCGGATTACTGAGACGCTTGAGCGTGCGCAGCGGTCTGCCAAAGAGATGGCGAAGGACCCTGCGATTGATCCGGGGTCCCAGCGATGGGCGGGGCAGACGCACGAGTACAACTTTGATCGGTTGGAAACGGGTGTGTCGCGTGAGATGATTCAGGAGATCGCTGGGGCGATCGGGAGTGCTCCGGAAGGATTCAATCTGAATCCGAAGCTCAAGAAGTTGTTTGTTGAGCGTTCTGAGCTGGCGTCGGCTGAGATGATCAGTTATGCGGATGCGGAGCAGCTTGCGTTTGGATCATTGCTGATTGAAGGGCATCCGGTTCGTTTGTCTGGTCAGGATTGTCGTCGGGGTACATTCTCGCACCGTCATGCGGTGGTTCGGGATATGAAGACCGCGGAGCCTTATACGCCTTTGAACAATATTCGTGAGCTTGGGATTGAGGGCACGGAAGAACCTGCTGGGACGATTGGCAGCGACGGGAAGGAGCGGCAGGCGAAGCTTTGCGTGTACGACTCTCCTTTGTCTGAAGCGAGTGTGCTTGGGTTTGATTACGGGTATTCGCTTGCGGATCCGAGGATGCTGGTGATCTGGGAGGCGCAGTTCGGTGACTTTGTCAACGGGGCGCAGGCGATCATTGATCAGTTCATTGCGTCGGCGGAGTTTAAGTGGGATCGTTGGAGCGGGCTTGTGATGCTGTTGCCACACGGGTATGAGGGCGCGGGTCCTGAGCATTCATCGTGCCGGGTCGAGCGGTTCCTTGAGTTGTGTGGTGGGAACAACATGCAGGTTGTGTATCCATCGACGGCGGCGCAGGTGTTCCATATGTACCGTCGTCAGATGAAGCGTTCGTTCCGGAAGCCTTTGATTGTGCTGACTCCCAAGAGTTTGCTTCGCACCCCGACGAGTGGGCTTGAAGATATCCTTGAGGGCGGCGCGTTCTTGGAGATGCTGGATGATCCGAGGTTTGTCTCGGGCGGCTGGGATCGTTCGGATGTGAACCGGGTTCTGCTTTGCAGCGGGAAGATTTACCACGAGCTTGATGCTCGGCGTGAAGAGATCGGACGCAAGGACACGGCGATTATCCGCATCGAGCAGTTGTACCCGTTCCATGATTCGATGCTGCAGGAGATTGTTTCGCGGTATCCCGATGGCGTGACGATCGAGTATGTGCAGGAAGAGACTTACAACGCGGGATCGTGGTTGTATGTCAGTGATATGGTGCAGGAGAAGTTGGGTTGGGCTCGTCCACGATATATTGGGCGTGCACGGTCGAGTTCTCCGGCGACGGGTTCCAAGTCGCAGCACAAGATCGAGCAGGAGCGGATCATCACGCAGGCGATCGGGGCGAAAGCCGAAGCGTCTGGCAAGGAAGCAAAGGTTGAGGCGGCACGCGCGTGAGCGGTTTGACGGTGAATACGGTTTATACAAGGACGCATGAACAATGACTACCAAGATCGAAATTCCAACTGTCGGCGAATCCGTGACCTCGGGCATTATCTCCGCGTGGAGCGTTGCGGATGGGGAGTATGTCGAGCGAGATCAGACCGTGCTTGAGCTTGAGACGGACAAGGTGACGATGGAAGTGCCTGCGCCCGCGTCGGGGATTGTGTCGCATTCGGCGGCTGAGGGTGACGAGGTTGAAGTGGGTGCGGTGGTGGGTCAGATTGATGAATCGGCGGCGAAGCCTGCGGGTGGTGGATCGAGTCCTGCGCCGAGCGAGCGTGCTCCGGCTGCGAAAGCGGCTCCGGAACCGGCGGCGGCACCGGCGGCGACTGCAGTTGCTGAGGCACCGAAGCCAGCACCGGCTCCGGCTCAATCGGCACCGAGTGGTGATGTGAAGGCGACGCCTTTGGCTCGCAAGCTTGCTGAGGATCGGGGGGTGCAACTCTCGCTCGTGACCGGGACGGGTGCGGGCGGGCGGATTCGTGAGCAGGATGTGCTTGGGTTTGTGCAGTCTGGTGCGTCAAAGGCACCGGCGGCGGCTCCGGCTGGGATGGGCGGATCACGCGAAGTCAGCGTTGAGCGGATGAGTCCGATGCGTCAGAAAATTGCTTCGCGGCTTGTCGAGGCGCAACAGACCGCGGCGATGCTGACAACCTTCAACGAGGTTGATATGGGCGCGGTGATGGATCTGCGGAAACAGTACAAAGAGAAGTTTGCTGAGAAGCACGGGGTCGGGCTTGGCTTCATGTCGTTCTTTGTAAAGGCGTGCGTGCAGGGGTTGCAGAAGTTCCCGTTGATCAACTCGTACATCACTGCGGGTGAGGATGGGAAGCCTGCGATTCAGAGTCACAACTACCAGGATATTGCGATCGCGGTTGCTGGGAAGAAGGGGCTGGTTGTGCCTGTGATTCGCAATACTGAGACGATGAGCTTTGCGGGGATTGAATCGGCGATCAAGGATCTGGGCACGCGTGCTCGGGACAACAAGCTTGAACTCAGCGAGATGATGGGCGGGACCTTTACGATTACCAATGGCGGGATCTTTGGGTCGTTGATGTCGACACCCATTTTGAATCCGCCTCAGAGTGCGATTCTTGGGATGCACGGGATCAAGAAGCGTGCGGTTGAGGATCCGAAGAATCCGGGTCAGGTTGCGCTGCGTCCGATGATGTATCTGGCGCTGAGCTATGACCACCGGATTGTCGATGGTGCGGAAGCGGTGCAGTTCTTGGTGAGCATCAAGGATGCGATTGAGGACCCGGCTCGGTTGATGCTGGATCTTTGAGGACTGGGTTGCGTATCGGGTTGCATGGGACCTGATCTGAAACAACCGGCTTGGATGTATTTGAAGGCGTTGTGCTTTGGGTTGATCGTGTTGATCTGTTCGGTGGGTTTGTTGCTGCCTGCGTTTTCGCTTCGTCAGTTGATTCTGGTTTGTGTGCTGGTGTGGGCATCGGCACGGTTCTACTACTTTTGTTTCTATGTGATTGAACGGTATATCGATCCATCATTCCGTTTTTCGGGGATGGGATCGGTTGTTGGGTACTTGGTTCGGGGGCCTAGCGGTCGAGTTGATCGAGAAGTCCCTGACAGGCGCGAGTGAGCATTTGGTAGACTTTTTCGAAGCCGTCGTCTCCGCCGTAGTAGGGGTCGGGGACATCTTGGGGTTTGGTGAGGGTGGGGTCGTAGGAGCGCATGAGTTTGAGTTTGGTATCCGGGACTTTGAGCTTGCTCAGGTCGCGGTGGTTGGCGGCGTCCATTGGGATGATGTGGTCGAAGCGTTTGATGTCGGTTGAGGGATCGAACTGGCGGGCGCGTTGCATCGTGATGTCGATGTTGTGGAGTGCGGCGGTTTGGATGGAGCGGGGGTCTGGGGGGTTGCCGGTGTGGTAGTTGGCGGTGCCGCAGGAGTCGATGTGGTAGTGGGTTGTGAGATCGGCTTGGTCGACGAGGTGTTGGAGGATGCCGTGGGCGAGGGGGGAGCGGCAGATGTTTCCGAGGCAGACGAAGAGGACTGAGGTGTGGTCTGGCATGTGGGAAGATTAGGCGGGGGTGAGTTGTGATTGCATTTCGGCGGCGATCCGGTCCATGTCGTCGATGAGTTGGCTGGTTGAACTTTGTGCTCGCGAGAAACCGGCCTTGCCTGCGTGCCGGAGTTGGAGGACGGGGGTGTCGGCGCGTTCGAAGAAGCGGTTGATGAGCTGGGTTGAGCCACAGATGTCGTCGGTGGGGTGGATGACGGCGTCGAGGATGGGGAGGAGTGCGGGGATTGGGTCGGTGGTGGTGAGGAGTCGGAAGGGTTGACCGAGTCCTCGGTGGTGTCGGATGGCTTGGCTGAGGTGGTTTGCGGATTTGGGGACGATGCCGAGGACTTTGTATCCTGAGACGGAGAGGAGTCCGAGGAGGAAGGCGAACTCGCGGGCGTCAACTTCGCTTGCGATGTCTGCGACGGCTCCGATGACGATTGTGTGGTCGTCGATATCAAGTAGAGCGCGGGCGTGTTGGCGCTCGGCTTGGGTTGGTGTTTGGGGGTCGATGAGGTTTGCGAGGAGTTGGTCGGTTTTGCAGGTGTGCCGGAGGTCCTGCCAGCGGTCATGGTCTTGAGGTTCGAAGACTCGGATGATGTCGATGTTTTGGGGTGCTTTGGTGATGGCGCTGGGTTTGGTGGAGATCAGCTCGCAGGGGATGTCGAGCTTTGATGCGAGTGAGCATGCGAGGTGGATGAGTTCGTCGGACCAGCAGATGATTCTGGAGGGTTCTGTTTGAAAGTTGCTGAGGTGGGTGAGGAGTGTGCGTTTGAGTGCGTTTGGGTTGGAGAGGATGGGGGCGTAGTGGTCGGTGTAGTGGAGACCGAGTGCTGTTGCGGAGGCTTTGGTGGTTGCGTCGCCGATGATGATGATTCGGCTGTGGGGCGGCGCAGGGGTGAGGTGGTGTTGCGTTGCACCTGCGAGGAGCATGGTGGGGATGGTTCGTCCGATGGGCTTTGTCGGATTGATCACTGTTGAAGGGGGCGCCACGAGGTGGACTGCGGTGGTTCCCGGCTTTGTGGTTTGTGTCTCGATTGGGTTGTCCATGATTATCTGCGGTTGAGGACGGTTTCGCCGATTTCGTGACGGTAGAAGAGTTGCGAGATGCCAAGGCCGGCGCGCTGGGCGAGTTGTTGCTCGATCGCGAGTTGTCCTGCGTTGCCTTCGGGGGAGAGACCTGGGAGCTGAGGGATCTGGATTTCGAGGGGGAATCCGAACTCGGTGTCGGGCCAGACGCGTTTGCCTTCGGCGACATCGATCACTTTGACACGGAGGGATGCTTGGGGGATGTATGAGCCGGTTTCTGGGGAGAGGGAGAAGTTGGTGACGACGGCGTAGATGACGATGTCCGCGCCGACGGATTGACCGAGTTCGGTGATGCTCATGCGCTTTGTGTGTGAGTCTTTGGTCGCGGCGGCGATGATGCCTCGGGGCTCGAGCATGTCGGTGAGGATCCGTTTTTCGAGGAGTTGGCTCGTTGCGGTTTCGGCCATCGCGTAGCGGAGTCTTCGCTGTGCGATTTTGCTGGAGGGGTCGTCTACGAAGACGACGGTGGTGGCGTGTTCTGGGAGGGTGTAGGTGGGGTTGATTTTTTCAGGGCCGTGGATCGCGTAGGCGATGGGTGTGACGACATTGCATCCTGGGATGCATGCGAGCACGGCGATGAGCGCGAGGGCTCGTGTGATGGCGTGAGAGATCAGTGTGTTCATGTGATTCGATCGGTGTTGGATTTAGTATGGGATGACATTGGCTTCTTCGTGTTCGTAGAAGAGCCAGGCGGCGCGGTTGATGAATCGGTTGGAGAGTTCAGCGGTGACGGCGGCTTCTGGGATGTCGTCACGCATGTATCCTGTGGAGTCTGGGAAGGTGATGCTGATCGCTCGTTCGAAGATGGGGTCGTTGGGGAGGGCGGAGTCGGACTCGTAGACGGAGACGACTCCCGCGACGGCACCGGCCCATACATACTGGTTCCCGGGTTCGTTGAGGGTGTACTCGACGATTTCGATGACGATGAGTCGTTCGACTCCGAGCATGATGGCGATGTCTTCGCGGGTCATCGCGGGCCACTGCGGGGTGTTGTAGAGGACGGTGAGGAGATCGTTTGAGGGGATCGCGTAGGAGGGGTTGGCGTTTTGGATCAGGCGGTCGTTGACGCGTTGGTTGATGCGTGCGGTGATTCCTGGGTGCTCGGCTTCGATGACTCGTGATGCGGAGCAGACGACGGCGAAGGACTTTCCGGCGATGCGGCCGTACTCGGCGTCGTATGTGGTGCTGCCGGTTCTGCGGTGGGATTCGGCCATACCACCGATGAGGGCGGGGACGATGCATCCTGGGATGGTGGCGACCACGATGAGGGATAGGAGAGCGGCGAGATGGATTGGCTTTGGTGTGGTCATTCGTGGGTATCCGGGATCAGGACCATGTGTTGATTTTATACACCCACGCAGCGGAGGCGAGTGCGAGCATGGTGATGACGAGTTTGGGTCGCAGCGCGGTTTGGGCGACCGATCCTATACGCGAGCCGGTGAGTGCCTGATGCGTTGCTCCCCAGAAGATCATGGTGGTGAGGAGTGCGAGGAGTGCTCCCATGGGTTGCGTGAGGGCTGCGGTGGTCCATGATCCTTCTCCTGCGTGGGAGAATGAGGTGGTCATGCCGCAGGTTGGGCAGGGTTTGTCGAACCATATGGCCCATGTGCATTGGTTCATGCCGAGCTGGGTGTGTGTCGCGTGTCCGTCTGGGTTTGGGGTGAGCCATGCGGCGGTGGTGAGGACGGCGAGGGAGACGGTTGCGATGAGTGCGGCGGCGATGCGTTCACCTGTTGAGGAGCGCAAAGGGGTTGTTCGTTCGCTTGGATGGGTGGTTTGGGCACTCACGGGTGGTTTGGGTTCGGGAGTTAGTCGAACTTGAAGACACCCTTGCGGTAGCCATAGATGTAGGCGACGACGGTGGTGAGCATGAAGAAGAAGATGCGGAGGAGCCAGACTGTGGAGGCGTCTGAGCGTGGGTCGAGGGAGGTGAAGGTTTGGGCCCAAGGGTAGAGGAAGATGACTTCGATATCGAAGACGAGGAAGACCATTGCGATGAGGTAGAAGCGGAT
>TARA_R110002111_G_scaffold196754_1_pt1 | contig 39674 bp, 38 predicted proteins | sample TARA_R110002111 | Tara Oceans TARA_R110002111 (sample SAMEA4397363) | marine metagenome | biome: Polar Biome; feature: [ZZZ] marine water layer (ENVO:01000295); material: water (ENVO:00002006), including particulate matter (ENVO:01000060) such as... | depth 199 m
TCGGCGTAGCCCTCGCTCCACTGCACGTTGCTCGCCATCCATCTGCGGGCCACCGGCTCAAAGGTGTTCTCGTTCTTTTCAAGCTGAGTGGAGATGTTGACTCTCTTCTCCACCACGGGATGTACGCCCTTCTTGACGAGTTCGCGCGCGCGATCCCGCTCGGTCCGCGCCGCCTCCAGCGAGACCTGGGGGTACTTGCCGATCGCGTAGATGGCAGGCTTTCCGCCAAGCCGATAGCGGTAGCGCCACAACTTGCTTCCGCTGGGCGTGACGTACAGAAACAGACTGCCCCCGTCCTTGAGCCAGTACGGTTCTTTTTGAGAAGGAATGGTCTCGACCTTCCTGGCCGAGAGCAGGTTCATGGCCATGTGTGTATATCACCTCTCTTGAGGCCCTATATACACAGAAATATACACACTTGCAGCAGATTGGTCTAGCCTTCACCAGACCATCAAGGAATTTACATCTATAAAAATCAATGATTTACACTTTCTCCATGGAACACAATGGAGCTTGATGGATGCTAATCGTAGTTGTCGATCATCAATAACATGTCTTTTCCCTCACTCGACTGACTGTTCGGCCAGGGCCACAGCCCGGAACATCGCACGACGTTTATTGATGGTTTCTTCCCACTCCAGCGCCGGTACCGAGTCGGCGACGATACCGCCACCGGCCTGCACGTGCAGCTCGCCGTTCTTGATCACCGCGGTACGGATTGCAATCGCGGTGTCCATATTGCCGTTCCACGCCCAGTAACCCACCGCGCCGCCATAGACGCCGCGTTTGACCGGTTCCAGCTCATCGATGATCTCCATCGCGCGGATCTTTGGCGCCCCGGACAGGGTCCCTGCGGGCAGAATCGCACGCAGGGCATCCATGGCATTCAGGTGCCCGAGCAACTGGCCCTTCACGTTGGAGACGATGTGCATCACGTTGGAATAGCGCTCGATGACCATTTTTTCGGTGACCTGCACCTTGCCAGTCTGCGCTACGCGGCCCACGTCATTGCGGCCCAGGTCAATCAGCATCAGATGCTCGGCAATTTCCTTGGCATCGGAGAGCAGGTCCACTTCCAGGGCGTGATCTGCTTCTTCGGTGGCGCCGCGTGGCCGAGTGCCGGCAATCGGGCGCACGGTGACTTCGCCATCTTCCACACGCACCAGTACCTCGGGCGAACTGCCGACCACATGGAAATCGCCAAAGTTGAAAAAGTACATATAAGGCGTTGGGTTCTGGCTGCGCAGTGCCCGATACAGATCAATCGGCTCGGCCTTGAAGTCGATACTCATACGCTGCGAGGGCACCACCTGCATGCAGTCGCCGGCAAGAATGTATTCCTTGACGGTATCCACTGCGCGCTCGTAATCCTCGCGGGTAAAACTGGCGCGGTAGTCCAGCTCGCGATCCGGTGGATTATCCAGCGATAGCGGTTTGCGCTGGGCCAGCGGCTGGCGCAGCTTGTCGAGAATCTGAGCAAGGCGCGCGTTGGCGCTATCGAAGGCATTGTCGTCTGCCGGATCTGCCAGCACGATGGCGTGCAGCTTGCCGGCAAGGTTGTCGAATACCACTACTTCGTCCGAGACCATCAGCAGGATGTCCGGGTTACCCAGCGGATCGGGGTTCGGACAATGCGCCAGGCGTGGCTCGACGTAACGCACGCAGTCATAGCCGAAATAGCCGACCAGGCCACCGTTGAAACGCGGCAGACCGGGAATGCTCGGCACGCGATAACGTGCCTTGAATTCTTCGACAAAAGCCAGCGGATCGGCACACTCATGCTGCTCGGTTTCGACACCATCGACCAGCACATGCACGCTATGCCCATAAACGCGCAACACCGTGCGGGCGGGCAGACCTAGGATCGAATAACGGCCCCACTTCTCGCCGCCTTGCACTGATTCGAGCAAATAGGAGTAGGGAGCATCGGCCAGCTTCAGATAGGTCGACAGCGGCGTGTCCAGATCAGCCAGCACTTCGCGTACCACAGGTACACGATTAAAGTCCTGGGCAGCCAGGCTTAGAAATTCTTCTCGGGTCATGATCAGCCTCATGGGGCGGGAAATTGTCACACAAACACAGGAGGCCCGCGCTAAACGCAGGCAGGCAGAATCAGGTGCGCCAACGCCAGCGGGCGAGGGCCTTGATCACTCTCATCAGTTTGCGGTTGCTGACAAACACGGCTGATCCGTCTTGGTAAGGTGTGGGAACACCGAAAGGTTATATGAGCACGTCGAGTGAATCAACCAGCAAATCCGGGTTTTCCAGGCTGACCGGACGGCCATGGTTATAGCCATAACTGACCGCCACCACTTTTACTCCCGCCGCCTGGCCGGCGAGTACGTCATTGCGCGAGTCACCAATAAAGAGCGTATCCGCAACTGCCACGCCAGCCTCCTGCATGATCCAGTGCAGGGCAGCCGGGTCGGGCTTCTGCACCGGCAGCGTATCACCACCGACCAGCCAGCGAAAATAACCCAGCAGGCCCTTCTCCTCCAGGAGCGGCGCGACAAAGCGCTCGGGCTTGTTGGTTGCTACCGCCATCAGTACGCCGTGTTGCTGCAAAGCATTGAGAAAAGCAGTCACACCGGGATAGAGGGTAGTGAGTTCGTGTCCGCCGGAATAGGCCTGCAGAAAGGCTTGATGCGCAAGCTTAGCTTCTTTTTCATCGACGCTGGCGTGCTCGATGGAGCCGGCCAGCGCACGCCGAACCAGCACCATCGAGCCATTGCCTACCCAGTCGCGTACCCGCTCAACACCTGCGGACGGGCGACCAAGCCCCAACAACATGCTATCGACGGCAGCAGCCAGATCGGGCACCGAGTCCAGCAAGGTGCCGTCCAGATCAAAAATCACCAGCTTCGGCAGTTGCCCGCCAAACAGGGACTCCAGCATCAACGTGCGACCTGGGCCAGCTCGGCGCGCATGCGATCGATCACCGCCTTGTAATCGGGCTTGTTGAAGATCGCCGAGCCAGCAACAAAGGTATCAGCACCGGCTTCGGCAATCTGGCGGATATTCTGCTCGCTGACGCCGCCGTCGACTTCCAGACGAATATCGCGGCCGCTGGCATCGATCAGCGCGCGCGCTTCGCGCAGCTTGTCGAGTGTGCCGGGGATGAATTTTTGCCCGCCAAAGCCCGGGTTGACGCTCATCAACAGAACCATGTCGACCTTGTCCATCACGTACTTGAGGCTGTCCAGCGAGGTGGCCGGATTGAATACCAGCCCGGCCTTGGCACCGCCCTCGCGAATCAGCTGCAGCGACCGGTCGATATGCTCGCTAGCCTCCGGGTGGAAGGTAATAAAAGAGGCACCCGCTTCCAGGAAGTCGCCGATGATGCGGTCCACCGGCTTGACCATCAAATGCACATCAATGGGTGCGGTAATGCCGTATTTGCGCAATGCGCTGCACACCATCGGGCCAATTGTCAGGTTGGGTACGTAATGGTTGTCCATCACATCGAAGTGAACGATATCGGCACCCGCCGCCAGCACCTTGTCGACCTCCTCGCCAAGGCGGGCAAAATCGGCGGACAGGATCGAAGGGGCAATCGCGTAATCAGGCATGACGGACCTCGGCAGTGAATTCGGAACGGCCATAGTCTAACTCAAGCGGCGCGGCCCTGCCCTGTTATACTCGGAACAAATGCCCCTTGGACGCCTGCCATGCGAGCTCTGACCCTACACCCGCGCCTGCCCAGCAAAGGCTTTTTTCTGGGTCTGATCCTGTTACTCGGCGGGCCAACATCAGCCTTGGCGCAAGACCCCATCAGCGCCACCGACGCCGCCAAACCTGCCGACGCTGCGCCAGATACCTCGATATCCGCACCGACTCGCAGTCAGGTGCAAGAGCTCAGCCTTGAGCGGCTGCTACCCGCCACCCAGCAAAGGCGTCTGGATATCGGCGAGCAGGCATTCCTTGGGCTTTTCCTGCCGGCGGCACAACCCGAGCCTTGGGGTGGGATCATTTTGATCGCCGACCAGAATGAACATGCCGACTGGCCGAACCTGATCGGCCCTGGCCGCCGACAACTCAGCGCCGCGGGCTGGCACACACTGGCAATCAGTCTGCCAGAACCCGACGGCCCCGATCTGGCGCTTGACGAGGAGCAACGCCAAGCCCGGGCCAAGCAATACCAGGAGCAAACCCTGGCGCGCATTCAAGCCGCCCGGCAGGTTCTGATCGCCGAAGGCGGCGAGCAAAAGAATCTGCCGATTGTGCTACTGGGGCGTGGTGAAGGGGCTTTCTGGGCTTTGTCTGCAGCTACGCAAACGACGCAGGCGGGCGAGCCCTTGGCCGCACTGGTACTACAGAATCTGGGACACATCGAACAGGGCGAGACAACCACCAGCCAGCTACTGGAGCAGTGGCCCGGTCCGACCTACGACATCCTGACCTCTCGCAACGAATCGGGTGAAGCGCGCCGGCTGCAGGCCAGACGTCTCGGCCATGCCCAATACCGCCAGTTGATGTGGCCGCAGGGAGATAGCTCCGACCTGCAGCAGCAAATGCTGATCAAACGGCTGGACGGCTGGTTGCAACGTACTCTGACCCAAAGTCCAGCTACCGAAAGCCCAATTAGCGAAAGCCCCGATGGCGCTTGATACGCTCGTAGGCTTCCTGAATAAGGTGGATACGCTCACCTGCGCCGCCGGGTTCAGCCAGGGCGCCACGGGCGATCAACTTGTCCGGATGGTAGCGGCTCAACTGCCGACGGTAGGCGCGCTTGATTTCCTCGGGCGGCGCATCCAGTTGAACTTCAAGGAGGCTGGCGGCTTCCTGTAGTCGATCGCGATTGGCGACGGGGGCGCTAGCAGGGCGAGACCTGCTATCGAACTTCTGCTCGCCGGTGCGAGCCTTGTCCCGCTGATGGCGCTGATGCATGCGCTGCTGCTCGGCGCGCCCAAGCCCGGCATGATTACCCCATTCGTCTAGCAGCTCGCGCTCCTGAGCGCCAAGCACCCCGTCGGCCAGCGCCATTCGCCAGCAGCAATCGAGCAACTCTGCGACCCGCTCGGGCTCGCGCTTGAGCAGATTGCGCACCATGGGCGTCAGACGCCGGTCCGGTGCCTTGCCTTGATTGAACCATTGCATTGCTTGCAGACGTGCCTCGTCGCCAAGGCGATATTGCTGCATAAGATCTCTGGCCAGTTGCAGGTGCACCGGCAAAACTCGGCCCTCGGCCTTAGCCAGCCGCCCCAGACATAGAAACAGTATTTTTTCAAAGCTGGCCTCGCGGCCGGTCATCTCACGCCAGCGCCGTGGCAGATCGCTCCAGCGCTGAAGCTGCCAATGCCGATCCAGCGCATGCCCGAGTACCGCGCCAAAGACCCCGCCGGGAATGCCGCCAATCAGACCACCCAGGCCTGCGCCTGCCACCGTTACCGGCCAGAGCATAGGCTCAGCTCTCCTGCGCCAGTCGATCGGCATCGGCAAGCCGCTCGGGCGTACCCACATCGACCCAGGGCCCAGAGAAATACTCACCGCTCACCTGGCCGGCATCCGCCGCCCGGCGCAGCAGCGGCGCCAGGGCAAAGGCGCCAGCTTGCTGGCCGGCGAACAGCTGCGGGTGTATCACCGCCAGACCCGAATAGGTCAGGCTTTCCGAACCATTCCGAGGGTTGCTTACCAATCCATCGGACAAGCCAAAATCGCCCTGATCCTTGAACGAGGGGGTATCTACCAGTACCAGATGCGCCAACTTGCCAGGCGCGAGGCTCAAGGTGGAGAAGTCGAACTGCGTCCAGACGTCGCCATTTACCAGTACGAAGGGCTCGCTGCCGAGCAGCTCCAGCGCGTTGAAAATACCGCCCCCTGTTTCCAGGGGCTGGTCCTCAGGTGACCAGCGTATTTTCACACCCAGCGCAGCCCCATCGCCAAAATACGCCTCCAGTTGCGCACCCAGCCAGGCGTGATTGATCACCAGCGCTGTCAAGCCCGAGCGCTTCAGCGCTTCGATATGCCACTGGATCAGCGGTTTGCCAGCGACCGGCAACAACGGCTTGGGTGTATGCAGCGTCAACGGACGCATGCGCTCACCCTTGCCGGCCGCAAGAATCATGGCCTTCACGATGGCAGTTCCAGGCTATCGAGCAGCCGCTCCAGCGGGCTCAGGCGTGAATCGCTGGCGCAGGCTTCACGCAGGTAGGTTACGAAGCGAGACGCATCGGCCAGGTAATGCGGCTTGTGATCCCGATAGGCGATACGGGCAAAAATCCCCAGCACTTTCAGGTGACGCTGCACGCCCATCAGCCGCGACTGCCCCAGAAAAGTATCGAACGACGCCGGCACCGCGAGCCCGGCCTCTTTCGCACGCTGCCAGTAAAGGTGCAGGCCCGCCTCCCGTTGCGCCAGCGGCAAGCTGAAAAAAGCATCGGCAAACAGGGAAGTGACGTCATAGCTCAAGGGCCCGTAGAGGGCATCCTGAAAATCCAGCACACCCGGCTCGCCCGCAGCCGTCATAAGATTGCGCGGCATATAGTCCCGGTGTACGAACACCTGCGGCTCGGCCAGGATGCTGTCCAGCAGCACACGGCAAAGCTCATCCCAGTCCTGGGCCTCGCCTGCGCTAAACTCTCGACCCAGATGCCGCTCCACGTACCAGTCGGAAAATAACTGCAGCTCGCGGCGTAGAATGGTCTCATCATAGTCCGGCAACACACCGGGGCGGCTGGTTTGCTGCCAGCGAATCAGCGTGGTGATCGCTTCCTTATAGAGACGATCCAGCTCGGCAGCACTGACGCCCTGCTCGATACTCTGCAAATAGGTATGGGTGCCCATGTCTTCAAGTAGCAAAAAACCCTGATCCAGGTCGGCCGCGTGGATTGTTGGCGTGCGGGCCCCCGACTCGGCAAGCAGGCCTGCAATACGCACAAAAGAGGTCGAGTCCTCGTTCTCCGGCGGCGCATCCATGACCACCAGGCTGCGCTGACCGTCACGCCAGCGAAAATAACGTCTGAAACTCGCATCCGCACTGGCGGCCGACAATTGCCCCTCTCCCACATCGCCCCAGCCGCATGCAGCGTAGGTTTCAGCCAATTGCGAAGGCAACCAGGCCTCCAGCTGTGCTTTTCTTGAATCCATCATTTCCATCCCATTCAGACGGACGCTGGCTCTGGCGTCCTACAATGCTTTATTATCTCTTATCTTGCTGATTACTCGCAGCATGCATATTGCATTCTTCTCGCACAAGCGTCGCGCGCACCGACTGGAAGCCCGGAAAACATACATGGCCTACCGCATACCACCGTTCCGCCCTACCTTTCCCATGCTGCTGGTCAGTGGGCTGCTCTTAGCGCAACCCCTGAGCAGTTTGGCCAGCAACCAGGTTGAATGTCGCGCCAGCGCTGGCGGTGGAGGCTGGGATTGTTCGCCGCTGTCGGCGCCAACCGCACTACCGCCGCGGCCCGCCCAGCCCGTAGAGCGTGCGGTGGAACGAGCACCGACCGCAACGCCAGAAGAGCAGCCGGCCGTGGCCAGCCCCGGCCTACCCAGCACTTCAGGTGACTACAGCGAGCTCGATTGGGTTCCCCGCGCGCAGCTCACCCAGGAGCAACAGGCAGCGATAGCGCCCTATTGCGGTGGCGCCTATATCGAACCTGAGCGCGAAGGCCGCGATAACGAGACGCCCTTCGACCAATTGCCCGTTTCTGCCGCAGCCGATTCCAGTCGTTTTGAGCAGGGCAGCCAGACCGGCACCCTGGAGGGCGATGTGCTGTTGCAGCAGGGTCGCCTGCAGGCCCAATCGAACAGCGCCAGCTTTGACCAGGCCAACAATCTGATCGTGCTGGACGGCAATGTGCGCCTGCGTGACCAGGGCGTACTGGTGCTGGGCGAGAGCGCACGCATGCAGATCGATACCGGCGAAACCCGTATTGATCAGGTCCGCTATGTGGTGCACGACGCCCGGGCCCGGGGTACTGCCACCAAGTTGATGCGCCGTGATGATGCGGTTATCGTCATGACCGACGGCACCTACACCACCTGCGAGCCCGGTGAAAATACCTGGGCGCTACACAGCAAGGATATCGAGCTGAACCGGGAGGAAGGCTGGGGCGAGGCCAAGCACGTAACCCTTCGCGTCAAGGATGTGCCGGTTCTCTATACCCCTTGGATGAACTTCCCGCTGGACGACCGGCGCAAGTCAGGCCTGCTGACGCCAAGCCTATCGAGCAGCACCGACAGCGGCACGGAGCTGACGGTACCTTACTATTTCAATCTTGCGCCCAACTACGATGCCACCCTGTACCCAAGAATCATGAGCAAACGCGGTTTGCTCATGGAAGGTGAGGGCCGGCATATGAACGCCCAGAGCCAAACTCAGCTCAATGCTGCCTTCTTGGATGACAGCGAGTTTGGCGATAACCGCTGGATGTATCAGCTACGCCATAACAATGTGCTGGCACCGCGCTGGCGCGCCGATGTCGATTACACGGACATCAGCGATCCCTTCTATTTCCAGAATCTCAACTCTTCACTGGAAGCCCGGCCAGACACCTACGTCAACCAGCGCGCCAGCACCACCTATGCGGGCGACACCTGGCGCTTCCTGGCCGCCGTTCACAGCTACGAGCTGGCCGACATCACCTCTATTACGCCCTATAGCCGCCTGCCGCAGCTAAGGCTGGATGGCGCAAACCGCATTGGTACAACGGGGTTGAGATTCAATTACAACACCGAGTACAGCTACTTTGATCGTAATCTGCGTAACGGTTTTCTGTCTGGGCGTAACGGCATTCAATTCGATGATGCCGATGCGGCCATCCCTGAACCCGATGAGAGACTGGTCGGCCTGCAGCGCGCTACCGGCAGCCGTGTAGTAGCTGCTCCGTCTGTCGAGTATCCCATGACCACCAGTTGGGGCTTCCTGACCCCCACGGTGAAAGCCGTCATGACCCAATATGATCTGAATTTTGATCGCAGAACCGATGGCTTCGATTATGCCGGAGCAGAAACTACCCCTGGCGGTGTGTCGCCTATCGCAAGCCTGGACGGCGGGCTGTATTTCGACCGCGAAACCAACTGGTTCAGCAGAACATTCAGGCAGACGCTGGAGCCTAGAGCCTATTATCTCTATTCACCCTATCGTGATCAGAGTGACCAGCCGCTGTTTGATACCAACGAATTCGCTTTTAGCTACGGCTCACTGTTCCGCGACAATCGTTTCAGCGGCAGTGACCGCATCAGCGATGCCAATCAGTTGACCCTGGGCGCAACGAGCAGAATCCTCGATGAAGCCGGCCGCGAGCGAATTCGCGGCAGCCTGGGCCAGATCTTCTACTTCAGCGACCGCGATGTGGCACTGCTGCCAGATGGCGCCGGGGCCACCACTGATCCGACACAGTCTTCTTCCGCTTACGCGGGCGAGTTCATGTATCAGATGAGCGATGCCTGGCGCTTCAGAAGTGACGTGATCTGGAACCCAGATAACAACGCGGAAGATGCAGGCAGCGCCATATTCAACTACCAACCCGAACCGCGCAAAATCATCAACGCGGGCTACCGCTTCAGGAATAACCTGAATACCTACGATGCCCTGTCGGGGACGTTCAGACGCAATGCCAATGACCGCATTGACCAATCCGATCTGTCAACGATCTGGCCAATCAATAATCAGTGGAGCCTTATCGCCCGCTGGCAGCACGACTTCAGTCGCGACCGAACCCTTGAAGCATTCGGCGGTCTGGAATATGACAGCTGCTGCTTTAAGGTCCGAGTTATCAATCGTTACTGGGTAGACTATGACGAGTACGAGACCGTGACCGATGACACCAGCAACCGCGGCATTTTCTTGCAGATCGTGCTCAAAGGACTGGGTAGCGTCACCGGCAACCGTGTCGAAAGCTTGTTTGATCAAGGCATCCCAGGTTACAGAGAGCGTGAAAACAATGGTTTTTAAGGCAATGGTTTCCAAGTTATCTCCAACTTTGCTCAGCCTGTGCGCAGGCTTGATTTTCAGTGCCGGAGCACATGCTCAGGTGGTGCCCCTGGACCGCGTCGCGGCAATCGTCGACAACGACGTGGTCATGACCAGCCAGCTTAATCAGCGGCTGGACGATCTGCGCCGCCAATTGGCTGAACGAGGCACCCAGTTGCCACCTGATGAAGTACTGCGCGAGCAGGTACTGGATCGCCTGGTGGTAGAAAGTATTCAGTTGCAGATGGGTGAGCGTGCGGGCATCCGCATCGATGACGCGGCTCTGAACCAGACCATGCAACAGTTGGCCCAGCGCAACAATGTGACGCCGGAAGAGTTTCGTGCAGCCCTTGAGCGTGACGGCATCAGTTACAACCAGGCCCGCGAGCAGATTCGCCGCGAGATGATCATCAACCGGGTGCGTCAGCGCCGGGTTGCTGAGCGTATTCAGGTATCGGATCAGGAAGTACGCAACTTCCTCAATTCGGAAATGGGCCGCATTGAAACCGCCACCGAGTACCGGCTGGCGATGATTGTTCTACCGATTTCTGAAACGGCAAGTGCGTCCGAAGTCAGCGAAATCGCCGAGACCGCTAACGAGATTTATCAGGAGCTGCGCGAAGGAGCTGACTTCACCAGCCTTGCCGTCGCCCGCTCGCGTGGTGATACCGCACTGGAAGGTGGCGAGCTCGGCTGGCGCCGCAGCGCCCAGTTGCCTGGTCCGTTTGCCAGCGCTGTCGCCTCACTGGACGTCGATGGTGTCACTCAGCCGCTGCGCTCACCTGCCGGCTTTCACATTCTCAAGCTGCTGGAAACCCGTGGCGGCGACGGTCAGATGGTGGAAGAATTCAACGTCCGCCATATCCTGATCAAGCCCAGCGAGATCCGCACAGAGGGTGAAGCAGCCCAGCTGATTCAACGCATCTATGAACGTATCCAGAATGGTGAGTCCTTCGCCACCCTGGCCAGCGCCTTTTCGGAAGACCCGGGCTCCGCCCTCAATGGTGGGTCGCTGAACTGGGTGATGCCCGACAGCATGGTGCCGGAATTCCGTGAAGTCATGACCAGTATCAGCCCTGACACGGTTTCCACCCCGTTCCAGTCCGAGTTCGGCTGGCACATTCTTGAGGTGCAGGGCACACGCAACGTGGACATGACCTCCGAAATGCGCGAGCAGCAGGCGATCAACCTGATCCAGAACCGCAAGTACGAGCAGGAACTGCAAACCTGGTTGCTGGAGATTCGCGACGAAGCCTATGTCGAGATCAAGATATAGTGCCCTGCAGAGCCATAGCCCTGACCGCCGGCGAGCCGGCGGGCATAGGGCCTGATTTATGTCTCATGCTGGCAGCTCAACCCTGCCAGCACCAACGTGTAGTGATTGCCGACCCTGAGCTGCTTGCCGAACGCGCCCGCCTGCTGGGGTTGCCAGTGCAACTCACCCCATATGATCCCGCTGTGCCCCCCTCGCCTCAGGCCGCTGGCCAGCTTAGTGTGCTGCCGGTCAAGCTGGCTGAAGCTTGCGTGCCCGGCTTGCTGAATCCCGCCAACGCTCATTACGTGCTGGAAACATTGCGTCAGGCAGGCCGCGGCTGTGAGCAACAGCACTTTGCCGCAGTGGTCACAGCGCCGGTGCACAAGGGCGTGATCAATGATGCCGGCGTCAGTTTTTCCGGCCACACGGAGTTTTTTGCCGAACTGACCGGCACCCCTCTGGTGGTGATGATGCTGGCGTGCCCTGGCCTACGGGTGGCCTTGGTGACCACACATCTGCCGCTGCGGGCGGTAGCCGATGCGATCACTCGGCCTGTGCTTGAACAGGTCATCCGCATCCTGCATCAGGATCTGCAGAATAAGTTCGGCATTCCCGCGCCGCGGATACTGGTGTGCGGCCTCAACCCGCACGCCGGTGAGGGCGGCCATATGGGTACCGAGGAGATCGATACGATTGTTCCCGTGCTGGACAGGCTGCGCAGCGAAGGCATGACCCTTCAAGGCCCACTACCCGCCGACACGCTCTTCACCCCCAAACATCTCGACCAGGCCGATGCCGTGTTGGCCATGTACCATGATCAGGGCCTCCCAGTGCTCAAGCACATGGGTTTTGGCAATGCGGTCAATATCACCCTGGGCCTGCCCATTATTCGCACCTCGGTTGACCATGGCACCGCCCTGGACCTGGCCGGCAGCGGCAAGGCCGATGTCGGCAGTCTGCGAGTCGCGCTGGAAACCGCCATCAGCATGATCGACGCTACGGAGTCAGTATGAATCAGTTCGCCCCCCACCGGGCCCGCAAGCGTTTTGGCCAGAACTTCCTGCACGACGCCGGCGTTATCAATCGCATCCTGCGCGCCGTCAGCCCCCGCGAAGGCCAGCGCGTGGTCGAAATCGGACCAGGCCAGGGTGCTATCACTGAAGGCTTGTTATCCAGCGGTGCCCAGTTGGATGTTGTCGAGCTGGACCACGACCTGCACCCGCTACTGATCGCGCGCTTTGGCGCCAGCCCGCAATTCACGCTGCACAAGGGTGACGCTCTGAAGTTCGATTTCAGCGCACTGGCCGACGCTGGAGAAAAGCTGCGCATTGTCGGCAATCTGCCGTACAACATCTCCACACCGCTGATGTTTCACCTGATCGCCCAGTCCCACTGTGTGGCCGATATGCACTTTATGCTGCAGAAGGAAGTAGTGCAGCGCCTGGCTGCGGGCGCAGGGATGAATCACTACGGTCGGCTGGGCATCATGGTGCAGTATCACTGCCAGGTAGAGCATCTGTTTGACGTTGGCTCGGGCGCTTTCAGCCCCGCGCCCAAGGTTGACTCCGCCATCGTCCGCCTGACGCCCCACGCCCAGCTCCCGCACCCGGCTGACGATGTCAGCATGCTCGAACAGGTGGTACGTGAGGCTTTCAATCAGCGGCGCAAGACGCTGCGTAATACGCTCAAGTCATTGCTGGATGCCGAGAGCATCGAGGCTGAAGGCATTGATCCCACATTGCGCCCCGAACAGGTTGATCTCGCCGGCTTTGTCCGCCTGGCCAACCGCCTGGCCCGAGACAGGACTACCCCATGAACATGCCCGTCACCTATGCGATCGAGGTCAAGGTTCAAAGCCGCTATCTGCAGGAGCAATCGGACCCCAGTGCCGGTCGCTACGCGTTTGCCTATACCATTCGTATTGAAAATACCGGCGCAGTTGCCGCCCAGTTGCTTGACCGCCATTGGAAAATCATTGATGGCAACGGCACGCTGAAAGAGGTCAAAGGACCCGGGGTGGTAGGCGAACAACCGCTGATCGAGCCTGGAGCGGCCTTTACCTATTCCAGCGGCTGCCTGCTGGAAACACCGGTCGGCACCATGGAGGGCAGTTACAGTATGCGTGCCACTGATGGCCACAGCTTTAGCGCGCCGGTAGCGCTGTTCCGCTTGGCCAAACCCAACGCACTGAATTGATTTGATATGACTACTTACGCCGTTGGCGACATTCAAGGCTGCCTGAAGCCGCTTAAATGCCTGCTCGACGAGGTCGGCTTCAATCCTTCCCGCGACGTACTCTGGTCAGTGGGCGATCTGGTCAACCGCGGGCCGGACTCCCTCGATACCTTGCGCTTTATCGATAGCCTGGGCAACGCCTGCATTGCCGTACTGGGCAACCATGACCTGCACTTGCTGGCCGTCAGTCGCGACGCTTCGCGATTGCGCAAGTCCGATACCCTGCTGCCGATTCTCAAGGCCGATGACTGTGATCAGCTATTGAGCAACTTGCGTCAGCGTCCATTGGCTCACTGGGACGCGCGCCTGGGCATCCTGATGACCCACGCGGGGCTGCCGCCTATCTGGAGTATCAAGCAGACGCGCAAACGCGCGGCAGAGGTCCAAGAAGTGCTGCGCTGTGATGAACGGCTACCGCTATTTCTCGATGAGATGTACGGTAACGAACCGGACCGCTGGAAGCCCTCGCTGACCGGCATTGCCCGCCTGCGCTGCATTACCAATTATCTGACGCGCATGCGCTTCTGCAAGCAGGATGGCACCCTGGACCTGAAATCCAAGGAAGGCGTCGGCACCGCGCCCAAGGGCTATGCTCCGTGGTTTACCTATCCTCGCCGTGATCCGGATGCGCAGGTGGTGTTTGGCCACTGGGCGGCATTGGGAGCAACAACAGGTGTAGCGGGCATACACGCACTGGACAGCGGTTGCGTGTGGGGCCAGAGCATGACGCTGATGAATCTTGAGACCGGTGAGCGGCATCAATGCCAATGTGGAGATATGACATGAGTGATTTTCAACGCATAGCCCCAGAGCAGGCACGCGAACTGGTCACGCAAGGTGCAGCACTGGTCGATATCCGCGACCCGCAAAGCTATGAGCAGGCGCATATTACCGATGCGGTACGGCTGGATAACGACAGCCTTCAAGGCTACGTCGATAACGCTGACAAGCAGGCCCCGTTGATCGTCTGCTGCTATCACGGCAATTCCAGCCAACCCGCCGCGGCCTACCTGGCCAGCCTGGGTTTTGATCAGGTGTACAGCCTGGACGGTGGATTCGAGCTGTGGCGCCAGCTGTTCCCTGATCGCGTCGTCAGCCACTGACAATTCACTGACAAATACCCGGCAATAGTATTTTCTCCGGTTTTTTTTCAGAACCCTTGTGCCAGGCGGGGTGAAACGTTCTATTCTGTAGACGAGGCATTCATTACATGAAAGCCGGTCTGCCGGCTTCCGATAAAACGGGAGCCTGCCGGGCCCCGCCGGGCAGCCACCATGCCCGCCGGATGGCTCGACAGACTCCCCGACCATGCCTGTGCGCGTTGGTACTGGGGGATTTTTGCATCAAGGATATGCTGTCGCCCTTTAACGGCCGTCAGGCTGGCCTATGGCCGGAAGTCACAGACCTCATTCAGGTAACAGCGAGGTCAGTCATGAGCATATTCAGTCATTTCCAGAACCGCTTCGAAACCACCCGGCAGGAAGAGTACAGCCTGCAGGAGTATCTTGACCTCTGCAAAGCCGATCCCCTGACCTACGCGACCGGAGCCGAACGCCTGCTGCGCGCCATCGGTGAGCCTGAGCTGGTCGATACTTCCATGGACCCGCGGCTTTCGCGGATCTTTTCCAACAAGATGATCAAGCGCTACCCCGCCTTTGCCGACTTCCATGGCATGGAAGACGCGATCGAGCATATCGTGTCCTTCTTCCGCCATGCAGCCCAGGGTCTGGAAGAACGCAAACAGATCCTTTACCTGCTGGGCCCGGTGGGCGGTGGTAAATCCTCGCTGGCAGAGAAACTCAAGGCACTGATGCAGCAGGTGCCCTTCTACGCCATCAAGGATTCGCCGGTATTTGAGTCTCCCCTCGGCCTGTTCAGCCCCGAGGAAGACGGCGCCATCCTTGAAGAGGATTACGGCATCCCGCGCCGCTATATCAACAGCATCATGTCGCCCTGGGCGGTCAAACGCCTGCACGAGTTCAACGGTGATATCAGCCAGTTCAGGGTAGTGAAACTCTACCCCTCGATTCTCCAGCAGATCGCTATCGCCAAGACCGAACCGGGCGATGAGAACAATCAGGATATCTCTGCGCTGGTGGGTAAAGTGGACATTCGCAAGCTGGAGGAATTTCCGCAGAACGACCCCGATGCCTACAGCTATTCTGGCGCACTGTGCCGCGCCAACCAGGGGCTGATGGAATTCGTCGAGATGTTCAAGGCGCCGATCAAGGTGCTGCACCCACTGCTGACCGCGACCCAGGAAGGCAATTACAACAGTACTGAAGGCCTGGGCGCGATCCCGTTCAACGGCGTGATACTGGCGCACTCCAACGAATCCGAGTGGCACACCTTCCGCAACAACAAGAACAACGAGGCCTTCATCGACCGTATCTACATCGTCAAGGTGCCCTATTGCCTGCGCGTCAGCGACGAGATCCAGATCTACCAGAAACTGCTGACCACCAGTTCCCTGGCACATGCCCATTGCGCCCCGGATACGCTGAAGATGCTGGCGCAGTTTACTGTGCTGTCGCGCCTCAAGGAGCCGGACAATTCCAACGTCTATTCCAAGATGCGCATCTACGATGGCGAGAACCTCAAGGACACCGACCCCAAGGCCAAGTCCATCCAGGAATATCGTGACAGTGCCGGCGTCGATGAAGGCATGAATGGTCTCTCGACCCGTTTCGCCTTCAAGATTCTGTCCAAGGTCTTCAACTACGATAACAGCGAGGTGGCCGCCAACCCGGTGCACCTGCTCTATGTGCTTGAGCAGCAGATCGAGCAGGAGCAGTTTGCTACCGAAGTAAGCGAACGCTATCTGCGTTTTATCAAGGAGTATCTGGCACCCCGCTATGTCGACTTTATCGGCAAGGAAATCCAGACCGCGTACCTGGAATCCTATAGCGAATACGGGCAAAATATCTTTGATCGCTACGTGATGTACGCCGACTTCTGGATTCAGGATCAGGAGTACCGCGACCCGGACACCGGCGAGATCCTCAATCGCGTAGCCCTCAACGAGGAGTTGGAAAAGATCGAAAAACCTGCTGGCATCAGCAACCCCAAGGATTTCCGTAACGAAATCGTCAATTTCATGTTGCGCGCCCGCGCGCAGAACAATGGCAGAAATCCCTCGTGGCTCTCCTACGAAAAGCTGCGCATGGTCATCGAGAAGAAGATGTTCTCCAACACCGAAGATCTACTCCCGGTGATCAGCTTCAACGCCAAGGCCTCGAAGGAGGACCAGAAGAAACACGGCGACTTCGTCAGCCGCATGGTGGAACGCGGTTATACGGAAAAGCAGGTGCGTCTGCTCTCGGAATGGTATCTGCGCGTGCGTAAGGCCCAGTAGCGTCAGCGCCTCTGCTGGGCAGCCTCGAGCGGCAGGCGAGGCACTACCAGAGGCGGCAAACGCTAGACTTTGATTCACCACGGCCAGCTTCAAGCTTGGAGTTTAACGCTTGCAGCTGGCCCCGGAGGGGCCTATGAGCTACGTTATCGACCGCCGTCTGAACGGCAAGAACAAGAGCACGGTAAACCGGCAACGGTTCCTGCGACGATACAAGACGCACATCAAGAAAGCCGTGGAGGACGCGGTTGGCCGGCGATCCATTACCGACATCGACGGCGGTGAGCAGATCAGCATACCCGGCCGGGATATCGACGAGCCGATATTCCACCATGGCAAGGGCGGGCGCAAAACCGGGGTACACCCTGGCAATCGGGAATTCAGTAGCGGTGACCGGATCCCGCGCCCCGACGGGGGTGGCGGCGGCCAGGGCGGCAGCCAGGCGGGTGATAGCGGCGAAGGCATGGACGAATTCGTTTTTCAGATTACCCAGGATGAATTCCTTGAGCTCATGTTCGAGGATTTGGCCCTGCCCAACCTGGTCAAACGCCACCTGACCGGCACCGACACCTTCAAGCCGGTGCGCGCGGGCATCAGCCAGCAAGGCAATCCCTCACGGATCAATATCGTACGCTCGATGCGCGCCTCGCACGCACGCCGTATCGCGCTCAGCGGCAGCAGCCGCAAAAGGCTGCGCGAAGCCACCAAAGAGCTGGAGTTGCTGCGTCAGCAGCAGCCGGACAACCTGAGCGACCAGAAAGCGCTGCAGGAAGAAATTGACCGACTCCAGAAACACATAGATCGCATTCCCTTTCTGGATACCTTTGACCTGCGCTACAACCTGATTACCAAGCAGCCCAACCCCAGCTCCAAGGCGGTGATGTTCTGCTTGATGGACGTCTCCGGCTCGATGACTCAGGCTACCAAGGATCTGGCCAAACGTTTTTATATTCTGCTGTATCTGTTTCTGCGGCGTAACTACGAACGGATCGAGGTGGTGTTCATCCGCCATCACACCAGTGCCAAGGAGGTCGACGAAGAGGAGTTTTTCTACTCCCGCGAAACCGGCGGCACCATCGTATCCAGTGCGTTGCGGCTGATGCAGCAGATCGTCGAAGAACGCTACGCCCCCAGTGAATGGAACATCTATTGCGCCCAGGCTTCCGATGGCGACAACTGGAACGATGACTCGCCAATCTGCCGTGAATTGCTGATCAAGCAGATCATGCCGGCGATGCAGTACTACTGCTACGTAGAGATCACCCCGCGCGAGCATCAGGCGCTCTGGTACGAATACGAGCAGGTAAGCGAGGTGTTTTCCGACAGTTTCGCCCAGCAGCAGATTGTCGGCGCCGGTGACATCTACCCGGTATTCCGCAAGCTGTTTCAGAAGAGGATGGCCACATGACCCGCCAACCCATCTCCACAGGTTCGGAATGGACCTTCGAGCTGATCCGCGAATACGACCAGGAAATCGGCCGTATTGCCCGTGATGTATACGGGCTGGATACCTATCCCAATCAGATTGAGGTCATCACTGCCGAGCAGATGATGGACGCCTATGCCTCAGTGGGCATGCCGCTGGGTTATCACCACTGGTCCTACGGCAAGCATTTTCTGCATACCGAGAAGAACTACAAGCGCGGTCAGATGGGCCTGGCCTACGAGATCGTGATCAATTCCGATCCGTGCATTGCCTATCTGATGGAAGAGAACACCATGACCATGCAGGCCCTGGTGATTGCGCATGCCTGCTATGGCCACAACTCTTTTTTCAAGGGCAATTACCTGTTCCGTAGCTGGACCGACGCCAGCGCGATCATCGACTATCTGGTGTTTGCCAAGCAATACATCAACGAATGCGAGGATCGCCACGGCATAGACGCGGTAGAGGACATTCTCGACTCCTGTCATGCGCTGATGAATTATGGCGTTGACCGCTACAAGCGACCCTACCCGATCTCCGCAGAGGAGGAGCGGCTGCGTCAACAGGAGCGCGAAGAGCATTTGCAGCGCCAGGTCAACGACCTGTGGCGCACCATCCCCGTCAGCGCCAGCACGCGGGAGAAGATGGCGCGCGAACCGCGCTACCCCACTGAACCCCAGGAAAACCTGCTGTACTTCATCGAAAAGAACGCGCCACTGCTCGAGCCCTGGCAGCGCGAGGTGGTGCGCATCGTGCGCAAGGTCGCGCAGTATTTCTATCCGCAGCGCCAGACGCAGGTCATGAATGAAGGCTGGGCAACCTTCTGGCATTACACCCTGCTCAATCACCTGTATGACGAAGGCAAGGTGACCGAGGGCTTCATGATCGAGTTCCTGCAGTCGCATACCAGCGTCGTCTACCAGCCACCCTTTGACAGCCAGTGGTACAGCGGCATCAACCCCTACGCCCTGGGCTTCGCGATGATGCAGGACATCCGCCGTATCTGTGAACAGCCTACCGAGGAAGACCGCCGCTGGTTCCCCGACATTGCCGGGACAGACTGGTTGGAAACGCTGAAATTCGCGATGCGCACCTTCAAGGACGAGAGCTTCATCCTGCAATACCTGTCGCCCAAGGTCATCCGCGACATGAAGCTCTTCGCTATTGCCGACGATGAACGCGATGATCACCTGGAAGTGGCGGCTATCCACGACGATAGCGGCTACCGCGCGGTACGCCAGCACCTTGCTGCGCAATACAATCTGGGTAATCGCGAGCCGAACATTCAGGTATGGGAAGTAGACCGGCGCGGCGACCGCTCCTTGACCCTGCATCACCAACGCCACGACGGCAAACCGCTAGGCGAGTCGACCGGCGACATGCTCAAGCACCTGCACCGCCTTTGGGGCTTTGATATTCATCTGCACAGCCTGGACGGCGACCAGATGATGACGCAGATGCACATCCCGCCCAGACCGGAAAATTCGACCGACAAGTTGCCCCGCTTCGATCTGAATATTCCGCCGATTTGAACCGGCGCGAGGTACAGGCTTGCAGTTTTCAGCTTGAAGCTTGAAGCTTGAAGCTGAAAACTGGTTCGAGACCCTGGACGCAATGGCATCTACCTATTCCACCTATCTGGTTGGCGGCGCAGTGCGCGACCAACTGCTTGGCCACCCTTTCAGTGATTATGACTGGGTGGTTGTCGGCGCGACGCCGGAGACCATGCTCGAAGCCGGCTTCCGGCCGGTCGGCCAGGATTTCCCAGTATTTCTGCACCCCAAAACCGGGGAGGAATATGCCCTCGCCCGCACCGAACGCAAGAGCGGGCAAGGCTATGGCGGCTTCACTTTTCACACCAGCCCCGATGTGACCCTGGAGCAGGACCTGATCCGCCGCGACCTGACGATCAATGCGATGGCCATGGACGCCGACTGTCACCTGATAGACCCCTACGGCGGCCAGAGAGACCTCGCCGCCCGCCTGTTGCGCCACGTATCACCGGCTTTTGTCGAAGACCCGATGCGCGTACTGCGGGTGGCGCGTTACGCGGCGCGCTATCACCGCATGGGTTTCAGCGTCGCCCCGGAAACCATGGCATTGATGCGCGAACTGGCCGAGTCCGGAGAGCTGCAGGCGTTGACCGCCGAACGCAGCTGGAAGGAAATCAGCCGCGCCTTGATGGAACCCAACCCCGAAATCTTCATTCGTGTACTGCACGATTGTGGCGCGCTGGCGGAGCTTTTGCCCGAGGTCGAGCGGCTGTTTGGCGTGCCGCAACCCAAGGCGCACCATCCGGAAGTGGACACCGGCGAGCATCTGCTGCTGGTTCTCCAGCAGGCCGCGCGGATGGATCTGCCTTTGCCCGCGCGCTGGGCCTGCCTGTTGCATGATCTGGGCAAGGGGCTGACCGACCCGGCACATTGGCCCAAGCACCATGGCCATGAAACCAAGGGCCTGGCCGCCGTCAAAGCGGTCAACCAACGCTGCAAGGCACCCAGGGACTGCCAGGAGTTGGCACTGCTGACCTGCGAGTATCACACCCATTGCCACCGCGCGCTGGAGCTCAAACCTGCAACGTTGATCAAGCTGTTCAAGAGCTTCGACATCTATCGCCGGCCGGAGCGCTTTGAGCAATTTCTAGGCGCCTGCGAAGCCGATGCCCGAGGGCGTACCCGGCTGGAAAGTGAGCCCTATCCGCAAGCCGAATACCTGCGCGCTGCTGCCGAGAGGGCGCGCCGCGTCAGCGTTGAATCCTTGTTGGCTCTGGGCCTTGAGGGCGCAGCAATGGGGAGGGCGCTTGAGCTTGAGAGGACCAACGCGGTAGCGGCTTACAAAGCGGAGTTTCGGCCGGGCTGATGCGCCACCTTAAGCCCGTTCGCGGCCAGGCGGCCGCTCCCACCAGATAGGCTCTAACGCCCTATTGCGTGGCCAACATCCGGTAGGAGCGGCCGCCTGGCCGCGAATGCTGCCCAGCGCAACACAGACGTCGCGAGCAACCCATCAACCGCCGAAAGTCGATCGCAACGCATGCGCCTCAATCAATTCGATCGGGGTCAAGGCTCTGCCACGCCAGTCAAAGGCAACCGGCCACAATGCCTGATCGCCCTGCCATCCAGCCCATAGCTCAGCAAGGGTCCTACCGCTGCCGGGCAACAGCGCACGCGGCGCCAACTGCGCCAGCGGCCAGAGCACAAAGGCATTGCGCAGCACCTCCGGGCGCGGCAGGGTCAGCCCCTGATGCATCCCGGCCAGATCACCGTAGGTGAGAATGTCGATGTCCAGGGTAATACGGCCCGGCGACGGCGAATCTCGACGGCCGCAGGCGGCTTCGATGGCCTTGAGACCAGCCTGCAGATCCACCAGCGGCAGGTGCGTCTCGGCGCCCACCACCATATTCAGGAAACGCCGGCCCAGCACCCCTACAGCATCACTCTCGAACACCGGTGAGACATCCAGCGGCCCAAGCAACTGCTCAAGCGCATCCAGCCCCCGCCCTAGGTGCTGTTCCCGCTCGGTATTGGTGCCAACCCCCAGAAACACCATGGTCATGCGGGACGCGCCCCGCGTTCGATCAGCACGCCCACGCCGCCAGCGGCCTGGGGTACCGCACCCGGCTTGGTAACCCGCAGGCGCAACCAGGGCACCGAGAACTCCTGCATGACTAACGCCGCTACATGTTCAGCCAACGCCTCGACCAGCAGGAACTGACTTGCCGCTACATACTCCAGCACCCGCGTACTGACCGCTGCATAATCCAGCGTCGCAGCGAGATCGTCGCCCGCAGCTGCAGCGCTGATATCCCAGCCCATGTCCAGATCCAGCACCAGGGGCTGCAGGATGCGGCGCTCCCAGTCATAGACGCCAATCACGGCCTCTACTGCCAAGCCTTTGATAAATACCTGATCCACACAGGACTCCATTAATTGATATACGCAGGCTGAATACACGCAGGCCGAAAATCAGCCGGTCGACTACAATCGAGTTTTGACCACGGCCAACGCCATGTCCAATTCGTTCATGCTGCACATCTGCATCGCCTACCTGCTGGGCTCGGTATCCTTTGCCGTGCTGATCAGCCAGCTACGGCGCCTGCCCGACCCACGCAGCATGGGCTCAGGCAACCCAGGCGCCAGCAATATGTTGCGCCTGGGCGGCAAACCCCTGGCCCTGGCAACCCTGCTCGGTGATCTGGGCAAAGGCGCGCTGGCGGTTTGGCTGGCCCAGCGTGCCGGCCTGTCGCCTGCAGCGCAAAGCTGGGTCGCGCTGGCCGCTATCACTGGCCACATACTGCCCATCTTTCACCGTCTGCGCGGCGGCAAGGGCGTTGCCACCGCTGCGGGTGCCCTGCTGATCCTGTCCTGGCCGGCGGCGCTACTGACGTCGATAATCTGGCTCGCGACCTTTGCCGCACTGCGCATAGCCTCGGTAGCCTCGATCATCGCCTGCCTATGCCTGATTCCATGGCTAGCCTGGCAACGGCCAGAGCTGCTGCTCGCATGCAGCATCATGGTACTGCTGATCCTGCTGCGCCACCGTCTGAATATAGGCCGGCTATTGACCGGTAGCGAAAATCATTTCAAGAACTAGCGCCATGTTCAGTTAATCGGCGGCAATTCTTCCATCGGCCAACGCGCGCGCGTCTCGATACCTGACTGGTCATGCTGACCGGCCATCAGGCGCTGACAGCCCGCATAGGCGATCATCGCGCCGTTATCAGTACAGAACTCCGGGCGGGCGTAGAAGAGCTCACCCTTGAGCCCCGTGGCCATCGCGCCCAAAGAGCGACGCAGATGCTGATTGGCGCTGACGCCCCCGGCGATCACCAGCCGGTTCAGCCCGCAGGCCTTGAGCGCGCGTTTGCATTTGATGGTCAAGGTCTCTACCACCGCTTGCTCAAAGGCCAGAGCGACATCGCAGCGTGTCTGCTCGCCCGCATCGCCGTTGGCGACGCATTGTTGCCAGGCATTCAAGGTCGCAGTCTTCAAGCCGCTGAAGCTGAAGTCCAGTCCGGGCCTGTCGGTCATTGGCCGTGGAAACACAAAACGACCGGGGGTGCCAGAGGCTGCCAAACGGGCAATCTCGGGGCCACCCGGATAGGGCAGCCCCATCAGCTTGGCAGTCTTGTCGAAGGCTTCGCCGGCGGCATCATCCAGCGACTCGCCAAGCAATTGATACTGGCCAATGCCATCCACACGTACCAGTTGGGTATGACCGCCAGACACCAGTAGCGCGACAAAGGGAAAAGCGGGCGGGGACGCCTCCAGCATCGGGGCCAGCAGATGCCCCTCCATATGATGCACGCCGAGCGCCGGCACGCCCCAGGCAAAGGCCAGCGCGCGGGCACACGCGCCGCCAACCAGCAATGCACCCACCAGTCCGGGGCCTGCGGTATACACCACCCCATCCACGTCGCCTTCGGCAACACCGGCACTGGCGAAGACTTCGCGCATCAACGGCACCAGCCTTTTGACGTGGTCGCGCGAGGCCAGCTCAGGCACGACCCCGCCGTACACCCGATGCAAGTCAATCTGGCTGAATAACGCATCTGCCAGCAGGCCGCGCTCGCTGTCATAGAGAGCTATGCCGGTTTCATCACAGGAGGTTTCAATACCTAGAACGCGCATAATTAAGGTCGTTTGCCGATGGACATCAGGAAAGTGGGCCTGCATGATAATCGCCCCCTGGCCGTCAGACCAGACTTTCCGGGTCGCGCCTTTAGTTAATGCAGGGGATTTTAGCGCTGTCATCGAATCTTGTTTTGCATTTCCCGAATGAAGGCGGTAACATCCGCTCCCCTTAGAAATGCAATCGCCCACGGCCTTGGCCGAGGGTTATGACCCACAGCAAATTGTCAGAAAGGTACGAAATGCCTGCCGTCAAACTTAAAGAGAACGAACCCTTCGACGTCGCACTGCGCCGCTTCAAGCGCTCCTGCGAAAAAGCTGGTGTGCTGGCTGAAGTTCGCCGCCGCGAGTTTTACGAGAAGCCCACTACCGAGCGCAAGCGCAAGGCTGCTGCTGCAGTCAAGCGTCACGCCAAGAAACTGCAGCGCGAACAGCGTCGTCACGTACGCCTGTACTAAGTTGCAGTCTGTGCTTTAGTTTGTCTGTTTGCGAGTCCGAGCGGACTCGCCGGGTCTGCGCCGCAAGGCTGTGATCCACACAGATAGACGCTGCCAAGCTATACGCATTTTTCCGGCCTTCCAATTACGGAACTGGCTGGATTTTTGTGCTTGGCTGACGGCCATTGGCTGCTATAGTGTTTCGCACATTCTGACAGGGTCCAGGCTGATAGCCAGGCAACCCGGATGGATACGCATGAACGCTGCGCGGCATTTCCTGCGGCCATTATCGACATCGCAAGGCAGTTCCGATGGCAGGCTTGATCCCCCAAGGCTTTATTGACGACCTCCTCGGCCGTACCGATATCGTTGAGGTGGTCGGCTCACGCCTGAAACTGAAGAAAACCGGGAAAAACTTCTCGGCCCTGTGCCCGTTCCATAACGAAAAATCACCCTCTTTCAGCGTCAGCCCGGACAAACAGTTCTATTACTGCTTTGGCTGTGGCGCCGGCGGTAACGCGCTGAGCTTCGTGATGGACTTCGAGCGCCTGGACTTCCCCCAGGCAGTGGAAGATCTGGCGCGACAAGCCGGCGTTGATGTGCCCCGTGAGGAGCAGCGCCCCGGCTCGCAGCGCGAACCCCGCACGCCACGTCAGGACAGCCCGCTTTATGCCCTGCTCGAACAGGCTGCCGCCTACTATCGCCAGCAACTGCGCCACCATGCGCAGAAGCGCCGGGCAGTTGATTACCTGAAGCAGCGCGGCCTCACCGGTCAGATCGCCAAGCGCTACGACATTGGCTTCGCGCCGCCGGGCTGGAACAACCTCATGGGCCACCTGAGCAAGGACAGCACCGAGGTCAAGGCGCTGGTCGAAGCTGGACTGGTAGTAGAAAACGAAGAAGGTAGACGCTACGACCGCTTTCGCGACCGCATCATCTTCCCAATCCGCGACAGCCGCGGCCGTACGCTCGGCTTTGGCGGCCGAGTCCTGGGTGACGACAAACCCAAGTACCTGAACTCCCCGGAAACCCCGGTCTATCACAAGGGCCGCGAGCTCTACGGCCTGTTTGAAGCGCGCCAGCAAAACCGTCAGCTGGACGATGTGCTGGTCGTCGAAGGCTATATGGACGTTATCGCCCTCGCCCAGCACGGCGTGACCAACGCGGTGGCCACACTGGGCACCGCTACCAGCGAAGAACATCTCAAGCGCCTGTTTCGCATCGTCAACACCGTGGTGTTCTGCTTTGATGGCGACAAGGCCGGGCGACAAGCCGCGTGGCGGGCGCTGAACGCCTGCCTGCCAGTACTCGAAGACGGTCGCCATGTGCGCTTCATGTTCCTGCCCGAAGGTCAGGATCCAGACACACTGATCCGCAGCGAAGGCCAGGACGCGTTCCGCGCCCGCATGGCCCGGCAAGCCCAGGCACTGACCGATTACCTGTTTCGCCACCTGTCCGAGGAAGCCAACCCGAACACGCTGGAAGGCAAGGCCCATCTGGCCACCCTGGCGCTGCCGCTGATTGAACAAATCCCCGGCAGCATGCTCAAACGGTTATTGCGTCAGTCGCTGGAAAAGCTGACAGGCATGGACCTCGACAGCCTGCCGCCGCCGCCTCCACCACCGCCCGCCTCGGCAGACGATTACGCTGATTATCAGGACGTGGAGCCCGAGGGCTGGGCCGGCAGCCAGGATTTTCAGCCCCGCCGCGCACCCCAGCGCAGCAGCAAGCCGCGTAAAGCGGAGCGAGCCGGCGTTGAAAACCCACTACTGAACGCCGCGCGCACCTTGCTGCACCATCCGCAACTGGCCGGCCTGGTGACCGAAGCCAACCAGTTTGCTGCCGAGGAAGGCGAGCAGGCGCAATTGCTGGTCGGCCTGATTGAAGCACTGCAGAAAACACCTACACTCAGTACCGTGCAACTACTGGCGCGCTGGCATGGCACCGAGATGGGCGAGCAGCTCAGCCAACTGGCTGAAAAGGAATGGTTGTTGAATATTCCCGATGCAAACCTTGAACAACAGTTTTTCGACACCATTAACAGTCTTGTAGCACGCCAAACCGAACGACGTATCGAGCAGCTCCTCGACAAATCAGCGCATACACCGTTGACCACAGAGGAAAAGCAACAACTGCGCGAGCTCCTGCACCGGCGCCCAGCGCACGCTTCAGATCAATAATCAGACAAGCTACAGACTACCCAACTGGCTTTACGGCCTGAAATCAGGGTATAATCCGCAGCTTACTTTTTTGTATACCAAGGCATCCAAAGGGTTGTTATGTCCGGAAAAGCGCAACAGCAATCCCGTCTGAAAGAGCTTATTGCCCGCGGTCGCGAGCAAGGCTATCTGACGTATGCGGAAGTCAACGACCATCTCCCGGAAGACATTTCCGATCCGGAGCAGGTTGAAGACATCATCCGCATGATCAACGACATGGGGATCACCGTCTTCGAGACGGCGCCCGATGCAGATGCCCTGCTCCTGGCAGACAACGATGCCGACGAAGCCGCTGCTGAAGAAGCCGCAGCCGCGCTTGCCGCCGTTGAAAGCGATATCGGTCGCACCACCGACCCCGTACGCATGTACATGCGTGAAATGGGTACGGTCGAACTGCTGACCCGCGAAGGCGAAATCGAAATTGCCAAGCGCATTGAAGAAGGCATCCGTGAAGTCATGGCGGCCATCTCGATGTTCCCTGGCACGGTCGATGGCATCCTTGCTGACTACCATCGCATCGTCGAAGAAAGTGGTCGTCTGTCCGACATCTTCAGCGGTTACATCGACCCTGATGATGACGGCCTGTCCGGTGGCGCTCCAGCGGTAGAGGAAGCCCCCGCCGAAGCCAAGACCGACGACAAGGACGAGAAAGACGAAGAGGATGACAGCGACGACGACGCCGAAGAAGAAGGCGACGGCGGACCTGATCCGGAAGTCGCTCGCCTGCGCTTTACCGCCATCTCCGACCAGTTGGCCAAGACCAAGAAAGCATTGAAAAAGCATGGTCGCGGCAGCAAGCAAGCCACGACCGAGCTGGAAGAGCTGGCATTGCTGTTCATGCCCATCAAGCTGATTCCAAAGCAGTATGAAGCACTGGTGCAGCGTGTACGAGGTGCCCAGGACCAGATCCGCGCCCAGGAACGCGCCATCATGCAGCTGTGCGTGCGTGACGTTCGCATGCCCCGCGCTGACTTCCTGCGTGGCTTCCCCGGCAACGAAATCAATACCGAATGGGTAGATAGCCTGCTGGCCGACAAGCCGCGCTACGCTGAAGCCCTGGAAGAACGCAAGGCGGATATCATCCGTGCGCAGAAGAAGCTTGCTGGGCTGGCCCAGGAAGCCGAGCTGACCATTTCCGAAGTCAAGGACATCAACCGTCGCATGTCGATTGGTGAAGCCCGTGCCCGTCGTGCCAAGAAGGAAATGGTAGAAGCCAACCTGCGTCTGGTGATCTCGATTGCCAAGAAGTACACCAACCGTGGCTTGCAGTTCCTCGACCTGATTCAGGAAGGCAACATCGGCCTGATGAAGGCTGTCGACAAGTTCGAATACCGTCGCGGCTACAAGTTCTCGACCTACGCCACCTGGTGGATTCGTCAGGCGATTACCCGTTCGATCGCCGATCAGGCGCGCACCATCCGTATTCCGGTGCACATGATCGAGACAATCAACAAGCTCAACCGTATCTCGCGGCAGATGCTGCAGGAAATGGGTCGCGAGCCGACACCGGAAGAACTGGGCGAGCGCATGGAAATGCCCGAGGACAAGATCCGCAAGGTATTGAAGATCGCCAAAGAGCCGATCTCCATGGAAACCCCGATCGGTGATGACGAAGACTCGCACCTGGGCGACTTCATCGAGGACTCGACCATGGAATCGCCGATTGATTCGGCCACCGTGGAAAGCCTCAAGGAAGCTACTCGCGAAGTGCTCTCCGGCCTCACCGCTCGGGAAGCCAAAGTCCTGCGTATGCGTTTCGGTATCGATATGAATACCGACCACACGCTGGAAGAAGTCGGCAAGCAGTTCGACGTAACCCGTGAGCGGATTCGTCAGATCGAAGCCAAGGCGCTGCGCAAGCTACGCCACCCGACGCGCAGCGATCACCTGCGCAGCTTCCTCGACGAGTAAGCGGTTGCAGTAAACGAAAACGCCCGGCAATGCCGGGCGTTTTTATTTCCAGAGTGCATAACTATGGTCAGCGGTCGCCTCAATACGTATAATTCGCGGCGTTCGTACTATAGTGGGCCCATAGCTCAGTTGGTCAGAGCAGGCGACTCATAATCGCTTGGTCGTAGGTTCAAGTCCTACTGGGCCCACCATTTATTCCGCACAAAATATCTAAATTATTCCTTTTAAATCAGAACGCTACTGACATCACCTCCTCAAGCAGGTTTTCTCTGCCATCCACACGCCCTGCCCCGCTATAGCCAAAAGGTACAATTTCGGTACACTGACCAGATCCGGACACAAGGGAATTGGCCATGGCAACGATCGTTAAAACCCCTTCAGGCACCTGGAAAGCACTCATCCGCATGAGAGGTTTCCCCACTGCCAGCAAGACATTTCGCACGAAGCGGGACGCCGAGGATTGGGCACGCCGCACCGAGGATGAAATGGTGCGGGGGGTTTATATCCAGCGAGCCTCCGCCGAACGCCTGACGATCGCTGATGCACTCAAGCGCTACCTGGAAGAAGTGTCACCTACCAAACGACCCGCCTCGGCCTCGTGCGATCTAAGGCACTCGAAACCACTGATTAAAGGACTGGGCAAATACTCCCTGGCCGCCCTGACCCCGGAAATAATTGCGAAATACCGAGACGAGCGCTTGGCAGGCCTGGACAGAAAGGACGCCAAGGGAAACCCTGCTCCGAAACCTCGCTCCCCAAACACTGTACGCCTCGATCTGGCGCTGTTAGGCCACATGTTCAATACCGCCATCAGGGAATGGGGCATTGGGCTTCCTAGCAATCCCGTGCAGAACATCCGCCGGCCATCAGCGCCGCCTGGGAAAGAACGTCGCATTTCAATGGAAGAGGAAATACGCCTCCTCGCGGCCGTGGACGCCCACAGCAATCCAATGCTGAGCTGGATCGTGCATATAGCCCTGGAGACAGGCATGCGCTCCTCTGAGATAACCACCCTGAAACGCGGCCAGGTCGACTTGAAACGCCGCCTCGTTCGCCTTCTGGACACCAAGAACACACAGCCACGAACAGTGCCACTGAGTAACAAGGCCACGGAGATCTTCCGAAAGGCACTCTCCAACCCTGTCAGACCAATTGACACCGACCTGGTCTTCTATGGCGAGCCAGGCAAAGACGGCCAGCGACGCCCCTATAATTTCAACAAGGTCTGGCTGCAGCTGAAAGCCTCCATAGGGCTAAAGGATCTGCGCTTCCATGACCTACGCCATGAGGCAGTCAGTCGCTTTGTAGAAGGCGGTCTGAGCGATCAGCAGGTAGCCGCGATTAGCGGTCACAAGTCAATGCAGATGCTGAGGCGTTATACACACCTGAGGACTGAAGACCTGGTAGACGAGCTGGACGCCATAGCGATTCGTCGCGAAGAACGACAGCAGAAGCCAAGAGAGCCATCCTAACCAACACCTTTCCCATCGTTATGACGTGACGCCACAGAGCTGTGCATAACCTGTTAATACCCTGTTGGTATTTATGAAGCTGAAGCCGAAATCCTTCCACCTATGGCCGGAATGTTTCCCCTTCAGTAGCCGGAATCCTTCCCCCTTTGAGCCGGAATGTTTCCCTGATAAGCGATTCATGCACAGCGCAAATACTTTTAAATTCAAAAACATGCGAACTTACTCACACCCCCGAAAACAAGAACTACAAAAACATATTAAAACAAGATTTAAAACAAGATTTAAAACAAGAGCCCACTCAACACAAACGACAAGACCAGCCCCTCTTCGAACTAATTGCCCGCTCTAAATCCACTATATCGAATAACAAGCAAGCCCATACGAATTCAGCCAAATAAAAACCTCACTAGACCGCACCTAAACTTTACTAGCAAAATTGTCGACCAAACTTTATCACCCAAGAAAAAACGAAAATCTTTTCCACCAATCGCTGATATATATCCGACACTCTTAATCGCCATACAAGCTGAACACTATTCGTGGCAAGACACCAACACAACAAGCCACAGAAAGAAGCCATGCCAAGCCGAGGCCAGCCGCAACCGCAGATAAAACCGGAATTTTAGCGGCTAAAAGAATGTTTGCTTGAAACCCAGAACAACACACTTAAGCGTATGCGCGCGAACCATAAACATAAGTTTAGCTAAACTTATTATTCGATATATCGAACAACTTTAATTAGTGAAAAGTATTTAAAATAAAACTTGCAATAACCCAATCTCCGAAATACTTTTAAACAAGGAACACTACGTATCTTGGAGGAATTTATGACAACAGCAGAGTTTCTTTTGAATAAGTTTGGCGGATCTCCGTTACTTTCCCTACCTCAAGTGGCAGAGATACTTCACCGCAGCCCCGAAGGGCTGCGAATAACTCTGAGCGGCGACAACGAACTCGCTCGAAAACTCCGCCCAAACAAGAAGAAGATAGGGCGCCGGGTGTACTTCAAAGTTACAGACATTGCAGATCTGATAGACGGCGCATAGGGAAGCGGTCCGTCCATGCTTTACCTGATTAGGTCCGGCTTTCTACTGGCACAACAAGGACACTCCTCGCTCCGGGTGCCACAGGAAAAACTCTTAGAGGCTAATCATGGATTGAACGCCAGGGTAAGACTGGGGACTTAGGCCACGCCGAGCCAGACGTAGTAACCCTCCCCGTGTCATTTGGAAGGGCTCAGGCATGCCTCGGCTTTTCCGGTCGAAAGGTTATGAGGTATGAGCTGATGACAACGCTGTCAGAACGAATTGCGATAAAAGTCCAAGGCAAGAAAGACTGCGCGCCACACACCAACCGGGCATTGGTCTTGGCCTTGCGCAATGACATCCGCCAAGCGCTAGACGATGGCTGGTCGATCCTGGCCGTGTACCAAACACTGCACGACGAGGGCCGCCTCTCGTGTAGCTACCAGGCCTTTCGTCGTCACGTGAACCGCCTCTTACTAGGCAAGGTTGAACCCAAAAAGAGTCGCCACTCAAAGCCGAAAAACGCAGCGGGGAGATCGCCTGTGCAGCCCATTACAAGCTTCGATTTCAGCGCGAAGCCCTCCGAAAAGGATTTGTTCTGATGGCCATGCTGCAGTGTTCAATTCACCACTGCTGGTGCTTTGTTCCTGCCCCACTTGGCGTTCAATCGTCGTTCAATGCGTCCAATTGCCGTGCAGTGGCCGTGTACTACTCATTTGCTGCACAAAAACAACTCTGCAACGAACATCGTCCGTGGAAAAAACTACTCGGAACAGCGGGCAGGATGTGTGAAGTAGGCCCACCCGTAAACGGGTGTTCCTTCTTCACTGTTCCTCATTCGCACCTGCGGTGCTCAACGGAGATCCTGCCCTACGGGGCCGATAAACCGTGTCGATTAGAGCTGGGTGAGGGCTCCGTATGGTAACTAACAAGAACAGACCAACACGCAAGGGCAGCCTGCCAATAAAGGTCTATTGCCTGCCAGAAGAGCGGGAAGAAATTGAGCGCCTAGCAAGATCGAGTGGTCACAGCGCATCGACGTATCTGCGATTGGTTGGCCAAGGCTACCGAGTTACCGGCGTGACTGATTTCGAGAACGTCAGAGCACTGGTACGTGTAAATGGGGATCTGGGTCGCCTTGGTGGGCTGTTGAAGCTTTGGCTGACCGATGACGTGCGAACAGCCCAATTCGGACCAGGAACCATTTTGCGCTTGCTTAGCCGGATCGAGGCAAACCAAGAAGAGATGAGCCGACTGATGGAGTCTGTCGTAAGGCCGAGGGCAAAGTCATGATCGTCAAACTTGTGCCCATGCGCTCCCTGGGGAAAAGTGATTTTGCTGACCTCACAAATTACATCACAGACGCGCAGAGCAAAGACCATCGGCTTGGTCAGGTGGCGGTGACTAACTGTGAGGCTTTTTCAGTGCGGGATGCTATTGCAGAAGTGCTTGCTACCCAGCACCTGAATACGCGCGCCACTGGCGATAAAACCTATCACTTGATCGTTAGCTTTCGCTCCGAAGAGAACCCCGACGCCGCTACGTTGAAAGCGATAGAGCGCCGGATATGCCAGGGACTCGGTTTTGGAGAGCATCAACGCATCAGTGCCGTTCATAACGACACCGACAATCTGCACATGCACATCGCGATCAACAAAATCCATCCACGTCGCCGCACGATGCACGAGCCCTATTATCCCCATTTGATGCTGGCCGATCTTTGCACCACGCTGGAACAGGAATATGGGTTGCAGAAGGACAACCACATACCCAGGCAGCGCGGGGCTGCGTCCAGAGCGGCCGACATGGAATGCCATTCTGGTGTCGAAAGCCTGGCGGGGTGGATCAAACGTGTATGCCTGGATGATATCCAAGATGCGAAGTCTTGGCAGGAGCTCCACCAGGTCATGCGCAGCAATGGATTAGAGATTAGCCTGCGCGGCAACGGTCTGGTGATCCGGGCAGACGACGGCACTATGGTCAAGCCCAGCACATTGGCGCGGGATCTTTCCAAACCAGCCCTGGAGAAGCGGCTAGGCAGCTTTGAGCCTTCTGCATCTCAACAACCCGAATCAAGCCAAATGCGGCGTTATAGAAAGGACCCGATTCGCCTACGAGTGGACACCACTGAGCTGTACGCCAGGTACAAAACTGAGCAACAAAACCTGACCGCTCACCGAGCGAAAGCCTTGGAAGCGGCCCGACTCCGTAAAGACAAAAAAGTCGCACAAGCCAAGGCTGCAGGTCAGCGCAGACGCTCTGTTATCAAGCATATGACACAGGGCTCAGTGGTAAAAAAAATATTGTACGCCCAGGCCAGCAAAGCACTGCGCGATGAGCTCCAAGCCATCAACACAGAGTACAAAGCGCATAGACAGGACTGCCATGATCAGCACACCCGGCGCACCTGGGCAGACTGGCTCAGAAGGGAAGCAGCGAGTGGCCATGCCGAAGCCCTGGCCGCCTTGCGGGCCAGAGACGCAGCTCAAGGCTTGCAAGGCAACACCATTGCCGGACACGGGCATTCCAGCCAAGGCCCTGCCGCACTGATAGACGGTATTACGAAAAAAGGCACGATCATCTATCGAGCAGGTAAAAACGCTGTGCGTGATGATGGCGATAAACTCCAGATCTCCCAGGGAGCAGACAACGCAAGCCTGCAAGAGGCCCTGCGCCTGGCTGTTGACCGCTACGGTAACCGGATCAACTTAACCGGCACAGTGGAGTTCAAGGCACAGATGATCCGCGCTGCAGCTAACTCGCAGTTGGCCATTACGTTTTCTGACCCTGCTCTGGAAAAGCACCGGCAAGCGCTGGTGGAAAAACAGGACAGGAATCCGGAGCGAATTAGGAAGCCGAGGGTTTGGCCCTTTGGTAAGGCACCCCCACCCATACTGCGTGGCCGACTGCGCCCGTTGTCAGACGTCCAAACGCTCAACATGTCAGGCGACAAGGCTGCTCCAATACAGGCGCCCTCGCTCTCAACTGAACCCAGCCAACGGACGCAGCTGCAAGCAAAGCTACAGGCCGAGCTGAATGCCAAGAAAGAGCAAGCAAAGCGGAGGAAAGGCCGGACCCGTTAGGGCTTAACCCCATCCCAAGTTGCTTACCTGATGCCGTGACTTCATCACAAAAATGGCCGCCCACCGGCATCGGGAAGGTCACCTACCGCATAGCTATGTGGCGAAGCTATTCGATGACTTTGAAAGCCACTGTCCAAGGAGGTGAACAGTATGAAGAGGCAAAAAATTTTAGCGGCTAAAATCGCGGTGGTTGTTTCGTTTTCGCTGGGCGGCATTTCGCTACCTGTGCAGGCTGGCATTCCAGTGATCGACGGCGGCAACCTGACGCAGAACGTGATGACTGCCATGGAGTCGGTGGCACAAACACTCAAACAGATCGAGCAGTACCAGACCCAACTTCAGCAATATGAGAACCAGCTTCAAAATACCCTGGCTCCTGCAGCTCATATTTGGGACCAAGCCACACGCACGATGGATAACCTCCGGAGTGCCATCAATACGCTGGACTACTATCAGCACCAACTTGGCAGCTTGGATGCCTACCTCGGCAAATTTCAGGACGTAGCCTATTACCGAGGCTCACCCTGCTTCAACGGCACGGGCGGCTGCACAGAAGCCGAGTGGACCGCGATGAATACCAACCGGCAGCTGGCGAATGAGAGCCAAAAGCGGGCTAACGATGACCGGTTCCACACGCTCAAACATCAACAAGACGCACTGCAGTCAGACGCCCGCACACTGGAGCGGCTCCAATCTGCGGCCCAGGGGGCTGACGGTCAGCTGCAGGCCCTGGGCTACGCCAACCAGCTTGCTAGTCAGCAGGCAAACCAGCTGCTGCAGATGCGTTCCATGCTTGTCGCTCAGCAGCAAGTCGTTGCAATCCAGGTGCAGGCTGCCGCCGATCTAGATGCCAAACATCAGGCAGCTCACGCGGCCTCAACCCAGCCGCGCATCGAACCAACCGCCAACCCGAAAAACTGGCTCGAGCTGACTCGCTAACCGGAGATGCAACCATGAATAAATTGCTGTTTGCACTACTCGCCTGCCTCGCCGTCTTGGCTGCAGGGTGTGATAGCGCCCCACCAGAGCCAGTTATGCCAGAGGTCACCAGCGCCAATTGCCAAATGACCGAGATAATGAAAATCGAAGACAAGGCCACCCGGGAAACCTTCGCAGGCCTTTGTTCTCGCCAGTCACCCGGGACTGGTATTGGGCCAACCGAGAAGCCCCTCAATTGGCTGGAGTTGAGCGCGCCGCAGAGTGCGAAGGAGACAAAATGAATACTTCAAGGAAGCTTGCCCTGGTCGGAGCAGCAACGCTCTATTCCACGTCAGCGTCAGCAGACCTGACGAACCACGGCATTCTTGATCAGGTAGTGATGGAATTCGCAACAAGGGCGACAACCTGGGGGGCTGTAGTAACAGACGCCGCATCATGGTTGTTCTGGACGTTGGTAGTGATTTCTATGGTCTGGACCTTCGGGATGATGGCACTGCGAAAGGCCGATATCGGTGAATTCTTTGCGGAGCTTGTCCGCTTCACGATCTTCGTCGGTTTCTTTTGGTGGCTACTCATCAACGGTCCGGCTTTCGCCAACTCAATCATCCAATCGCTATCGCGAATAGGAGAGCAGGCATCCGGAGTATCTTCCGTCACACCATCCGGAATAGTGGATATAGGCTTCTTCATCTGGAAGCAGGCCGTCAACAACCTGTCCGCATGGTCCCCTGTAGATAGCCTGGTCGGCGTGGTCCTCAGTGCAGCAATACTTCTGCTGCTGGCCGTTATAGCAGTGAATATGCTGCTGATGTTCGTGTCAGCCTGGCTATTGGCTTATGCCGGGGTCTTCTTGCTTGGCTTTGGTGGCTCTCGCTGGACCTCGGACATAGCGATCAATTACTACAAAACCGTTCTTGGCGTTGCCGTGCAGATCATGACGATGGTGCTCTTGGTCGGGATTGGTAGCGACATGCTGTCGACGTTCTACGTCAGAATGAACAAAAGCATGCTCAACTTCGAGGAGCTGGGTGTCATGTTGGTTTTCTGTTTGGCGTTACTGATGCTGGTTAATCGGGTCCCTCCTCTGGTGGCTGGAATTATTACTGGATCGGGTATCGGATCCGCAGGTGGTATCGGCAGTTTTGGTGCAGGAGCTGTTGTCGGCGCGGCAGTTGGCGCCGCTGGCATGGCTGCCGGGGCTGCAAGCATGGCCGGTTCTGCGGTGATGGGAGGGGCAGCGAATATCGCAGGTGGCGGCTCGGCCATCAAAGCAGCTTTCGAGCAGGCTCAGGCCACGATGGCTAGTGGCGGTGACATGCCCAGCTTGGGAGGCAGCACAGGGGGGAGCAGCAGCGGCGACATTAGCACCGGTAGCACGCCGTTTGCGCAAGCGGCTGGCTTCGCTAGCGACAGCTCAGGTGGAAGCGTTATGCAGGCCACAAGGGTGGCAGCCGGCACAGCGGGCAATCTGGGAAAGGGTGTTGGTTCGATGGCCGCTGACAATTTCAAAAGCCGGACAGCTCAGACGGCTGGAGGACGCTTGGCGACATCAATTCGTGAAAGCTCACCCTCTTTCAAAGGCAACGGCTTAATGGGGGACCCCAGCCCTGACAGCCCCAACAACGGAGAATAACCATGCAAAGCACCATCTTTGATTCGCTGGACGAGCTCACTACCCAGCCAACGCCATGCACCTTTGAGCCAATTGGAGACCAGTCAACCGAGTTGGACGCAGCGGCTGAACTCGCCGCATTTGTAACGCGCCCAGATCGCGCAGAAGGCTTCGAGACTAGAGAGCAGCCTACCACCCCCAACACATTCCCTAGCACGGACCCCAGCCCTTTTGCAGAGGCTGCAGGCTTATACGGGACCCGGTAACACCACAAGCGCCGCACCTCATTAGCGGTCGGCGCTTCCATCTTTTACTGAGGCATAGCGCTTGCTCTGCTCAATGCCTACCAGGCTATGGCACCGTTCTGGCCATGCTCTACTATCAAAAAGGCGGTTACTCGCCGCTGGTTTCACTTGAAGCCTGACAGGCCTGCATCTCCGGCGTAATCTGAGAAGGTAATTACCCAGCAGAGGATCCAAAGATGGGCAGATCACTGATTGATGCCATCGGCCGCAAGAAAGCGTATGAGCTGATGGAGAATGCTGTGCTCAGCGCCATTGACGAGAATCAGGCGCTTGGTTCTGAGCGTGGCCACAAAGAGAAAAAGGTACGCATGGTTGGCGGAGTGCTCTGCATTGTCCGCGCAGGTACTAGCGCCCCCCTCCTTGCAGGCCAGCGAGGCTCTGCACAAGTCAACTCTTTGAAAAATTCTGTTCCTATCGCATGAGCAGTTGCGGTCCTGACAAACCGTGGCGCCTTTACTAGTTACTTAGCTTTCGTCGGAGCGTCTCACAACCGTCTGAACCAATGCTTTTCCTTGCTATTGATATTGGCGCTGCAGGGGGAGGACACCTGAGACCTTTACCACTTCCGATGTTCACACGTGAGTAGCGTGTATATAATCAAGCCATGGAACGCATTCAATCGATCAATCTCGCGCGCATTGACTGGTGTTGTGCCGATTACGGCATGACTCGGGATGAACTCGCCCGTGAGCTCGATATAGCACCCACAAGCTTTGACAAGGTAATGGCGGGCGAAGCGGGCCTGACCTTTAACCAGTTGCGTAAGCTAGCTGCATTTTTCGGACGCGGCACCCTGTTTTTTATGGAACCAGGGGCGGTAAACGAGGCAAAGGTACACTCTCCGCAATTCCGGACCCTGAGCAATCAAAAGCCCGAACTTTCGCACCGGCTGAGATTATTGATCGAACGTGTAGAGCGGCAGCGTTCAGTGTTCCTTTCACTGCGCGAAGAGCTTGATCCAGCGGAAATCGTGCACTTTTCACCACCCGACCTAACCGGTCTCAGTATTCCCGAGGCGGCCAGCCGTGCACGCGAATGGCTAGGTTTGGCCGACCGCAACGATTTCTACAGTTATCGACAAGCTATCGAATCGCGTGGCCTGTTGGTCTTCCGTAGCAACGGCTATAACGGGAAATGGCAGATTGCCAAGGAAAGCACAATTCTTGGTTTTTCGCTCTATGACCCCGAGTGCCCGGTCATCGTTGTCAAAAAGCTTGATGCCGAAACGCGACAGAGCTTCACGCTAATGCATGAGCTGGGGCATCTTCTAATACATCGGACAAGTTCGATTGATGACGAAGGTGATCTAAATTCGACAAACGGTGAAGAGCGAGAGGCAAATGCTTTTGCTGGACATCTGTTGGTGCCCGATAAGTTTCTTTTGAACATCGTTGACGATGAGAGACCCTTTGATCCAGCTGAATTTGATGACTGGCTTGAGCCGCAGCGCAGGGCGTGGGGTGTCAGTGGTGAAGTCATTCTGCGACGCTTGATGGATGCCGGCCGCCTGCCACCTGCGACTTATAACGCCTACCGACAATGGAACCTGCAACGCGTAGTGCCGGTCAAGGAAGGTGGCAGTCGTGAACATCGTAATCGTGAGCCACGGCACATCTTTGGCGATGGCTACGTGCGCACAGTCCTCGAGGCGATGAACGCCCGCCGGATCACGCTCGCCAAAGCCAGCAGTTATCTCGATAACCTGAAGATCACTGACTTGCACAAGCTTGAACGTTTCTATGCAAGTCTTTGATGCTTCCTCCATGCTGTACGCTTGGGACAATTATCCCGAGGGACAATTTCCGTCGCTTTGGGCATGGTTGGCGGACCGGGTAGCTCAAGGTGAGATCCAGATGTCCGAGGTTGCCGTTGAAGAAGTTGGACATAAAGCACCAGAATGCGTGGACTGGCTCAAGAATGCAGGCATACAGAAAATATCAATAACCGAAGCGATAGTGCTGGAAGCGCTCCGCATCAAAGGGTTACTCGGTATTGAAGAAGATAGATATGGAAACGGAGTTGATGAAAACGATCTTTTTATCATTGCCACCGCAAAGCTACAGGGCCGCGAGCTGGTAACGGACGAAGCGTTTCAACCCTCCGCAAACAAGCTTAAACACAACTGGAAAATCCCTGCTGTTTGCAATATGGAAAGCGTGGAAACACCTTGGATAAGCTTTCTCGACTACATCAAGCGCTCTCAAGCGGTTTTTGGCTAAAGAGTTCTGAGCATTTCAGCACGTGTCCAGGAGGAAGTTTCATCTACGCTGCGCTGCCCTCCGGCGAAGAGCCCGGAACGATGACCATTAGCGCTCTTGAGCAAAACAGCCCTGTTCCCTCAAGTTACTAATCTCCTCAATCAGTAAGCATGACGATTTATCCTGCAGTGCCAATAATGCTATCTGTAGGCATGGCTGGAGCTGGGAATGGAAATACCATTTGATCCCCTGGACCTCCTCATATCCTCGATAAATGCTGCAAAGAGCAACCATCAGCGCCTGTATGGCCGGAGCATCCCCCTCATAGAAAACGTAAACAGAGCCGGTATCCGTTTGTTCAATAGAGATCTTCTCCTTCATGATGAATAGCTTCTGATTCCAAGGACGTACCGGTTTCCGCTCTAAAAAGGCGTCGAAACGTTTTCCTTGATGGTTGGCGGGCTTGTCGTTGGTCATGAATTACTCCGGCTGGTGATTGAGGGCTCAATCTGCCGATCTGACCACTTTAAAAGGAGTCGCAAAGGGGGCACAAAAGGTAATCACCCCTTATATTACAAGCTTACAAGCCTCAAAAATGGAGATGTCGCTTGGACTGCATATTCCGGCCCATCGTGACCGCCCATTCCGTTTGAACGTGA